>JGI24793J26633_1002049_pt1 | contig 9959 bp, 15 predicted proteins | sample MesohylFT_FD_26633 | JGI IMG/M metagenome (IMG submission 26633) | reverse complement strand
CTTCCGGCCCTGACGCCGGCTCCGCGCACGCTCGTCCAGACTGGCTCTTGCTGACGATGCCCGCTCATACAACCCCTACATGTTGTGGTCGTCCTTCCGCCTAGAATCGATCATTTCCCAGTGCTCGTTGACAGACGGACCGACGCCCGGAGCTGGAACGCTAGAAACCGCGTTCTTGATCGCCGCACGGACCGCCGCCCGACACGTCCGTTAGGATCGTATCCGACGCTCCCACGTTGCTCTGCGAACCGCGTCGAAAGCGGATCGCCCTACCGCACGGTGTCGAGGAGTCGGCACAGCGTGCTCCCCTGATAAGGAAGGATCCTTGCGCAAGCTCCAGACCACGATCGCAATCACCTTCACCCTGCTCGCCATGGCGCCATCCACGATGGCCCAGGAAGCCGAGAAGTACCTGCTCCTCGCGACCACCCGCACCGGAACCATGCAGGACGAGCTGAACGAGGCCGGAGCGCGCGGCTACCGCTTCGCCGACACGGCGGCGAGACCGCCTTCGGTGGTCCCGAAGCGGTCGTCATCATGGCGCTCGATCCGGAAGGCCCCCGTTTCCGCTACATCTTGCTCGCGACGAACCGGACGGGAACGATGCAGCGCGAGATGAACGAGACCCCGCCGGAGTACAACTTCGCCGGCATGACGGTGTTCTCCTCGACGTTCGGCGGCAGAGAGGCCGCCGTCATCCTCGAAGCCGAGATCGCGGACGACGGACCGCCACGCAGGCCGGCGGCCCACCTGCGCCAGGTTCCGTTGCCGGCCCGCCTGCTGTTCGGCACGCTGCCAGTTTCACTCGCGATGCTCTCCCTCTCGATTCAGCCGACCCACACTCCCTTTCCAATCCTACGCTGGCCGTGCGCGGGCCCTCCGCCGGGTGCCCGGCGCGGCCTCAACTCAAGGGATGATCCAGCATGCGGCGGTCGGGGATCATCATCCCCTTGCGTGTTGCGGTGCTCGGGAGTCATCGTATACATGGTCCAAGTCCGAACCCGTCGACGTTGATCTGCACTTCATCATCGGAATCCGAGCAGCGCAGGCAGATCCGTTTCGTGGGAATCAGCGTTTTCGATTGCGAGCGACAGTCCTCCCCGGCGAACCAGCACATGCTGTCCCGTGAAGTCCCACGGTACAGCAGCACACGGCACGCAACATGCCGCATCTCCGACGGAGCTCGCTGATCGACGAGCTCGGACGCATCGCATCGGAACTGCGCGTCAGGGGCGGGACGTTCGGCCATTGGATGCCGCACCCTTGCGACGTCCCGCCGACCGAGCGCCAACGACTCCGGAACGCGGCCGAACGGACGGCGACCGACAGGTGCCTCGCGGACCTGCTCGCGAGCGTCGGGCTTCCCGCTGTCGCGCCGGCGCACCTGGGTTCCGGGGCCCGGAAGTGGCCACCGGGCTATACCGGGAGCGTCAGTCACAAGGGCGCAACCGTCGTCGCCGCGATTGCCCCCACCGACCGGATGACATCGATCGGCATCGACATCGAGCGCCTGGACGGAAAAGATGTTCCGGTCATTTCGGAACTTGACGGCCCCCGGCAGCCCTCGGCAGTCGCGGGAGAGACACGGACCATACTCTTCTCCATACAGGAAGCCGCGTACAAGGCTCTCGACCCGGTTGTCGGACACAACATCTGCGCCAAGGACATCCACGTATCCTGGAGTCGGCCCGGTCCCGTTCGCAGCCGCGCTGTCGCGCGCGCACGAGGTGTCGCGGTCGAGGTGCGCTGCTCGGTAGCCGTTGCGTCCTGGATCGTGTCCGCCGCGCTGTGGCCGGTCACGGTAGCACCCGGCCTTCGACCGCGCTGCGACGGCGTCTGAGAACCGCTGCCGCGCACTGGTTTGACATCCAGACGGTAACCGTGCTAAAAGTTCGTTTATCGAACAGGTGCCGTCTCAGATGCCGCTTCCCGAAATCGCCGCCGGACCCGCACTCGGAAGTCCGAACCTGGACGCGCGCACCCGGCTGGCGGCCGACCTGCTCGCATGGTGGGAGCACGAAATGCAGGACTGGGACAGGCAGGTTACCGGCGGCAACATGACGGGCGACGATCTGTGGGGCTGCATGCCGGCCGTAGACTCCAAGACCGTCGCTCGCATGGCGCCGGTCTTCAAGAGGCACGGCCGACCTTTCAATGCCCGGAACATTCGGCGGGGCGGTTACCACAGCATCAATGAGACGATCCAGCATCTCGTGTTCGGGAAATGACGGCTCCTCCGAGTCGGCGGCAGTCACCTGCGGGGAGGTTGAGTCATGAGCGAAGAACGGGCAATTCAGGCCATCCTCAGCGAGCGTCTCAAGGAAGCCCGAGAATACCGCGGATTCTCCCAGGATGAAGTCGCCCGCCACCTCGGTGTTCCACGCTCCGCGATCTCGCTGATCGAGAGTGGATCGCGCCGCGTCAGCGCAGCGGAACTCAGCAGACTCGCGAAGCTGTTCCAGACCACGATGGAGAGCCTCGCTGGCCACGACCACGAAGCGCCGGAGCCCGACTCGGTCCGCATGGTAACCCGCGCGACCGCCGACCTGTCGGCGACGGACCGTGAGGAAGTGTTGCGGTTTGCAGAATTCCTGCGCTCGAGGAGGTCCGAATGACCAGGCGTGAGGAAATACTCCGCGCGGTCAGCCAGGCCGCAACCGTGCACGCTGAGTCACGGAACGGACCGCGTACGAGCTTCGACGTGATCGGCGCCGTCGCCGAGCGGAACATCCCGCTCCTGTTCCGGCCCCTGGACAAGCTGTGGGGTGCGTTCATCACCGTCAACGACGAAGAACGTGGAATCATCGTGACCACCAAGCTCGGCCTGCCGGTACAACGATTCACGGTCGCCCACGAACTGGGCCACCTGATGCTGGGACACGGAATGAGCCTCGACGAAACGATCGATTTTGCCGGACGAAACGCACCGGCCTCGCGTCCGAAACAGGAGGCGGCTGCAGACACGTTCGCGTCCGAACTCCTCGCCCCGCGGGGTCTACTGCTCGCATCCGCGCAGCGCCACGGGTGGACGAAGGACCAGCTCCATCAACCTGAGAACATCTATCAGCTATCCCTTCGTCTCGGCATCAGCTACCAGGCCGCCTGCTGGGCTCTGGCGACGTGCCAGGTCCTCACTCGTCCGGAAGCTGAACGGCTCCGAACCAGGACTGTCAAGGAACTCAAGCGGGCGCTGGCGCCGGCCGCGTTGGTCGCGCATTCATGGGCGGACGTGTGGGCGTTGACGGCGGCTGACAGTGATACTTTCCTCGAAGCGGGCCCCGACGATCTCTTCGCGGTCCACGTCAACGACCATGCTTCCGCGGGCTACCTCTGGCGCCTCGTTGACGGGAATGCCGACACCGAAGTCGTCGATGAACGCTCACCGGATCTCGACGACGCCTATGGCGCGAGATCCGCACGGATCTTGTACGTGAGGTTCCGGGCCCCCGGAGTGCACCATCTCGTCTTCGAGCATATGCGACCGTGGAGCCGGGCCACGCTGGCCCGCATCGAGATCGACATCGACGGGCACGGGAAAGAGCGAGAGGGTTGGGCGCGCCGTACGAGAATCGACGCCCTCGGACAGGTCGCATGAACATGACCATCCGTCTCGACGCCCGTCCTGTGCTCGGTCCGGTACGTGACCAAGGCGCGCGCCCGACATGCCTCGCACACGCGACTACGACCGCACACGAACATGCGCGTGGCTCTACAGTACCTCTGTCAGCCGAATACCTGCACCATTTCGCATCTGCGAACGACCGATCCCACGAGGGCGTCAACTTCCCGAGCGTGTCGCGCGCGCTCTCGGATCCGGGACAGCCGACCGAGACCGATTGCCCGTATCATCCGAAAGAACACCCGGTGTCGTGGACCCCTCCCACCGGGGTCACCCTGTACCGACGACAGAGCACTGCACCGCGGCGCACTCCAGACCACGTCGAAGCTCTGTTGACGGCTGGTCACGCTCCCGTACTCGGCATTTCGACGACCGACGCCTTCTACGCCCCCGCCCCTCCGTGGGTGCTCTCTTCCACCGGCCCCATTCGAGGCCTTCACGCAGTCGTCGCGGTCGGGGTCGGAACCACGCACATAACGCGCTGCTTTCTCATCCGAAATAGCTGGGGCACGACGTGGGCTGACGCAGGACATGCCTGGATCGATGATGACTTCATCGTCCATCACCTGCGTGAGCTGCTGGTGCTGACCGACGAAGTAACATGATGGCGAAACTGATCGAGGCCGATACCCGACTTGACGCCTGGATGATGAGTGTGGAGCATTTGCTGAACCACGACCGTGTTCTGAACCTGACCCTGGCGATCGATTCGCCGACGCGCGGTGGCAACAATACCACCATCGACCGGTTTCTAGCCAAAGAAGGCAAGTCGTCGATGCACACGGTCGCGGAGACCCTCTTCCCCGCAGTCGAGTACACGAGACGGGGCCTCCCGGGGGTCCTCGACTTCTATCCCGAAGAAGTGTATCCGGCAATCGAGAAACATCCGTCGCTACTCTGGGGTACCTACGCCTATCGACTAGTCCGCCGAAGAGGCGCCGGCGGCACCGTCGTCAATCCCTTGAAGCAGTTGATCGCAAAGATGCAGAGTGAGGGAACGAAGGCCGCCGCAAAAACCTCCTGCTATGAGCTTGGCGTCACCGAGGCAGAATACGACTTGCCTCTCTACAGGACGACAAAGGATGGGGCGCGCCGAATGGGTGGGCCTTGTCTTTCCCACCTGTCGTTCAAGCTCTTTAAGGGTGCAGTCCACTTGACCGCATTCTATCGAAGCCATGACTATCGCTATAAGGTTCCCGGCAATTTGCTGGGTCTCGCCAGGCTCCATGCCTGTGTCGCCCGTGAGGTAGGCCGAGAGATCGGCAGCATGGTTGTCCATTCATCCTACGCATATCTACAGGGATCGAAATCCCGGATGCGGACCCTCCTGAGCGAGCTCCGCCTATCCGAAGCACGTCGGGAGGCAGACAGTGTCGTGGCTCATTGATTATTGCAGGGACGCCGAGCGAACGGATCGGCTGGTTGGTCGCCCTAACCACATCGCTCTCCTCGCCGCCGGTCTCTTCGGCGAAACCGGCAGCGTGCTGACGGAACTGAAGAAATCGGAGCGCGAGACAGGGGCCTATCCGTCCTATCGGAACCGGCTTGTCGAGGAAATCGGCGATCTTCTCTGGTACTTCGCCCGTCTCGTGAGCCTTCTGGCGCCATCTGAGATGCAGAAGTTGGACGACTGGGCCGCCCGCGCTGTGCGGCCCAGCAATGCTGATGCGATGAGCGAGGCATTGCACCTCGGCGGCGCGGCCGGCGCCTTGCTTGCCGCGCTGCAACAGGAAACTGAGATCGTCGCCGCGTCACAACTCGGCACGATCCTGCGCGCCCTACTTCGCGTCGCCAGCGCAGTGCATGTCGATCTGGAGGAGGCCGCGCAGGCAAACCTGGAGAAGGCACAGAGTCGATGGCCAGCGGTCCGCGAATTCGCGCCCCTGTTCGACGAGGGAGCCGACGAAGAAGAGCGACTTCCGCGCACGCTCAACGTCGAATTCCGCCAGCTTCATCGCACCGGAAAACAGGTCGTCCTCCTGCGCTGTAACGAACTGAACCTCGGAGATCGCCTGACTGACAACGTCGAAGAGCCAGACTTCTACAGGTTCCATGACATCTTTCATCTGGCTCACGCCGTGTACCTCGGGTGGTCGCCGATCCTGCGCGTCCTGCTGAACTGCAAACGCAAGAGCGATCCCCGCGTCGACGAGAACCAGGACGGTGCGCGAGCGAGGATCACCGAGGAAGCGGTATCGGCGATCGTCTTCAGCCGGGCCAAGGAAACCCGCTTCTATGACGGCATCGACCATGTAGACTACGACCTGCTCAAGGCCATCAGCAATTTCGTGCGCGGGTTTGAGGTGGAGAACGTACCCCTGTGGCAGTGGGAAGCCGCCATTCTCAACGGCTACCGCGTCTTCAGGGCGCTCCGAGACAACGGCGGCGGCACGGTGAACGCCGATCTCGTCAATCGCCATCTCCACTACGCGGCCCCGAGTCGGAATCACACAGCGGGAGAACCGCCTGAGCCCCTTGCGACGATCCGTCGGTAGTGACGCCGTTGTTGAACCAGTCATCGACACGCCGATTCAGATTCCACTTCGGCGGAAAGAAGGGTCTCGGCAAGACACCAGCCGCGGTGAACCGCTGCTTGATGCGGGTCCGTCCGGATCGTCCCTTGATTGCGGGATGAGTAGCCCGAGTGTATTTCGCGACCTCGCACAGCAGATTCTGCACGTCGATAGGTTGAAGCGGCCGTCCCCACAAACCGGTAAAGGATAGTTCGTAACGTTCAAACTCCTCCTCCTGCCTGTCGGTCAACCACAGGATGGCTTCCGCCGGATTGAACTCGCCGAGTGATTCGAAACACTTCGCCAACCCGTCCAGCGCGCCCGGTCCGGCAACGACGAAATCGCTCTCGGGATGAGACATCAACGATGTGTAGTTGAGATCGATGGCATACTGGAAGGCGAGGAAGGGGCCCAGCGTGGGCCATGCGAGCAGAAGAACGTATGCTTCTCGCAAAGAATTCGTCTGTCCGAGCTTGGCCGGGAGCCCGTCGGCGACCATGTCGCGAACCAGTCCGAGATGCATGCGATGCTTCGGAACACCAGATCGCCCACCTGAGGGCATGATGTACGCGGCGGAATAGATGGGACCCCTGGTGCGGCGAGCCGCCAGCAATTCGTCACACGCAGCGTAGTCGAACCGGTTCGCGACGGGGGCCCCCAGTTTGCCCACGATTCCCTGCCACGTGTCGATCCGGTTGAAGATCTTGAACAGGATGGATCTCAGAAACAACGTGTCGTGACTGACTTCTCTGTCCGTATACACTAGACGGATCAGGTATTGGCTGACCCGGTCCGCGGCGCGGAAAACATTCGTGAAGCGATAGGCCGTTAGTACGGAATCGTCGGTCCAGGGAGATGATGCCCCGGATAGCCGACGCAGGTAGATGCGCTGTCTCTCGGCTGCAAAGCGCCAAAGAACAGGATAGAGGATCGACGGTCGCGGGCGCAATTTCCTTGCACTCGGCAGCACGCTCCGGAACCGGCCTGCCATCATACCCTCCCGAGGACAGACGCTGCGCCAACAGCGCAATGAGTCACACGGCGATCAACCACCTGAAAAGCCAAGTGACAATTCCCCCGGCAACTAACGCGAGTAACGTTTGGATGACCCGCTGTTGCTTCTCGATGTCGTGCACCCGTTCACCAACGGTACGGATCTGCTTAGCAAGGCCGGCGAAAGACTGCAACTCGCCAGAGACACCGGCAATCACGTTCGCGTCTATTCCTTTCGCCGCTACGGTCGAACCCTTGTTTTCGGAGTCGTCGTCAAGACTCGCATACCAGATGAGAAATATCCGTTGCCCTCGCTTCAAATGAATCGGAACGGGTCCCGCGTTGAAGACCGCGAAGGTCAATTGTCCGCAATAACCGGGATCGACATGAAAGCCGGAAACGTTGACCAGGCCTCGAAACTTGATCTTCGCGCGGATTGAGATCAGCCCCAGAGCATCGGCTGGCACTCGCACCGTTTCCTCCGTTAACAGGAAGGCAAACTGCCCAGGCGGAATCGTAAAGTGTTCACCCTGCGCGAGTCTCCTGATGGTGACCGTGGTCGGGTCAGCAACCTGGTCGTTGGGAGTCACATAGACTTCCGAACCGACAGCCAACGTGTAAGCTGCGCAGTCAATCTGCTCCCGGTCAAAGGGCGTAATCAGGCCCTCCAGCCGTCGCGCCAAAGTGCCGCTACTCCACAACATGACCAATCTCAGTATAGCCGATGGCTCCGCGTGTACGGCTCCCGTAACACGATCGGATTTCGACGTCGCCTCCAGCGCGGGACCGGATGAGCGGTCTCAGCAGCTTGCCGTTGGCCACGGTTCGTTCACCACCACCTGAGGTCGCACCGACGCTCGGTGCACGTGCCGTCCGTCGGCCGCGGCGCCGTCCGGCCGTGTCGCGAGCCTGTCGTCCTACAAGCTACCCGATCCGGTGGTCGCGCCGGGAGGATGCGCGGTGTCTCGTCGACGATGGACTCAGTCATCGGGACGTTCCCCACAGTGGACGCGGCTCCGCCGCTCGTGGGACGCTGGCTCGACGCCCGATGGTCGAGGCAGACGGCCGCTCCGTCTTCCGCCCCGCAGCCGACGCCACCTTGCCTGAACGGGCCTCCTCGGCGGCGCGCTGGGCGTTGAGCACGAGCACGTCGTCGCGGACCTCATCGGGCCAGCGATAGCGGTACGGTTTCTTCCTGCCGCCCCACTCTTCCTCATCGATCTCGTAGTCGAGCAGGAACCCGCAGTCGATCGGGATGTCTCGCCAGCCGTAGGCGTCAGGGACCACCCGGTCCATGGCGGCGTGCAGGTTGCGGAGCGTGCCGACGTCGGGCGTGTTCTCGTTGGGATCGTGGAAACGGTTGTACGTCCTCGTCAGGCCTTCGCAGTTCCGGTCCGTTAGCACGGTGCGGAAATCGTAACAGTACCGGGGTTGTCCCGTTCGCTGTTGAACTTTGCGAGTGGCGGACTCCCTGTTTCCTCCGCCAATGTTACGCCACTTCAGCAACTACGTCGTCGGGCGGGGCCAGCGCGTCGAGGGCGCCCACCAGGTACTGCAGGTCGCGGTAGCCCCGGACCCGCCGGAAGCGCGGTTCCGCCTCCACCAGCGCGCTCGCCACCCAGCGTTGAATCATCTGACCGCCACGCCACCGCTTGACGTTGCGTGTGTAGCGCTCGACGCTGCCGTTGAGGTTCTCGATGATGTTCGTCGTGCGCAGCGTACGCTGCAACGCCCCCGTCAGGCGAGGCGCTGCACGGTCAGCGTCTCCTCGAGCCCCTCCCGGATGGACGCTGCGGCGCCGGGATGGTCGCGTTCCAGAGACCCGGCCAGCCGCTCCAGCACCCGCGCCGCGCGGTCCGCCGAATCGAGCTCCCACGCATCCCGCAACGCCTTGCGGACAGACGGACAGAGGCGTGCAGCCGCTCGGGAAGATGGCCGAGAACGTGTCTGCACTTGTGCACTTGGCAACGTTGCACCACGCCCCGAGAACCGAACACGTCGGTGATGGCCCGGCGTAGCCCCGCCGCGCCATCGACGACGAACAGCAACGCCCGGTCGGTCGGTAGTCCACGCGTCACCAGGTCGCTGAGCAGACCGGTCGTGACGGCAGCCGTCTCGGTGGCGCCTTCGCGCAGGCCCAGCACGTGTTTCCGGCCCTGGGTGTCGATCCCCAGCGCGATCACCATGCAGTGGTCCCGGAACACACCTTGCCGTCGATGCAGACCACCCGCAAGTCCAGCTCGCCCAACGGCCGGGAGAGAAACCCATGCAGGCGCTTGGTCGACAGCGCCACGAACCGCCGTGACACCGCGCTGCTCGACGTTGCCCGCTCGTTCACCTCGGCCGGTACCGGGTCCAACGTGCCCGCGTAACGGCGCGTCGACACCCCAGCGGCGACCGCGGGCAGCGTGTGCTCGTCCAGCGGGTCGGTCGATGCCGCCCACTGGAAGCTCGCCAGCGGGACTTCACCCTCGGCGCTGCGTACGTGCACCCGCGGTACCTCGACCTGACGGCCGCCGAGCGTCACATGGCTGTCGACACTCCCGCCGCGCCACGCCGGCCGCTCGACCTGGTGGCGCCCCTTCGGGCCACACAGGGCTTCCCGATCCGCCTCCATCATCGCCTCCAGGACCTGCAGCCCGGTCGCGATGCACAAGCTATGGAACGCCTCCCGGACACCGTTGATCACGCCGAGCACCGGTAGCGGCACCTGAATCGTGACGGGTTGTGAGCTTTGGGGTTGGCCGGACTTCTTCCGCCTGTCATGCTTCGCCATCGGGTGGCTCTCCTCCTTCTTGAATGCACTCCTGTCCTACCACAGAACAGGGGCGAGG
>JGI24793J26633_1002030_pt1 | contig 10036 bp, 8 predicted proteins | sample MesohylFT_FD_26633 | JGI IMG/M metagenome (IMG submission 26633) | reverse complement strand
GCGCATCGAACAGGCGCTCGCCGCGCTGCAGGACGACGAGCACAGGCTGGAGAAGCAGCTCGTCGGCCTCGACATGCAGTTGACGCGGCTCGACGACGAGCGGACGCGGGTTGCAGACAGGCAACGCCTCGTCGAGAACGAACGCGGGCAGTTGACGGAGGAGCGAGGCGCCCTCGAGGCGCGGGAGGCGGAGGCGCGCGAGGCGATAGAACGGCTGGGGGCGGAGCAGAGATCGGCCGACGAGCGTTTCATGGAGGCCGAGCGCCGCCTGCACGACGCCCGTGAGGCGGTCGAGTCCCTGGGGCAGGACGCAGCCGGTTCCAGAGCGCGGCATGCGACCATGTCCGAGCGCTCCGCGGCGCTTGCATCCGACGTGCGGCGGCTCGCTGACCAAGCCAACGAGTTGCGCGAGAGGATTGCGCGGTGCGAAGCCGACAACGAGCGCGCCGGCGCCGACAGATGCCGCATTCTGGAGGAAGTGGCCTGCTCCGAACGGAGGCTCGATGCCGATGTCGAGAAGTTCGATGCGCTCCGGCGGGAGATCGTGCAGGCCGACGGGCAGGTTGCGGAGTTGCGGCAGCAGATTGCAGCCCACGAAGAGCAGGTCCGCGTTGCCCGGCAGGCGCTCGAGAGCGCCCGCGCCGAAGTTGGCAGGCAGGAGGTGTCTCTGGCCACCGCCGACGCCGATCTGGCGCACCTGACCGAGTCGTGCACGGCGTCGTTGCAGGCCAGTCTGCAGGACGTCCGGCGGGAGGTGGACGCACTCGAAGCGGATGGCCCGCTCGAGCCCGACCGGGCACTCCTCGGCGCGCGGGCGTCTGCAGCCGATGCATCCGGCGATGATCCGCCCGTCGCGACGGCGGCCGAGGCGCAAGAGCACTTGGCCGACGATGCCATCGGTGCAGACGACGTGAGCGGAGCGGCCGGCGGCGGAGAGCCGGCCGAGGCAGAACCAGTCGACGCGGATGCGATGGTCGACCTCCTGCGCGCGAAGGTCGAACGGCTCGGAGCAGTCAACATGATGGCTATCGACCAGTTCGACGAGCTGGAGGAGCGGCACGCGTTCCTCACCGCTCAGCGGAAGGACCTGCTCGATTCGATTGCGACGACGGGAGATGCCATCAAGCGGATCGATGCAACGAGCCGCACGCGTTTTCGGGAGGCGTTCACGGCCGTCAACGAGCATTTTCAGTTGACGTTCGAGACGCTGTTCGGGGGTGGGCACGCCGAGCTGGTGCTGCTCGACGAATCGGACGTGCTGGAGAGCGGCATCGACATCGCCGCGCAACCGCCGGGGAAGCGGCTCCAGAGCATTCAATTGCTCTCCGGCGGCGAGAAGGCGCTGACGGCGATGGCGTTGATGTTCGCCATCTTCAAGTATCGGCCGAGTCCCTTCTGTCTTCTGGACGAGATCGACGCGCCGCTGGACGACGCCAACATCGGGCGTTTCGTGGACATGCTGCGAGGACTTCAGGATCGGACGCAGTTCGTCCTGGTCACGCACAACCGCAAGACGATGGAGATCGCGGACCGCCTCTACGGCATCACGATGGAGGAGCCCGGCGTGTCCAAGCTGATCTCCGTCAACATGGCGCAGTAGTCGGGTGAACGAAGGCAAGGCGGCTCGCTTCCACCGGCTGAGGCGCCGGAGCCGGCGCCTCGCGTTCGTCGCGAGGGCCGGTGTCCTCCTCGCAGTCGTCGCTTGGGGATACCCGGCGGACTTCGTCGACTCCGTCCTGCCCGTCGCCGTGCTGCCCGACGCGGTTCGGGTTGTGCTGGGAGCCGGTCTGTTCGCGGCCGCGCTCTTCCTCGCCGGCGAGTTGCTGGCGCTGCCCTTCGTATTCCACGCGGACTTCCTGCTGGAACGGCGGTTCGGCCTCTCGCGGGAATCGCTCGGCGGTTGGCTGCTCGGTCAGGGGCAGGCGACCGTGATGCGGTTGGTCGGGTGGGCCGCCGGTGCGGTAGGGGTCTATGCGGCCATCGGGATCTGGCCCGGCACGTGGTGGAAGCTGGCAGGAGCGGGCTGGCNGGTGGCGGGGGTGGCGCAGGCGAGCCTCGCCTCGGCCATGCTGGCGCGGCGCACGCGGCCGCTGGAGCGACCAGCGCTACGGGCTCGACTCGAGGCGCTGACGCGGCGGGTCGGAGCTCCGAACATCGCCATTCACGAATGGCGCGTCGGGCCGACGAGCGATGCCGCGAACGCGGCGGTCGTCGGTGTCGGCCCCTCCCGGCGCATCCTGGTCTCGGACACGTTGCTCGAAGACTACAGCGACGAGGAGATCGAGGTGATCATCGCGCACGAGATCGGCCACCACGTGCACTGGGACATGTGGCAGACGATCATCTGCGCCGCCGCGGTGGCGCTGGCGGCGTTCTGGACCGCCGATACGGTGCTGAACGCGGCACCGCTGTCGCTGCTCGGCGTCGAGGGCCTGTGGGACGTCGGCAGCGTACCGCTGCTGGCGCTCGTATACGGGGCGGTCACGATCGCCGCGGCCCCGATCGTCAACCTGCTGTCACGCTGGCACGAGCGCAGAGCCGACCGCTACGCGCTGCGCGTGACCGGCAATCTCGAGGCGTTCGTATCCGGACTCCGCAGGGTCAGCGCGCAGTATCTGGCCGAGGAGCGCCCCCCGCGGCTCGTCGAGTGGTTCTTCCATTCGCACCCCTCGCTGGCCGCCCGCATGGCGGGAGCCCGCGCCGCGGCCTCCAAGAGTTAGGAGCCAGGGGTTCTGCGCTGGCGTTGCCTTGGGGTCGCGACGCGACGAATAGGCCGCGTTGGGAGTTTGCCGGCGCGAACTCCTGGCGGGCATGGTTATCGACGCGCGGGCTCGCGGTTGCCGCGCTGTCGCGGGGGACGAGACGATCCGCCGCCCGGTGCTCCGCCGCGGCGGTCCGGGCGGTGAGACTGGCCGTCGCTCTTGTCGCCGTTGTCGGACGATCCGCCCGGCAGCAGGGCCTTGCGACTCAACCGGACCTTGCCGGAGGGGTCGACGTTGATGACCTTCACCAGCACCTGGTCGCCTTCGGTCAGCTCGTTGCGCACCTCGTTCACGCGGTAGTGTGCGATCTCGGAGACGTGGAGGAGTCCGTCGATGCCGGGCAGAATCTCCACGAACGCCCCGAAGTCGGTGATGCGCTGCACCTTGCCGAGGTAGGTCTTGTTCAGCTCGGGGCTCGCCGTCAGCTCTTCGATGATGGCGATGGCCTTCTGCGCCGAGTCTTCGTCCGTCGATGCCACGTTGACCCGGCCGTCGTCCTCGACGTCGATCTTGACGCCGGTGCGGTCGATGATGCTGCGGATGGTCTTTCCGCCCGGTCCGATCACGTCGCGAATCTTGTCGACCGGAATCTGAATCGTCACGATGCGCGGGGCGTGCGTGGAGATGGATTCGCGCGGCGTCGAGATCGTGACGCCCATCTTCTCCAGAATGTGGAGTCTGCCGGCCCGCGCCTGGTCGAGTGCTTCGCGCATGATCTCCGTCGTAATCCCGGAGACCTTGATGTCCATCTGCAGCGCGGTGATGCCCTCGCTGGTACCGGCGACCTTGAAATCCATGTCGCCGTAGTGATCCTCGGCGCCCGCGATGTCGGAGAGAATGGCGTGCCGGCCGTTCGCCTCGTCGAGGATCAGTCCCATCGCGATTCCGGCCACGGGACGCTTCATGGGCACGCCGGCGTCCATCAACGCGAGGGCGCCGCCGCAGACGCTGGCCATGGACGACGAGCCGTTGGATTCGAGAATGTCCGAGACGACGCGTAGTGTGTAGGGGAACTCTTCCTCACTCGGAATCATCGGCGCCAGGCTGCGCTCCGCGAGGTGGCCGTGTCCGATCTCCCGCCGCCCCGGCCCGCGCAGGAACTTCACCTCGCCGACGGAGAAGGGCGGGAAGTTGTAGTGCAGCATGAAGCGCTTGTAGGTCTCCCCGTCGACCGCCTCGATCTTCTGCTGGTCGTCGGCCGTGCCGAGAGTAGCCGAGACGAGCGCCTGGGTCTCCCCGCGCGTGAACACCGCAGACCCGTGGGCGCGGGGCAGCACGCCGACGTCCGAGGAGATGTCGCGGACCTGATCGAACGCCCGACCATCGAGACGGCGGCCCACATCGAGGACCTCGTCGCGCAGGACCTTCTCCTTCAACTCCTTGAACACCGCCTTGGCGTCCGCGCGGCGCTCCGGATCGTCGTCGGGTATCGACGCGAGCAGGTCGTCGAGCGCACGATCTACCTGGGCATAGCTCTCGAGCTTGTCCTTGACGCGCATCGCGTCGGCGAGCGGTGCGAGTGCCTGGGCCTCGATCTCCTGGCGGACGTCCGCCGCCACCTCTCTGGCGACGACGGCCGTCTTCGGCTTTCCGACGGCCGCGGCCATGGCCTCGATAGCGTCGATGATGTCCCGGATGGCCGCATGGCCCGCCTCGAGAGCGCCGAGCATGACGTCCTCGGGCACCTCCCGGGCTCCCGCTTCGACCATCACTATCGCGGCGCGGCTGCCGGCAACGATGAGATCGAGGTCGCTCTGCTTGCGTTCCGGGTACGTCGGATTGATCACGAACGCCCCGTCAAGCACGCCCACACGGACCGCGGCGATGGGGTGTGCGACGGGAATCGACGATATGGCGAGGGCGGCCGACGCTCCGGTCAGGGCGAGCACGTCGGAATCGTTCTCGGGATCGGCGGACAGGAGCAGCGCGATTATCTGTGTCNCCCGCGTCCATCCGTCAGGAAACAACGGCCGGAAGGGCCGGTCGATGAGCCGGCTCGTCAGAACTTCCTTCTCGGTCGGCTTGCCTTCCCGCTTGAAGAAGCCGCCGGGGATCCGGCCCGAGGCGTAGGCGTACTCCCGGTAGTCGACCGTGAGCGGCAGGAAGTCGATGCCCTCGCGCGCTGTCGCAGCGGCGCAGGCCGTGACGATGACGAACGTGTCGCCGTAGCGCACGGTGACGGCGCCGTCCGCCTGTTTGGCCAGCTTGCCGGTCTCGATCGTGAGGGTGGATCGGCCGACTTCAACCTGGGCCGTGTGCATGGGGATGGGCTCCAGTTCTCGGGACGACTCATGGTCCCGGCGCGTTGCGCGGAGAGGCGGGCAGCGGTCTCGTCGGGACCGGTCGTTGTCTCGCGCCTACTTGCGGATGCCGAGCCGCTTGATCAGGTCCGCGTATCGCTCGGTATCCTTGCCTTTGAGGTAGTCGAGGAGGCGACGACGCCGACCGACGAGTTGCAGCAGGCCACGACGTGAGTGGTGATCCTTGGCGTGGGTCTTGAAGTGCTCCGTCAGATAGGTGATGCGTTCGCTGAGAATCGCGATCTGTACCTGCGGGGAGCCGGTATCGCTGTCGTGCAGCCGATACGAGCCAATCAATTCAGACTTCCGCTCCTTGGCCAGCGCCACGTGCAACTACCTCTCTACTCTTGCTTTACTCGACTCTATGTTCAACACGTGATCCTACACTAGAACGATTGTCGGGTGCAAAAGCCGCGCGGCGTCCGCTTTCGCGATGGCGATCAGCAGACCCTCGCCGTCGTAGAGCTTCGCCGTCGCCGCTCCGGAGGAGACCGCGCTCGAGGCCCAGTCCGCGCTCGACGAGACGACGTCGGCAACGGTCAGGTCGTTGCCGTGCCGCGCCCGCCGTGCTCCGTGCTCGGTCAGCACCAGTCGCGGGAGTTCCGGCAACAGCTCGGCGAGCGGCACGATCCGGTCCGCGACGGCGGGACCTCGGGAGTCGATCTCCTCGATCGAGACCGCGCCGCGCAGATCGAACGCCCCGTTGCGGTGCCGCCGCAGCGTTTCCAGGCAGCCTCCGCAACCGAGCGCCGCGCCGAGGTCGTGCGCGAACGCGCGCATGTAGAAGCCCGGGTCGCACGTGACGCGGCACCGCACCCGCGTGCCGTCGACCGCCAGCACGGCGGCGGAATGCACGGTCACCTCGACCGGGTCGGGCGCGACCGGCTGGTTCCTCCGGGCAAGCTTGTAGGCCCGGACGCCGCGGATCTTCTTGGCCGAGAACGGAGGGGGGCGCTGCGGCCGGGTACCCACGAAAGCCGCCATCGCCCGTTCGATAGCCGCCGGGTTCGGGGCGTTCACGAGGCCGGTGCCCATCCTGTCCCGCGCGTCCGCGGTGATCGTGCCGGTGGCGTCGTAGGTGTCGGTCGAGATGCCGAGCAGGATGCATCCCTCGTAGGTCTTGCGTCCCGCCGAGAGGAGCGACGCAAGGCGCGTCGCCCTTCCTACGACGAGTGGCAGCACGCCGGTGGCCAGCGGATCCAGCGTGCCGATGTGGCCGACCCGTTTGACCCCGATTGACCGGCGGGCGTGTGCCACGACGTCGTGCGACGTCAGGCCGGAGGGTTTGTCGACGACCAGAACCCCATCCATCTCAGGATCCGGGTGCGGCCGCAACGTGCGTCCCGGATTCCGTGACGGCCGCTACGGTGCGCGCCAGCAGCCGCGCCTCGACGTCCGGCCCGGGTACGTCCAGGGTGCATCCGGCGGCATTGCGATGACCGCCGCCGCCGAACGCCGCGGCAACCGCACGAACGTCGACGAGCCCCTTCGATCGCAGGCTGACCCGGGTGGCTCCGTCGAGCGTCCGGAGCATGATCACGGCTTCGACGTCGCGGGCGGCCAGGGGCAGGTTGATGACGCCCTCCATATCGTCGGGCGGGCAGCCGGTCTCGCGAAGCAGCGCCTCGTCGATGCGCAGGACGGCCACGCAGCCGTCCGCCTCGAGGCGCATCTCGTTCAGCAACCGGCCCGTCAGACGGAGCTTGCCGAGCGAGCTGTTCTGGTAGATCGCGGCCGCCAGGGCCGCGACGTCGACGCCGCAGGCGGCCACGTCCCGGCAGGTCTCGAACGTGCGGGCGGTGATGTTGGCATGCCGGAACGAGCCCGTGTCCGTCAGGATGCCGGCGTACAGCGCGGCCCCGATGGCCGGCGTCAACGCGACGTCCAACGCGGCGATCAGGTCATGGACCATTTCCGCGCAAGCCGCGGCGGTCGGGTCGAACCAGTTGAGCGCGCCGTACATCGCGTTGCCGGCGTGGTGATCGATGTTGACGACGGGCTGGCGGTCCAGCCCGGCGACCTCCGTGCGCTCCAGGGTTCCGCACTCCAGCACGACCGCGGCGTCGAAGCGTCCGTCCACGGCCGCGGCCACCTCGATCCCGTCCGCACCCGGGAGCGTTCGCAGGTAGGCGGGCGGTGCGTCATGGTTGACGATCCGGGCGGTCTTGCCGAGGGCGCGCAGCGCATGGGCCAGCGCCAACTGCGAGCCGATGGAATCGCCGTCCGGCCGGACGTGCGAGGCGAGCACGAAGCGCTCGCCGTCCAGCAGCGCGGTCGTGATGCGCGCAAGCGGGTCAGACGTCATCTCTGTCTTCCGGTTCGATGGCCGGGTCGTCGCCGGCGTTACCGCCGGCTTCCCGGCGCTCCCGCGCGATGTCGTCGAAGAGTCGTGCGATGCGGTCCTGCCGCTCGGTGGAGTCGTCGTACAGGAACCTGATCTCCGGCACCTGCCGGAGCTGCAGGCGCTGTCCGATTTCGCGGCGCAGGTACGCCCGCGCCCGGCGCAGGCCGCGGGCTGCGGTCCGCCGGTCGCTGCTGGTGAGCAGCGTGTAGTAGACGCGGGCGAGCTGGAGGTCCGCCGTCATTCTGACGTCGGTGATCGTCACGCCGAGCACACCGGGATCGCGGACGTTGCGTGCCAGCAGCGTCGAGAGCTCCGTTCGGACGCGTTCCGCGACGCGCCGGGTGCGCGTGCCCTGGGTCATGTGGTGTCCGGCGGTGTGCGTCAGCTCAGCCACTGCAGGTCGGTCGCCAGAACGAGGCCGGGATCGCGCCGTTCGATCTCCGTGAGGACGCCCTCGAGGACGCGATCCACGTGGTCCCGGTGCGACGCCACCGCCGCGACGCCGAGACGGGCGCGCTGGTGGGTTTCCAGGTGGTCGATCTCCGCCACCGAGACGTTGAGCTTCCGGACCCGATCCTTGACGCTCGCGAGGATGCGACGCTTGTCCTTCAGCGAGCGCGCACCGGGAATGTGGAGATCGACGGTCAGCAACCCGACGGCAGGCATCGGTCCGGCGGCGACCGGCGGAGTCGCCCCTCGTCAGACGGTAGCGACGACCTTCTCCACGGTGAACGACTCGACGACGTCGCCGAGCTTCAGGTCGGCGAACCGCTCGAACGCCAGACCGCACTCCATTCCGCCCCGCACCTCGTTGACGTCGTCCTTGAAGCGCCGCAGGGATCCGATGCGTCCCTCGTGGACCACCACGCCGTCCCTCACAATCCGGGCCTGTGCGTCGCCGGCGCGCGTGATGATCCCCTCGGTGACCATGCAGCCGGCCGCGGTGCCGAACTTCGGAATCTTGAACGTCTGCCGAATCTCGGCGGAGCCCAGCTTGACCTCCTTCGTGGTCGGGTCGAGCAGTCCGGCCAGAGCCTTCTTGAGCTCGTCGATCACGTCGTAGATCACCGAATGGAGGCGGATGTCGACGCCCTCGCGTTCGGCGACGCCGGTGGCGTTGCGATCGGGGCGCACGTTGAACCCGACGACGATCGCGTTCGAGGTCGAGGCGAGCAGCACGTCCCATTCGCTGATGGCGCCGACGCCGGTATGGATGATGCGCGTCTTGACGCGCTCGTCGCCCAGCTTGCCGAGCGAGTCGGCCAACACTTCCGCGGAGCCCTGCACGTCCGCCTTGATGATGATCGGCAGCTCCTTGGCCTCGCCCTCCGTCAACTGCTGCTGGAGAGACTCGAGCGTCAGCCGCTGGCCGCGGCCGCCGAGGGCCTTCTCCTTGGCCTGGTTCTGCCGCAGCACCGCGATCTGGCGCGCCTTGGCGGCGTCCGTCACCGCCTGAAAGGCGTCGCCGGGCTGCGGCAGCCCGGTCAGGCCGAGTACCTCCACCGGGCTGGACGGACCCACCTCGTCGGTCTTCTGCAACCGGTCGTCCAGCAGCGCGCGCACGCGCCCGACCACCACCCCGGCAATGAAGTTGTCGCCGACGCGCAGCGTGCCGTCCTGCACCAGGATCGTGGCGACCGGACCGCGGCCGCGGTCCACCTTGGCCTCGAGGACGGTGCCGGTCGCGGCCCGTTTCGGGTTCGCCTTCTGCTCCTCGAGCTCGGTCACCAGCAGGATCATCTCCAGGAGCCCGTCGAGGTTGTCCCGCTTCTTCGCGGAGAGCGGCACGGTCACCGTCGACCCGCCCCAGTCCTCGGGGGTGAGCCCGCGCTCCGCCAACTCCTTCTTGACGCGGTCCAGGTTGGCGTCGGCCTTGTCGATCTTGTTGATGGCGACGATGATGGGAACCTTGGCCGCCTGTGCGTGGTCGATTGCTTCCTGCGTCTGCGGCATCACGCCGTCGTCGGCGGCCACGACCAGGATGACCACGTCGGTCACCTGGGCGCCGCGCGCACGCATCAGGGTGAACGCCTCGTGCCCCGGTGTGTCGAGGAAGACGATCCGGCGGCCGTTCACCTCCACGGCGTACGCGCCGATGTGCTGCGTGATGCCGCCGGCCTCGCCCTCGGCGACCTTCGTCTCGCGGATGGCGTCGAGCAGCGTCGTCTTCCCGTGGTCGACGTGTCCCATGACCGTGACGACCGGGGCACGGACGATCAGATCGTCGGGCCTGGTCTCCTCGGCCTCGATGACCACCATCTCTTCCTCGAACGTGCGCATCTTCACGTCCGCCCCGAACTCCCGGGCGATGGTCGTCGCCGTCTCGGAGTCGAGCGTGGTGTTGATGGTCATCATCACACGCCGTTCGATCAGCTTCTTCAGGACGTCCTTCGGCTTGACCTCGAGGCGCTCCGCAAGATCCTTGACGGTCATGCCCTCGGCCAGCGTGATGGTTCGCGTCACCGGGGGCGGCGGCGCCGGCGTGGCCGGTGTCTGTGTACGCGTTCGCCGGTACTGCGCACGGCGTCCGCCCGGCCTGTGGTGGGGCCTTGGAGGTGGACGGTAGCCGACCGCCGGGCGCGGCGGCAGCGGCCGCGGCGCCGCCGGCGGGCGCACGGGCTGAGACGGCA
>JGI24793J26633_1002029_pt1 | contig 10041 bp, 7 predicted proteins | sample MesohylFT_FD_26633 | JGI IMG/M metagenome (IMG submission 26633) | reverse complement strand
TTTGGATACACTAGCCCTTCGATTTTTNCCAAGAACTTCGCCATATCGTCGCGCCGTTTATCATAAACCGCTCGNTTATCCTTGATACGTTGGAGATGGCGCTCACCCTCTTCTTTCTCCGCGGAATTTTTGCTCTTACATTTATCTTTTATCCTCTCGCGAAAGCGTCGATTTCTCACCGCATGATTACTTTGACTTAAAATTCTCCCCGTAGAAGCACTCTGCGACACAGATGCTTCTCCCAACTCTCGCTTTTCAATACCACCAACCAACCGCAAGGAGGGCGCACACCCGACCAATCCTGCAGGGTAAGGAAGGAACACCGAACCAAATTGCCAAGTGCTCCAAATCGCAGATACTGCCACAGGGTAAGGCAACAACATAGGAGGAGTCGATCCTTCAGAGTCCTGTTCGGGAGGCTGTGCACTGTGAAGAACAAAAACGCACAACAACAATAATCTTTGTATATAAAGTATAAGTACCATACGAAATGCTATCATAAATGGAACAGCAAAAACAATTAATAGTGTCTATATCGAACTAGCGTTCTTCTCAAGAGAAATATGCATGCAAGCAAATCGAGCTCAATTGTCGCAAGATGTTAGCAGCACAAACATCCGGTCATGCTTTATATAACCAATATAAACATATACCGTAAGCGCCTAAGGCATTAATTTTTAGGACAACTTAGTGGACATGTATAACCTACAATAGAATAAATCCTAATGCATTTGTTTGCCTATAATTAATTAGTCATTTGGGACATAAATTGTTCTTCTTATGCCAATTCTAAAATACAGTTAAATTATAAATTTTATTGACAAGGTTTTAAAAAATATAGCAATGCATGTCTATCTTTTTTTATTAAGAGTGTTTCTCAGTATAAACTTGCAACTACCTTAAGAACTTATATCCTCTTGCTCGCTGGCGCACTTTTTTCTTGATTTTCCACTACAGAAACAGTACGCTTCCTCCTCAATGGAGTATTAGAGTCAGCCTCACTTCTATCAAAAACACCAAGCAAGAGTGAACAAAGAACAATCCCATCCACCTTCATACCTACCTCTGGATCAGAACTACCTGATTGTGCGTTACCTTTTTTACTATTCATATACTTGCGATCAATACCTAACCTGCGCTTTTGAAACGACTTCAACCATTCCCGATCAGCTTCCAATGCTGCTTCCAATATTTCCCTATCTGTATCGATATCGCCTTTTTGTTGCTCTGATTTTAAGAGTGTCTCTACGCCATGGCGACCTACTCTTGATAAATTGCAAACTGGTAATGTTTTTTGAGAGCGTGATTTTTTATCATCATATGCCTTGGCCTCTCGTGCTTTAACCAATTGATTCACAAGCGCGTCTAGCAAGGATCGACAAACTTTTTTCCCTTCTGCCTCTGCTTTTAGGAGAACAGCAAGCGCTGCAAAACGGATTGGTAGTTGATCAGCATACTGCTTTCTCCATTCCCGATCAGCTTGCAATGCTGCTTTCAATATTGCCTGATCTGTACCGCTTGCCCCTATCTTTGAACTTAAGAGATCAGATATTTCAAAAATACCTAATTTCTCTACTCCTTTTTTCATTTTAGCAACAATATCTGACATCAATTCTTGACACACTTTTTTCCCATCTGCATCTTCTTTTAGGAGAACAGCAAGCGATGCAAAACGGGTTAGTAGTCGATCAGCATACTGCTTTCTCCATTCCCGATCAGCTTGCAATGCTGCTTCCAATATTTCCTGATCTGTACCGCTATCGTTTACCGCTATCTTTGCACTTAAGAAATTAGATATTTCAAAAAGACCTAATGCCTCGTTTCCTTTAATTTTATTCTCAATATATGACATCAATGCTGGATCAACTCTCCCTTGTTTCGATTCTCTTCGGATAACGGCAAACGCTGCAAAACGCCTTGGGAGTCTCACACACTTTGCGTTTACAAAACCTGTTTCATCAAACTGCACAACTCTTGATGCAAGTCTTTGGGGCATTGCTACTTGCTTTTCCCTTGCTTCCTCAGCGCTGTGCAGAAAAAAGGAAAATAAGATGGGGACTATTCGAAAATAAAATATATAATTCATTTACACACACTATATCATATAGTTCTTTACAAATAAACGATTATCAATGCAATCTATAGGTCTTGTCATCAATCTTCAACCATTGAACCTTCTGTATAAAATTGACATGCAATATAAAAGCTCACACCTCACGAATGTATAGGTATATAGCATCAAATTGTATCGTTCAGATAAAAGCAGAGACAAACATTTGCTCGATTCTGCGTCATCTCGAGCAAGCCTACATAAGTAGATGGTACTTTCTCAGCAATAGGAGGAGTGCTTTCATCATGCTCAACTATCAGATGTAGAGGCCACTCTCGGCTCAATCCTTCAAACTCATCACCAGATGCTCCGTGCAGCACAAATGTGCACAACAATAATCTCTCACTTTGCATTCACGTTTTGATTTTTCTATCTGAATCAGAAGAATCTTTTCTCTTTTTTTATCTTTATGAAGGATTTGACGTTCTTTACTAAGCTCTTCAGATCATTTTCTGATTCTGAAAATTCTTTCTTCAGCGCATTTCTCTTACTAGCTACGCCTTCTTCTCTTTCTCGCTGAACACCACCATGCTTCATCAGAATCAGAAATCGTTGAAGCATGATCCCCATCTCTGTTCACCTCAGAAGGTATATTGCAAAGAACGGATGTCGCAGTTAACGCGCTTTCCCTTGCATGTACCCCATCTTCACTCTCTGTCATATTTTCTCCACTCATCAGGCGAGGCACTAATGAGGCTCTCACTTTTGATACATATGAAATCAGCACATCAAGACAGTCGTCAATGCTAGGAATCTCAGTGCCTGTACGGCAAGGGAGAACGGATGCAAGCATCAATATCCCTTGATCAGGTGAAAGTGATTTCTGAGCAACATCCAAAGACAAAGATGGCGGCACTCTACCCGAATCTTCAATTTCACAGATTTGATCCTTCTCTACTGCGCAATCCTTTGTGCAAACTTTCTGACTCCGTCGAGTTTGAAGGGCACGTTGAGAGCTTTCTATTTGCTTTATACTTGCTTCCCTCATTTCTTGTATAATATTATTGCGCTGCACCCGAAGACCCTTAAGCTCTTCTATATCTTGCGGGCAAAGATAATATTGTCGTTGTATACTTGCTATGAGATGGATGATAGACCTATTTTTGTTTGTCAATTCTTTCCTATTTTGCCACTGTGCCTCGAAGCGCTCTACAGCCTCTGTGCGCTGTTGACTATCGCCTGTACATAATTTTTTGAATCTATCCACGCATTTGTTCCAGTTATTTCTCTCATCCAGCAGCCTGTACTTCAGATCCTCCAGCTTCAGATTCGCACACTCCCTTTTCTCTGGGTCTGTAAGAGATGACAAACTGTTTCTCTTGTCCTCGAGTGCTAAAAGCTTTTCCTTATACTTTACATACAATTGGCGTTTCTTTTTATAGTCTCTTTGATGGCGCGCTAGCGCTTTCTGTGGTGTTTTCTTGCCCTTTTTATCGAGTTTTGAAATCGTTTTCATCTTCTTTACAGACAATTGGGATCCAGGAGGACGCCACTCATCAGAATCAGTTGATGCATTATCGCTATCGCTGTGTACCTCAAAATCTGCACCGCAATGGACACCGGCATCACGATCTATCTTCTTCTGGGCATCTACATGAAGCCTGCCCGTTTTTTTCCTTTTCAATATACTAAGTTGTTTGCTCACTTCGGAAAATAATTGTCTGGTTACAACGCTTAGTTGTGTAATACATGCATCGTCATCATCAGAAATGATTAAATCACTATCGCTGGCATCAGCATCACAAGAAGAATAACGCCACTCTCTGTTATGAAAGGATCCAGATGGCAACACACCCTCCTCTTGACTCACCATTTCACCCTGATTATCAAGAAGAGGTATATCTGGCCTCTCGCACAATCTTGCACATTCATCTGCATTTTCTGCACTATGCGCCACACTAGATTCCTTTCTCGCTTCCTCATCAGTATCATAGCTATCAGCACCCTGATCTTCCCCTTCTTCTACATTACTATCTGTTTCCTTTGCACCCTCTTCATCTCCTTCTGCCACCCTTTCTTCTTCAGTATCAGAATAAGAATGATCCCTCTCTCTATTTACATCAAAGGATTCAGATGGCAACATTCCTTCCTCTTGACTCACCATTTCACCCTGCTTATCCGAAAGCACTTCCCGATCAACCTCAGCGCACAAAGATTGCGACAATCCTCTCGCTTCTGGAGTTTTAAGGATTTCCTTCCTCCCTGCTGCGCTATAAAGATTCTCGGTCATCTCTTGGCACTGCCTAGAAATCCCTTTGACTATAGCCAAATTCTGCTCCAGAGCAGAAGATGCACTAAGACTTCCTGTTTGGCTCTCTTGATTAGGAAGGTTGGTGATTTGTTCTTTAAGTTCTCCAGAGAGTTGTGCAAGTCTGCAAGTCCCTCTGTACCATTGCTGTTGATCTTCCTTGAATCTTTCCAGAAGATGCACAGTTTGCAGATTCATCATGCCCATTTTCTCTGGAGTGAGTAGATGTTGCTCTAATCTGAAGCCTTTTTTAAGCATACGTGGTTCAGTGCCCAAAAGAGATGCTGCCTTCTTTCCATCCACACCTCCTGTATTTTCTCTAGTCACAAAAAACGATGTTAGTGCCTTTGAGTTCAAGCTTGCTACTATCACCATATCATTCAGACATTTTTCCATCTCTCCCACAAAATCATGCGCGTCAGAAGTGGGTGCCACCTCAGCAAGACTGTTAGTCGCCGCAAAATCCCTATTCTGTGAAGCTATCGTTGGCACTGTAGCATTCTCCTCTACACCCAAGCATCTTTCATTATCATCTCTTTCGTCAAATTCAGCACTGCACAGCACACATGCACATAATAGAAAGAATATCCGTAAGTTGCGTAAACAAGATATATTGCACATGTCAATCGCATTTTTAAAATGCTGTAAAAGCAAAATAATTTCCCTCTTATCGTTGGATTTAAATCCTCGGGCACCTTTTCTTACGTTCCACATTACTCTTTTTCCGCACACCTCTTCTCGATGCTTTTTCTCAGCTTGCAATTATTGATCAATAGAAATTTTATCATTGTATTATGACAGATTGAAAAATAACATAAATACAAAAAAATATGCCCTCAGCACAGTTACGCGCACTTACTTATCTATTAGGCCAGTAACAGATACGNCATCCTGCAAAGCTTTTATTATACGCCTAAGATCTATGTTTATAGGCATATAACATAATTGCACTAGAATTTCTAAAGCTAGCAATTATCACATCTTCATCATAAAAAGAGATCTCTCACACACTCCCAGTGAAATCGCTACTCATTAGATATTATATCAACACTATAAGCATTAAGCAAAATGACAAAACATATACAATAAGAGTTAGCTTAAGCAAAAGAGAGCGACTTTATTCGAAGCAAATCAGCGCACAACAGATCACAGAGAATAGGCAAAATGACAGAGGACCACTAGCACTTACCACCATCACGAAAAATTCTGGCAATGCACCAAGCAAAACAGGTAAAAAAGGCGTACATGCCTTCACTGCATACACATTGAGAGCAATAGATAGCGAGATCTAGGCCACACCTCTCTATTTTTGTAACGGAAGAGTCATGAACACCTTTTCTTCTGAGATGTAGCTCTCTCTTTAGTAGCATCAGAGGCAGCAGTCCTTTTTCTTTGGGCTTTCTCAGCCTCATGTTTTGCCATCTCCGCAACTGTGGTATGTTTGTCTCGTGCATCCGACTCTAAACCTTTACGAACACCTAACAAATGCTGAACGTCAGACTCTTCTGCATCTGAACTTTGTTTTGGCAAACCCTGAATGATCTCTACTATCTGCTCAATTTTCAACTGTGTCTGATGCACTAGCGACAAAAGGAAGTGCCTTCTAGTGCTCTTGAAACTCGCCAATTGTGCAGCGCAAGAATCATTTCTCACAGCATATAGAGCACCTTCTCTTTTCTTTTTTTGCTCGGTGAGTTTAAGAACTTCTTGGTGATTGGAGACTCGTTCGTGACCTCGTATCAAGAAATGTCTTAACTCATTTTCGATTACTATCTTAGCTCTCTCAATAACGTCTGTAGCGTCAGAAGTCACACCACCAGAGACAGGGCCTGCAAGAGCAGTCCTTTTTCTTTGGGCTTTCTCAGCCTCATGTTTTGCCATCTCCGCAACTGTGGTATATTTGTTTCGTGCATCCGACTCTAAACCTTGACGAACACCTAACAAATGCTGAACTTCAGACTCTTCTGCATCTGAACTTTGTTTTGGCAGACCCTGAATGATCTCTGCTATCTGCTCAGTTTCCAACTGTGTTTGATGCACTAGCGACAAAAAGAAGCGCCTTCTAGTGGACTTGAAACTCGCCAATTTTCCAGCGCAAGGATCATTTATCACAGAATATAGAACACCTTCTCTTTTCTTTTTTTGCTCGGTGAATGCAAGAACTTCTTGGTGAGTGGAGACTCGGACGTTACCTCGTATCAAGAAATTTCTCAACTCACTTGCGATTACTCTCTTAGCTCTCTCAATAACGTCTGTATCGTCAGAAGTCACACCACCAGAGACAGGGCCTGCAAGAAAAGGATCAGATCNCACTTCTACACCTTGANTCAATCCGTCTAAATTCCAGGCACTTATTACACCAGATCTCGCCATAGCAGTGATAGATTCTTGAGCCTCAGAAGCTCTATATTTTCCATCATCTCGCCACTCACGATTGGCTTCACCTGTCCATACACCCCTCCCTTGATCATCAGTTACGCGAGACTTGGACTTTTTTAGTACCGCCTTACCATCTTCCAATTTATACTTTGTTAGCTCTCTCAATGCCTCTATCACTTTAAATTTTTCTGAAATCTTGGGTCTTGCTTCCTTACCAGCAGTAACTTGAGACTGGGAATCTTTCCAGTCTTGTATTATCTGTAATCGTTCTGGCTTTAGATCAGCACCTTCAGCACTTGCTAGTTCTTTCAATTCATCGATCTCTTTGTCCAATTCATCGATCTCTTTGTCCAATTCGTTCACATCTGTCTGAGCATCTTCCTTGCAACTTAAAGTCTTATGCCTATTTTGTCTAAGACGGATTTGATACCTAAAAATAGCTGCTACATTACCGCGGAGACGCAAGATGATTTCAGAATCACGATATTGTTGTTGAGACAACGATCTGCGTGACATTGTCTTCTTAGTATCATCATTCAAACTCTTCTTTAGTTGAGAGTGAGAGCTGGTTGAGTCATTTTCTATGTTTGAAGTGTCACCTGTTAGATCTACCTCATCATTACTCTCACCCTGAGGAAAAAGGTCCTGTATACTCTCTTTCCAATTCCGTAACTCTGCTGCGGGATTTAATCTATCTTGCATACATGCACCACCTGCCTCACCACCAACATTCGTCGCAAGACAAACTCTCTCATCGATCACCGGACCGCTGTGCCATTGCGCAGTTTGATTGATTAGTGGCTCACCACTTCCGTACATCCATGCATCATCTTCCACTGGAGCATAAAGAGGATTGGTGGGTTGCACAGGGTGATCCAACAACATTGGCCAAGGTTCATTTGCTGCGGGATTTAGTCTATCTTGCACCCATGCACCACCTGCCTCACCACCAACATTCGTTCCAGGCAAAAATCTCTCATCGATCACCGGATAACTGTGCCATTGCGCAGTTTGATTGATTAGTGGCTCACCACTTCCGTACATCCATGCATCATCTTCCACTGGAGCATCAAGAGGATTGGTTGGTTGCACAGGGTGCTCCCAAAACATTGGACAAGATTCATTTGCTGCGGGATTTAGTCTACCTTGCACCAATGCACCATCTACCTCACCACCAACATTCGTTTCAGGACAAACTCTCGCACTACCGTACATCTCTTGCTGAAATGCCATCACATAAGGACTTTCTTCAGTGGAAGTAAAATCGCCCTTGCTAATATTATGAAATTCTGCGCTATGCAGAACACTCACACATAAAAATAATAATCTTTGTATATAAGATATATTCATCATTTTCACTATACATTCTACTATAAAATAAACATATTCTATTACTAATTATTATTTTCGTTCGATAGACATTAAATACAGCAAAAGAAGCAAGACTACCTAGCAGCGTCTTTTGAGAGATACCTCTCAAAACTCGTAGTCGAACCAAAGGATTTTAGTGCAAAAGATCAATATCTTATTCGTGTGCGTGGTTTTTTTGAAGGGAATTTCTTGAACGATTACTCTTGTTATATGAATCTATACGCTTTTGCAGAGATACTTTCTCACGTTGCAACTGCTCTAAAACTGTATGTCTGTTATTGAGTGCTTCCTCCCTTATCGTATCCGCCGCCTTTAGCAGACTATCGAGTTCAGACTTTATTCGTTCGTAATTTTCTGCTTTCCGCAACCTCTGGACAAATTTAATGACCTCTTCTATTTCATCAAGCGAGGCAGATTCTNCTACATGAATACGGGCAATCCCGAGCCTNCTCGTGTATGTAGCATTATATGCTCTTACCCGTGCACGATCCTGACCGCCACGATTCATTTTTGTTTCATCTTTGAAAGCTAATTTGCTTTTTCTGCTTCTCTGTTTCATGTATTGATGGATGGTGCTCTCAATCAAAGATTGCAACTTTTTTATCTTATACACCATATTTTGCAGCATCTGCAGTTCGCTATATATTTGTAGATCCTCTGGTATTTTCGCACAACCCCTAAAGATACCTGCGCAGCACTTTGCGGTTTTGCTTTCTTTCGCGAATCATATGGCCTTGCAAAGCAACGATTTCTCAGATTTCTCAAGTCTTTTTTCGCATTATCTGTCAATACAAAACTACGCCGTTTTGGTTGTGAATATATGAAGAGATATGTGAACAGATCAAAATTTTTTAACTCCATTAGGATATCTAAACACCAGGAAGAAGATCACCTTCCTCTTGATACAAGAGAAATAACTCCAGCCCACTTCCTATACCAGCACTCTCCATAGGAGTGGTGAGATATTCAGTCGCAAAAATCTTCTCTGAAGTTTCCTGCACTATACACTCTACTTCAGGCTCTACGTCTTTAGTGAACAAAGCAGTTTTGCGATGAGCATTCTGATAATCAAGCAACAAATGGCTCCTCTCCGATTCAGACGCATTCTTGCAATACACCAAGCAAGCACATAACCAAAGAAGGCACATACCTTCACTGTGTAACACATTAAGAACAATATATATCGCAATCTAGTCTCACACCTCTCTATTTTGGTGAAGCAAGGGTCATGAACACCTTTTCTTCTGAGATGTAGCTCTCTCTTTAGTAGCAGTCCTTTTTCTTTGGGCTTTCTCAGCCTCATGTTTTGCCATCTCCGCAACTGTGGTATGGTTGTTTCGTGCATCCGACTCTAAACCTTGACGAACACCTAACAAATGCTGAACGTCAGACTCTTCTGCATCTGAACTTTGTTTTGGCAGACCCTGAATGATCTCTGCTATCTTCTCAATTTTCAACTTTGTGTGATGCACTAGCGACAAAAGGAAGCCCCTTCTAGTGCGCTTGAAACCCGCCAATTTTGCATCGTAAGGATCAAATCTGCAATCATATCCAGTACCTTCTTCTTTCTTTTTTTGAGCGCTGAATTCAAAAAATTCTTGGTGATGGGAGACTCGGTTTTTACCTCGTCTCAAGAAACCTCTCAACTCATTTGCGATTACTCTCTGAGCTCTCTCAATAACGTCTGTATCGTCAGAAGTCACACCACCAGAGACAGGGCCTGCAAGAAAAGGATCAGAGTCTCTATATGTTCCATCATCTCGCCACTCACGATTGGCTTCACCTGTCCATACACCCCTCCCTTGATCATCAGTTACGCGAGACTGGGACTTTTTTACCGCCGTACCATCTTCCAATTTATACTTTGTTAGCTCTCTCAATGCCTCTATCACTTTAAATTTTTCTGAAATCTTGGGTCTTGCTTCCTTACCAG
>JGI24793J26633_1002012_pt1 | contig 10115 bp, 8 predicted proteins | sample MesohylFT_FD_26633 | JGI IMG/M metagenome (IMG submission 26633) | reverse complement strand
CGGATCCGCCAGATCGAGGCGGCGGCGCTGCGCAAGCTCCGCGATCCGCAGCTCAGCCACCGGCTCAGCTCGTTCGTCGAGCCGCGTCAGCCGCGCGGCACCCGACGCGGTCGATCCGCCGCCGTGGCCGAAGAACAGGGCGTCGCGTAACACCCCCTTCGAGCGCCGCGAGGTGTCCCCATCCGCGGCGCCGCGCGGCACGCTTTTCAACTTCAGCGCCGGCTCCCCCCTCGCGGGTCGGGGCCGGCGCTTGGCGTTTCGTTTTTCAGGGAAGCTTCAGAGAAACTTCAGGATCCGGCGCGGGGCGGGCTGCTAGCCTGCCCGAATGCTCAACCTGCGCAGCACGTCGTTCGTGGCGACCGTTGTTTCTCTCTCACTGGGGTCCGTCGGTGTGGTCTTCGCGCAGTCGACAGGAGTCTTGACCGGGACGGTCGTCGACGAGACCGGGGGCGTGCTGCCGGGCGTCACCGTAGAGGTTCAGGCCGGTGCTGTGGAGCGCACTGCAGTCACCGATGACACCGGCATCTGGCGCGTAGAGGGCGTGCCGGCCGGGCCGGCGAGTTTGACGTTCCGGCTGGTGAACTTCTCCACCCTGCGGCGCGACCTCGAGGTGGCCGCCGGAGAGAACAGCGCCGACGCCGTGCTGACCCTGGGCCTCACGGCCGACGTGGTGGTGACCGGCAGCAGGACGTTCCGCAACATCGCCGACCTGGAGAATCCGCGCGAGAACCTCGTCGGCGTCGCCACCTCGGCCAGCGTGGGCGCCATCACCGCCGAGCAGCTCGCGGCGCGGCCCATCATGCGCCCCGGCGAGGTTCTCGAAGCGGTGCCCGGGTTCATCACGAGCCAGCACAGCGGCGAGGGCAAGGCCAACCAGTACTACCTGCGCGGCTTCAATCTGGACCACGGCTCGGATTTCGCGACCACCCTCGCCGGGGTCCCGATGAACGAGTCCTCCGGTGCGCACGCCCATGGCTACAGCGACGTGAACCTGCTCATCCCGGAGCTCGTCAGCGGGGTGCAGTACACGAAGGGACCGTACTTCGCCGAACACGGCGACTTCTCGGCGGCGGGCTCGGCCAACATCAGCTATGTGAACCTGCTCGACCGCCCGCTGTTGAGCGTCAGCAGCGGCGGCCAGGGGTGGGGGCGGGTGTTCGGTGCGGTCTCGCCGGAGGTGGGCGCCGGCAACTTGTTGCTGGCCCTGGAAACGAGCACGAACGACGGGCCCTGGGAGCTGCCCGACGACATGCGCAAGGTGAACGCTGTCGTGCGCTACAGCCAGGGCGACCTGACGAACGGTTTCTCCATCACCGGCATGGGATACAACGCCGACTGGAACGCAACCGACCAGATTCCGCTGCGCGCGGTCGAGTCGGGGAGCCTGTCGCGCTTCGGCGCCATCGACAACACCGACGCGGGGCGGACCTCCCGCTACAGCGTGGCCTTCGACGGGTTGCGGTCGGACGGGACGGGATCGACCCGCGTGACCGGCTATGCGCTGCAGGGTGGGCTGAACCTGTTCCAGAACTTCACCTACTTCCTGGAAGACCCGATCGACGGCGACCAGATCGAGCAGGAAGGCAGGCGGTGGGTATCCGGGGCCAGGTTGGTGCACCGGCGCCCGGGCAGCGCCTTCGACCGGCCGCTGGAGTCCGCCGTCGGCGCATCGGTGCGGTACGACGCGGTCGGCACGGTCGGCCTGTACAACACCGTGGCGCGGCGGCGCACCAACACCATTCGCAACGACAAGGTCGACCAGTCCACCGTCGGGCTGTTCGGGCAGACCGAGATCGAATGGACCCGCACCTTCCGGACGACCCTGGGCGTCCGGGGCGACTTCTACCGCTACAACGTGGACGCCGTGCGCGCGCTCAACACCGGCTCGGGCACGTCGGCGCTGGTCAGTCCCAAGCTGACCGCGGTGTTGGGCCCGTGGCAGGGGACCGAGCTCTACCTCAACTATGGGCAGGGATTCCACAGCAACGACCCGCGGGCCGCAACGACGGTGGTCGATCCGATCACCGGCGAGCGGGTGGCGAGCGAGGATCCGCTCGTGCCGGCGCGCGGGGCCGAGATCGGTCTGCGGACGGTCGCCCTGCCGGGCCTGCAGTCGACCGTCGCCCTGTGGTACCTGGCCTTCGATTCCGAGCTGATCTTCGTCGGCGACGCCGGCATCGCGGAGGCCAGCCGCCCCAGCCGGCGCCTCGGCGTGGAATGGACGAACTACGTGCGGTTGGCCAACTGGCTCACCGGCGAGCTGGACGTGTCGTTGTCGCGCGCGCGCTTCTCCGACTTCGACCCGGCCGGCGCCTTCATTCCGGGGGCGCTCGACCGGGTCGTCGCCGGGGCGATCACCGTGACGCCGGCGCGGCGCGTCTTCGGCAGCGTGCGGTTGCGCCACTTCGGCCCGCGGCCGCTCATCGAGGACAACAGCGTGCAGTCCGCGTCCACGACCATCTGGAACGGCGAGATCGGCGTGCGCATCAACGAGCGCCTCGACATCGTCCTGGAGGCCTTCAACCTGCTCGACAGCGACGTCTCAGACATCGACTACTTCTACACGTCGCGCCTGCCGGGAGAGCCGGCCGACGGGGTCGACGACATCCACTTCCACCCCTCGATTCCCCGTACGGCACGGGTCATGCTGAACGTCGATTTCTGAGCAGGCGTGCCAGAATGGCGGCGTGAACGTCTTCCTGGTCGACGGAACCTACGAGCTGTTCCGGCACTTCTACGCCGTGCCGCGCGTGACGAGCGCCGACGGGATCGAGACAGGCGCGGTGCGGGGCGTGATCGGATCGCTGCTGGGGATGCTGGAGGAGGGCGTTACCCATATCGGGGTGGCGACGGATCACGTCGTCGAGTCGTTCCGCAACGAGCTCTGGCCGGGGTACAAGACCAGCGAGGGGCTCGACCCGGAGATCCTGAGTCAGTTCGAGCCGCTGGAGGATGCGCTCGAGGCGTTGGGCCTCGTCGTCTGGAAGACGGTGAGATACGAGGCGGATGACGCGCTCGCCTCCGCCGCGGTCCGCGCGGCCGCCGACGAGCGGGTCGAGCAGGTGTTCGTCTGCACGCCCGACAAGGATCTCGCGCAGGTGGTCGACGGCAGCCGCATCGTGCAGTTCGATCGGCGCTCCGGTACCGTGCGCGACACGGAAGGCGTCCGCGAAAAGTTCGGCGTCGATCCCGGGTCGATTCCGGACTATCTGGCCCTGATGGGCGACTCGGCGGACGGGTTTCCGGGCGTGAAGGGCTGGGGCGCCAAGTCGGCTGCGACCGTCCTGGCGCGCTATCCGCACCTGGAGGACATCCCCGGCGAAGCCGCAGCCTGGGATGTGCAGGTGCGGGGGGCGGCCAGACTGGCCAGGGCGCTGGCCGACGCCCGCGAGGAGGCGGCGCTCTTCCGCGATCTCGCGACGTTGCGCACCACGCTGCCGGTCTTCGAGGACATCGGCGAGCTGCGCTGGACCGGTCCCGAGTCGCGGTTCTTCGACCTCTGCGCCCGTATCAACGTCCCCGGCTACTTCCGGCGCGCGCGGGCCGCGGCGGCGCGGGCGTGATGTGCGCGGCGTCGGCGGCGCGGTCCAGGCACGGCCATGGGGAGATCCTTCGGCTCACGCGGCGGCGGCGACCGCCAGCCGGCCGTCGAACAGGTGAATCTCCCGTTTCGAATGCTCCGCGTAGCGCGGGTCGTGAGTTACCATGCAGATCGTCGAGCCCTCGTCGTGCAGCGTTTGCAGCAGCCCCATCACCGCTTCGCCGTTCTTCGAGTCGAGGTTGCCGGTCGGCTCGTCCGCCAGCAGGATGGACGGCTGCCCGGCGACCGCCCGCGCTACCGCGACGCGCTGCTGCTGGCCGCCCGAGAGCTGGCTCGGAAGGTGCTTCGCGCGATGCGCCATCTCCACCTTCTCGAGCGCCTCGGTCACCCGTTCGCGCCGCTCGGCCGGCTTCATGCCGCGGTAGGTGAGCGGCAGCTCGACGTTCTCGTAGACCGTCAGGTCGCCGATCAGGTTGAAGCTCTGGAAGATGAAGCCGATCTCCCGATTGCGGGTCCGCGCGCGATCGGCCTGACTGAGCTGCGCCACCGGCCGGCCGTTCAGCGTGTAGTCGCCCGCGGTCGGCGAGTCGAGCAGCCCCAGAATCGACAGCAGCGTCGACTTGCCGCAGCCGGACGGGCCGGAAATGGCGACGTACTCGCCCGGGTAGATGTCGAGGGTGACATCGTCGAGGGCATGCGTCTCGACCTCGTCCGTGTAGAAGACCTTCGATACGTTTTCCAGGTGAATCAAGGCCGGCGCTTCGCTCATCTCGACACGCTCCGTTCAGACGTGATGCCCTTGACCCCAGGGCCGGTTCCCCGCGCGGGCGGCGCGGCAAGCGGCCCTATTCGATACGCACCCGATCGAACTGATCCCAGGTCGACATGTCGGACAGGACCACGCGGTCGCCCGGTTGCAGCCCCTCCAGCACTTCGATGGTGTTGACCGAGGCCCGCCCGAGGCTCACTCGCGTGCGCGCCGCGTGCGTGCCGTCCGCCTCGATCCGGAACAGGCTGACGATGCTCTCCTCCTGCCCGAACACCGGCCGGCCGACGAAGAGGATGTCGTCCATCCTCTCGAGCTCGATGGTGCCGTCGACCGTCAGGTCCGGGCGGGCGCCGCGCGGCAGTTCGCCGTCGAGCGCGACATCGACCGTCACCGTCCCGTTCTCCACCGCCGGGTCGATGCGCGTGACGTGTCCCGGAATGACGCCGTTGCGCGTGTCGACGGCCGACGACTGGCCGATCTGGATGTCCCTGGCCTGCGTCTCGGCGATGCGCAGTTCCGCTTTCAGCACGGTCGGATCGCCGACCCGCGCCAGGTTGGTCCCGGTGGTAACGCGCTGCCCCTCGTCGAGCGGCACCTGCTGCAGGACGCCGGGCATCCCGGCCCGCACGTGCAGGTCGTCGACCTGCTGCACCCGCAGCTCGTGCAGCGTGCGCAGGCGGTCCACCTCGGCCTGCTCGACCGCGAGTTGCGCCTCCACGGTGTCGGTGGCCATCCGCAGCCGTTCCTGCTCGATGCGGAACCGCGTGTCGTACTCCTGCACGGCCGCCTGCGATTTCTGGAGCTCCAGCGACGAAACGAGGCCCTGCGCGAAGAGCTGCTCGTCGGCGTCGGCCTGCAGTCGCGCCGTCTTGAGCTGGGCCTCCACGGTGGCCAGCGCCGACCGCTGGTTCAGGATGTCGCGCTCGACCTCGACCTGCCGGTTGCTGTAGCGCGCCTCTGCCGCGTCCAGGTTGAGGCGGGCCTCGAGCGCGGTCTGCTCCACTTCCGGATTGCTCAGCTCGACGATGACGGTGCCGGGGTCGACCAGGGCGCCGGGCCGGATCACGATCCGCTCGACGGTGCCGTCGGTGGTGGCCGGGATCCAGCGGATCTGCTCCGGGACCAGCGTGCCGGTGCCGCGCACCTGCCGGACCATCGGTCCGCGCTGCACGGTGTCGAGATAGACGGTGTCGCGGTCGACCCGCGGCGCGGCCGGCTCCAGGCGCGAGACGCCGACCGTGATCAGGACGACCACGATGACCGCGGCCACGGCGTACAGCGTCTGCCGGAGCTTCTTCTTGCGTGCGAGATCGGGCCGGGCGATATCCATGGTTTCCTACCGGTGACAACCAGAGAGACGGATCTCGGCGCCGAAAGTTCGCCTGCCCGCTACCTCCGTTGGATGCCTCGCACGCGCATTCGGCTCGATTCCCGGCCCGTCCCGGCGTTCGGCGTCCCGGATGCAGCCGGCCGGCCACGGCTCATGTCGCCTCCAGCACCCGCGCGATGGCGGTCGACATGCGGGTCCAGTGCGCGGTCTCGGCGTCGAGCTGGCGGTGCCCGGCACCGGTCAGCTCGTAGAACTTCGCCTGTCGGTTGTTGTCCGAGCTGCCCCACGTGGCGGCGAGCAGGCCCTGCTGCTCCAGCCGGTGCAGCGCCGGATAGAGGGAGCCCTGGTTTACCTGCAGCACCTCGTCGGAGATCTGCTGGAGGCGTTGGGCGATACCCCACCCGTGAAGCGGACCGAGGGCCAGCGTCTTCAGGATGAGCAGGTCGAGCGTGCCCTGCAACAGGTCTGTCTTGGATCGCACGGCAATCTCCTGTCGCCAATCTACAAGACTATTAGAACGGGGCGACCCGACGTTGTCAAGTGGGCCGGCCGGCCTGCCGACTACTGATCCGTCGTCTCGTGCCGCGCTTCGCCGGCCATGAGCGCCGCCTTGATGGTCGCCGCCCAGATCCGGGTGCCCTTCTCGTTCAGGTGCAGGCCGTCCTCGATGAAGATGTCGTCCATCACCGTGCCGTCCGCGCGAAGGAACGGCGTGGCGACGTCGATGTAGGACACCAGGTCGTTGTCGGCCGCGAGCCGCTGGTAGAGCAGGTTCGTTTCCTGGGCCTTGTCCCAGACCCCCACGCGCAACAGGCTCGGCTTGACCGACATCACGTAGACCCGCGCGGCGGGGAGCGCGGCGTGGATCCGCCCGACGATGGCCTCGAGACGGCCCGCGATCTCCGCCGGCGGGACGCCGTAGCGGCCGGTGTCGTTGTCGCCCTCGTAGATCACGACGGCGCGCGGCTTGTACGGGAGGACGATCCGGTCCAGGAAGTGCTCGACGTCCTGCATCGTGCTCCCGCCGAAGCCGCGCGGGACGACCGTGAGCGGTGCGAGGTCCTGCTTCAGGGAGGGATGCCAGCGGCGGATGCTCGAGCTGCCGGTGACGACGATGGCTCCCGCGGGCGGCATCATCGCGCGGTCCTCGGCCTCGAAAGCCTGGATGGCCTGCTCGAACCGGGTCGGATCGATGGTCTCGGTCTGCGCGGCGGCCAGCGTCGCGATGCCGATGACGACCAGTAGAGAAAGGATCACGCGTGCGTAGCGGGTCTTCATGTTGAACCTCCTGACATGACGTCGTATACCGAGGCGGATGCGGTGGGCCACGTGCGCATCATAGAGGGTTGCGTCCGACCCGTGCGTCAGCGGCCCGTCGCCGGTTGCCACTCGTCGGCCAGCCGGCGGCTCTCGCGCAGATCGTCGTCCGTCATCATCGCGGCCAGCTCTTCGCGCTGCCCGGCGTAGAGCCGTTTCGTGAAGTCGTTGCCGGCGCCCCGCCAGGCCAGCTCGATCCACATGTAGGCCAGCACCTGGTCTTCCTCGACGCCGGCGCCGTAGATGTGGAGATAGCCCAGGCCGGCCTGGGCCGGCGCATAGCCCTGCTCGGCCGCCGCCCGGTACCAGCGCGCCGCCGCGGCGTCGCTGCCGGCGACGCCGCGGTTCCGGAAGTGGAGCAGTCCCAGGTTGTACTGTGCGGGCGCATAGCCTTGATCGGCGGCGAGTTGGATCCAGCGCGCCGCCTCGGCGTCGTCCCGTTCCACGCCGCGCCCGGCGTAGTAGCGGCTGCCGAGCTCGTTCTGCGCCACCGCGTCGCCGCGCTCGGCGCTCGCCCGCAATCCGGGCGGCAGTTGTCCGGCCAGAGCGGGCTGCAGTGCGATGGTCGCAGCCACGCACGCGCCGGCCGCCAGGCACGCCGTGCGCAACGTCCTTGGACCAGGAAGCATCGTGGATCCCTTCACGAGAGAGCCTACACCCTGCCCGCGTCACCATGAGCGTCCATGAGCGACGGCCTCTTGACATTCTTCCGGTCGCCATTATTCTGGCGCCGGTGGCGGGAGATCTCGACCGCGCGTTGCGAGCGTTGATCCGTCGCCGCGCGTTCGCGGTGACTGCCGTACTGACCCTGGCGCTTGCGTTCAGCATTCCCGCCGTCGTGCTGTCGACGGTGGATCGGCACTTCTGGCGGCCGCTCGACCTGGTCGACTCGGACCGGCTCTTCACGTTGCAGATCCGGGTCGAGGACGGCCGCTTCTCGCCCCTGAGTCATCCCGAGTATCTGCAGTTGCGCGATGCGGGCGCGGAGGCTTTCATTCTCGCGACCTTCGGGCAGTTCGACTTCACGCTCGTTGCCGGCGGTGCGCCGACGCGTGTGAACGTCGCCCTGGTGTCCGGCGACTTCTTCACCGTGCTGGGGGCGCGGCCGGCGCGCGGTCGCCTGCTGGCGGCGAGCGACGACGCCCCGGGCGCCCGGCCGGTGGCGGTCGTGTCCCACCGGGCCTGGACCACGCGGTTCGGCCAGGACCCCGACCTCGTCGGGCGCAGCGTGCGCCTGGGGCCGCAGGCGTTCACGGTCGTCGGCGTCGGCGTCAACCCGCTCCCCGGTCCGGCGCACGCGCCGGACTTCTGGGTTCCGCTGTCGGCGCTCCGCCAGGTGCTGCCTGAAGCCGCCGATGTTCTGCTCGACCCGCGGGCGCGCTGGTTGGAGACGGTCGGAAGGCTGCACGCGTCGACGTCGCGCGGCGAGGCCGCCGAGTTGGCCGCCCTGGCCCGGGATCGGCTGCCGTCCGACGTGGCCGCCGCACGAACCGAGGACTGGCGGTTCGTGGCGCGGCCCGTGAACCACGCCCGACTCGGACCCGGGTACCACCGGGACACGACGCGGTTCCTGAGTGTCCTGGTGGCCATCACGGGCGTCTTCCTGTTCGCTGCCTGCAGCAACATGCTGCTGCTGCTGCTGACCCGCGGCGCCGAGCGGACGCACGAGCTGGCGGTGCGCCGTGCGTTGGGAGCGTCGCTGGCGGCCCTCGTCCGTCCGGGCGCGGCCGAGTTGCTTCTGCTGATGGGCGCCGGGGTGGCGGTGGCGCTGCTGGCTCTGCGGTGGGTGGCTCAGGTCGTGTCGGCGCTGCCGCAACTGGCGCCGCTGGGACCGGCGGTCTCCCTGGACGCCGGGGCCGTCGTCTGGATGCTGGCCGTCGCCGGCGCGGCCTGGTCGGCGGTCTGTCTCGGGTTGCTGCTGATGACGGCGGTTCGGCCACCGACGCTGGCCGATGCCCCAGGGCCCGGGGCGACGGGCCGCGGCCGGCGCCAACAGGCGCTGGTGACCGCGCAGGTGGCGGTGGCAGGTGTCCTGGTGGTCGCCGCGGGGCTCCTGCTGCGCAGCGCCCACGGCGTCGCGTCGATTCCGCGCGGTTTCGTCGCGCAGGACGTCGTGCTGGCTCGGATCCACCCGTCGGGTTATTCGCCGTCGGAGGAGTCGACGTTCTATCGGCGTCTGGTCGACGAGATCCGGAGCCGCGGGGCAATTACCTCGGCCGCGCTCGGGTGGCATGCCCCGCTGAGCGCGTTCCACCTGAGCGTCGCGGTCGAGACTCCAGGGACCTCGATGGAGGTCACGGGGAACATCGTCTCCACGGGCTATTTCCGAACGCTGGGCGTTTCCCTTCTGGAAGGCCGGGCGTTCGGCGCTGCCGACGACGCTGACTCGGCGCCCGTCGCGATAGTCAATCGCACCCTGGCGGAGCGTCTGTGGCCCGGCGGCTCCGGGATCGGACAGGTTCTCACGTTCCCGCGCAGCGGCGGGGATCGGACCGTGATCGGCGTGGTCGACGACATGCGCTATCGCACGCTGGCGGAATCGACACAGCCGCTTGCCTACCTGCCCCTGGCGCAGCGCTTCGTGTCGCCGGTCTTCATTCATGCACGGTCGCCGCTGGGTGCCGAATCCACGTTGCAGCACCTGCGTCAGGTCGTGGCCGACCTCGATCCGAGGGTGCCTCTGAGCGACGTGACCACGCTGAGCGAGCGGGTCGACGAGGCGCTCGACCGCTGGCGGGCGCCTGCGTGGCTCGCCGGCCTTCTCGCTGCGGTCACGCTCGTGCTGACGATGGCCGGACTCCATGGCGTCCTGATGATGGTGATCGGCCAGCGGACGCGCGAGCTGGCGATCCGCGTTGCGCTCGGCGCCCGCCAAAGCCGGGTGCGTTGGATGGTGCTCGGCCAGGGGTTACGGCTGGNGGCCGCCGGGGCCCTGCTGGGGATTGGCGGCGCCGTTCCGCTGATGAGCGTCCTGGGAAGCCAGTTGTACGGAATCGTCGCGCACGACGCCACGACGTTGGGGATCAGCCTGGTCGGACTGCTCGCGGCCGGCGGTCTGGCCTGCGATCTGCCGGCGCGGCGAGCGGCGCGTCTCGACGCCGCCGCCGCGCTGCGAAGCCAGTGACCCGCCGGCGGCTTCCGTCGCCGTCAGAACGTCT
>JGI24793J26633_1001987_pt1 | contig 10193 bp, 7 predicted proteins | sample MesohylFT_FD_26633 | JGI IMG/M metagenome (IMG submission 26633) | reverse complement strand
CCTAAGGAAACTGCTCGAGTAATAAATAGAACATGAAGAGCAAGCCACAGGCCATGATTATCAAGCCACGGGCGCATCACAATGATTGTTATGAGATAAATGATTGAAGAAATAATCATACCATTCCGCATATCTCTTGTCCGAGTTGCTCCAATGAAGATTCCATCCAGCATCCAGGAGGGAAANCCAATAACAGGAATGAGAATGATCCACCAAAGATAGGATTTTGCAACCGCGCGCACTGCTATTTCAGTNGTCATCATATTGATCAATTGATTCCCAAACAGGTAAAATACCAAGCTGAGCGANAGGGCGACAATGAATCCCCAAAAACTTGTTAAAAGCGACGACCGTCGCACCGCTTTTTGAGTTCTAGCCCCTATTGAGAGACCAACCAATGCTTCGGAGGCAAATGCAAATCCATCAAGGCCAAAGGCCGAAACAAACACGAATTGAATCAATATCTGGTTTGAAGCTAAGGTTACATCTCCAAAATCAGATGATAAAAATATGAACGATAAAATCGCTGCTTCCAACAGGAGCGATCTAATCATAATATCGTTATTGACCGTTAACATTCGTTTCAATGGAGATTTATTGAAGATTTCTGAAAACTTAAGCCAAGGGCCATAAAGCAACGATTTTCGGCACAAGAAAATTGCTAGAATTAAAGCCGCCCATTCAGAAATCAATGTCGCCAATGCGACCCCTTGTACACCTAAATCCAAGCCTAATACGAAAGTAAAATCTAAAACAACATTCAAACCGTTCATTAGAATCTGGAGAACTAAAACATCCCGCGTTCGTTCTAATGCAATCAACCAACCTGTGATACCAAAAATTGCAATAGCTGCTGGTGCCGATAAAATTCGCCAGTTGACATATTGCGTCGCTAAATTTTCAACTTCTAATGAAGCCGGAGATAACCTCAACGCGACCTCCAAAATAGGCCAACGAACGGCAATCACGAGTAAACCAAGGAGAAAACCGATCAATAATACCCTGACCAGTATGAGTGTAAGTTCTTTTTCGTTAGACCGCCCTCTTTCTTGACTTGCAATACCAGAGGTTCCCATACGGAGAAACCCAAACAAGCCATAAGCGGCAGTAATTATAATACTTCCCAGTCCGACAGCACCAATTGGGGCTGCCAAGCCAAGCTGACCAATTACCCCTGTATCGACTATGCCAATCAGAGGAACAGTTACATTTGAAATCACGATTGGTAGTGCGATCTTCAAAACCCGCCGGTGAGTAATATCTTCGGGATTAACGCGTGTCATTAATACGAATTTCTATGTGTTGGAATAGTAAGGAAGCAATTTCAGAGAAGTAGATACTTAAAGCAAATAGAGCATTCCGTATGTAGTCATAGGAATTTTTTCATTAATTTGCTTGAAAGTGGCCCAAGTTATTGTAAATCTAATTCTAGTTGATAATGATTCGCATTCGCAAAAATGAATTTACCTAATCTAATAATTGCTACAAACCAAGGGAGTCTAGTTGGACAAACCTTAGGCCGACTTCAGAAAAATCCCAAAAGGGTTGCTGTATCCATTGTTATAGTTATGCTCCTCCTCTGGTCGGGGGATATTGGTGATGTAACCCGTAACGCGATTAGGGACGCTTTTATTCAAGTCAGTTCTTTTGTCGGTTTCACCTTGTTTGCATTTTATGGTGCCGAAAGATATTTTGGATTAAATCTGCAAAAAATCATCGCACAGTCAAATCAGTTTGAAATTCCTTTTGCTACAATATTAGGGGCGATTCCTGGTTGTGGAGGTGCTATTCTTGTTGTTACTGCTTACGCAAGCGGCCGGGCTAGCTTTGGTGCTCTAGTTGCCACCCTTGTTGGCACAATGGGGGATGCCGCATTTTTGCTCATCGCTGTAAAACCAGACGCCGCCCTCGTCGTCATTGGGACCTCGTTGATTATCGGAATGCTCAGTGGTTTTGTCGTGAATCAATTTGTTTCCCTTCCCAATCACCCATTGCCTAAAAATAACTTATTTGTAGTACCACGTATTGGGAAATTACAATCAATTCACTTGTTGTTATGTATTATTCTTCTTGCCGGACTGTTTTTGGGAGTAAGTGATCTATTGCAAATCAACCAAACTCCCTATTGGGATAATTTTGCCCTTTATCTCTCAATTGTGGGAACGATCATCGGATTATTAGTCTGGACTCTTTCACCCACCACAACAATGACCAATACTCATGACCACCCTATTTCCCGAGTGGCCTTTGAAACGAGTTTCATTACTGTCTGGATCATTGGTGGATTTTTAGCGTATGAGTACTTAACCCATTTTACTCCATTTGATATTACCAGCTTTTTCTTGGCTTCCTTTCCCTATTTACCATTGATCGGTGTCATTATTGGATTTATACCGGGTTGTGGGCCACAAATTGTCTTAACAACACTTTACATCAATGGGATTGTTCCATTTGCAGCTATCATGGGTAATGCGATCTCCAATGATGGTGACGCTTTGTTTCCAGCCATCGCAATTGCACCGAAAGCAGCCTTTATGGCAACAATTTACTCAGCCATTCCGGCTCTTATTGTCGCTTACAGTTTTTACTTTTTACTCCCCTCATTCCTGAACTAGTCCTTTCAACTCCAAGGAAATTGTTGAAACTCCGGTGCTCTCATCGTACATAGTGGTGACTTAACTACAATTTTATTCATGCAAATGAGATTTCTTAAGTGAGTTGTGTGCCTTCTTCAAAGAATGAGTTGGTTAATTTAGTTTTTTTAATTTTTTACCTATCGGGATGATATGATTCAAAACAAATCTTCACCGGCACTGCTTTACTGCTTTGGTGAAAGCGGCAACTCTTATAAAGCTGCCCTTACCCTTGAACTTGCGGGAATACCATGGAAACCCGTTTTTGTCGATTTTTTCAAGGGTGAAACGCGAACTCCTGAATTTTTAAAGCTCAACCCGATGGGAGAAGCTCCAGTATTGGTCAAAGATACAGCCGTTCTATCACAATCAGGAGTTATTCAACAATTTGTGGTTCAACATTCCGGTCAATTCGGCGGCACAAATCAGAAGGAAAAACAAGAAGTTTTACGCTGGGTTCTTTGGGATAACCATAAGATGTCATCGCTATGCGGAACGACACGATTTTTAAATAATTTTATCCCTGAAGACAAACGCCCACTAGAAGTGATTCAATGGCATCAAGGTCGACTCAAAACCTCTTTCAAAATATTGAACAATTTTCTTGAGAATCGAGAATGGTTAGTTGGTAAATCAATTACTGTGGCCGACCTTTCCTGTTGCGGTTACCTTTACTACCCTGAACCATTTGGCTTCAACCGGTCTGACTGGCCCAACATATCACGGTGGCTTGAAAACATATCATCACTTAAGGGGTGGCAACATCCCTATGATCTTATGCCTAAAAAAAATCAATAATTTTTTGTGGTTTTCACCGCAAATTATTATTATTTTATTTAATCTAATTTCATCAGCTCACGCTAATGTATAGAAGGCTAAATGAATTAAGGAAATACCTTGATTATTAGTTTATTTATTTAATTCAATGACACGGAAGCAGGATTATGGACGCCTATATTTTTGATTGTATCCGAACTCCTAGAGGTCGAGGAAAAAAAAGTGGAGCACTTCACTCTACTACTGCTGTTTGGCTATCAGCTTACGTCCTAGATAAGCTCCTTGAACGACATGACATCAATCAACAAACCCTTGACGATGTCATTTGGGGTAACGTTACTCAAGTGGGTGAGCAAGGGGGTTGCATAGCTCGTTCAGCGGTTTTAATGTCTGCTCTTGATGAACATGTCTCAGGTCTGACGATCAATCGTTTTTGTGGGAGTGGGCTTGAAGCTGTCAACCTTGCTGCGAATCAGGTTATGTCAACTGCTGGAATTGGTTACATAGCTGGCGGAGTGGAAATGTTGAGTCGTGTACCGATGGGAACAGATGGAGCGGCCTTAATGGTTGACCCAAGTGTTGCTATGGAACATTGCATAATTCCACAAGGTGTCTCGGCAGACCTTGTTGCCGCTGAATATGGGTTAAGTCGCGATGACTGTGACTACTATGCCGTTTTGTCACAAAAGAAAGCAGCTCATGCTTGGTTGGATAATCGCTTTACAAAATCTGTTATTCCCGTTTACAACGATGCTGGAATAATGGTATTGGAGACTGACGAACATATACGCCCCGAAACAGACATGCAATCTTTAGGAAGTCTTGAACCCTCTTTCAAACACATGGGTGAGTCCCTGCCGGGCTTTGATAAATTGGCTCTATTGAAATACCCCCAGCACGAAACAATCGACCACGTTCATCACGCTGGTAACTCATCTGGAATTGTCGATGGTTCTGCTGCTGTTTTAATTGGTTCAAAAGAGTTTGGTGAAGTCAATAATTTAACCCCTAGAGCCCGCATAGTTGCAACTGCAAAAGTAGGGACAGAACCGACTATCATGTTGACTGGTCCCCTTCCAGCCACAGAGAAAGCACTCGCGAATGCGGCCATGGAAATCACCGATATTGACCTGTTTGAAGTCAATGAAGCCTTTGCTTCAGTTCCTTTGATGTATCAAAAATATTTTGATGTAGATGAAGAGAAAATCAATGTTAACGGTGGTGCCATCGCCATGGGTCATCCCCTCGGAGCAACTGGAGCAATGTTACTCGGTACTTTAGTTGATGAACTTGAACGTTCGGACAAGTCAACAGGTCTGGTAACGCTTTGTGTCGCTGGTGGAATGGGAGTGGCGACGATTGTTGAACGGGTTTAGGGGAAATACAGGTGAATAATTTTAAATACGAAGTTGCAGACCATGTGGCTATCATTACTTGGGATGTTCCCGAAAAAAGCCACAACATCATGTCTTGGAAAGGTTTTGAGGAATTAAGTGAACTTGTTGACCAAGCCCTGAATGATGATGCCGTTAGAGGTATTGTTATTACGAGCGGAAAAGTAACTTTCAGTCTCGGGATGGATCTGAAAATACTTCAGGAGCTAGGAAATTTTGCGAACGATCCCAACAAAATATATCAGTCAATACTCAGTATACATGAAAAGTTCAGACGTATTGAACGCGCTGGAGGGGATCATAAGCAAGGAATTCCCGGGAAACCGATTGCGACAGCAATCAATGGAACTTGTCTTGGAATAGGCTATGAAATCGCCTTATCCACTCATCGTATAATTTGTGCTGATACCCCTCAATCTTCCATTGGTCTCCCTGAGGTTAAAATAGGTTTGTTTCCTGGGGCAGGTGGAACAACCAGGCTTGCACGCCGCTTGGGATTAATGGCTAGCGGTCCATTTATTCTTCAAGGCAAAACACCTAAACCCAAAGACGCATTAATGGCCAATTTAGTGGATGAAGTCGTTCCGCTTGAACATCTCATTAACCGTGCCAAAGAGTGGGTACTAAATGCCAAGCCAGAAGATTTAATTAAACCTTGGGATGCGTCGCGAGAGACAATTCCCGGTGGAAAACCCTATGATAAGCAAGGGTTTTTAACTTTTGTTGGTGCCTCAGCTATGTCTGCAGGTCAATCCCAAAACATCTACCCCGCTGTAAAATCTGCACTTGCTAGTATTTATGAAGGCTTCATGGTTCCATTTGACCAAGCAATTAAAGTTGAAGCAAAATGGTTTAGCAAGCTCTTGATGGACCCGTCATCTTCGGCAATGATCAATTCTGTTTTTGTTAATCGTAAAGTTCTTGAAAATGGTGCTCGCCGTCCAAGCGGTGTTGACCGTGGTCGATTTAGGGAAATTGGTATCGTTGGAGCGGGTATGATGGGCTCTGGAATATCCTTGGTTGCAGCCCAGAATGGCCTGAAGGTCAACCTTATGGATATTGATATCAATCGGGCAAACGATGGAAAAGATACGATTAAAAATCTATTGACCAAAGAGAAAAGCCGCAACCGTATTGATAATGAGCAATTCAATCGAACCCTTGATAATATATATTTGACTGACAGCTATAATGACTTAAAGTCATGCCAACTCGTTATTGAGGCCGTCTTTGAAGATCCTGAAGTCAAAAGTTCCGTTCTCAAGCAATTATCTTCTTGTATACCCTCAGATTGCCTTGTAGCATCAAATACATCAACCATACCCATTACATCACTGGCCAATCACCTAATTAACCCTGAACGGTTTATTGGGATGCATTTCTTTAGCCCAGTTCATAAAATGTCTCTCCTTGAGATCATTCGTGGAAAAAACACTAGTAGCCAAACTACCGCTTGGGCTTTTGATTTTTCGCGCTTAATTCGAAAAACTCCGATCATTGTGAATGACCAGCGCTTTTTCTATGCTAATCGGTGTATTATTCCGTACATCAATGAAGGGGTGTCAATGGTTGGCGAAGGCTACAAGCCGGCCCTGATTGAAAATGCATCACGACAGTTAGGTATGCCTGTTGGTCCTCTCCAACTCATTGATGAAACTTCCCTTGATCTTGCTGTTCAAATTGCCAATGCGTCTCAATCCGCTCTCGGTAGCAATTATGAAGTCAGTGACTCAGACCGAGTTATCTACAAACTTGCCGATTTAGGACGATTAGGCCGTAAAGCAGGTGCCGGGTTTTATGAGTATGATTCCCACGGCAAGCGTAAGGGGTTGTGGGCTGGGCTAATGGAATTATATCCACCTATTTCTCAACAACCAGAGATTACCATAGTGAAGAACCGTTTGCTTTTAACTCAAGTGATTGAAGCAATAAAAAGTTACGAAGAAGGTGTCCTCGGAGATATCAGAGAAGGTGATGTTGCGGCAATCTATGGGTGGGGATTTGCTCCGTGGTCGGGCGGCCCTTTCCGATGGGTGGATAATACGGGGATTCGTCAAGTCATTGACATGTGTGAATTCTATACAACTCATTTTGGCAAGCGGTTCCAAGCACCCGAACTCCTTTCGGACTTACTTGCTAGCGGNCAGACGTTTTATGAATTTAATCAAGACGTTTCATGAAGTCGTATCTCTAGCAGNTGAAAGAATTGTGAGCAATGTCTTGATGAGTTCAATCCTGCATAGCAAAAGAACTAAATTAACCTTTACTAATTGAGTGAGGCAAACATGGGTTGGTTAGAAGATGAGTCTGGACTTGAAAAGTGTCGGGCAAATTATGTCCCTCTGACACCTTTATCGCACTTATCAAGAGCCGGTCAGGTGTTTCCAGATAATGAGGCTCTTGTTTATGAAGATACTCGCTACAACTACAAGGAATATTGTCAACAAGTTACCCGCTTGGCTTCTAGTCTTAAACAAGCCGGTATATTACCTGGCGATGTGGTCTCAACAATTTTACCTAATACACCACCCCAATTTGAAGCCCACTTTGGAATTCCGGCTTGTGGTGCGGTTCTCAACACTATTAACACCCGGCTTGAAGCTAAGACGATTTGCTATATAGTAAATCATGCCAAACCCAAGCTAATGATCGTTGATACACAGTATCTACCCGTCTTGCAGAATGCACTCACCCATCTTGAAGGTCCACAACCTACCATAATTGAAGCCCATGATTCGCTTTCAGGATTAAATCCTTCTGGTCAATATCAGACATANGACGATTTTCTTAATCAAGGGGACGTCAATTCAAAATGGTATTTTCCCGAAGACGAATGGGAAAGTCTTTCCCTCAATTACACCTCGGGAACTACAGGACAGCCAAAGGGAGTCGTATATCATCATCGTGGAGCCTATATATTAACGATGGGAACGGTTGTGAGTTGGCGTCTAACCCTGTTTCCCAAATATTTAAGTATTGTACCTTTGTTTCATTGTAACGGTTGGCTTCATCCATGGTTGATGCCCCTCTTGGGTGGTACTGTATTTTGTAGCCGAGAGGTTTCAGCTCGAAAAATTTTTGAGGTCATTACGACAGAAGGCATTACCCATACAGCAGGTGCTCCAATCATATTAAATATGCTTGCCAATGCGACTGAAGATGAGAAGCGACCCATTACTAACACTGTTCAAGTATTTACGGCTGGTGCACCTCCCGCTGCAGCAACACTTAAAGCCGTTGAGAGTTTGAACATGAATGTAACCCATGTCTATGGCTTAACCGAAACCTTTGGTCATGTGACGGAATGTCTATGGAATGATAGCCAATGGGATTCTCAAGATAACGATGCAGCCTGCCAACTTAAATCGCGGCAAGGTGTAGCCATGCCCGGAACGGAAAATGTTGAAGTCCGCCACCAGAATAAAAGGGTTCCCAAAGATGGCTCAAGTTTAGGGGAAATATTTATTCGCGGCAACGCGATTATGAAAGGATATTATCGCAATCCGAAAGCCACTCACCAAGCCTTTGCCCATGGACTGTTTGCGACGGGTGACCTTGCCGTTCAACATCCTGATAGCTACATCCAAATCCAGGACCGGTCGAAAGACATTATCATTTCCGGAGGTGAAAATGTATCGTCCGTAGAAGTTGAAGGAGTCATTATGAAACACCNCGCAGTTCTTTTATGTGCGGTGGTTGCAAAAAAGCACAATAAATGGGGTGAAGTTCCTCATGCTTTTGTTGAACTAAAGCCTGATTNATCTGCCTTGCCAGAGCAAATTATTGANTTTTGTCGTCGCCATCTGGCCGGTTTCAAAGTCCCCAAAAGTGTTGAATTCACNTCCCTCCCTAAGACTGCAACTGGGAAAATTCAGAAGTTTCAGCTGCGTAAACGGCTTCAATAAATCCATAATGTTNGAATTGAATACAATTTAACACGATGTCCTTAAGCAAGGGATGGCTTTAGCTACCTATGTCGTCTGTATTTGGNTATGAAGTTCTTGAGTGTCATGGTTATTGGAAATCACCCAATGCTGTTATTGAACAAGATGTCGTTGTNCAAATTGGTAAGGAGACCCTAACATTATATGGTGAAGGTTTAACAGTTTTAGCTCATTGGTCACTTAATACCATCATTCAACTTGATAACATCAACTCTTATCACTGCTTTGCACATGACACCCTCGGCAATGAGTATTTACTCATTGACGATGAATTAATGATCCATGCTTTGGAGACGATTGCCCTCAAGCAAACAAAGCCAAAATCAGAGCCGACCAAGTGGTGGAGTTTTATTAAGTTTATTTCCTTCCTTCTAACACTGGCTGCCATAGTATTTTATTTTTCCGAGAATATAGCCGAAAGTATTGCTGGAGGAGTCATTGGTCCCAAGCGAACCGAAATTGGTGAAGCACTTTTTACAGAGCTCTTGACGGCATCAAATTCAACCATTCAACAATGCCAAGTCAATAATACTATTTTAGATAAAATTAGTAATCGTCTGTTCCCTGATGAACGAGTAGAAATAAGAATCGTTTCTGAAGGAGTTCACTCTGCGACTATGTTTCCAGGGAAGATACTTGTTGCCAATATATCGCAATTTGAGATAACTCGCGACAAGCCGGAGGTGCTGGCAGGAATGCTATTGATGGCTCGCTTACGTGATAAGACAAAGGACTCTCTTGTTGCATTCTTGCAAGATGCAGGATTATTATCCTCCATTCGGCTGCTAATTGGTAGGGAAATCTCCCCGTATATCTTTACGAGGTATGTAGACAAACTGAATGAGCCCTCTCCTATTCCTGTTTCAGAGAAAGAGTTGTTCACGGAATTTTCGCGGNTGAACCTATCCCCTGAACCATTTGCAATTTACTTATTAATCGAGAATATGGATCCAGAAAAGTTCACGTATGACCCCAATGAAGAACCCCATATTACCATCCCTCTGCTTGAAGACCACGAATGGGTTGCGTTGCAGAATAGTTGCTAGTATTGAGCGATAATTAAGGTGATTGGGATGATATTCAATCACCATATTTTGAACCTGATATCTGAGAAAAGACCAAGTATTTTTTGTTTAATCCTGAAAAAACAACCCGGTGGGAATATCAATCCATCAGAACGACCACTCAAGACCTAACCGTAAGCCATAAGCCGTGTCATCCGCTCCCAAGCCATGCGCATACACCATCCCATGAAACTCCGTGTCACCCTGATGCAATACACCCCCAACATCCAATAACAGACGCGTCGCCTTCGCCTGACTTGACAACACCTCATCACCAACCATCACGGTACTCGCTTCACTCACAGCAGTTTCAATACCCGCCGAACCGCGCACACAACACGACGGTCTTCATTCTCCTGAACCATCGTCCGCTCACCCCGG
>JGI24793J26633_1001943_pt1 | contig 10388 bp, 8 predicted proteins | sample MesohylFT_FD_26633 | JGI IMG/M metagenome (IMG submission 26633) | reverse complement strand
CACTCGGTCCCTGGTGGACACCTCCATGGTGTCCACTTCCCAATCGGACAGCTTCACGCGATCACACTACCCCGGGAAGACGGCCCACCCCGGAGGCTTACGAAGCTCAAAGAGTTACGTGAGAAGGCCGAGCAACAGGACCGCAAGCGTAGCAGGCACCTTCGGAGGAGGCGGGACTTGAGTATGTAGATTCGCCTCCACGCTCGAATCCCAACAGCTACGTCATCGACCGTTTGCGACGCCTTCGCTATAACCCTCGTTGCGCCACAGGTCCCGAAGACTGTAGGCCGGACCCTCGTCCAGCACGCAGTCCTGTTTCCACTTATCCACCTCGCCCGTTCTAACTGCCTGATCTACAATGACATTTTGTTTTGCATGGTAGGGTTGGGTAATCGGAGCGCTGCCGATACATTTGAACCGATGAGGCGGAGCCGTTGCGGATGCCATCGCGATATCGGAGAGAACTAGAAGCACTCGACCGGGTCTTCCAGGCGGCACTGGAAATCGATGTGATCCCGCTGTGTGCTGTCGTCGAGCGTTGGGCCGCCAGACCTATGTTGATGGTCGGGTCAGGTGGCTCTTTCTCAGCGGCCACTTTTGCAGCTGACCTGCATGAGTCGTTTACAGGCCAATTGGCTCGCCCTGCAACTCCTCTGGAAGTGATCTCGATGACGCAGCGCGATGCAGGTCTGGCATGCCTCAGTGCCGGTGGACGAAATCAAGATATTATGTTGGCCTTTCGAACAGCTGCGAAACGGGAGACCCAACCACTGTCCGCGCTCGTCCTCGCGGAGGGCTCGCCTCTCGAAGACATTGCAAAGCGATTCCGTTACGCGGACATAGTTTGCGTGGCCCACTGCTCGTTTAGGGACGGGTACTTAGCGGTTGCATCGTTGATTGGCACCGCGGTTCTCTTAACCCGCGCCTATAGGAAAGTCTTTGGTCGATCTGAAAAGGAGATTCCCAAAGATATTGCCGCGTTGATCCGAGAGGCGACATCCTTTTCCAATTTGGGAGAGGTTAGTGCGCAAGGGGACCGCGTCATACATGATCGAACTCATGTGAGCGTGCTGTATAGCCCGGAATTGGTGGCAACTGCTGTTGACCTCGAATCTCGCTTCGTCGAAGCGGCCTTAGGCTCCCTTCACATTGCGGACCTGCGCAATTTTGGTCACGGAAGACATTACTGGATGGCACGACGAGCCCAGGAGACGGTCACCTTAGCACTGCTTTCCGAGACACAGAACGATCTTGGTACGCGAACCTTGTCGCTGTTGCCGGACGAGGTTGCCTCCCTACCCGCTTTCTTTTGCGGGCCGAGAGACGTCCAGGCAATTGCCGGGCTAGTCGTAGGACTGTACTTTGCTGAATGCGTCGCTCGAGCAGTCAAGATCGATCCCGGTAAGCCGGGTGTCCCACCTTTTGGGCGCAAACTTTACCGCCTAAAACCCAAGGAAATCAGACAAAAACAAGCAGATCTCAACCTAGCTGCAGCGGTTCAGCGAAAGGGAGGACATCCGGCAGACCCTCAGTGGGTTGAGTGCTACCACCACACTCTTGAGACGATTAACGCCGCACGCTACCAGGCTCTGGTGCTCGACTACGACGGGACTCTCTGTGAGACAAGATCGCGGGCTGTTGGGCTTAGCCCTTCCATGGCCGAGCAAATGACCCGTTTGGGGAATGCCGGCGCATTCTTCGGCCTTGCAACCGGTCGCGGACCATCCGCTGGAACCGAGTTGCGGGCATCGATTTCCGGTAGTCTGCATGATCGGGTTTTGGTGGGGTACTACAACTGCGCCGTGATACGGCCTCTGACGGATCGGCAGGACCCAGTCGTGGAACCCCTCGATCGGAATCACCCAATGTTAGAGCCACTTGCAAGACATCCAATGCTAAGCGGCACTGTGCGGTCTAATGCTGTTCAGATTTCCACTGCCGCACGACCGGGCGTGCGGGCAGAGGATGCTGGGGCCGAAGTGCGGTTGCTGATGCGCGGAAACGACGTCGAGGGTGAGGTGTTGATTTCCGGGCACTCCGTTGACGTGTGTCTGGCAGGCCAATCCAAGGACGATTTACTTCCCGCCTTGCGGGAGCATTTCCAACTGGTTGACGGCCCGATACTACGCATCGGCGATCGTGGCAAGCCGCCAGGAAACGACTGGAAGCTTCTCGACAATGTACATGGCCTGAGCGTGGACGAAGTCAGCCAGCATCCCGCTCACTGCTGGTCCCTTGTACCGGCAGGAATGAAGGGTACGCAAGCCACGGAACACTACTTGCGGCGCCTGCGCTGGACAGCGAGTGGGGGGCGACTCCGTTTGGGACCAGCCAAGCGACGGTAAGGAGTTCGAGATGCAACGGGAGTTGGCCGAGAATCTGCTCGCCAGAATCATGGATTGGGACGACGCCACAAAGGCCGAGGAGCGCGTCCGACTCGAACGCTTCGCGGCATACAAATACGATCAATATCAGAAGTTTTCGCCCGGCCGACGTTATCTTGAGAGCTTGGCACTCTGGTTGCGGCAGTTCAAGAAGGGTGACGAGAGAAGAATCGCCTATAACTTCGTGAGGGATCGATTGGTGTTCATTTCGAACGAAGAGATGAACAGTCTGGTCGACCTTGCATTTCCAACCGTCGTCCGCCCGGCTTTACTTCGAGACGCAGCCACAGCTTCCGAAATTTCTGGCTACCGCAGCAAAGCTATTCAGGCTTCACAGCCGTACCGTGCTCTCACGCGACAGACACTGATACTGGGATTGTCCGACGGGGCTCGCACAGATCGTTTCCGTCGGGTGAATGCCCCCGCGATTTCTCATGAGCAGGTCTTCCACGCGTACGACGTCTCGCAAAGGAAGGCCGACGACATGGTGGAGAGACTTCACGACGATCTGGCGGACATCATGAAGTGCGAGCCCAACTCAGAAGAGGCTCGATTTCGCTACGTCGTATTGTTGGACGATTTTAGCGCGAGCGGCTTTAGCTACATCCGACAGGACAGCCTATCTGGTCTGTGGCAAGGAAAGATACCGAAGATCGTGAGGGAACTGGACAGTAGTGAGGGACTGGGAGGGTGCATTGCCGACACCGACGTGCGCGTAATGGTCGTCCTGTACATTGCTTCCAAGCAGGCGATGGAGCAAATCCAACGCGCTCTAGAAAACGTGTCATTCGAGAAGGGACTCGTGAGCCTGCATGTGGTCTTCGAATTGGATCACGCCACGCGACTCGATCCTGAAGACGACGCAGAGCTATTTCGACTCCTCGAGAACGAGCAGTACTTCGATGATAGGGTCGACGACGAGCATGCGGAGGTCGGAGGCACCAGCATGCGTTTCGGCTTTGCCGACGGACGACTTCCACTGGTACTGAGTCACAACACGCCGAACAACTCCATCTATGTACTCTGGGCGGAAGACGGGCATGACGTCCGAGGGTTGTTTCCGCGGGTCAGCCGGCACCGCCAGCTCGATTAGCCATGCGAAATCCCTTCCGAATCCGGGCGTCGCAACGGTCGGTCAGTGACGAAGAGTTCGTAAAGCTATTTGGCTCGGGCGCACTGGAGGTTGTGCGAGAGATCGCTGATCCGTGGCTCGGCTTGGTATTTCTTAGAAGCGCACCGGGAGGGGGCAAGACAACGCTGTTACGTCTCTTGACACCCCGCCCGCTGGAACTCACTCGTCGCCTTGTTGATAACCCGCAGGTTAAGTCGACGCACGACAGCTTGATGAAGAACGGAGCCGTATCCGCCAATCGACCAGAGATTTTCGCCACGATGGTGGAGTTCACGACGGAATACCGGGAGCTGTCGGGTTACGACCGCGGGAATAGCTTATTTCGCGAGCTACTGAACTCGAGGATCGTCATCTCGGTACTGAGGACCCTGTTGGAAAGAAGCGAGCGAGTGTATCCACGCGATCTCGATACAATCAGTACTGAATGGGAACCGGAGTCCGGGGCTACGATTCCGGCGAAGGCCAGCGGAAAGGAGTTGTTCGACTGGGCCTCAGCAATCGAGAATGGATTCTACGAACGCATGGACGACCTCGGTGACCCTGGTTTGCTGGAGGGTGGCCACGCCCGGCTGGATGCTCTGAAGTGGTTCGCAAAGGCAACCATCGAGGACGTGCACGGACCGGTAACGGCTAAGCGTGTGCTGCTGTTGGATGAGGTGCAGAGGCTTTCGAGGGAACAGCGGTCCAGTCTGACAAAGCTACTGACTGATGCGCGGGAAAACTGCGGCATTTGGGTATCCGAACGGCTAGAAGCGCTTCACCACAGGGAACTACTTTCCGAGGGCGCCCTGGAGCAGCGTGACTACGAGCGGGTAATCCACCTAGAGCGAAGGTGGGAAGGAGCACGTAGAAGGACCTACGCCAAGTTCGTCGAGCAGATCGCGAATTTAAGGGCAGCTAAAGCGGAGGGATTCGAGGAACGCGATTTCTTCTCGTGGATCGCTGAGACCGACGATGTCGCGAATTGGAGCTACAAGTATGATGCTGCGTGTGGGGCGATTCGAAGTCGGATAAAGGAGCGAGTACGCGGCGAAGCACAGTACAGCGACTGGTTGCAGACAGCGGAGAGGTCAGTGGGCTCTCCGTGGGAGAAAGCACTGCGCTGGAGAGTAACCGAAGTTCTCGTCAATAGAGAGATCAACAAGTCTCAAGCTGAATTCCCCTTCGCTTTGACGGAGGACCAGTTCGAGCAGCGTGCATCCGGCATAGAAAAGGCAGCAGAACATTTTCTTCGCAGTGAGCTGCGAGCCCCCATTTACTTTGGTCGAAGCGCCATTGCAAACGTTTCTTCGTCGAACGTCGACCAATACCTTGAAGTCACCGGAGAGCTGTTCGGGGAGCTTGCGGCCAAGTTCAGCGGACCTAGGGATCACCCTGGGGCTCTTTCCACCGACCGGCAGGACGCGATTATTCGTCGGGTCGCCAAACAGCGTTGGGATGGACTGATTCGGCGCCTACCACAGGGCGCCGCTGCCATGCGGCTACTCAGGGGATTCGAGGCGTACAGTCGGGACCAAACCTTTCGGCCGACTGCACCTTACGCGCCAGGAGTAACCGGGTTCGCAATCACGATGGCCGAGCGCGAAATGCTGATTGATAGGCCGGACGAGCAGATCAGGCATTTGATCAAGTTACGCGATGTTCTTACCTCTCTGGTTGCACACAATCTGTTGATTCCAAATCTCGACCGCCAGCAAGGCGGGCGTAGGGTAGTGGTCTTTTATCTGAATCGACTCCTGTGTGTTCAATTCGGGTTGCCCCTCGGATTCGGCGGCTGGCGTCATAAGACTTTGTCGGAACTCAACGAATGGCTTGAACGAGGTGCTGCCACAACACCACCTAGCACGGAAAGCGAACTTGTCTAAGAACGGGACAGCAACGATGCGCTGGGATCCCTATGTACTTGCGGGCGGCACCGAGTTCGACCAATTTTGGGACGCGCACCTCGGTAGCCGCGGACGTGAAGTACTATTTCTGTTCGGACGGGGGTTCGACCCGCGTGCGCTGAAGGCGATCCAACGTCTCTGTGACTTGGGCGCTTCCCCACGGATCTGGCTTCTGGCCTTCGATAACGGACTGGAGGACAGTCCGCAAAGAGCCGAGTTGACGCGCAACAATCATGCGTCTCTCTTAAAGCTCGTCACTGCCGATCACATCGTCCAACTCCCGGTGACCATCGGCATGGGCCAGGCCAACGCGACATCAAGAAGCACCAGGAGCGCGATCGCGAAGCAAGGACAGGTTCCCTCAGTCGACGATGTGGTTGTTGACATCAGTGCGATGCCTAGGGTTGTCGCTCTTAGTACGATTGCAAAGTTGATTTATGACTTGGACGAACTGGCGGAGAATGGCCACAGAAACGTGAACCTGCACGTCGTGGCCGCGGAGAGCGTAAGGACCGACCTCAAGGCTACAGGTAGCCTGATGGACGAGGTAACAAACCTCGTCGGTTTCTCGGGTCGGCTCAACGAGGAGACTACAGTACATGTCCCGCGCGTTTGGTATCCGGTTCTAGGGGAACGGCAATTGGAGCGGCTCCAGTTGATCCGTGATCGCCTAAACCCGGATGAGATTTGTCCCGTTGTGCCCTTCCCGTCGCGAGATCCGCGGCGAGGGGATCGGATCATCTCTGAACACGGTGACCTCTTATTCGAGGACTTCCGAGTAGAACCCTCAAACATCCTGAGGGCATCGGAGTTCAACCCGTTCGAGGCATACCGTCAGCTGTTCCAAGCCATGGATCGATATCGGCGAGCTCTAACAGAGCTGGGCGGATGCAAGGCATTCGTTTCGCCGTTATCTTCGAAGCTTTTGTCCGTCGGCGCCCTATTGGCCTGCTACGATCACCGCTTCGGCAACATCGCCGGCAGGAAACTAAACGTCGGCATTCCGTACGTGGAAACGGCGATCTATGCGGACCCTGGTATCGAAACAGACGTAGAAAGCGAGCTTTACTCCATGTGGATCCGGGGAGACTGGGAGAAATGACCCAAGAACTGAGAGTGTTGCCCAACGAGACCCCAGCCGCCTGCTGGGGTGCTGGATTCGTCGCCATGGACGTCGTCGACATGGACGGAGAGAAGTTTGCAACCACAGGTGGTTCGTGCGGCAACGTGATGGCCATACTCGCATGGTTGGGGTGGAAAGCGCGGCCGATTGCACGGCTAGGCGCTGACGTCACGGGCAACTTCATCCGTGAGGAGTTGAGTGAGTTGGGTGTGGACACCGGCTGTCTGACCGAAGAGGCACGCATCAGGTCCCCGATTGTGCTGCAGCGGTTCGCCAAGACACGGGACGGCCGTCGGACGCATCGGTTCTCGCTTACCTGCCCAGGATGCGGCAGATGGCTGCCTCGATACCGGTCGATCACGCTCGCCCAATCTAGGTCGTTCGCTTCCGGCGATGAAACGCCGGAAGTATTCTATTTCGATCGTGTCTCACCTGCATCGCTTGCTCTGGCGCATACGGCTAAAGGCAGGGGCGCCCTCGTGGTATTCGAACCGTCATCGGTAGAAGGCGAGGCGAAGTTCCAAAGGGCTGTCGACTCCTGCCACGTACTGAAGTACTCGGTGGAGCGGCTGGGTCACGTACCAGACTTGCCCTTCGCCGCATTCCCTGAGCTGATCGTGGAAACCCAAGGACATTTGGGTCTTCGTTATCGCTGGAAGGGTCGCTGGTCACACCTTGATTCATTTGTCGTCGAATATGTCGTTGACGCCGCTGGCTCCGGAGATTGGTGCACGGCGATCCTAATACACGAATTAGGTCGATCTGGGGCCAAGTCCCTCCTTAGTTCCACGCGCAGAAGGATCGCCGAGGCATTGGAATGCGGACAGGCAGCCGCAGCCGTGAACTGCGGTTTCTGTAGTGCCCGCGGAGCGATGCAGGCGCTCACCTTGAGTGACCTGAATGACAGACTGGCAACACTTGGACACAATGATACCGGGTTCGGTCATTCCGAAATTTGCGATGCCCCAAATCGCTCCGGACCGCTGCTCCACTATTGTCAGCAATGTGACGCGCACGTGAGGGCCGGTTCCTGGGCCCTCGATGATTCCGCTTGACCAAGCACTGCAACAGACGATATGTCCACGACGCGTTCCACGAAAGTGGCGCCCTTTGACTTCTTCATGCAGTTTGAAGCTTCGGAGGTTGTCGCCGAACTTTCCGCAGAACCGCCTCAAACGGCGGCTGTCCTGCCTTGAGCCGAGTCAACGTCCACTCAAGTTCACCACTTGACACACTGTACCTGGCCGTACTTCATTTAGATTTTCCAATCTCAAGGCGAATGCTCAGAGAGGGATCTTCATCATACTTCTTTAGCTCTTCGGGATTGTCTCGAAAGTACATGTCACGAATTTCTTCTGCCTCAACTCTCGTGGCTCCATAAAACGTCAGTACCGCACCAGATGCTCGTCCGTTCGAAGCACTCTTGTTCATGTTTTCAAGCGATTGCGCCACCTTCTCGTCCAACCCCCCGATCGTCTCGAGAAGCTGACGAAGAGCTACACGCACGACATCAGAACTCCCCATGTGAACGGGAACAGCTAACCGGGAGAAGTAGTCTTTTGCGAGATTGACGCGAGACATGTCCATGTCGTTCAAGCGAATTTGCACTGTGGGCCTCCTTCGGCGCGAGGTCTCCAAACGTGTGCGGCTATCGTCCACATTCTGCCCCGTTTGTCAACAAACTATTATAATGCCACCATCGTGGGCCTCCGGCGTGGGCCGTCTTCCCAGATTGGTGGGATTTTGTGAGGTTGTGCGATCGACGGCTCATTCTCGCCGACCAGTTCCAGGATCTTCTCGACGACCTGTTCGAGGACTGCATTGTCGAGTGGTCCTTGCGGGAGGAGATCAACGCGGCGGTGCACCGGCGCGACGATGCGCACCAAGGCCGAGCGGACATACGCGATCCCCGGAAGCAATCGGACCCGGGTCGCCGCCGAGACGATGCGAGGCTGGATCACCGACTATCGGCGCGGCGGCTTCGTAAGCGTTTGGGCTCACCGCCCCGGCGCGATCAGGGTAAGCGTTTGGGCTCACCGCCCCGGCGCGATCAGGTGATCGGCCTCGGATCTGGGGCGGTAGAGCAGTACCAGGGCAGCAGCTCGTCGATGCGGTTGATCTTGTAGTCGGGGATGCGTTCGAGGACCTGGGCGAGCCAAGCCTGTGGGTCGATTTCGTTGAGCCTGGCGGTCTCGATCAGGGTGTAGGCGATGGCGGCGGCCCTGCCGCCGCTGGCCGAGCCCATGAAGAGATAATTTTTCCTGCCCAGAGCGATCGGCCTGATTGCGCGTTCGGCCGGGTTATTGTCGATTTCCAGGAAGCCATGCTCGATATAGGGCCGCAGGTGCTTGAGGCGGGTCAGCGCATGGCGGATCGCCGCCGCCAGCGGCGTCTTGGCGGAGATCCTGGGCAGCTGCGATCGCAGCCAGCGCTCCAGTTCGTCGAGGCGCCGCGCGGCCTCGGCCCGGCGGACCGCCACACGCCGGTTGGGCGGCTGCCCGCGGGCTTCCTTCTCGATGGCGTAGAGCGTGGCGATCCGTTCCAGCGCCTCGCGGCGATCGCCGAGCCCTGGGCGGCATGGACGTCGAAGAACTTCCGCCGCACATGCGCCAGGCAGGCGACCTCGCGGATCGGACCGGCGCGGGCCAGCTTGCCGAACCCGGCATAGCCGTCTGAGTGCATCCAGCCGCCGAAGCCCGCCAGATGCGCCTTCGGATGTTCGGCCTTGCGGTCGGCCGAGAAGCGGTACCACGCCGCCGGCGGGGCTTCGCCCTGCCAGGGGCGTTCGTCCCGGACGTACGTCCATGCCCGGCCGGTCGCCGTCCTGCCGGTCCCCGGCGCAAGCACCTTGACCGGGGTGTCGTCGGCGAACAGGGCCTGGCCGGCCAGAACATGGCGTCCGATGGCTTCGGCGAGCGGTTCCAGCAGCGCCGTCGCCTTGCCGACCCAGCCGGCCAGCGTCGAGCGGTCGAGGTCTACGCCATCGCGGGCGAAGATGCGGGACTGGCGGTAGAGCGGCAGGTGATCGCAGTACTTCGAGACCAGCACATGCGCCAGGAGGCCGGGACCGGGACGACCGCGCTCGATCGGCCGCGCCGGCAACGGCGCCTGGTGGAAGCGCTCGCATCCGCCGCAGGCCAGACGCGGGCGCAGGATGCGCTTCACCACGAAGCGGCCCGGGATGTACTCCAGCTCCTCCGTCACATCCTCGCCGAGCCGCTTCAGGCGGCCGCCGCAGGCGGTGCAGCGCTCGCCCGGCGAGAGAACCGTCTCCTCGCGCGGCAGGTGGTCCGGCAGGGGGCGGCGCTTCGGTTGCTTCTTCGTATCGGGTGGTGGATCGGGAACCGGGTCCGTCGCCCGCGCGATCTCCTCGTCCTCAAGCTCGAGCTCGAGTTGGTCGAGGGCCTCCGAGCCGGCGCCGAATCGCTGCCGGCGCAGCCCCGCGANCTGGTGCTTGAGCTTCTCGATCAGAAGGTCGCGGTTACGCAGCTCGGCCCGCGAGGCCAGCACCATCGCCTTCANCGCGGCGATGTCGTCGGGCAGGGGCTGAGCCTCTTCGAGCATGGCCGGACCCTACTCGAAAGGGTCGCCAAAGGGAAGCCCGATTAGGACTCAACCCATTGTTAATAAACGGTGAATCACCCCGAAGCCAACGGTCTCCAGGTGCGCACAGGCGCCCGCCAGTCAATCCCTTCAAGCAGCATCGACAGTTGCGCCGGCGTCACCGCAACCTTCCCCTCCGACGCCGACGGCCACACGAAACGGCCGCGCTCCAGACGCTTCGAGAACAGGCACGCCCCCTGGCCGTCCCACCAGATCATCTTGATCAAATCGCCCCGACGGCCGCGGTAGATGAAGAGATG
>JGI24793J26633_1001907_pt1 | contig 10554 bp, 9 predicted proteins | sample MesohylFT_FD_26633 | JGI IMG/M metagenome (IMG submission 26633) | reverse complement strand
GCGTCCCGTGCCCTGGCGCTCGGCGAGACCCTGCCGGTCATCGGCAAGCTGCTCGGGCACAGCGACATCGAGACCACGGCGCGCTACGCCCATCTGGCGCACGACTCGATCCATGAGACGGCGGAGCGAATAGCCGAGAGCGTCGCGGCCGACATCTTGTAGAAGCTCGAAATCCAAAGGGCCCGGAATACAACTATCCTTGCTAATGCGTGCAAACTCCAGACAGCGACCGGCCTTCCATGATGGAGCGACCATTTTTTCAGACAGAGATGGTTCGGTACAGAAATACCAAACAGCGCTATCAGGTCGTGGAGATCAGTCGTTTCCTCAATATTGGCGTGGGCAGTGAATCGTCTGACTCAAGGAGCAACAGGATCCTTCCGGGCCGCGACTGCGATTGCTACGATCCCCATTCACCTACCGGCTGGCGCGCGCGTTCGACGCCGATCAACTCGGAAATCCTTCGCCTATGCTGAAAAATGAAGGCTCAATATGTTGGTCCGACGCGCAGAGGCGCGGTAAGGGATCGGGACTTCGAAGCGCACGCGGCCCTCTCGGACTGTGCTTCCACTACGGGACATATGGACCGTGACGCAGCAATTATGGAGTTCGCCTCCAAGAATTTCTGACAACTGCTGTACATTGAGATTGCGGGCCGTTTGGATGCCTTGCTGGAGAAGGGGGATATTGGGGAACGTGAATTCTGGGCATCTTTCGTGTGCGAGGGTGCACCGGTCATGAAATTCGACCGGAGCGCAACACACGCGTGGCTAAGCGGTCAGACGCCTATGGTTTGCATTGCAATTGGCACACGATGTGCGTTGCGTGCGCTGCCCATGCTGAACAACGAGCTGGATGGTGACGAGGCACGAGACGCGGAGGTGCGAGCCCGACTCGTACTACCGTCTTACTGGGCGATGGCCGGCGCTTGGCTCGGTGGGGCGTGGGATGACTTGCGGGGGGAAGTCGGCCACGCGAACCTTCTGTCCCGGCTGGGCGACGATTCCGGTGTCGAGGTCGCGCAGGCGGCAGCTCACATGGGGGAGACGTTTATCGACATTGAATTCACGAGGGTCTTTGACGAAGAGATTCCTAGCGTTGTGTGCGAGGCCGCGCTCGCGGCCGGAAGAGCCCTAGAGCAAGTTGGCGGCGCTGGATTGGTGCTAGAACACCGGAAGGCATTTGCAGCGGACATGGCGTCGGCTGTCCGGTCGGCGGCTGCGAAGTACGATGAATCGGAGAGCCTTCATGAATTGTCTATGTCGCCGTTATGGCCGGGCGGCACGCCCGACGCGGTCCTGCATAACTGGGGTGAGATGAAGGCCCGCCTACTGGTAGCGGGCGAGGACTGGCAGGTCTGGACGGATTGGTACGACGACCGGCTGCGCGGCAGCTCCGCCTCTCGAGAAGTCGAACTAGACCGCATCTCGGTTGCCGAGGACCTGCTGCTGGACGAACCGGCCGTCGTCAACCGCGCGATTCAGGAAAAGATCGACGCCCACACGGCGTCCCGTTTCCCTGAGTGGCAGTTGTTGTCGGTGAATGACCGAACAGGGCTGATCGACCTGGCTGTGGCTGAAGTGTCGGACGAGGGCGTCTACGAACGGGTTTGCGATCAGCTGCACGACACTCTGAGACCATTGTCGGACGACCGGTTCTCAAACCTATATGCGGACATCTCTAGTCCGGTGCAGCTTCTCCACCGGACACTCGAGGAACGACGGAACGTGCCGTTGATCGTGCATCGCCGGGTTGTTCAGGTCACACGAAGCATCGGCGAGGCGATCGCGAAGGATGAGGTGCTGGCCGACGACTTCAACGTGCGGACTTTCCTGGAGGACCTCAACGACGCAGTTACGTTGATACCCGAGGCAGTGCCAGCGGTCGCCGAGGAGCTTGCGAAGCGAGACGGTTCGACCCTCGTAGGCCTTTCTCAAGAGGATCGCGAGGCCGTAAGGGAAGCCGCAACGCTACTGGCTCAAAACGCGGAGATGCCTGTGCGTGAATTGGTCGGCGAGGGCCTGGCGGCACTAGACGAGGCCGACACGGCTGTCCCGATAACCGAGCCCGGAAGGGCGCGCGTTTTCACTCTGGGGTGGATTCTCGCGAAGCTACCTGCTCTCAAGCGGTCGCTGGCGGGGACGGCCTCTGTCGTCGCCGACCTGCAAAAAGTGTTCACAGCAGCCGCCAATATCTATCATATCCTACTAAGGTTCTTCTTCTAGACATTATATATACTTGGTCAGCGTGTCCGCTGGCTGCTGATCGGTGCAGGGAGCCCGCGCAACATCGCATCACAGCATTAAGGCATTGACGGTCGGATTCTGCCCACCCAACTGGGCATTGAGCAAATTCAACAACGCATCCCGAAAATCTTGCGCCTTTGTGCGCAAGATCCCAAATTCTTCACTCTGTTCACCACGCCCGTTTTCCGCTGATAGAATCTTGCGTATTTCTCTGTCGTCCAATGCGATCAGGAAGTCCGCGTACAGTTCCAACGCTGGTATGGCAGATTCCCCTGCTATTGCTCGCATCCGATCAATTGCAGGTAGTGAGAGATGACTGTTTAGTGTCATCAGCTTACTTTCCGCATTTTGATTGTATGTCTCTCCGATGGCTAGAACACCGGCGAGAAACAATAGCATGCGGGAGAATCGAAGCTTTAGAAGCCGGATCGCACGAGCCTTACCATCATTTCGCACTTTGAATTCGAAATCCACACAAATGGTTCGCCAATAGCGAATCACATCATTTAGAAGAAACAAGCAAATTTGATCCTCTCGCAATGTGTTAGGAACGTACTGCTTCAAGAGCCGCAACCGTATTTCTCCAAACTCTTCCCTGTTGAATATCCATTCTCCTTCAAGCAACAAAAGCATGCGTCGTGTGATCTGTACATTATTGTCCTCCATGCCACCAATTCGCCTTTGTAACGTGTTAATCGACAAAGGATCATCGAAAACACCATTCAACGCTGGCATGATATATCCAGCGCGCTTCAGTTTGCGCCGCAACCGTTCTTGGGAATTCTGTGCGGCCTCCTTAGGCTGGTCCTTATAAAGAAAGAACAGATCGACATCCGAGCCCGTGGTCACTTCGCGCCTCGCATAGCTGCCGTTTAGGCCGACGACGATAGAAGTGTCGCCTTGGAACATGCGGGCTGCTTCGTTCCTCATTTCCTCGATGCCGCTCTCTGACTTCTCCTTAGCCGCGTCGAATGCCGCCAACGCATTCTTGGATAGGGGCATGTCTTATCCAATCTCGCCGCAGCTTTGTGCCTCGGAGAGGAGGGCTCCTATAGTTACTGATCGATATTCGGTTTCCTGTGTGTATCTTCGTCCCAAGTCCGTCGCGCAGCCTACTGATACGTCCTTGTTTATGGAGAAAATGCGGCGGGGCGCTCTCACTTCATAATCAAGAACTTTTGGGAAAAGTTCAGATACTCGATGGTAAGTCCGACGCTTTGATGTCTTAGCCCAAGCAAATATGTGAAACAGTTCCGGTTCCTGATATCGCAGTTGATCTTCTGTCTTGATAAAGTCGTCGGGACCAAACTTGTCTATGCAGTGATTCATATATGCCTGTGCAAGGCCATCAAAAATCAGGCACCAAGGATGGTGTATCACAAGATTATACACTTGTCCCTTTAGGGTCCAAAAGTCGTCCATGGCGTTAATCGGGAATGTGTCCGTCGATGTGGCCATTGAGGCAACCAGCTGGCTCGGATCGATCGGTCGATGACTCTTTACCATGAAGGCACGTGACCGACAGATACCCTCAATCGTGTCTAGATTGATGGGTCCAGAAAAAAGATAAGCAAGTGGTCCGGCGTGATCGCCAGCAATCATTGCTGTAACTTCATCCAAATCAACTCGATAGGTTGACATGATTGTGCTGATTTCGTTGCCCAGTGGTGACCGTCCGTATAGGATGTTTACTCCCGATTGGTGATGGCCAAGTCCGAATACATCTTGAAATACCGGTTCAAGCGTATGGGACAGTGGTCCGTGCCCGATGTCATGTAGCAGACCAGCGGCCGCCAAGACCCGGCTCTCTTCCCAACTAACGCCGCCAAGCTCAGTGTATAACAGTGCTAGCTCGGCAACTCCTACCGAATGGTCAAACCGGCTGTGACGGCGTCGATAGGATTGAAGTCCGTTCGGAGACTTCACATAGTCGATTGCTCCTAGAAACCCGATGCCCTTCAGCCGCTGGACCGGAATGGACATAGCCAACTCTGCCAAAAAGGGGTCCGAGAACTCCGCCGCGTCTTCCCTCGTAAACAGAGGTGAGCAGGGCGATAGATCCGGAAACAGCGGCAACGTCTCCCAACCCGATGCTTGGGAACCCGTTTTTGCCTTTGATTTCACCACGTTACCCATTCTCTCGCCTTGCAGCTCCTAGCCCTACACGATATCATATCGACAGTTGGTCTCAATTCCGAATCGTCAACCCTCATTCCCCAAGGGTCCGAACGGTCCGAAAAGCGTCGGCTGTCTGGCCAGGACAATCCGGTCACTCCAACTCACCCTGGAGGAACGCGGTTTTTCGTTGCCATAGACATCTTCGATCCGCAGCTCTCCCAGCTGCCGCAGTTCTACGAGAACCTCTTCGAACAGCTCACGCGTCACCGGCGTATCGTTACAGCGCTGACCGAAGAGTTGCTCTAGTGACGGCGCAATGTCCGCATCCACTGCCTTGCGAATGATCTGTGGAATTTGCTGAAGAAGCGCCGCTTTCGACGTTCGCTCGGCCACCTCGTCAAACTCATAACCCAGCATCAGCTGACGCGGATCGATCCCCCTGCTGAAGCCAAGTGCCTGCAAACCTGCTCCCCCGTGGTGAAGCGAAATGTTGTTTTCCTCCCAATGGATGTTTCCGATGACGTTGCGGGCTTCCCGGTGTCGTGAGAGATGCAAGAACCAATAACTACGATGAGCTTCAGGAGATCTAATGAAGAACGGCGAGTAATATTCAGCTCCGGTTGCCTCTTGCAGATGACTGTAGAGCGTATTTTGAATGACGGTACGCCATGCAGCACCCTCTGATTTCTCGCTAATGAGATCTTGTACAAAACCCGGATCTGCATCGATAGACAGATAGCCTGGCTGTTTGAGCCGTTTCTCCGTCATATAGTCTATTAAGCTATCAACGCCGAAAGTCAGAAAGATCTCTGCCTTCTCAAGTGCTCCCAATATCTTCCGTACACTTCTAAACGCCACGTCACTCCAACCATATTGGTCAAGCAAAAAAAGCGAACGCCCCTTTTGGGGAGATCTACGCTTTACCACTTCTATTGCATCATTCACTCGTTCATTGAAATCGCCAGTCCAAACATGGATGGTGCGATCGAGGTGTTCATGGAAGGGTGATGTCTCAATTTCAGAGCGAAGGTATTCTGTGTGATTTCGGCTAACGTCAATGAACAGAAAATCTGTTCTGATCTCCAGCTCCTTTCTCCGAGTGCGGTTCAACCATTCCTGCATCTCAGCAATTGCTTCCAATAGTAAAATCGGAGACCCTTTCACTTCACTGTTGTCAAATCGGTATCGACCGCCCCCGCAATAGCCATCTATCAAAGTAAGATTTAGGCGTTCCTGCACTGGTGTTGATGTACAAATCTCGATATATCGGCGTACGTACCTGTCAATAATTCGATGCTTTGCTAGACTATGTTCCCCGATGAGTGGCGCGGGATCGCCTATTCTCCATTCGTAGTGGTTTTGCGCCATGTCTTACCTTAACCAATAGCAGGCAGTTCGTCATGCATTTTGCCGTCCAGGATACGCCCATTCGCGCTCTTCGCGCGCCGTACACCGTCGGGGCCGTGCGTTCCCCACTGTTTAAAGAAGAAGGCTACTTGGTCGCGTAGACATTGGTCTCGGAGCCGCCGCGCCCACTCTGCTTTCATTGGACGGGCCCGCGTTCCAGATTCTCCACCGACAATAACCCAGTCAATTCCGTCTAGATCAAGTTCACCGACATCCTCCAGTAGCGGCTCGACTGACAAGAACCGTACTGCCGCATCTACTTGGCGAAGCTGCTCAATTCTTGGGATTCCATACTTGCGATCTTCCACTGTTACGCCCAGCCAAACGTTTTCGGGAACTTGACGCTTAGTGAAGAATTTGGCCATACGTTTGGGGCGCTTGGTAAGAATCTGGTAAATGTGCTGTGGCGTATCCACAATAGTTTCCATCACTCTTTCCACAAACACGAAGGGTACTTTTTCGTGAAATAGATCACTCATCGAATTAACAAACCAGATCGTGCGCTTTTTTCGATGGCGAGGTTGATTTAGCCGGTCAGGCAAGGTGCTTACAGTGAATCCGTTTTCGTAACCAGAAACGCCCATCAATTTGAGCCGTTTGGCAAGTGTCTCCGCATAACAATACTTGCAGCCCGGCGAGACTTTTGTGCAACCCGTCACCGGGTTCCAAGTCATCTCAGTCCATTCTATATGTGATTTGCTTGCCATGTTTGCAATCGAACGACTAAGCGATCTTCAAGCCGCTAGATTGGTCTTGGTATCGAAACCGGCTGAAGTACAAGTCTAAACCATGCAAGACATCGCTAGTCGCAATAAAGGTAAATGCTTGGCTCCTTCGCGGTCGGTAATGCTCGGCCTGGCTAGCGTAGAAGAACGCTGCCGGGTGTCCCTGAAACGTGTTTCTGCGGGTTTCATCCCTTTCCCAGTGGCCGGGTCGGCCACCCGGCCTCAACCTCAGGGCGCGGCTTGATTCTTGCCTATGTGGCGATCCTGCCAGCGGGCTCTCCGGTATCGTGCCGTAATTGGACGGTTTCAACATTGTAGGCACCGCCTTTGCCGGGTGTCGTCAATCGCTAACAGGCCGTCCTTCAAGACCTGCTCCCGTTGTTCACCGCGTCCAGCCGCTGCTTGACGAGCCCGAACCTCGATGCGGTTGAGGCAGCGATGTTCAGGCTCTCGCCGGTCCTCGGATTGCGTCCCATGCTGGCAGACCGCCTCCTGATGCCGAAAGTCCCGAACCGTGCGATTCGTACACCCCTCGCCCTGGCCAGGACTTTTCCGATCGCCTCGAATACGCCATCCACCGCGTCCCCGGTCGCCGACCTTGCGACTCCGGTCCGATCGGTCACACCGTCTGCAATCTCCGACTTGTTCACTCGCTTCCTACCATTGTTGCCGCGTTCTCCGAACGCCCGGTTCACCCAACAGACCATAGCCGACGACGACGCTCACGGTTAGCACGAAACCCCCGCCGTTTCGATCCCGGCGGCAATTCGGTTCCGTTCCTGCCTGAGCGCCACGACCGACGTGTCGTACGGCATGCACCCGCGGTGCGGCTTCTGGCGGTCGAGGCCCGGGTCTTCCGGGCGATTCGTGGGGGCCCGTGGGGCGGTCCTCCGCGCCACCGCCAGGGAGACCGCCGCCATGACCGCAGAGATTGGCGAATTGCCCGCCGTTCGAACCGGAGCCCCCGGACCCATTCGCAACGCGCTTCGCCCGCCTGCCCGGACGCCGGGCAGAGGGGAGTGGGCCGGCGGCGAGACGCGTTCAATCGAGGTCCGGAGGGTGTCCGGACCGCCTTCACGACAATCCGGAGCACGTCCATGACCCTTCCCGAGACCATCTCCGCCGACTACACGCTGCGCCCGAGCGAGCTCGCCGGGGTACTCGCCCTCCTGGTCGAGGCCCGACAGCCGACCATGGTCTGGGGACCCCCAGGGGCAGCGAAATCGATGATCGCCCGGCAGGTCGCCGCGGCCGCCAACCGCAACTATGTCGACGTCCGCGCGCTCCTGCTCGATCCTGTGGACCTGCGCGGCATCCCCTGGCGCGACAGCGCCGACCGCACGCGCTGGGCGCCGCCGGTGTTTCTGCCGCCTTCGAACGATCCCGGCCTGTGGCTCATCAACCTGGAAGAGCTGCCGTCCGCGGTGCCGATGGTGCAGGCGGCGCTCTACCAGCTCTTCCTGGAGCGCAAGTGCGGGGAATACGCGCTGCCCGAGGGCGCATCGTTGATCGCCTGCGGCAACCGGGATGCCGACCGCGCCGTCGTCCACCGCATGCCGACTCCGCTCAGCAACCGCCTGGTCCATCTGGAGATCCGGGTCGACTCGAAGGACTGGTGCGCCTGGGGCGCGGCGAACGGGATCGCCCCGGAAGTGCTGTTCTTCATCGAGCTCGAACCGGACTTGCTTCACGACTTCGAGCCCCAGTCGAAGGAGCACGCCTTCCCGAGCCCACGGAGCTGGGAGTTCGCCAGCAACATCGTCAAGAACCGCAACGGGCTCGATCCGGAAGTCGAGCGGGCGCTGTTCCGGGGCACCGTCGGGGAGGCCGCGGCGGTGCAGTTCACCGCGTTCCTCAAGGTGTGGCGCGAGTTGCCCCATCCGAGGGCCGTCATCGCCGACCCCGGCAACGCCGACATCCCGGAGAACGCAAGCACGCTGATGGCACTCTGCGGCTCGCTCTACCGCATGGCGAGCGACGTCAACCTGGACGCGATCGTCACCTACGCCACCCGGCTCCGCCGCGAGGTCGGGGAATCGCTGGTCGGCGCCTGCGTGCGCCGCGAGCCCGCGCTCCAGCGCTCGCCCGCCTTCATCCGCTGGGCGGCGGCCAAGACCCAGTGAAGGAGGACGCCATGTACTGGTGGGTCACACACCGCCCGGCGGGGGATGCCCCGTCGCGCAAGTACGCCGTGCGGGCGCCGAGCCTCGACGCGGCCAGGCGGAAGCTTGCCGCCTTTCTCGACGTCCCGGTGTGGACGCTCCGCTAACCCGAGAGGAGAACCCGATGGACCTCAACCGCGACGCCATGCTGGTCGGCCTTCACATCGCCGCCTGGTCCGGCCGGCTCTACGACCGCCAGGCGAGCGACCATGTCGCCGTCGCCCATGAAGCCTCGACCGGCGCCGGGCGCTACAACAAGCGTCTGCTGCCCAAGGCCGCCTTCGCCGCGCTGACCGCCACCATGAGCGAAGCGAGAACGAAGCACTACGCCAACTCCCTGCCCTGGGACGACAAGGGCGCGCGGCTGCTCACCGTTGCCAACTACGAGCACTACACGGAGCTCATGGACGGGCTGCGCGAGCGCGTGGTGCGCCAGCGCGCCCGCTTCATCGAGGACTATGACGACTATATCGACCAGTCCCGGCTCGACCTCGGCAAGCTGTTCCGCGTCGAAGACTACCCCTCGAAGGAAGCTCTCCAGGGCAAGTTCGCCATCCGCTACCGCATCACGCCGGTGCCGGACGCCGACCACTTCATCGCCCAGCTCGCCTCCGACGACACCGAGCGGGTGAAGCGCGACATTGAGCGCCATGTCGAGGAACAGCTCCACGGTGCGGTGGCCGACCTCTACCGCCGGATCGGGGAGGCCGTCGAGCGGGTCTCCGAGCGGCTCCGCGAGGACGATGACGGCAAGCCGCTGGTGTTCCGCGACACCATGATCTCGAACATCCGGGACCTGGTGGACGTGGTGCCGCGTCTCAACATATTCGGCGACGAGACCCTGGCCCGGCTCTGCGAGCAGGTGAAGGAGAAGATCGCCAGCGTCGAGCCGGACGCGCTCCGCCCGTCCAGGACCTTCGACCCGGCGGCCCGGGCCCAGGTCAAGCGCGATGCGGACGATCTCGCGGAGAAGTTCGCGGGGTATTTCGGGACTCGCACCGAAGAGCCTGCCGCCGAGCCGGTGCGGGAGGCCGCCTGATGGCCGCCCGCGTGCTCAGCGAGTCCGCGCTCCGGGTCAGCGACTGCGTGACGGAGCTGCTGCGCAAGCAGCCCTTCTTTGGGAGCCTGGTGCTGAGGCTCCCGCTCCGGCCCGATTCCACCCGCGAGACCCTGGCGACGGACGGGCACGAGATCCGCTATTCGCCCCGCTGGGTGGCGGAGACCGAGGCGCATCTGATCGAGACCGCGATGGCGCGGGTGGTGATGGCCTGCGCCTTGAAGCACCACACCCGCCGGGGCGAGCGCGATCCCGAGCGCTGGCAGATGGCCTCGCAGCTCGTCACCCATGCGCTCATTCGCGACGCCGGGTTCACGCTGCCGCCCGACGCCGAGGCCTGGGACGATCTCAGCGTCGAGCAGGCATACGAGCGTCTGCCGACGCCCGAGGACGGCGATTCCGGGGACGATGGCGGCGCATCCTCCGGCGCTGGCGCCGCCGACCAATCCTCACCGGACGATGGTGACGACGATACCGGCGATACGTCCGATTCCGCTGACGACGGCGACCGCCAGGACGAGGACGCACCGGGCGCTCAGGACGGGAATGGCCAGGACCAGAACAGCAACGGCCAGGGCGAGGATGGCGCGTCCGATGCGCCGCCGAGCCACGATCCCTCCGGCACCGGCGAGGTCATGGACGCGGGCGCTCGGGCGGGCGAGGACGGCGAATCCGGCGAGACGCCGGTGGACGTCGCCGCCGAGGAGCAGGCGTGGGACGAGGCAATGCACCAGGCGATCAACATCGCCCGCGCGGAGGGAAAGGTTCCGGGCCAGGTCGAGGAGACGGTGAAGGGCGCCCATGCGAGCACGCTGGACTGGCGGACCCTGCTTCGCCGC
>JGI24793J26633_1001904_pt1 | contig 10576 bp, 9 predicted proteins | sample MesohylFT_FD_26633 | JGI IMG/M metagenome (IMG submission 26633) | reverse complement strand
AAAGCGGGTAAGGACGTCTTTCCATTCTGGATTTTTTAGGTTCAGGGTTGCAATTGGAAGGCGGCATCGAGCGACGGCCTTTTCGAGTGTTTTACCGGACAGATGACGATAGCCATGACGCGAAAGGAAATCGTCCCAATCGCGAAAACCCGGAAATGCAATTTCGTAATCAGGTGACGGAGTGTAGGGTGCCGGGATCAGGGCACCGAAGCGATCAATGAGGCCTTTCGAAAATGCGTCGAACGTCAAGGAGTCGAACCGGCCCGATAGATCTGGTCCACAGCGCTGCCTCACGCGATCTTTCAAGTTCTTGGCGGCATCGCTTTTGAAGCTGATGGCCAGAATTCTGTGTGGCGCGCGGCAAATGCCTGTGGAGAGGAGGTGGTCGGCTTTCTGCGCGAGAAACTCGGTTTTCCCTGCGCCTGCGCTGGCTACGACGCACAGATTGTGGTTGTTCTCGTTAATAGCCTGCAACGCCGCAGGTTCAAGGGAAGCGACGCCCTTGGGTTGCCATTGCTCTGGTTTGACGATCGCCACGCTTTAGCCGAGGTGTCGCTTGATCCGCTCAAGCACTGCGTCCAATTCTTCGGGTGGCGATTTTAGATCCTTCCTCTTGATGCGGCTCATTGCCGTGAGATGCGCGGACGGCTTGCTCTTAGACAGGAAGACATAAGGATACCAACGAAATAGATCATTCCAAATTTCGTCGTAGTAGTCGGGGTGGCCAGTTTTCTTAAGCGTAGTCTTCTTTCGCTTGAGAGCAACTTTTGCGGAATTTCCGGGTCCGTGGCCACCAGGAGTGGGCTGCGCATAGGCCTCATGAAAATTCCAAAGCATCGAAAAATCGATGTCGATCGGTTCGGAGAAGAAGACGTCGCGTTCTCTGAGCGTTTCCAGCCAGTACGTGCCTAGGGTCTTATCGGCCTTGCCGTCGTACTCGACGTCGATGTCCTCGTCTGATAGCGCATCGATGTCGTCAGGATCGATCTTTCCGCTCGCAACATGCTTGCAGTCATCAAACCCGACCCCGAACGCCAACAGATTCTCGACGATGCTACGGATCGCGGCAGCGCCGCCATGCTGTCGGCCGTAATCAAGATCGAGCAAGGTGATGTGTGGGATCGACAGACCTCTGAGCAACGTCCAGAAGTGCTCGACATGGCGCCCTCCGAGCGGAACAATCGGACAAAAAGCCTTGTCGAGATGAAGGTCGCGCGCACTTGCAAGCCTCGGCAATACGATCTGCTCGGAGTCACCTTCAGCAAGTACGACGAGTTTCGCGAAATAGAGCTCCGGATATGCCCGCACGGCTTGTCGAATATATTTGCCAGCCTCTTCGATCGCCGGCGGCAGGGTGAGAGCTCTGATCGTGCTGTGTCCGGTTTCGGCGTCGAGGCGGCAATATCGAAGCGATTCCGGCTTTACTCGGGAAAGGATCGATGCGCTGTGGCTAGACAGCATGACTTGCGCCGTATCCATCTCAGCAACGTCCTCGCAAAGGTCCATGACACGGGACAGGAAGAATGGCGAGAGCGAATTCTCCGGTTCCTCGATCAGAAGCAGCGTCAGCGGAACATTCTTGAGGTGCGTGGCCTCAAAGGGCGATTTGTCATCACCTAGGGCCTGTGCGTCCTGTTCGATCTCCAACAGAGCTGCCGTCAGTGCGATCTGGAACAGAGATTTCTGTCCATCACTTAGTCGTTCGGGCGGACGATCTGCGCCGGACGCATTCGGCGAAAACCTAACGTCTGAATGTCGAATAATCGCCTCAAAGCGATTTTCTGTGAGTTTCAGAATCGGTTGGGAATGTGTCCCCGCTTCGTTGACCTGCTGCCATCGATGGGACAGGCGTTTACTGATGAATTTTATTGGACGTTCTTTTCGAAAGACGTTCTGCAGGGTTTCTGCGTGTTCTTCAGTCTTCTCTTGCAGCGCCTCGGACCAGCGGGCGGCGCGCCAAAGGCGTCCCCGGAGTAGCGCCTTGACCTGAGAGACTGAGCCGCGATTGGCTGGCACATAGACAACCTGGATTGCAGACCGTTGAGCCGCAGTCAGCGGCTTGCAAGCTTCCCACTCATATTCGTCGTCCGTTCGCGTGATCCACCGAATGCTGGACTCGACAACGCCGTCCGGCGTCCCGTCGTCGATCCAAACGGCTTTCAAAATAACCCTTGCCTTAAGCGGATCATCGGGTCCGCTAGCTGACATCTGCGTCCAGAACTCAGCAACAGCAGCGCCAGCCTCATCATTGTCAAGTTCTGGGAAAGAGAAGATCGCCTCGATATGAAGTTCGCACTCGTTCGCAACATCGTCAGCGTCGACAGGGAGGTGGAAATCGGATTTTTCGATCTTCCGAGCCGAGCCGCCAAGTCCGAACATCCGGTTGAGTGCTTGAAAGACAGCGGTTTTCCCTGAGCCATTTGCGCCAATCAGCGTTGTCACCGGATCGATCATATCTAGCGCAATTCCCTCGGAGCCAAAGCACTGGAAATTCTTGATGATCAGTGTGTCGAGTTGCATGGTTCGAGTAGTCCTTCAGAGCGCTAGGGCGTGTTGCCGAGTCAGGTGTTGGCGCTTGATCTTGTTCGCGAATGTCTTGAGTTCTTCATGATATCCGAGTTCAGAAAGGATCTCCTGAATCATCCGGTCGCTATCGTCGATCTGCATCACACGCCACTTCCATAATCGTATGCTAAATTCCGCGCTACGTGCCGGGTTAGCTATATTAAACTTGCCTGTACGCTAGTACCATATCCCCCGTTCCACTCGGAAGTGCGACACCAGAGGCAGTGGGTTTCTGTGTTCTTAGCACAGGATGTTGCATGCCGGCCAGATGGCGGCGACAGTCCCGGTTGTGAAACTTAGGAGCCCGCCTAGCCAAAGGGCTACCACCACCTGACCCAAGAAGAACGGTGCCAGATTTGCGCGCTGAGGAAAGGTGGCCCCAAACCAACAAAGGAACCGAATCCGCCATAGGGAATTCCATTTCGCCCAATATCACGGTTAGTGTCGGCGTCTAAGCCGTCACTAACCGTGATATTTGATCCCCAAAGTTAGCGCAATAGATCGAATTTGGGTGACGTTGGGAAGAGTGCATCCACGTTCCGTGGCTTGATCTTGAATAGAGGCCCCTTTTCTACAATTCTCCCGCGGCGATTGCAGATTAGGTGATCAACAGTCACTGTTCCGATCTCTAGCAACCAAGCAATTTCATTGCTGCGTGGTGCGGACGTGAACGTCACGTACCGGAAGTGAAAGTGTTCTATCTCGCCCTCGTTACTTGGTACTGCGACAACCCATGCTGATCTTGGCTGTCGTTCAATCAAACGACGCTCAAGGTCGGAAATTCTCCAGGCAACAATATCACATGAGCCAGCATCAGGTAATGCCTGCTTCTCGAGAAGGTATCCCGTCGCTCTATCCACCTCCAAATACAATCCTTGGCTGTTTGGATGGCTTGACTTGACGGTACAGTTAAGTCGGTGCTCACCATCTCGAAAATAGCCACAGAGGTCGAGAATTTCTTTGGTGCTTTTGCAGGCGCTAATGTTCCAGTCTGGTACCTTTGCGAAGAGGTTGACGCGGTTAAGGTCCTTTGCCTTGCAGCCTCGGCGAGCGGATATCACGATTCCTTCACTGCTTGCCTTCGAGAGAGAGGTCATTGGAATGTCAAGGTAATGAAGCAAGGTCTTTCCTACTGCAGCATCACCGTGACCTATCGCTGGAATAGGTCCCATGCTTGCCAGTAATCTGAGCTTGTCGAGCAAATTTTGAGCGTCCGGGCCAAGTGTCCGCGAATGGTCCATCAAAATTTTTCTCCGTCTGGAAATCGCAGGCGGGTTCCGTCATTCAAGTCCTCAAAAGCTGCAACATCGGCGAGGTATTTTCCGAAGAACTCCGCTGGTTCATCGTTGTCAAACTTGACGATTGCACCGTCTTGATACCTAATGATCTCCACATCATAGTCTCTTTCACGGGCTTGACGATTAATCGAAACGCCTGCGGCGACGCGACGAATGTCCGCGACGAAATCGAGGACCAAGACACGTTCCTTGGAATCGCTGACCCGCAATCCTCTGCCGAGTTGTTGCAGGAAGATGCGTCGACTGTGCGTCACGCGCATGAAGGCGACGACGTTGACATCCGGCACGTCGATACCCTCATTAAGCATTTCGATCGAGATCAGCAAATTTACTTCACCTCTTCGAAACGCGGTCAAATTCCTGAATCTCTGATCGCGCGGCAGTTCGCTGTGCATGAGAGCAGCTTTCATACCCTGAGCGGAGAAAAGTGGCCTAAGTCGCTCTGCATGTTCAATGGATCGACAAAAGGCCAGTGCGCGCGGATTAGGCAAATTGGTCGCTTTCTGGCAAATTTCCTGAACCATTGCCAAGTCCCGCTCTGGAACCAACAGCTTCTTATTGAGATTCTTGACCGTCAGGCCTTGCCGCGATGCCCTGGCAATTTCCTCCCAATCGATGCCGTCGGTCATCATCCTGTAGTCCACTTCTGCTAAGTAGCCCTGCCGCATGCCGTCAACGATATCCATCGTGAACACCGGATTGCCAAAGATCTCTGAAATGTCGCGTTCATCGCCACGCCAAGGTGTCGCGGTGAGGCCGACCAGAAAATTTGGTTCAAGGTGAGAGAGTAGCTTGCTGAAGCTCTCGGACGGTGCATGGTGCGCTTCATCGACAACCACGAGACCGAACCTCCCCGCAAGGTCTTCGCCTTTTTCAATGGCAGCATTGACCGACTGCCATGTCGCGAAAACGACACCGCCCGGATATTGTGGTTTCTCGCCATCCGTCCAAAGGTGCGTTGAACACTCCTTTGGCAACTGCGGCCAACTCGAAAGATCAAGTTGTCGCACTAGTTCGCTCATATGCGCCAGAACCAAGATTTCCTGGTCAGGATTGCGCCCAAATTCGTTGGCAATGAGCTGGTTGGCGACCATTGACTTTCCGAGGCCTGTTGCCATCAGGACAAGCGCGCGACATTCGCCACTGCTTCGCTGGGCCTCAACAACCGAAACCGCTTGCTCCTGATAACCTCGCAACTCCCTTCGTGCCTTGGAAGATCCAGGAAGGTAATCGTAAAACCTCAGCAGGTAGTCGCCGTCCCAAGCGCGAATGTCGAAACCAATACCCTTTTGGGTGTTGATGAAATCGTGAGCGCTCGGGTTGAATCTCTGGTTCGTGGCTACAATCGCTGTGGTCGCGCCGTACCGGCTCAACGCCCGCAAAGCTTCCCTTGCACCTGCATCATCAACGCCACCGTGATTTCGAAACTTTGCTTGAAGGACCCATCTTTGACCATCCAAAGCACCTACGACGTCGGCACCGTGGTCACCTGCCCCCCCAACGAGTGCAACATCTACGAAACCGGTGTGTTGGACAAGACGAGCTACCATACGTTCCAGCGCCTGCCACGGCCCAAAGGCGAGCCTTTCGACACTCACAAAGCCAGACATTTATGTCTTCCAGGATTCAAGCAATTTGACCGAAGCCAGCGCTCTAGTGAAACGGAGGCGCCAATCAAGGCCCTTGTTCAAGGCTGTAGCCCCGCCCTCAGCCAACCAACACACATCCCTCAGGCCCTCGATCACCTGCGAAACCGAATCTTTTTTCTGCTCTTCGGCAAGTTGTGCGTAAGGTCTGTCGAAGAACGCTCCGTCCAATACTAGCCCGGGCCAAATCCCAATTAACTCCGCGAGGTATTCGTCGGAAACGTGTGATGCAAATTCTCCATTTCGAACGAGATCTTCTGCTTGAGAAGGTGATAGGGACGCAGAACTAAATGCCGAGCGGCGTATGTTCTCTAATTCATGATCGGATATTCTCTCGAGATCAATCGGTGCAGTTCGTGGAAGCACATCGTCGAAATGGTGTTTCAAATCGTTCAATATGTTGGATGCTGCAATTGCCGCATCTTGAACGTTCCCAGCTTCGGTCGAAAAGTACTTTTCGCGCAGCATTCTACTGATCCGAGAGATCGGCATTTCCCTGGGTGACTTTGAGGACAAAATGAGGAAATAATGAGCGAGGTCGACGAGCAGGTAATCCAGCGGCGTAGTTACGCTGTCTTCAAAAAACTGAGCATCAGAGTTGTAGTCGAACTTAAATGTGAACCCGTTAGGCAAGATCCGAAATGGCTGGTCGTCAATATTTGACCTGTGACGGAATGCCGAAACCTTGATAACGATGTCTCCCAGAAGCTCAGGAAGCTCGTAGTCCCCTGAAAGTGACCTATCGATTTCGCCCCGCGAGGCAATTGTAACTCCGCTCTCTTCCGATGCTTCTTCGCTGTCGCCAGAACCTTGTATGGTCGAAGTGTCCCCTGAATTGAGTTTCTTTGAACCACTAATTGGAAAATCACCTGCAAGTTCGGCGGCACCACGTCCACCACCGCGCTTCGCTCTCTCCGCTTGCAGGACCAGTTCATACCATTTGTCGTCGTCTTGGTAGTCAGGATCACCTTCGTAAAACTTGTCCACGTATTCCTTGACAAGTCCGGTATTGAGACCCCTGCCTTCAGCATTCCCGGGAACCAGAGCAGCGAGCCCAGCCGTGCTCTTCCTGTAGGCGGAGAACAGCCGTGCCAGCGGGCTACCATTTTTTTGGAGTCCCATGCGCGCCGCGATCTGCGGCTGCAGAGGCGAAGTTCCACGGACAAGCTCCACGACCTTTTTCCATTCTGGATCAAGTTTGTCGAACGAGTCCTTTTGGTGCGAGACCCGAACAAAGTCGATTTCGAGTTCCCCAACGATCCTTCCTCCCCAATGTATCGCATCGATCGGGTATTCGTGTAGAGGGTCTCCATCTGCACCGAGATATCTGAACAAGGACTTGTCCAACTCTTCAATTACCCGACCGTTCCGTATCAGGTCGATTCCGAATTTCTCCTTGTCGAAATAACGTTGAATGCCAATCCAGCCTTTCAGCCTTCTGGAACGCTTGACTACGTGCTCATCGTGCCCACATGCCGAACAAGTTTTCTCGTCTTCCAAGAGCCAGACCCAACAGGTCGAGCAAAATGTCCGGGAATCAAGTGACTCGTCGATCTCGATGCGCGCAGGCACTCTCCCAAACGCCTTTGTGTCAACAGAGCGCGTCTTGCTCCACACACAGTGCTTCACTGGTCTTACGATGTCGCCCCCGTAGTTCAGCTTGATATCGAGTCTCTGCATGACGCGCCCGTAAACCTTCCCCAAGCGATCGCGCGTCTTTCTCTTGCCTATGCCCCAAATCAATGGCCGAACCCGGTCAGACTCTAATCGCGAAATCCTGATTTCAGTGCCATGAGCTCCGTCCTCAATCTCCTTTTCCGACTTAGCACGTCTTTCAACCGGAGCAGTGAAAGTCTTTTGCTTTTCCAACTGGCCAAAATCGATTATGAGACCCGTCCAGTCTGGATCGTCCTGACGGGTTGTCCAGACCTCGGTGCGCCTCCCCATTCGCGCTGTGGAAATGTTGAATCCCATGCCAAACAGGCCCATCTTCTCCACTGGGTCATTTCCGGAGTAACCTGCCCTAACTGCTTCCTGAAGAGTTTCGAGAGACATGCCCATCCCGTTGTCGAGAACGGAAATCTCTCCGGTTCCATCCTTCAACTCGTTGTCATTTGGCAGCCTGATCCAAATTCTGGGATCAGTTGCTGGCGTTTCTCCGCGGTCCTGATCAATGAATGCATCGATGGAGTTATCAACGAGTTCCGCAAGACACTGCCACGGTGCGAAGTCGATTTGCCCAAGCATCCGAAGGACTCTCGGGGATGGGGTGATGTCTACAGAAGGCATATTCGTTTCCTCGGGTGATGATAGTAATTCATTGCGTCATGACGATCAGAGATGCGAAGACAGAGCGTCCATGTTCACATTAACAGAACGTGCACACCGCCTCGCTAGGGCAGGGCGTTGCCCTGTTCAGACTCAAACAAGATGCCTGACTGTATTTCAATCCCCTTTGAGCGGCAGCGAATGCAGATGGGACAGGTAGTGCATCTTGGGCTTCTCGCCAAGCAGATCTTGCTTCCGAAATCAAGGGCCGCCCAGTTCACTTCGATTGTTCGGTCATCTTTGACAAGCCAATGTGCTGCTGCTTGGAGCCAGGGATCATGTCGAATGTCAGCCATCCGGCGTGGGCGCACAAATCGCTCAATGACGCGCGCCATGTTTACATCAAGAAGAGGTCGGGGCTCGCCAAATTGGAACAAGAGAATTGCGTTCCCTATGTACTGGCCTACCGCCGGGATCTTTGCAAGTTCCCTCATGTCATCTGGAAAGCGACCATCATGCGCGGCGGCGTACTTGGCCATGGCACGCACGGCGCGTGCACGGCGTTTCCATAGACCAATCGGCTTGAAATGGTCCTCCAACTCTTCGATGGACGCTGACGCGATATGAGACCAAGACGTAAAGCGATCAAAGAAGGGGTGATAAACTCCAGCCACGGTTTCGGCACGCGTCCGCTGCAAGAGAACCTCAACGCATATTCTTTCGAAGGTGCTGGCAGTCGGTGCACGCCACGGAAAGTCTCTGCCATTCTGGGTAAACCAGGAAAGCAAATTTCTCCGAAGTCGCGTAAGTTTCACTTTTTGACTTCTCGTAAGGGGATCGAGATTACGCGAGTACATAGGTTTTTCTGGGAAGGAATAATAGATTCGCTAAACTTACCCCGATCTTGAATGACAGTCCACATTCGTGCGCTCGTCCTGATAGCATGCGCCCTATTTTATGATCCATCTTGATTTCGCCTGACACGATTAGGACATCGAACTGGGAGGTGAATTGCCTGCGTATATCGACCACGTCCTTGCAATTGCAGAATGGCATTTCTTTACCTCTTACCTAGCGCGTCGTCCAATAGCATCTTGAAATGCTCAGCAACTGCCTCAGCAAGACCCACGGGGACCGCATTTCCTATCTGAGTGTATTTCGGCACCTCGCGGTCAAAGAGCCTTTCTCTGGGATTCCCTGCTCGCCTCAGCCCGCCCGTCGTCCGCTTGCCGGCAAAGCGGTACCAGTCAGGAAACATTTGGATCCTTGCCCATTCACGCACTGTTAAACTGCGCGGCTGCGCATAGTGTACGTAGTCATCCGCCAAACATGCTGCCGTAAAGTTCGGCTCTTCATTGCCCCACTTGGCCTTCAGCACTCTCTGCGAAAATTTCTTGGTTTTGAAACGTTCCGGAATTTCTCCGTTGTTGGAAATCATGTAGTCGAATTTCTCGACCACGGCGCGACTGTGCTTCGAGTATTGCTGCTCAGTCAACTTGGTGCGCCCGGTCAAATTCCACGGCGGAGGACGCCGAAAGCGTTTTTGGATCGCTGTCCGAGCGGATTTCGGATAAGATGTCGTCTCGAACGCCCCGGACGGGAAATCACCCGAACGCAAGACTTCGACTGTTTTCGGATCGATCAAGTCTCCCAAGAGGTCGGATAAGTGCGGGAAGGCCCCGGCTTTCCCCGTTGGAAGGAACCTGCAGGCGACCGCGTCCTCGGGATCGTTGGCGGGGTCAAGCAATGCACTTGCTGCCACCAAGTCCTTGCGAATGCCAACAAGAAGCACGCGCGGCCTGTTCTGTGGTACACCATAGTTCTTGGCAAATACCAGAGACCAGCGCACCTCGTATCCGGGTATCTTGTCAAACTCTGCCTTGACTTCTTGAAAGACAAACTCATCACCGTAGCGGGTCCACTTGGCATTGAGCAAGCCACGCACATTTTCGAAGAGGAAAATTCGTGGACGCAGTCGTTTGATGACCTGCGCCATGCGACTAAAGAGGCGGTTGGACGGAATTTCCTTCCGATCGACCGGGTACGAGCGCCTGATCCCAATGCCCGAAAAGCCTTGACAGGGCGGTCCGCCCGCAAGCACGTCGAGTGAACTTCCGCCACCAGCCCCTGCGTTTGCCGTGTCATACGGGATGAAATTCGCCTCGGGAATGTTTTGCAAGTCTGAGATCAACGCGTCGAGGCGTCCACCCTTCAGGTTTTGGATATCGTAACATCGAAGGGCTTCGTTTTCTGCGAATGCAAGGCCGCCTAGCATATGGCGTCGATTCTGCAGGTACGTTGTCATTGCGTCCTTATCGAGTTCGTTGACGAAAACAGGCGTGAAGCCCGCACATTCGAAACCGAGGGACAGGCCACCGCACCCCGCAAACAGGTCAATCATCGTATAGAATGGCTGGCCACCATGCCGGAAAGTGCCCTCCATTTGTGGATCACGCTCAACTGTCTGCTGAAGCATCTTTGCTTTCCTAGATTCCTCCCAGACCAATGATCACGGCAACCTTGATCCAATTTCTCGGCATGTAGCCGCATCTTGCAGATTTCATACACCGCAATTTGCCACGACGCGATACCCAATGCGCTGCATCTGTCGGATGCGGCGTCTTGCATGCCGCTTCGGGCGCTGCACATCCATACACGAAAGCTACTGCGCGGCCCCGGTTGGCACCGCCGGGGCCATGAAGGCCCTGATAAACGGTGGGGCCGACCCCAAAGCCCGCCTCAAGGATGGCCGCCCCCCCTCCCGATCTCGCTCAGGAGAACGGCGGGCTTGGAGACACC
>JGI24793J26633_1001895_pt1 | contig 10609 bp, 10 predicted proteins | sample MesohylFT_FD_26633 | JGI IMG/M metagenome (IMG submission 26633) | reverse complement strand
CCCGCAGCCGGGCGATTCCTGCTGACCGGCTCGGCCGCACCGGCGGAGGCCCCGACCCACTCGGGCGCAGGACGGATCGTCACCGTCAGGATGCGGCCCCTGTCTCTGGCAGAACGCGGCACAGGACGCGCCACCGTCGCCCTCTCAGGCCTGCTCAGCGGCAGGCGTCCCCCGCTGGAGGGCAGCTCGGATCTGCGACTGGCCGACTATGCCGACGAGATCGTCCGGTCGGGTTTTCCCGCGATGCGAACCCTCTCGCCCCGCCTGCTCGGAGTCCAGCTCGACGGCTACGTCGATCGCATCGTCGAACACGACTTCGACGACCTCGGCCGAAACGTTCGCGACCGTCGAGCGCTGCGGAGCTGGCTGACCGCGTTCGCGGCCGCGACCTCCACCTCGGCGTCCTACGCCACGATCCGGGATGCCGCCACGCCGGGGGAGCCGGACAAGCCGGCCAGGTCGACGACGATCGCCTACCGCCGCGTCCTCGAACAGCTCTGGATGATCGAGGAAGTGCCGGCCTGGCTCCCGACCAGCAACCGGCTCACCCGCCTGGCCGCCTCCCCCGTGCACCAGTTGGCCGATCCCGCCCTGGCCGCGCGCCTGCTCGGCGTCGATGCGGGCGCCCTCGTCGACGGAGCCGACGCCGGTCCCGCCATGCCCCGCGACGGCACGCTGCTCGGCGCCCTCTTCGAGTCTCTCGTAACGCTCTCGGTGCGGGTCTACGCGCAGGCCAACGAGGCCCGCGTATCGCACCTGCGGACCCGGGCCGGAGAGCGCGAGATCGACCTGATCGTGGAGAGGGCCGACGGCCGGGTCGTGGCGCTCGAAGTGAAGCTCTCAGCCCTCATCGACGACAACGACGTGAGACACCTCCACTGGCTCGCCGGCCGGATCGGCCCCAACCTGCTCGACGCCGCGGTCATCACCACCGGCCAGCAGGCCTACCGCCGCCACGACGGCATAGGCGTCATTCCCGCAGCCCTCCTCACGGCCTGAGCCAAGCCCGCCCCCGGCGGCGCTTGCGCAGCGCCGCGATGTCGTAGTCGCTGGTCTCGACCTCCTCGGCGATGGCATCGAGATCAGAATCGGTGAGGATGTGGCCAGACGCAGTCCTTCTTGCAGTCATGGCGAATCGCCTCTCACCAGGAGCGCGTGGAACGCTGGGCGCAGCGGCCTTGTACCGTTGTGTATTACAGCAACCAACGGGTTCTCTTCACCACACCCTCAGCGGATCTGTCATTCGCGTGGCTTGCTCAATTGCTTGACGATCCGCCTGGCCAGTCGTTCATTGATCTCGTTGTGACGCGGCACCGCCTGATACGCGCCGGTCTCGGGATTGCGATACCAATCGTGCTTTGAGCCGTGCCGAACAAAGACGGCCCAGTCGCATGGATCCGCCTGATGAGCTCGACCCGCTTCACGCCAGCGTGAGATCGGCGACGCGGCGCACTCCAGGCAACTCACCGCTCGTCAGATCCGCGTGGAGATCGCGAAGATGCTCCTCGAGGTCTTCCACCGTCTCGCCTTGCGTCCAATAGTCGGGGAACTCCTCAAGGTAGCCGAGCCAGCACTCGCCCTCTTGCCAGTAGACCATCTTCGTGGTGCGCATGCCCACATCTCCCGCTGACTGCCTGCGTTCAACCTACCGCCCAGGACAGCACAGACCCATGCCGCAGGCAACAACGTCCATGGCGACAGCCAGGCCAACGGCACAAGTCTTTGCCCGGAATATCGAGCAGGTCAGAACAATCTCTGGCCTGGTCGTGGCACCCCGTACGGGTATTGGTGGCCCTTTGTGCCGTCATGTGCCACTGGGTGCCATTGTGATCCATGACTAGCAGGTCAAAGCGTGAATTCGGCCCCTCACGAGCCGGCGGTTTGTACCGCCGTGTACCGGCTTGTACCACCCATTGCCACCCAAGAAGCAATAACGGAGAGGATACTGGTGGACCGTCCCAGGACGCTCGCCGCCGCCTTCGTGAAGGGAACCAGGATTCGTTGAGTCCGTTCACGCGTGTTGTGCCTGCTCAGCTTGTTCTAGGAATCTGCGCAGTGCCTCGCGGATGATTTCACTCGTCGTCGTGCCGTCGGTCTCAGCCCGAGCAGCGACCGCGGCTCGCAGTTCCGGATCGATGCGCACGGGCACCACTTCAGCCGGACCCGAGCCCATGGCGGGCCGGCCCCGGCGGCGCTTGCGCAGCGCCGCGATGTCGTAGTCGCTGCTCTCGACCTCCTCGGCGATGGCGTCGAGATCGGCCTCGGTGAGCATGCGGCCCGACGCGGTCTTCCTTGTGGTCATGGTGAATCGCCTCGGGTCGGCAGGAGCGCGTGGAACGCTGGGCGCAGCGGCATTGCATGAATCACCATCTCGGCGCCGCCGGCGAGTTCGAGCCAGACGATCTCCAGCAGGTTCCCAGCTCGATCGGCACCGATGGCGAGGACCCTTGGCGGGTCAGCGGCCGGCTCGAGCTCGACGACGACGAGGGCGTGTTCAAGCCCGTGCAGGATCGCGTCGCGGTCGAGGCCGTGCTTGAACGCTGAGCGATGGAACTCCACACGCAATTATTGTAACACGAAATTGTGAGCGGCGCTTCGCCAGGTCGGCGGTGTCGCCGGTGGCTGCTCCCGTTGAATGCGTCTGGGGATCTAGCTGTCGGTGTCGGAGGTCTCGGGCTTCGGGGGGCGGTAGAAGAACAGGAGTTGGGCCGCGCCGGCGCCCGCGCCGACCAGCACAGCGATCCCCAGTCCGGCCCAGTCGTAGAGGCGGTGGGCGATCTCGAGTTCGGCGTCGACAGATATCTCGCCCGGCCCGAGCATGGCGCACACGACGCTCATGGCCGATATCAGCGCCACGTATTCCCAGCCCTCGCCGGTGATCATGAACCCCTTGTGGCGGTGCACGGTCCAAAACGCCACCACCATCACACCGATGAGCCCGGCCGCGGCAACCTGGGTGATCAGGCCCAGCACCAACAGCGCGCCCACTGCCATCTCGGTGCCAGCGGCCACAGTGGCGTGGACCTTGCCCGGTCGCATCCCCATCGAGTCGAACCAGCGGCTGGTGCCAGCAAGGCGCCCGCCCCGGAACGCCTTGTTGTAGCCGTGGACGAAGATCATCATCCCCAGCGCGGCCCGCAAGATCATCAAGGCAACGTCGGGCGCCTTGGTGCCCTCGCCGACAAAGGCGTGGATCTCTCCGACGATGCCTCCACCCTCGACCTGATACTCGGTAGCGACACTCTGCGGCGTAGCGAAATCCGGCCAAGAGGGCTCATATGCGGCCGCAGCCACAACCAGGCCAATGATCGTCATCGCGGTGAGCACTCTGATGACAATGTCGGCTGTGCTCTTGTGCGCCGTCACCTCAAGCAGTGTAGGTACTCTGAAGTCAGCACCGTGTAGACCCTCCGGGCAGAAGCGGACTCTAACCTCGCTGCGCGCCGGTGGCCGGGGCCAGCGGCACCGACACTCGACCAAGAAACAGCCTTTGACCTCTGCAAATCACTTAGGGATAGGGTCACGCCAATACTTCTTGGTATCGCTTCGCAAGTTCGTATCCTCCGGTGCCCGGGGCCCAACGTCGGACCTGCCGGGTCGTGGTGGCCTCACCAGCGCCCTGAGGAGGATGCGTGCCGAATCTCCCCACAGCCGGCGGGTGTCACATGCATGCATATGCTTGAGATGGCGACTGTGCGAGACGTGGGAAGGGAGGCGACATGAGCGACGGCACCGGAATCGAGTGGACCGAGGCCACGTGGAACCCGACCACCGGCTGCGACCGCGTCTCTGCGGGGTGCGACAACTGCTACGCCCTGACCTTGTCCAGGCGCCTCAGAGCGATGGGCAACCCGAAGTACCAAAACGACGGCGACCCGAGAACCTCTGGCCCAGGTTTCGCGCTGACGCCTCATCGCTGTCAATGGCCAGTGGGATCTGCCCGGTGGCGGCCAGCAGAACTGCCCAGTGGCGGCCAGCAGAATTGCCCACTGGCGGCCAGGTGTTCTGCCCGCAGTTCAGTTGGTCAGTGGCGTCACCCCCTTTCCGGCGGTGGCTTGGGTGAGGCGGATACTGTCGCCGGCGGTGGGGCCGGTCGACGGTGGCGTTGGCGATGGTCTTGGGCATGAACTCGTCGAAGCCGGCGGGGTGAAGGTTGCTCGACAGCGCGATGGAGCGTTTCTCGTAAGCGGCGCCGACGACGCGGTAGAGCGCCTCGGCGGTGTCGGTGGTGACCGGGAGCAGGCCGATGTCGTCGATCACGATGACGTCGGCTCGCATGATGCGTTTGATGGCTTTGGCTGCGATGTCGTCGGCGCTGTGGCGGCGCACGAGCGCTCCGAGGTGCTCGAGGCTGAACCACGACACCTTGTGGCCGGCGTCGACCGCGGCGTGGCCGAGCGCTTCACAGAAGTGTGGGTCTTGCCGGTTCCTGATGGTCCGCACACGACGAGGTTCTCGTGACGTTGGATCCACTCCAGGGCGCGCAGCGCCCGTTGGGTGGGCGCGGGAATCGAGCTGACGGTCTCGTCCCAGGCGTCGAAGGTCTTGGCCGGTGGGGAACCCGGCCGCTTTGCGCCGGGCCCGCACAGAGGACGATTGACGGCCGGCGAGCTCCTCGGTGAGCAGCGGCCGCATCGCTTCAGCCGGTTCCCAGCGCTGAGCTTTGGCGATGGCCAGCAGGTCCGGTGCCGCGGCGCGCATGTGGGACAGGCGCAGAGTGCGCAACAAGTCGACGACCTCGTCAATCGATGAGGTCGTGGTCACTGGTTGGTGTGCCGACGCGGTGGTCTTGATCTGGCTTACCGCCCGCGAGAAGGGACTCGTGTAGCCCATCGGGCCACGCCGGTCGCGGTACGACACGTAGCGGAGTCCGTCGGCGTCAGTGCGGATCTGCCCACGCGGTTCAGAGTTGGAGGGCTGGCGGTCGGCGCGCGCTGCGGCGGACCCGCGGACGTTCGCTTGCGTCTAGCCTTTCGGCGTGTTGACGCTTCCGCAGCTTGAACGGCACCTGTTCGCGGCGGCGGACATCTTGCGCGGCAAGATGGATGCGTCGGAGTTCAAGGAGTACATCTTCGGTGCGCTGTTCTTGAAGCGGGCCAGCGACGTGTTCGACGAGGAGCGCCAGCGGGTGGTGGCGGATCAGCTTGCGAAGGGGCGTTCTGAGGCTGAGGCCGAGCAGCGGGCCGAGGATCGCGACTTCTATTCCGAAGCGTTCTTCGTGCCCGAACTGGCCCGGTGGTCGTGCCTGCGCGACGACGTTCACCATCAGGTGGGCGACGGGCTGAACAAGGCGCTGGCAGCGCTGGAGGAGGCCAACGAGTCACTGGAGGGGGTGTTGCAGCACATCGACTTCAACCGGCGGGTCGGCAACACGACGGTGTCGGACAAGAAGTGGCGCGACCTGATCATGCACTTCTCGAAGTATCGGTTGCGCAACTCCGATTTCGAGTTCCCCGACCTGTTGGGCGCCGCCTATGAGTACTTGGTGAGGGACTTCGCGGACTCAGCGGGCAAGAAGGGCGGCGAGTTCTACACACCCCGGCCGGTGGTGCAGCTCATGGTGCGCCTGTTAGACCCCCAGGAGGGCATGTCGGTGTACGACCCGTGCTCGGGCTCGGGCGGCATGTTGATCTATGCCCGCAACCATGTGGCCGACAACGGCGGCAACGCCGACAACCTGCGCCTCGCCGGCCAGGAGAACAACGGCACCACCTGGTCGATCTCGAAGATGAACATGCTGCTGCACGGCATCCGCGACGCCGACCTGCGCAACGAGGACACCCTCGCCAGCCCCGAACACGTCCGCGACGGCGAACTGGAGCGCTTCGACCGGGTGATCACCAACCCGCCGTTCAGCCAGAACTACGACCGGGCCGGCCTCGCTCATCCCCAGCGGTTCGTGTACGGCTACACCCCCGAAGGGGGCAAGAAGGCGGACTTGATGTTCCTGCAGCACATGCTGGCCGTGCTCAAACCGAATGGGATCGTTGCCACCGTCATGCCCCACGGCGTGCTGTTCCGCGGCGCCACGGAAGCAACCATTCGTCGAGGCATCATCGAGGACGACCTGCTCGACACCGTCATCGGACTGGGTCCCAACCTGTTCTATGGCACAGGCATCCCCGCAGCAATCCTGATACTGCGGGCCAAGGGATCCAAGCCGCCCGAGCGACGCGGCCGGGTGCTGTTCATCAACGCCGACCGCGACTACCGCGAGGGCCGAGCCCAGAACCACCTGCGCCCCCGAGATGAGCAGAAGATCACCGCCGCCTACCGGGACTTCGCCGACATCGACGGCTTCGCCAAAGTCGTCACCATCGACGAGTTGGCCGACAACGACTTCAACTGCAACATCCGCCGCTACGCCGACAACTCGCCGCCCCCGGAGCCCCAGGACGTGCGAGCCCATCTCCACGGCGGCGTGCCCATGTCCGAGATCGAAGGCGCCAAGGATCTGCTGGACCCCGCAGGCCTCAACGCGCTCGAGATCCTGTTTGCCGACCGGGGCAATGGCTACGCCGACTGGTGCCACAACATCGCCTCCGCTGAGGGTCCAGAGGCCGCGCACGGCGCTATCGACTACGCGGTATCTCAGCGTGCAGCCGCAAGCCCGTGGCCTCAATGGTGGGACGACACCGTAGAACCCATGCTGCTCTCGCTGCCCGGCCAACGCAGCTTCGTCGGCTTGCGCCAGCAACTCGTCGACAACTTGGCGGCCTGCATGGCTCCGGCTGGCATGGATCGCTTTGACGCCGCCGGCATGGCTGCCACTTGGTGGCAAGACAGCTTCCACGAGCTTCAGACGGCGGCCAACCGCGGATGGAAGGCAGTGATCGAAGCCTGGCCTACCACCGCCGAGGCCAGCCAGGACGACAAGAACGCCCCCGACCTAGCCGACCAGATCGCCATCAAGTTCCTCGCCGGGCCGCAGTTGGCCAATCGGGACGAACTTGCAGCCGCCCTCGCCAGCCTCGACGCCGATATCAAGACTGCCGAGTCCATCGACGACGAAGACGACGGCCGGCCCAGCCAGACCGAGATCAAGAGGATGAAATCGGAGCGCACCAAGGTCAAGAAGAAGCTCAAGGCCCTGGACACCTCACTGCTAGCCACGGCCCGTCAGACTCTCGACGACATGCCACCATCCGAAGCCCCCGCCCAAGCCATCGGCGTTCTCCGAACTCGGATCGAGAATCTAGTGGCCGACCACTTCGCCACCGTAGAGCGCAGCACACTCACGTGGTACGACAAGCTCGTCAACAAGTACGGCACCACCCTACGCGAACTCAAAGCCGAGCAGGAAATCGCCGCTGCATGCCTTGAGAAACACTTCATGAGGCTGGGTTATGGCTGATTGGCGCGAGTGCCGACTCGGAGACCTTGGGACTGTCATCGGAGGCGGAACGCCCTCTCGCGAGAAGACCGAATACTGGGACGGGGACATACCGTGGATAACTCCCGGCGAACTCACAGGTAGGCGTAACAAGTACGTTTTTGAGACTCAGAACTGTATAAGCGAACTCGGCCTTCACGCCTCTGGTGCACAGTTGTTGCCCGAGGGTTCGCTCCTAGTGACGAGTCGCGCCACTATCGGATCGAGTGCCTTGACGGCCAAGCCCATGGCAACGAATCAAGGGTTCAAGAACCTGGTTCCGAATGCGGACGTTGATCCTTCCTTCCTATTCCATCTGAGCCGAACACTTGGCCGCGAGATGAAGAGGCGTGCTTCGGGCACAACGTTCTTGGAAATCTCACGACGAGAGTTCGAGCGTATCGTGGTCTGGATTCCGACGTTGGAGGAGCAGCGGAGGATCGCAGAGATCCTCGACATGACCGACAAGGCCATCCGAGCCACAGAACGCATCATCGCAAAACTCCGATTGCAACTGTGCGGCGTTAAGCATGACCTCCTCATGGCCCGGCACGACTGGGAGCACGGGCCCGCCTGCAGGCTGCTAGGACTGGGAGCACGGGCCCGCCTGCAGGCTGCTAGCCGTGATCGATTCCGGCAAGAGTCCGGTTGCTGAGGAACGATCACCAGGGCCTGCCGAGTGGGGGGTGCTCAAGGTATCCGCTGTACATCCTGAAGGATTCCGACCAGACGAAGCAAAGGTTGTGTCGTCGTCGCTGGTGCGCAAACACGACGAAGTTCACGATGGCGATGTCTTGATGACTCGGGCCAACACGACAGCACTCGTCGGAGCGTGCTGTTACGTAGAAGACCCTCCGCCCCGTCTTCAGTTGTCTGACAAGACCCTCCGGTTAGTTCCAAATTCTAGGGTGCGCCCGATGTTCCTTGCTCTACTTCTCCAGTCTCCGAACGTTCGGGCACAGATTGAGCGAGATGGCACTGGAACTAGCGGCGGCATGAAGAACATCAGTCAGAAGGAGATTCGTAGTCTCATCGTGTCGTGGCCCGATCTGCAGACGCAGGATCAGATCCTCTCGAGTCTGGCTGTGACGACACACCAGCTACGGACGGAACTCAAGTCTCTCAAGAAGCTCCAAGGAATTCGTTCTGGACTCGCTGACGATCTGCTGTTGGGTAGCGTAAAGGTCGCGGCGGGAGCAGGTGAAACGGCCGCTGCTGGAGCGCGACCGTGCTGGCCATCGCGGTTGCTGTAACGAACTTCGGGAGCAGCGTGGGGCTGGTAGCCGATTCAGGGGAGAGCCGTGGCCCAGCCTGTTGACGCCCGATGCTCAGCGCGAGACGCTGACGATTGAGGATGTCCGGGCCAGTGTTGGCAAGGATCCTGCTTCTGGGAGCCAGCGACATGGCCAATCGCTACTACAGCAGCGAAGAGTTCCTTGCCGCGCTCGACGCGCCCCGAGACCGCGCCAACAGCGGTTCGCGTACGTGGGCAAGTGCTCAGTCGGCGCCAACGCCAACTGTCCGTCCGCGACTTCGACCTATCTATTTCGGACTCGCCAAGCAGGACGGGCTCATGGCTCAGAGCCTCGTAGCAGGACCGAGGCCTGATATGCTCACTTGGCCATTAGGCGGCGGATCGCCTGGCACCGGTGACGGCTGAGGAGACGGGTCATGGCTAGGGCAGGCAGGGCACAACGAGAATCCCGCAATGTGCGGGGAGGCCAGACCCCCGTGCCGGTGGTAGACAAACTGTCGGCGGATCAGATCCCGCCGCCGCCGCCGCTGGCTGACTCACCCAAGCCGGACGCTCCAGCTGCCAAGGAGTAGCTCAAGTGGGCGGCGCGGCGGGTGCCGCCCTCGTACTGGCACTCGTTCTAGCGCCAGGTCTGGCATACCGGGTCGGCCGGGAGCGGCGGCTGCCTGAGCGCAAGCGGCGCGGAGCCGCGGACAGCGCTTCGCTGTTGGTGGCCGGTGCTAGCTCGACAGCCTTGGCCTTGTGGGGTTTCGCCGCGCTGAGGGGCCTGATGCCGACCCATACACCCGACGTAGGCCAACTGATGGGCGCTCCAAGAGACTACATCGCCGAGCAGTTGCCATATGTGGCCGCTTGGGCGACGGGCATCTATGCCGTGGCGTTTGCCCTTGCGGCCGCAGAGGGTCGCCTAGGACTCCTGGCTCGTCTGGCGGCTCTATCGCGTCTTGGTGGTCGCCTTGGCGGCATCAGCCACGAGTCGGCGTGGTGGCTGGCGTTCAAGCCCGACCATGCGGAGGGTCCCGGTGATGATCCGCCAGTAGGTAGCGCGACGTTTGTTTGGTGTGCATTGACCGATGGGGACTATTTGGGCGGCCAGCTGCAGTTCTTCAACAGCGATACCACGGAGAACCTCGACCGGGACCTGCTACTGCGATCCCCGATTCGCTATCTGGCCGCCGCCCCCAATGGGACTGGACCCTCACAGGCCACCGAACTGGTACATGTGTCGTCAGCAGTCATCAGCGCTTCACGCATCAGGTACCTGACTGTAAGCCACCTGCCCGTCACGGCATCAGATGAGAATCGGCTGGAATGAGGCGCTGCAAGCTCGCCTCCCACAGGTCGTGAGCTCGCGTGAGGAGGCAGAGCGGCGGAGCACATTCCCGGGGCGGCCGAGTTGTGTGCTCCCCTCAGCCCAAGATCTGGTGCGTCCCGATAGACGAAACGCGGGATCCGATCTGGGCGGTTGTCGAGTGAGAGCCGGACCTGAGTGGGAGCAGGTAGAGCGCCCCCTGCTGCACCAGTTGTTCTCGCTGGGATGGGAGACGCTGATCTGGTCGGAGCGGCAGTCAGACGGTGTTGACTTCCGGTCGTCGGGTCGGGATGTGCTTCTGGAGCGTCGGCTCCGGTCAGCGTTGGTGGAGATCAATCGTGGCCCTGATGGCGAGCCGTGGCTTGATGAGGGTCGGATCGGTTCGGCGGTGGCGGAGCTGCGGTCGATGCCGGCGGGAGCGAAGCTGCTGGAGGCGAACCGGCGCTCGACCGAGCTGCTGTTGGGTGGGGTGACGGTCGCCGGACTCGACGGGTGGGACGGGGGCCGCGATCAGACCATCGACTACATCGATTGGGACAACTGGGAGGTCAACGAGTTCTTGGCGGTGTCACAGTTCGCTGTGGCCACGCCGGGGCAGGCACCCAACATCCGGCCTGACGTGACGCTGTTCGTCAACGGGATCCCGCTGGTAGTGATCGAGGCCAAGCCG
>JGI24793J26633_1001877_pt1 | contig 10697 bp, 9 predicted proteins | sample MesohylFT_FD_26633 | JGI IMG/M metagenome (IMG submission 26633) | reverse complement strand
CGACGGAACCTGCCACAGCGGAAGCGGCGACTGGCTGCGCTGGTGGGAGTAGTAGAACCCGTCGTACGGGGCGACTTCGCGAGCCAGCGCGATGAGCTCCCCGGTGGTGCTGAAGCGGCCGGGTCTGTACTCGGGGCCGGCGCCGAGTCCCCACGCGCCGTCCTCCATGCCGCTACGCACCAATTCCGCCATCTCGGCGATCTCGGCCTCGGTGGCCGCGCGCTCGTAGTCGTCCCCCATGACCATGCCGCGCACGGTGGCGTGGCCGACCATGGGGACGACGTTCGTGGCGACGCCCGGCACGCGGTACGCGCCCATCTCGTCGGCGATCGGCCACACCGGGTTGCGTCCGTCCGGTCCGAAGACCGAGGTCGTGATCCCCTGCATGACGAGGTTGTGCGCACGCCGTCCCTCGACGTTGTCGGACGCGAAGATCCGGTCGGCGTGCGAGTGCATGTCGATGAAGCCTGGCACGACGTACTTCCCCGCCGCGTCGATCTCGCGGGTGGCGGTGGCGCCGGGAAGCCGGCCGATGGCGACGATCCGGTCGTCATCGATGCCGATGTCGGCGGTGAATGCGGGGCTCCCCGAGCCGTCGAGCACCTGACCTCCCCGGATGAGGACGTCGAAGTGCTGGGCGGTGACGGGGTTGGGGAGGAGGGTGAGGGCGAGGGCGAGGAGGGCCGTGCGCATGGCGCGAACGGCGGAAGCATGCCGGCAGGTAGTCATGGTCCTCCGGGATCCTGGAGCGCGGTTGTCAACGGCAGTCGGCTACCACAGGACCGGAGCCGAATAGCGTGCGATCGCCTCGTCCGGCGTCACGATCGTCAATCCGTTCAGGATGGCCTGTGAGACCAATCCCCGGTCGAAGGGGTCGCTGTGAAATGCGGGTAGAAGGGCGTCGTGAGCCGCCGCACGTTCATCGAACGCGAGTGGCTCGAGTCCCAACCAATGGCGGCGACTGCTCACATAGTTGATCGGCGGCTCCGGCAATGGCAACCTCCCGAGGCCGTGCTTGATGGCGATTTCCCACGCAGAGAGCGCGCTGAAATAGACGACGTTGCCCGGGTCGCGACAGGCGGATCGGGCTTCCGCCGTGAGTTGCGGGTCCGCAGCGGCCAGCCACAGGAATGTGCAGGTATCCACCAGGAGCCTCATTCTTCGTCGCCACCGAGCCGCTTGCCGCCCCGGGTTCTCCCGAAGCCCCGCAGCACCTCGTCGGGAAGCGGCTCGAAGAAGCTGCTCGGCAGGGTCATGCCCCGGTCGATCCCGATGGGCCGCTGCTTCATGGGTGCAGAGTCTATCGGCCGGATCTCGGCGATGGGCACATTGCGGCGGCACAGCGTGATCGTCTCCCCGGCTTCAACCCGTGCCAGGTACCGGGACAGACTCGCTCTCGCGTCGGCAATGTTGATCCTTGTCATGGACATGAAGATAGCTAACTACTTGTACATGATCAAACGGCACCGACTCGCAACAAACCTGGTGGCGCTCAGCTCCGGCCGCCTGCCTCAATCCGCTCCAGCGCCCATCTCGCGTGCTCCCGCACCAGCTCCGAGCGGTCCCCGGACGCCCGCTCGAGCACCGGGACAGCTTCTTTCGCACCCCAGTTGCCCAACGCCACGCAGACGTTCCGCAGCAGCCCGTTCCGCCGCGCCCGGGAGACCGGCGAGTCGCGGAATTCCCGCAGGAAAGCCTTGCCCGACATGTCCAGAAGGCGAGTGGCGAGGTCGATCAGCGAGGGGTTGTCCAGCTCGGTGCGGGGCGAGTAGGCGATCTCGTCGGTGGGTGCCGAGAACTTCTCGTTCCAGGGGCAGACTTCCTGGCAGATGTCGCAGCCGTACACGCGGTTGCCGATTGCGGGGCGCAGTTCGCGCGGGATCGGCCCCTTCAGCTCGATGGTCAGATAGGAGATGCAACGTGTGGCGTCCATCACGGGTGCGCCGGACTCGTCCCGGCCGAGGAGCGCGCCGGTGGGGCACGCGTCGAGGCAGCGCCGGCAGCTGCCGCAATGGTCCTCCTGGAAGGGCGTGGATGGTTCCAGCGGCAGATCGGTGAGCAGTGCGCCCAGGAAGAACCAGGAGCCCCGGCGCGGGTGGATGAGCATGGTGTTCTTGCCGAACCAGCCGAGGCCGGCGCGCATGGCCAGCTCCCGTTCCAGGATCGGACCCGTGTCGACGTAGGCTCGGTGCCGGAAAGGACGGCCCGCGATATCCTCCAGGCGGCTCGCGAGGAGGTCCAGCCTGTCGCTGACGACGTGGTGGTAGTCGCGGCCCCGGGCGTAGCGGGCGATGATCGCGCGGGAGGAGTCGCCGGGTGAGGTGGCGGGATCGCTGTCCGCGTACGAATGGGCGACGACCAGTGCGCTGCGGAAGCCGGGCAGGGTGCGGTCGAGGTCGCCGCGGCGTTGCCGCGCGTCGGGGCGGGCGAGGTAGGCCATCGTGCCGTGCAGTCCGGAGTCGACCCATTCGCGAAAGTGGGCCATGTGCGCGCTGACGCCCCGTGTGACGACACCGGCCATATCGAAGCCGAGGGCGCGGGCTTCCGCGACGGCGCGGTCGGTGTTGATGGTCATGCCAGGACCCGGCTGTCAGTTGGCCAGGATGTCCTTCAGGTCGTCGAAGCGCGCCCCTATTCGTTGTTCGACGTCCCGGATGTTCTGCCCTATCTCCGCGTGGGCGTCTCGGCTCTCGGTGCGGACCAACCCGATCTCGGTGCGCACCAGCCCCAGCTCGGCCCGCACTTCACCGAACCGCCGGTCCATGGAGCGCTGCATGTCGTCGAATCGCTTGTCGGTGGAATCGAACCGCGTGTCCATCGACTTGAACCGCTCGTCAATCGACTTGAACCGCTCGTCCATCGACTTGAACCGCTCGTCAACCGACTTGAACCGCTCGTCGACCAGTTCGAATCTCATCTCCATCCACGCCTTCATGTCGTCGAACCGCTTGCCCATCCAGATGCTGATGGCAGTCAAGCCGCCGATCAACACCACCATTTCGGCTGCGAATCCGATCCACTCGTTCGTGAGCACGGCCCACCACCCCCTTCCTCCCGGGTCTTTCGTCATTGTCACTTGTAATCCCTGCTACCCTCGCGGGCAAGGAGAGAATGGAAGATCGCACCTGGGGAGGGAGACACCCATGGCCGAATGGGACAGCAACATGCCGGAATGACGCAGGGTGCGCGTCCCACGCTCAAATCGGCTATGCTTGGACGAGCAAGAGCCGCCCCGGTACACGTCACTCCCACACCTCGCACGCATGACCCTCCAACAGGTCCGCGACGCCTTCCCCATCCTTCAGCGCCGCAACTACCTCAACTCCTGCTCGCTGGGTGCCCTGTCCACGCCGGCAGTGGACCAGTTGCACGATTTTGTCGCCAAATGGCACGACTACGGCGCGTCGGCATGGTACGAGCACTGGTGGGGACGGCTGGCCGACCTTCGCGGGCGGGTGGAGCACCTTTTCGGCGCCCCGGCGGGCACGGTCGCGCTCATGCCGTCCACCTCGGCCTGCCTGGCCGCGATCACGACCAGCTTCGACTGGACGAAGCGCAACCGCATCGTCACGACCGAGCTGGACTTCCCCACCCTGCTCTACCAGTGGAAGGTGCGCCCCGAGGCGGAGATGGTCGTGCTGGAGAGCCCCGACGGCGTCCACATCGACCCGCAGCAGTTCGCGGACGCGGTCGACGATCGAACCCTGGCGGTCGCCACCAGCCACGTCTTCTTCACGACCGGCACGATCCAGGACCTGGAAGCCATCGCCGACATCGCGCAGCGGGCGGGCGCGTACAGCCTGATCGACGGCTATCAGGGGGCCGGGCAGATCCCGGTCGACCTCCCCGCCACCGGCGTCGACTTCTACACTTCCGGCCCGCTCAAGTGGCTATGCGGCGGCCCGGGCCTCGCGTACCTGTACGTCCGCGACGACCTGATCGCCAACCTGCGGCCCCGCATCACCAGCTGGTTCGCCACCGAGGATCAGTTCCTCTTCAACGCCGGCGACTTCCGCTACCACGACGACGCCCGACGCTTCGAGCTGGGCACCCCGGCACTCGCCGTGGTTCACACCGCTCTGGGCGGCCAGGAGATCGTGGACGAGGTCGGGATGGCGGAGATCCGGGCGCGCAACACGATGCTGACCGAGCGGTTGGTGGACGGCTGCACGGCAGCAGGGTTTTCGCTTCGGGTGAGCGACCATCCGGACACCCGCTCGGCGATCGTCCTGGTGCGCCACGACGAGCCCGGAGCGGCGGTGGGCCACCTGGCCGAACGTGGGATCATTGTGGACAATCGGCCGGGTGTGGTGCGGGCAAGTCCGCACTTCTACAACACGGCGGACGAGGTGGACGAGTTTGTGGAGGCACTCAGCGAGACGGTGTGAGGGCGACGCCGGTTGGTGGGGGCCGGGCTAAACCATCGTTGTCCGCCATTTCCGGGCACAAATGGCCGACAAACACCGCCGGATGGTGCAGAGTCGCGACGATCGTGCAATAGTTTTAGCGTTCCGCCTGATCCTCGAACCGGGAGACCCTCTCCGTGCTATCCACGCTCGCGCTCGCCACGATGGTCCAGCTTTCCGCCCAGCCGCAGGAGCTGGTGCCGGGGACCCGCTACGACCCGGCCATCCCCACCCTCGAAGAGGTGGCGGGGCACGACTTCAGGGAGGCCGTCACGCCGCCGGACGATGTGATCCGCTACATGGAGGCGCTGTCCGACGCGGCTCCCGACCGGACGCACCTCATACGCTACGCGGAGAGCTGGGAGGGTCGACCGCTCGTCGTCCTCGTGATCGGGTCGCCCGAGCGCATTGCGCGCCTTGACGAGGTGAAGGCGGACATCGCGCGCCTCGCCGACCCGCGCGGGCTCTCCGAAGCCGATGCCGAAGCGTTGCTGGCCGAAGTGCCGGTCGTCACCGCGCTCATGCACGGGGTCCACGGCAACGAGATCAGCTCGAGCGGCGCCGCCATGGCGGAAGCCTATCACCTGCTCGCGGCGACCGGAGACGCGGATGTCGATCTCATCCTGTCCGAGTCGCTGGTACTCATCGATCCAATGGAGAATCCCGACGGGCGGAACCGCTTCGTGTACCAGAACGGGATCGCGCAGGCCCGTTGGCCGGACGAGGCGGCGATCTCCGCGGAGCACGACGAGCCCTGGCCGGGGGGGCGCGGGAATCACTACCTCTTCGACCTGAACCGCGACCTCTTTATCCAGAGCCAGCCCGAGACGCGCGGCAAGGTGGACGTATTCCTCGAATACCGGCCCCAGATCGTGGCGGATCTGCACGAGATGGGAGGGGATGCCACCTACTTCTTCCCGCCCACCGCGCCACCCTCCAACCCGTGGTACGGGGAGCGCCAGATCGCGCTCATGGACGTGTTCGGGGAAGCGATCGCGGCGCGCTTCGACCAACGCGGCTTCGCGTACTTCAACCGGGACGTCTACGACCTCTTCTATCCCGGCTACGTCGACATGTGGCCGATGGGACACGGCGCGCTCGGCATGACCTACGAGCAGGCGAGCGCCCGTGCGCTCATGCTGAGGCGGTCGGACGGGGACCTGCTGACGTACGGTGACGGCGTGTTGCACCACTTCACGGCGGCGCTGGAGACGGCCCTCACCGCGGCGCGTCACCGCGAGGGTATCCTGCGCGACTATCTCGCGTTCCGGCGGGAGGGCGTCGCGCGGGGGAGAGATGGCCCGGCGGAAATCGTCCTCCACTCGGCGCACGACCCGGGGATGGCGGAGCGGCTCGCCGTGATGCTCGTCGAGAACGGGATCGAGGTGTTCCGCGCTTCAGGGCCGGTGGCGGTCGGCGATCGGACGCTTTCCGCCGGATCGAGCTTCATCGTGCCGCTGGACCAGCCGACGCACGGCTTCATCCACAACCTCCTCGACGCAAATGTTCCGATGGAGGAGGACTTCGTGAGGCGGCAGATCGAGCGCCGCGCGAACCGGCAACCGGACGAAATCTACGACCTGACGGCCTGGAGTCAGTCGCTGCTGTGGGACGTGGAGGCGATCGAGACGTCGGCGACAGGGGTACGCGGCGAGGCCGTGACAGCGGATGGGAGCGTGTCTGGGGCGGAGCCGGTGGCGGCGCTGCCCGCGGCGGACGTGGCCCCGCTGCCCGAAGCGCTCGTCGGCTACCTGATCCCGTGGGGCACCAACGGGGCCGCAACGGTCGCCGAGGCGCTGCGCGAAGGCATTCGCGTCCGGGCGGCAGGCGCGGAGTTCACCCTGGGCGGCCGCCGCTACGGGGTCGGTACCGCGATCGTCCGCACGGCCGAGAACGGACAGGATCTTCGCCAGCGCCTGGCAGAGATCGCCGCCCGGCACCGCGCCGAGGTCGTCCCGATCGATGATTCGTACGTCCGCGAAGGCATGTCGCTGGGAAGCCGGGACGTACGGGCCCTGATCGAGCCCCGGGTGCTTCTCGTCTACGATGCCCCCGGCCAGGGCTACTCCGTGGGCTGGGCCCGCTACGTCCTTGAACGGCGGTACGGCCAGCGCACGACCGCGGTGCGGGCATCCAGCCTCGGCCGCGCGCGGCTGGCCGACTACGACGTGGTCGTCTTTCCGAGCGGCAACTACGGCCAGACCGTCGGCGACGGGTTGCTCGATCGCCTGCGGGCGTGGATGCGCGACGGCGGCACCGTAATCACGATGGCCGAGTCCTCACGCTGGGCGGTGCGGGAAGGGCTGCTGGCAACCGAGACGGAGCGCCGGGGCGGACGGGCCGAAGGCGACGATCCGCCGGAGCCCGGCACGCCGGACCAGCCCATCGAATACCTTGACGCGATCTCTCCGGAGGATGAATCGCCCGAGGGCGTGCCGGGTGCGATTCTGCGCACGCTGCTCGACACCGAGCACTGGCTCNCGGCCGGCACCGACGGCGAGATCGGCGTCCTCGTGCAAGGCTCGCGCGTCTTCCGGCCGATCACGCTCGACCAGGGCACGAACGTCGGCCGCTACGCCGACCTCGACAGTCTCATCCTCGGCGGGATCGTCTGGGAGGAATCACGGCCGCAGTTGGCCAGCAAGGCCTTCCTGATTCATCAGCCCGTCGGACGCGGACAGGTGGTGGCCTTCGCCGAAGACCCGAACTACCGGGCCTACACGGAGGCGACGCAGCTCCTGTTCATGAACGCCGTGTTGCTGGGGCCGGGGCGGTAGGGGGGCGCAGGACATCGATAACCCCTGTTCGCCTTCTCAGATGGTGCAGTCACGGCCACCTATCTCGCTCGTGGCAGAGCCGCCGCCACAGCGGAATCCAAGGTGACTGCATCCATGGCCCCCATGTACATCCGGCCATTGACGAAGAACGTGGGCACCATCCGCACACCAAGATCCGCTCCCTCTCTGTACGCGCTTTCCACACGGTCAGCGTACTCGCCGGAAGTTACGCAGTGGTCAAAAGCCGGGCGGCTCAGGAGGCCACCTACCGAATCTGCCACATCCTCCCAAAGGGGAGCCCGGCCTTGGCCTTCGCCAAGACGGAGAGCAGCCGTGTGAAACGCCCCGAAAACTCCCTGCTCGGCTGCGCATTCGGCACCCAGGAACAGCCTTGTTGACTCGTTCATCTCCAATGGTACGAAGGGCTTTACCGCTACCGCCAAATGCTGAGGGTAACGCCTCCTTACGACACGTAGCGTCCGATCGAACTCTCGGCAAAAGCCACAGGCATAGTCCGAGTACAGCAGAAGCACGACGGGCGCGTCCTCGGGCCCCAACCGGTGGCCCGTACTCGCAGCCCGCACGAATTCTGCTGGTAGGCCGAATTCTTCCTCTCCCAAGTTCACGAGCCCGACGCCTGGAACTCCGTCGGAAGCGAACCAAGCCTTAGCGAAGAAGAGAGCTGCGGCCGCCACGACCAGAACAGCAGCCACGTTCACGATTCGATCGATCATGGCATACCGGGTGTTGGAAGCCTAAAGCGGTAGACACCGGCGTCGAGAAGCGAGGTGCCGTACAGCCAGCCCGCCTGCTCATCCACGCTCAGGCCAAACATCGGCGTATCGAGGTGCAGTTTGCCTACGTATTGCCCTTCCCAGTCGAAGACGTGCACCTCTTGGCCGTGACTGACCTCATCCGCATCCGTCGTTTGGCCAAGGGATGTCTGCCCCGAGTAAAGTGCATACACGTAGTCGTTGGAGGCAGAGCATTCCGTGTAGTGGTGCCGTCCCATCCTGAAGCGCATCTCTCCCCTCACGCGAGTGAAGTCTGGTTCACTGGGATAAGGCACATCGGCCACCACTGGTCGGCCTGCCTTGTGATCGTACAATTCCACACGCCCAGCGTCCCAATAAGCCAGGGCAAATCCAGGCGCTTCCATCCGTGCGCACAGCGCGAAGTTGATGCTTGCCCTCACCCGCTCGGTCATCGGGATCGTGTCACCGCCGAGGAGTGCGCCAGGCACCGTCGCTATGCGTTCGCCCGCGATGTCGAAGAACACGAAACGCTCCTCCAGTTCTCTCCGGACGCCCACAATCGTAAGCGAGTCCAGCCACGTCGCACGGGCAAGAAAAGGAGCTTCCTGCGGTGTGATGGTGGGAGTCTCCGCATTGAGAGTCCTGGACTCATCAACCCGCATGAACTTGAAGCCATCATAGACCCAGACGGCCATCGTGTCGGGCCGAACCACTGCGAGACCCACGATGGGTCCGGCAAACTCTCCAGGCCCCTCGCCTCGGCGCCCGAGAGACACGATCAAATCACCACCGTACGCGTCCAGAATGTGAAGATCCGGGTCCCCTGCAGCATCCCCGACAAAAAGTCGGTTTCCGACAGCCTGAATCACGGCCGGACTTCCGATCGCGGGACCCCGGTTCAAGAGTTCCGCATAGAGCGATTCGACAGCTACATCGAGCTTTACGGTAGACGTATCGGGAGCACCGCACGCGGAACAGTGCATCACCAGGAAAGTGGCAATTCCACTCCAACCTGAGAATGACGTTCGCACCGTCGTCAGCAGTAGACGAGTGGCTCAGCTGGCGTCAACGTCGCGCCAACCACGATGCATTGGCCCACCACCATGGAAACAAATGCTATTCGTCCTACGTCGGCAGGTCGTGCACTCGTCCTCTGTGGCGCACCTGTACCCCGACGCGTCCTGTGTTGCGGTAATGCACCGAGACCCCGCTTGCCGCTCGCAGCCCCCACCGTCGGCTCTCAACGGTTGCGGGTTCTCGAAAGCCAGGGCCGCTGCGAAGATGATGACAGCGGCGAGCAAGCGCGTGAGGGCCAAAAGTGTCTTGGTCATGATGATTCTCCTCTGAGGCACCCATGTGGGACTTGACGATCCCTTGCACTAGCAAAATCGCCCCGTTCCGGCCAATCTCCTATGTCGTTTCATGGCTATCCGTTGTCGCTTCGCATGTTTCCTACCGCCGCAGGCACCCCACGTGGTCCCCGAGCGGCGAGGAATGTCGCCCTGACGGCTTCCCGAATCCAGAAGGAAAGAGGGACCGCAGGAAGCTGTGCTGGTGTCTTGCCGACAAGGTTGAGAGTGAACCTATGCCATCCAGCACGGTCGTTGAATCCCAAGCGCCAAGCGGTCTCGTTGACCCCGACGCCCGCGTCCCGAAGCGCCATTCCGTGGCTGAATCGGATCCACCGCAGTGCGACGGACATCGAAAAACCGTGTCTTAGTGCCGTCTCCGAAAGGTACTCCGGACGGCAGTCGAGCACCCTTGCCGTGCTGGCCACGCTCCTCAGGTACTCACCGTTGCGGTTTGGGAGACCATACCGGGGACTCGAGCGACCAGGGTGTCCCGTGCGAACCAAGGCCGAGGAAGTCAAACCGGAAACTCCCTCCACATCCTGGAGCGCGACAATGCGCAGGGCGGCCCCCAGCATCGGAGGCCCCGGGCACGCGTTCAGGAAGAAACGGATTGCCGTCGTGTAGTCCTGTTCTGATTGGTTCATGGACGCCCTTCCCCCTTTGGTATGTCCCGTGCCCCGAGTGACGCTGATTCGAGAGGCGTGAAGACTACTGATTCCCCAGCCCTACCTACTTAAACGACGAGGGGACCCGGTTTTGTGGGGTCATTTTCCGACAAGACACCACTTGAAGCCCATTGGACAGGGTTTCCAGGAAGTCAGGGAGTCCGGTGGCACCTCCATCCCCACCCCCTCGCGTTCGGGCCCGTGAGCATCGCTCTTGCCCTTGTTAACAGCCGCCAACCCGGAAATGTGCAACTGTGCGCTCCACACGGTGCCTGATCACGAGCGATGTCAAGCGGTCGGGGAGACACTCCTCGATCGACTGCGCGCGCGGCCCAGGGCGGTAGCGACCACGCCATTCACCACAGTTTGTCCGCCATTTGGCGCCGGAAGTGGCCGACAACGCGCTACTGCGCCAAGATCTCGGCCGCTCGCGGCGCCATGAGTGCGTTGCTGCGTCCTGCGCCGGGAACGGTGTCGAGCCGCCCAGGCGAACGGAACCCCGAGAGCCTCCGCCGCAGATCCCGCCGCCGCATGGATGCGTGACTTCGGGTGAAGCGCTGCGGCCCCTGAAGCATCGCTTCGGGTGTCTGGCGAAGGTTGCTGGCGGTCGTGATGGTGTCCGGGTCGTCCTCCATCGTGTGCTCGTTTTCATCTCCTACCGGTTCACCGGCCGCGGACCCGCCCTCCACACCTCCTCGTGCAGCCACGGGCGAGCGCCGTAGGGGCGCTCGTTGGGCCAGAG
>JGI24793J26633_1001860_pt1 | contig 10753 bp, 8 predicted proteins | sample MesohylFT_FD_26633 | JGI IMG/M metagenome (IMG submission 26633) | reverse complement strand
ATTGCTGAACAACTTGGGATCTCAAGAAATCCAGTCAGAGAAGCCTTAATCCGGCTGGAAAATGAAGGACTGGTTGAGATCAAAGTTGACGAAGGTGTATTTGTCAAACAAAGAGGAATTGATGAAATCGCCGAACTCATCATTGTATGGGCGGCAATTGAAAGCATGGCCGCAAGATTGGCTTGTCATCAAGCCACTCTAGAAGAAATTGAGGAGTTACGGTTGATTGCAACTAACAAAGGTCCCGATGGAACGATTGTCAGTCAAGAAGTGTATTCAGAAACTAATATATTGTTTCACCGAAAAATATTAGAACTTTCCAAGTGTAAAATGCTTCAAAAATATGGTGAGGATGTATTCTCTCACATTGAGCCAGCCCGAAGGCATGCAATGCGTGATCATTCTCGTACCGAACAGTCATTATTCGACCATATTCAAATTGTTGATGCTATTCAAAGCGGTCAAGGGGATAGAGCATCTAAGTTGGTTGAAGAGCATACCTTAGACTTAGAAAAATATATCCGAAAAACGTGGAAAAATCATTCCAAAAACGATAAGAAGGACAAGTAAAGGAATAAAATATGACAGTAAAATCTCAGACAGCGCATGATACGCTGGCTCAAAAAAGTATGGATGATGACATCGTTTCAGGGGGACGTCTTGTCGCAAAAGCCCTCAAAAACGAAGGAGTGGATACGATTTTTACTCTATGCGGTGGACATATCATTGATATTTATGATGGGTGCATTGACGAAGGAATTAAAATAGTTGATGTGCGCCATGAGCAAACAGCAGCTCATGCTGCCGATGGTTATGCTCGGCAGACAGGTAAACTTGGATGTGTGGTCACGACTGCTGGCCCGGGTTGCACCAATGCCGTGACAGGAGTCGCAACGGCGTTTCGTTCCGAGAGTCCTATTTTACATATTGGCGGTCAATCCTCTCTATCCCAGCACAAAATGGGTTCCCTACAAGACCTTCCCCATGTCGACATGATGGCTCCAATCACCAAATTCTCTTCGGGCGTTTTTTCCACCGAACGGATTGCAGATATGATTGCCATGGCCGCGCGGGAGTGTTTTGCTGGGGCCTACGGGCCGAGCTATCTGGAAATCCCACGCGATATATTGGATGCCGAAATTCCTATTAATCAAGCCCGAATTCCTGCTCCAGGGAGTTATCGCGGATCTGTAAAATCAATTGGCGACCCAGTAGATATCGAACGTATGGCCGATATTCTTGTCAAAGCCGAGCGTCCAGCCGTATTGTTTGGTCAACAAGTGTGGTCATCAAATTCTTCGCAAGATTGTATTGATTTTGTCAGGGCACTCGAAATACCCGCTTATATGAATGGTGCGGCTCGGGGTATGATGAAGCAGAATGATCCGCATTGCTTTGACCGCACTCGGTCAGATGCCTTTAAAGGTGCCGATGTTATTTTGATTGTGGGGACACCGTTTGATTTCCGTATGGGTTATGGGAAACGGATTACTGCACCAACCCTATTGCAGATAGACCTTGATTATCGTACGGTTGGAAAAAATAGAGATATCACATTGGGTATCAGCGGGCATCCCGGGGCCGTATTGTCGGCTATTAGTGATGCTGCTTCAGCCCGTCTTGATAGAGGAAAAAAGCAACTTCGACATCAATGGATGAATGATTTAAGGGAAATTGAACACACCAAACTTGAAAAACTGATGCCAATGTTTTTAACCGATCAATCCCCGATTCACCCTTACCGATTGGCGTGGGAGATTAACGAGTTTCTTGGCGAGGATTCAATTTATATTGGCGATGGTGGTGATGTCGTAACTATTTCGGCCCAGGCCGTCCGACCTCGCAATCCGGGGCAATGGATGGACCCCGGTGCGTTAGGTTCACTTGGCGTAGGTACCGGTTTTGCCATGGCTGCCAAGCTCGCCCATCCACACAAAGAAGTTGTTTGCTTATATGGTGATGGATCCTTTGGAATGACCTCTTTTGATATGGAAACATCACAGCGATTTGGGGCACCTTATCTGGCAATAATAGGGAATAATTCCGCAATGAATCAAATTCGCTATGGACAAATTACTAAGTATGGACAGAATCGTGGCGATATTGGCAACAAACTTGGGGACGTGGAATTTGGTAAATTTGGCGAGATGATCGGTGGCTACGGCGAAGAGGTACGGGAAGCCTCAGAGATACAACCGGCACTCAAAAGAGCTCGCGAAGCCATCCAAAAAACGGGCAAGTGTGCTGTTGTTAATGTTTGGATTGATCCCGATGAATACGCACCTGGTACAAAGGCCCAAACAATGTACAAATAAGCTGACTGCTACTACTAGAAGGAAACAGTTTCATGAAGGCACTTGAAGGAATAAAAATTCTTGATTTTACCCATGTTCAATCCGGGCCGACCTGTACTCAACTTCTTGCTTGGTTTGGGGCGGACGTAATCAAGGTTGAACGTCCAGGAGTTGGTGACGCCACACGTAAACAACTCGTTGATGTACCTGGCGCCGACAGCCTTTATTTTACGATGTTGAACCATAATAAACGCTCAATCACAATTAATACTAAAAGCGAGGTTGGTAAAGAAATATTAACCCGCCTAGTGAAAGAGTGTGATGTTTTAGTCGAAAATTTTGCCCCTGGTGCATTAGATCGCATGGGATTTGGATGGGAGGAAATCCAAAAAATCAATCCGCGCATGATAATGGCTTCAGTCAAAGGGTTTGGTCCTGGTAAGTATGAAGATTGTAAAGTGTATGAAAATGTCGCTCAATGTGCCGGCGGTTCTGCTTCAACGACAGGTTTTCCTGATGATGTCCCGCTCGTAACCGGAGCACAAATTGGAGATTCAGGAACAGGTCTTCACCTCGCCCTTGGGATTTGTGTCGCATTGATTCAAAGGACCACCACCGGTAAAGGGCAAAGAGTGCTGGCACCCATGCAGGACGGAGTACTCAATTTGTGCCGAGTTAAACTTAGAGACCAGCAGCGCCTTGAGCGAGGGCCACTCAAGGAATACTCTCAATACGGAAGGGGTGAAGCATTTGGTATTGCTACTCCTCGTGCAGGCAATGACTCTGGAGGCGGCCAACCAGGTCGAATTCTCAAATGTAAAGGGTGGGAAACCGACCCCAATTCCTATACCTACTTCATTACCCAAGCCGCAGTATGGAAATCGGTGTGTGAAGTCATAGGCAAACCAGAGTGGAAGGATGATCCTGACTTTGCAACACCTGAAGCACGCCTTCCAAGGTTGGATTTAATTTTTTCAACTATTGAAGAATGGACTAAAAGTAAAACCAAGTTTGAAGTTATGGATATATGTAACCCATTAAATATCCCTGTCGGCCCAATTCTTTCAATGAAAGAACTTGCCGAAGACGAAAGTTTACGTGCGACAGGAACAATTGTTGAAGTTGATCATCCTGAAAGAGGACAATACACGACTGTAGGGTGCCCGATCAAGCTTTCTGATAGCCAAGTGGAGGTCGTTCGTTCACCACTATTAGGGGAACACACAAAAGAGATTCTCACGACTGTTCTTGGCTATCAAGGTCCAGAACTAGACATGGTCATTAGATCAGGGGCCGTAGGTGAAGTGCATTAAAAACCCTATCAACAATTAAAAGAATAAGGAAGCATATGAAACTAATAGTAATGGGCCAGCAAGCGTTTGGCAAAGCTGCACTTGAAAAAATTCTACAGGAAGGAAAGGACGAGGTTGTTGCAGTTTACTGTGCACCTGATAAGGAAGGTAAACCTTTAGATCCGCTCAAAGAATATGCATTAGAACTAAATATACCTGTTTACCAGCCCGCAAATTTTTCTGATCAAGAGACATTGCAGCAACTTCAAAGTCATCAGTCTGATTTAATGATAATGGCATATGTTATCATTTTTGTTCCTGAAAAGGCGAGGGATATTCCTCGGCTTGGATCAATTTGCTTTCACCCATCGTTATTGCCAAAGCATCGAGGGCCAAGCTCAATCAATTGGCCAATAATGTGGGGAGCGACTGAGACTGGATTTTCATGGTTCTATCCAACTGACGGATTGGATGAGGGTGATATTCTCATGCAATGGAAATGCTCAATTGATCCCGACGATACTCTCGGTTATGTGTATTTTAAAAAAATCTTTCCCGCTGCCGTCGATTCGATATCAAAAGTGTGCGAGATGTATCGCACAGGTAATACCCCACGGATTACTCAGAATGAATCAGACGCGACTTACGAAAGCTGGTGCCGAGCCAAGGATGCCAAAATTGATTGGCATAAACCAGCCCAAGAAGTGTATAACTTGATTCGCGGCACTAATCCTCAACCAGGTGCTTGGACCACTTACAAGGGTCAGGTGATTAAGATATTTGATACTGGATTAGCCTCTCATGTGGGCAATGGGCCAGGTACTGTTCACGAAATCAATGACCACGGATTAATCGTTAATGCCCAAAATGGCGGAATTATCGTAAAGCGTGTTCGCCCCGAAAACGACAAGAAGGTTCCTGTGAGCGAATGGATTACATCCGCTGGGGTTAAGGTCGGTGATGTGCTGGGAAGCAATTAAACAATGAAAATTAATCAGGAGGAAAATTAATGGCATCGGATATCGAAATTGCTCGTCAAGCAAACAAAATAGCAATCCAAGAAGTTGGTGCTAAGCTTGGAATACCACACGAACACCTGCTCCCTTACGGTCATGACAAAGCAAAGATTTCGGCTGAGTTTATTGAGTCCGTGCAAGCTGAATCTGATGGTCATCTCATTTTGGTCACTGCAATTAATCCGACGCCTGCGGGAGAGGGAAAAACGACTACAACGGTTGGTCTTGGGGACGGTCTCAACACAATAGGCAAAAAAACAGCCATTTGTATCAGAGAAGCCTCGTTAGGACCCTGTTTTGGTATGAAGGGTGGAGCCGCGGGGGGCGGATTTGCACAGGTNGTTCCCATGGAAGAAATGAACTTACACTTCACTGGGGATTTTCATGCCATTACCTCCGCTCATAATCTGCTGTCGGCCATGATTGACAATCATATTTATTGGGGCAATGCCCAAGGAATTGATTTGCGGAGAGTTGCTTGGCGTCGTGTTCTTGATATGAATGATCGTGCATTGCGGCAGATTACATGTAGTCTGGGTGGAGTTGCAAATGGCTTTCCACGCGAGGCGGGTTTTGATATTACCGTGGCATCAGAAGTCATGGCCGTGTTATGTCTGTCACGTAATCTTGACGATTTACAAGAGCGACTTGGACGCATGATTGTCGCTTATAGAAGAGATCGATCTCCGGTGTTTTGTCGTGATATCAACGCTGATGGTGCAATGACCGTATTATTGCAGCAAGCAATGCAACCCAATTTAGTTCAAACACTTGAGAATAATCCAGCTTTTGTTCATGGCGGCCCATTTGCCAATATTGCCCATGGATGCAATTCTGTCATTGCGACAACTACCGCTTTAAAATTGGCTGATTATGTGGTCACTGAAGCAGGATTTGGTGCCGATCTTGGGGCTGAAAAATTCATGAATATTAAGTGCCGACAAGCTGGCCTTAAGCCCAAAGCAGTGGTGATTGTGGCCACGATCAGAGCCTTAAAAATGAATGGCGGAGTGACCAAGGACGATTTAGGTGCTGAAAACATTGAAGCGGTCCAAAAAGGCTGCACCAATCTTGGTCGACATATCGAAAACATGCGCAACTATGGAGTTCCAGTCGTTGTGGGCATCAATCATTTCATCAGTGATACTGATGCCGAAGTTGAAGTGGTAAAGCAATATACAGGTTCGCAAGGGACTGAGGCTATTCTGTGTAGACATTGGGCCGAAGGGTCTAAGGGAACGGTAGATCTAGCTCACTCAATAGTAAATATTATAGAAAAAGGTGAAGCAAGTTATCGACCACTTTACCCAAATGACATGAGTCTTGCTGAAAAAATTCAGACGATTGCCAAGAAAATTTATCGCGCCGAAACAGTTGCGATGGATAAGAAAATCTTGGACCAACTNCATCAGTGGGAAGAACAGGGTTATGGTAGCCTGCCGGTTTGCATGGCAAAAACGCAATACAGTTTTACGACTGACCCGAACGAGAGAGGAGCGCCAATTAATCATACTATCCCAGTGCGTGAAGTAAGACTGTCCGCGGGAGCAGGATTTATTGTTGTTGTTTGTGGAGCGATAATGACCATGCCAGGATTGCCGAGAACTCCCGCTGCCGAATCCATTCATATTGATGAAGAGGGTCGCATTGAGGGATTATTTTAGCAATAATAATTATTGGTTTTGTGTTTTTGGTAATTTATGATATGAATTTATCAAGGTTCAGCAGTAAGATGCTGGATAAGAAAATCTTCATGGCCGAATTAGTCAATTTGGATGACGCTGTGGAGTTTAATTGACCGGTTGATTCGGTCGTTAACTAGGTAAGACTTCTTACCATATAATAATATTAGGAGGATTAAAAGTGATAAGAAAAACAGCTTTTTGGATTGCTACTCTTTTCGCATTCATGGTTTCAGGTGTTGCTTATGCACAGTTTGAGCCGACCAAGCCTATTGATTTTGTCATTATGGCCGGTAAAGGTGGTGGGGCTGATAAAATGGCTCGATTGATGCAGTCAATCGTTGAGCAGAATGATTTGGCTTCTCGCCCCTTAGTTCCAGTGAACAAGTCTGGGGGATCAGGTGCAGAAGCACTTGTTTCATTGAATACTGCGGGAGACCCAGATCACACCATTATGGTTACTCTGAATTCATTTTTCACAACGCCATTACGTCAACCAGGCCTTGGAATAAACATAATGGATTTTGCTCCAGTAGGACGAATGGCAGAGGATACATTTGTTCTTTGGGTTCATAAGGATGAAGGGGTGACCACCTTCCAACAGTTTTTAGATGAAGCCCAAGCGCGAGGCTCTGATTGGGTTATGGGAGGCACCGGGTCGGCCCAAGAAGATCAAATCATCACCGATTTTTTAAATGATACATTTAACCTTTCAATCAAATACATCCCTTATAAAGGTGGTGGAGCAGTCGCTAAGGATTTAGCCGGTCGGAATATTCACTCTTCGGTTAATAATCCGTCGGAAGCGCTGGGATTTTATGAATCAGGAGATGTTATTCCGCTTGTGGCCTTTACCGATGAGCGTCTGCCGATGTTTCCTGAAGTACCAACTTTGATTGAGGCAACAGGTGAACCATTTGCTTATTACATGCAACGGGCTGTCGTCGGAGCACCGGGCATGTCCGATGAGGCACTGAGTTACTATACCGATCTTTTTACCATGGTTTATGACTCTGCTGAGTGGCAAGAATATAAGTCAAGTAAATCCTTATTAGGTGATTTTACTTCGGGTGCTGATCTTGCTGGATATTGGGATGTCCAAAGAAGTCGACATGAAACTATTTTGCGTGCTTCGGGAGCCATTCAATAAACTGCTGAAAAATTAAATCAAGTGGAGGGAGTGAAGGAGTTTGCGCCTTGCTGAACTAATCACGGCAATCGTAATCGCCCTTTTTTCCCTCTATCTGATGTGGGAAAGTGGTGAGGGTCCCTCATGGGACCCGAATGCTGTCCGTTTTGCCAATATCGGNATCAATGTGAATAACGAAGGGCCAGGGAGCGGTTTCTGGCCTTTTTGGTTGTCGCTCATTATGCTAATATGTTCAGTATTAGTGGGTTTCAACTGGTATCGGAAGACCACCCCTCAATCTCGATCAACGGAAAAATATTTAGACTATTTCGGCCTTCGAATTTTTGCTTTAGTAGGAGGCGGGTTAATCGTTTTTCTTCTGTTGATTGGTGTGGTTGGATTTTATGGCGCCATTCCCCTTTTTCTTATCTATTACATTTATTTTATCGGTCGCCATCCATTGTGGCTTACGTTGATGATAGCCATCGCCGTTCCGGTTTTTTCTTTTTTCTTTTTTGATATTTCAATGCGAATTGTCCTCCCCAAGGGATTATTAGAACCTTTGTTTATTCCACTTTATGACATCTTTTTATGATGAACTATCGTGTTGACCCAATGATTTATCCTATCGGAAGTTGATAAAGTTTCATGGAAGTATTTACCCTTTTGATTAACGGTGTTTGGGCCGCACTGCAGCCCATCAATTTAGGCCTGGCTTTTTTAGGTGTGGTGATTGGTTTGTTTGTCGGTGCAATGCCGGGGTTAGGTTCTGTGAATGGAGTGGCGATTCTGTTACCATTTACGTTTGTAATTCAGGAAATAACGGGAACTGTATCATCGCCAATGATTTTTCTTGCGGCCATTTATTATGGAGCCATGTATGGAGGGGCAATATCATCAATTACATTGGGGATTCCCGGAGCTTCAACGGCCGTGGCAACCACATTTGATGGACGGCCCTTAGCTTTAGAAGGAAAAGCAGAAAAAGCTCTGGTTATTGCTGCAATTGCCTCCTTCATTGGTGGTACATTATCCAATATCATTTTTACTGGAGCGGCTCCTTTGTTAGCGACCGTTGCCCTGAGATTTGGAAACCCTGAAATCTTTGCCTTGATGCTTTTAGCTTTCGCCACCTTTGTGGGTCTTGGTAGCGATGATATTCCCAAGACCATCATTTCGATTTGTTTTGGTCTGATTATGTCTTCTGTTGGCTTTGACATTATATCGGGAGCACCAAGGCTCTTACTGTTTGATTCGACACTGTGGTTCAGTCGGGGAATACAGTTTTTAGTATTAGCGATTGGCGTGTATGGAATCGGTGAGATGCTTTGGACTTTGAATTCGAGTAGAGGGACTGTTCGAATGACAGAAGCGAACATTACCTTTAAAAGACTCTGGGCTGCGATGAAGTCATTTCCGGAAGCGTGGAAAGGTACGACAATCGGATCTTTTTTGGGTTTTTTCGTTGGTATTTTACCCGCTGCTGGTGCTACTCCTGGTTCACTGATGGCCTACGGTGTAACCAAAATGGTTTCAAAAAATCCTGAGAAATTTGGCAAGGGTGAGCCCGATGGTGTTGCTGCACCAGAAGCCGCTAACAATTCGGCTTCAACCGGAGCAATGCTACCGATGATGACGCTTGGAATTCCAGGTTCACCAACAACGGCAGTTCTTCTAGCTGGAATGGTTATTTGGGGTCTGCAACCTGGCCCTTTATTATTTTCTGAACAGCCAGAATTTGTATGGCCATTGATTGGTTCATTTTATATTTCCAATGTCATTGCGGTCATGGTGAATTTAGCGTTTATTCCGCTGTTCTTGAAAGTCCTGAAGATGCCATTTTCAATCCTTGCACCCCTTATTTTTGTTCTTTCTGTAGTGGGTACATATGCAGCATATCAAAACATTTATGATGTTTGGTTGATGCTTATTTTCGGTCTTGGGGCATTTTTATTAAGAATATTGGATTACCCTTTAGCTCCTGCGGTACTGGCTATAGTCCTTGGTCCAATTGCTGAGCCAACGTTACGGCAATCATTGTTACTTTCTGACGGAAGTTGGTTAATCTTTTTTGAACGCCCTGTTTCAGGACCGATTACAGTTATAGCAATCATCCTGTTGTTATTGCCTTTATTGGGATTCCTGAAGAAGAAAATTCGAAGTTAATCAACAGAGTTTAATTCTGTGTATAAGGAGCCTCAAGGTTCACTTATTTTTATCAATCAATTGTGAGATTATTGAAAATAATTTGTAAATAATCTGTGCCAGAAATTCCACTTATTCCAATAATGTTACCGAAATAGCAAAATTTCACTCTTATCCAACATTGTGATACCCAATCATACCCTGATTAACAGATGTAATTCCCATGACGAAATACAGTTCGGTTGTTGATTGGTCTCTGACTTGCCCCAATCCAAATTTGAATTTAAAACACAATTTTTGTGAACCATTCTAAGCCATTCTATGAACCATCACTAAACGCCTTGAACTGCTTAGACATTGACTCTAACTCAAACTTAACCCCACGAAGAGACATTCAGTCCATAATGAACTGTTGTTATATTATCCGTCAAATAATCACAATAAGTTTATTCTGCTTGTATAATATCAAGTCGCGTTACTTTAATTGAATGAGTCACAAACTATTTTTCTACTCCATTACATGTTTGATAAGGATAATTTTAAATGGATATCGTTAAGTCATTTGAATCCTGCCTGAGGAACTACTTTACGTTTTCCGGTCGGGGAGGACGGTCCGAGTTTTGGTGGTTCCAGCTTGTCGTTTTAGTATTAATTGCAATAACCGAAGGTGTAGTATTACTTCCTTTTTTATTTCCTATCTTTGCCGCCGGGTCACGTCGTTTGCATGACACTGGGAAAAGCGGATGGTGGCAATTGTTAATTATTGTCCCCGTAATAGGTATTTTAGTTTTGATATATCTATTTGCTCAAGAATCAGAGCCAAGAGAAAACCGATATGGTCCTCCTCTGAATTCTGATGAATTACCTGAGGATGCTGAATTACCTGAGACCTCACCTGTTGTGAATAGCGAATAGGTTTTGAAGTCGGATACTCAATCAATAATTTCACTAGCAATAGTCATATATTGGACTATTGCTAGTTATCATCTCAACGGGAAGTTAATGATTAGGGGATATTAACATATTCCAAATTAGATAATACTTNCTACTATTTTTCTGCCCCTTCATTTTTCTTTGAATTTCCGTAGTCATGAGATTCGCTTGAATCAAGCAGTACTTTCTGCTTATCGATGTATTTTTGGTGTACTCAATTAGAAGAAACCTGTTTGAAGAAGACCGACAAATAGAAACTCTG
>JGI24793J26633_1001842_pt1 | contig 10785 bp, 7 predicted proteins | sample MesohylFT_FD_26633 | JGI IMG/M metagenome (IMG submission 26633) | reverse complement strand
CTAAAGCATATGAAAAGTCTTTCCTCCGCCCGGGTCATGGCTACATAGAGTGCCCTTCTCTCTTCCCAAGCCTCTTTTCTCTCGACGCGGGATTTAAGCTCCTCCCAGTTACCCGAAGAGGAAGCCGGNTATCTGACTACAAAACCTTTTTCGATATCCGCCATAACCCTTTCAGACGGCGTCACCCTTCTGTAGTTAGTGTTGCAGAGAAAAACGGTATGAAATTCAAGCCCCTTCGCCCCGTGAACCGTCATAAGTTTCACTACCCCGCTGTCGTTTGTTTCCTCAAAAACCTGCTCTTCTTCGTAAGTCCGACGCATAGAATCAAAGTGCTCTACCACCTGGCGAAGCCCGTACCCCTTGCGTGAAACCAGATTTTCTGTCATCAGAAGAACCTTTTTCAGATTTAGATACTTGGCCTTTCCATCCGGAAGCGCGAGGGNTGCGGAGGAATAACCAAGNCCGTTTACAGCGAAATCAACTGCCCTGAAGGCATTTCCGTTAACGTANTCCCTTCTTTTTTCATCAAGAAAACGAAAGTATTGCCCGATTCTGGAGCCGTTTTCTCTCCCCTCTCCCTGGAAATAGGAGAAAAGCTCATCATCCGACGCCCCGAAATAAGGAGATCTTAGCACCGACGCCCGAGCCAATAGATCCTGAGGGTCAAGAAAGTATCTGAGCATACACATAACGTCCCTTACTTCNGGAAGNTCGTAGAAACCGCGCCCAATACGGGACTGAAANCTTATTCCTTCCTTCGCAAGCGCTTTTTCGTATACAGAGACGTTTGAAGACCTTCTGAACAGAAGAGCAATTTCTTCTGAAGATTCCTTCCGTATCTCTTTTATCCTTGACGCGACGGCACAGGCTTCAAGTTCGATCGACTCGTCGGCTTTCGCGCCTTCGCAAGCGATTATTTCCACCGAAATACCGGGATCGGGCCGCGAAACGGGAACTGTCATTTTCTCGTAATATCCTTCGGGGAAAGTACCGGCGAAAAAAAGATTGAAAAAATCTATGAGCCTACCGCTGGAGCGGTAATTGGCAGCAAAGGAAATTTTCTCGAAATCCCCAGTTTTAAGTATCTTTCCGAACGTCTCCGGCTCGGCTCCCCTGAAACCGTAAACGGACTGGTTTACGTCACCGACCACAACAAGACTGCCTCCAGAGTCGCCGTCCGTGAGAAGATTCATCAACCTTAGCTGAAGGGAATCGGTATCCTGGAATTCATCGACTATAATAAACTTTAGNAAACTTCTGTAATAGCCTAATATCTCGGGATTTTTTTCGAGGAGTTCAATTGTGAGACGTATCATATCCTCGTACTCTATTTTTTCCTCAAGGANTTTCCTCTGCCTCAGAAAATGATACGCGTCGCCAGATAAATCAAGATAGATAGAGTTGATTTCCGAATCGTAATGTCCCATTACTGAAAAGACCGTATCGACAAGAGCAAGCCTCGACTGCTCAACCTCAGACTTCGTCATTTCCTTTTTTGCCTCTTCATAAACGGCCCTCAGGTAGCGAATATTCCGGTCAAGACCCAGAGTCATGTCTATTTTTCCGCTTAGGTCCTGCAGAGCCTGTTTTCTCCTTTTGGACTGGGATGAAAGAACGGAAATATAGTCCTCAATCCTCATGTGAAGACTTTTATCTATGGATTCAAGCGCTTCTGAATCGGGGTTTTTGTGGCTGGGGTTCTCTCCGTAATAGGAGAAAGGAGGGATCAGATGGAGCCTTGCCGCTTCTTTTAGTATCATCGCTATGATTTTCGTAATCTGGGCATAATCATAAGATTCCATCTCGAGAAGTCTCTTTAGCCTGGGGTCGCCCTCCTCGATCTTCATGAGAAGAAACTTGCCGATATTCTGTTCATAAAAAGCATTCTCCTCGGAACCTTCAATTACGGAGAAGTTAAGCGGAAGCCCTGAATCAAATACGTTTTCTCTCAGTATCCCTGAACAGAAACTGTGGATAGTTCCTATGGGAGCAGAGAAAAACTTCCTGCGCCACCCCTCGGCTATATTTCCTCTGTGGCCGGAATTCTCGATATATCTCGTAATCTCGGAACTTATTCTGGATTTCAGCTCCGCAGCGGCGTTTTCCGTAAAGGTGACGGTCACAATCTGAGGGATATCCGCTTCTCCGCTTTCCAGAATCCCCAGATACCTGGCTATTATGGCTCTTGTCTTTCCCGAGCCCGCTCCCGCCCTNACCGCTACCTTTCTTGCCGGGCGAAGTATCCGGGACTGCTCTCCTTTAAGACTTAGGAACTCAGAAATTCTCTCCATGACTTATCCTTGCGAACGCCCGGTCCTCCTTACCACGCCGTTTTTTACCCTGCAAAGGTCCGCGTAATCACAGTAGGAACAGGGACGGTTCTTGGACATCTCGAGGTAATGGACTTCCTGGTTCTCCTCTTTTCTCCCCACGTAGGGAGGAAAAAAACCTTTTCTTATGTTCTCCACGTAGTGCTCCGCAAGCGAAGCCGCTTCATCAAGATAAGGGTCTTTGGAAGAGGCGCTTTCTCCCGGTTTCCCGATTGAAAGATAAGAGCCCCTGGAGGGAACAGCCCCTTCCTCAAGCAGTGCCTTTAGGTAAAGGGGAAGCTGCAGATTTTCAAAATCAAAATATTTTCTCCCTTTTACGCCTCCGATCTTGTAATCGATAACCGCGGCTTTTTTCTCGTCNNCTCTGTGGACGTCTACTCTGTCCACTTTTCCTCTGATTTCCGCATTCCCGATGCGAAACTTCACTTCCTTTTCAAAAACCCGGGGGATGAATTCATCTTTCCCGATTCTTTGAATCTCATCGGTGATGAAGTTCGGCAAAATGCAGTCAAAAAACCTCTTTTTCCCAATCTCCGCCACATTCTTTGGAAGATGGGAGAAAACCCCGGGCTTGGTTTCATACTTCCTTTTGAGTTTCTCATAGATCTCGGCAACACGGCTCGCTTCCGGCCAGCCGGAACCCTCGGCGAAAACGGTCTCCATAAACTCCCTGAGAATTTCGTGGGCAAGCGAGCCAAGGTCAAGCTGCGATGCCCTTTGTTCTTCGGGGTCCCTGACCATGCCCAGCTTCAGCATTTCCTTCGAAAAATACATAAAGGGGCATGTCCCGTAGGTTTCGAGCTTTGTGGGTGAAAAAGTGTCCAAGCGCGAAGGGGCATTGCGGAGAACTCCTTCGAAATCCGTGTAATCACCTTCAAGGTCGAGTCTTTTTCTCTCCGCGGAGATACCACCCGAGAGATAACCGACCACATCCGAACCGTAGTGCTCTCTTATAATCTCGGCAAGCTTAGGATCGACATCCGATATTCCCGAGGGGGAAAAACAGTGAAAAAGAGCATCTTCCCCTGAAAATATCTCTCCAGGTTCCGAGAAACTCTCAGAGCGTCGCGCCGGAGGAGAAATCCCCTTTTCCTCAAGAAAGTCTGAGCGGATTATCTCCCTTGACTTCTGGTCGTAGCGGAAGCAGGAGAGAAATACCTTCTCAGAAGNGGCAGTAGCAAGGGTAGAGAAAAGATGTTTCTCCTTCTCGTAATGAAGACCTTCCTCGTCAAACACCCTTTTTTTTAGCACCCGGTTCATTTCCGCCTTTTCCCTGGGCTTGAGCACCGGATCCGCTGGGAGAGGCGAGGGAAAGCAAGTATCCGAGAGGCCAACCAGGAAAAGGAACTTCGGGNTTATTCCACGTGCCGCGGAGAAATCGGTAACGCTCACCCTTTCTGAATCGCCATCGCAGGGAGTTTTATAGGGAACCGTCCTCTCCCCCATGAACTCGTCCAGAAAAAGAAGATATTCCACGGGGTCTGAAACCCGGAAATCAAAATCCTCGTAAGAAAAGGAAAGCTCCCTCAGAAAAGAGAAAAACTCATCGAAACACTCCCTGGTCGTCTGATTTCTCTCTATAAGCAGCGCCGAACTTTCAGAAACCNCGAGTTCTGAAAAAATCTTTCTTAGATCAGAGGTCATCGCGGCAAAAGTTCTTCTGCCGAACTTTGACGATACCGAACCAAGCACCGAGCCTATATCTCTGGCGACTGCGGACAGTTGAGCGTCNTTNTCCACTATGTGTTCTAAAATCCTTTTCCAGCCCGAGATACCGCTTACGGTCCTGTATTTCCTGTCTTCGGAAGAAACGCTTGCGGAGGAAATTTCCTTTACGAGATTGGTGCAGCGCTGCGAGAAATCAGACTCTCCCAGATAGAGAGAAAAAAGCGGGTTGAAGAGAAGTCCGATCAGGTCGTTTCTGTGAAAATTGCCTGATTTGAGGCGAAGAATATCGCCCGCAAGGCGCCCGTATANGCTCCCCGCCANGGTCCCGGAATTTCTGAGGTCAACCGCAACTCCGTTTTTCTCGAATATGTGGACTATGGAGNGGCTGCGTCTCTGCGATGACCTGACAAGGACCTTAAAATCAGAGGCTTTATACTCCTCATCCACAATGAGTTTTTTAATCGTCCTTGAGACGTACTCGATTTCATCGTGTGAGTCCCGAAACTCACCGAACTTGCTTTGCGTCTTGGCTTCGGGGACTTCGTCTGTCATCGCGAAATCTTCTTCACAGGGCATGGAAGCTTCGCGAAGCCTTCCCAGAAAGCGGTCTCTGTACTCATCCAGACCGCCGAAATCGCTTACGAAAAAGAAAGTTTCTGAAACCGCCGAGGAAAGGCTTTTTATCACGTCAAGCTCGCAGAGCGTAAAATCGGAGAACCCGAAGATAACAAGCTTTTTCGCAGACGGGAAAAACGGCGCAAGCCCTTCCCTCTCCAGCTCTTCTGAGATGACACGAACAGAATCCGCGTCATCAAGAAAACCTCTCTCCGTGATAAGCGCCTCGTATTTTTCGTAAACAAGCCCTATATCCGAGAGTTTTTTCCGCAAACTCCGCGCATTGACTCTTCTGGCAGACCCGACAAATTCCCCCACGGAAACTTTGCTTTGCTTAAGTTTTGAAACAATGGAAGCTACGGCGTTTAGAAAATCCCGGTTCTGCGAGAACTCCCTGAAAACCTCAAGTCCCCCTGAGACCGACTCCGCCGCTTTTCTGGTTACCGATAAGGCCTGGGTTCTCGATATCCTTTTCTTCTTCAGGTTCGGGGATGCCTCATTTACAAAATCTGAAAACTCATTGAACGTGAGCAGGTTTTTCCCCCACACCCCTCCGCCAGAGTAGCAGTCTTCTATTTCCTGTACAACTGATACCCCGGGAAGAAGAAAAAGGGTCGTCTCGTCGCTTGGGTCAAGCTCGTGTTTTTTGAAAAGATTTTTGAAAGTGAGTTCTTTGGCGTGATAAATCAGTTTCATCTAGCAAAGAAATACCGGAAATTTTAAGAAAGATCGTTTTTGGAACTGAAACCCCTCAAGGGGCAGAACCTTTCGGACAAATTATATCTGAACTGTGAGAAGATTGATTAAGCTTTAAATATTCTTTCATCAATTGAACAACTTGGAAGACCAGAACGCACCTCACTGCCCACCCGGTCGTTTCCTCACAGGTCCCCTGTTCTCTGAGGAAATCCTCAAATAGCATGCCGACTTTTCCCCTTTCAATATTTAGAGCCATTCTAGGCATCCCGAATTCACCAAATTTTTATTGAGCCAGAACTCTAAGCCAGTCCGCAAGTTCTTTTTCATCAACAATACCCTGGGCGGCTTTGATGATCATGTCCCCTGTTTCCACAGTATCAAAATCCAGTTCTATGCCGTTTATAGTCAAGCAAGTATCCATCGCCTTGAGTGCTGTTCTCTTGTTACCATCATTAAACGCATGCCCAACCGCGATACAGCACGCATAACAGGCAGCAAGTTCAAACACATCCTCAATCATCCCGTAGGCAACGCGGTTGTCGATGCGTGCCAAAACAGACTCAATGGACTTGTTCCGGGCCATGCCTTGCAGTTCGTCAGGCTCAACGATCTGTTCGTGCATGGCAACCACCTTCTCGGGTGATAAATATTTCATGCCTATTTATCTTTAAGGTAATCTAAGATTGGCTGTATCTTATCTTTGCGTTTTGCAATAGCAGCATCAACTTCGTCGGAATCAGCAAGCTTAAAACTGATTTTATGCACAGCGGAAGCGGGAACAAAATAGCCTTCAAGCTTATTCCGGTTCAAAATGGCAACGGGCTTGCCGCCGGCTTTTTTGATCACATTCTTAGGATCACGAAATTCGGTTAACGAAGCGGTCTTATTAGTTAACAAGTTCTCCATAGCTACCTCCTGTTTTCTGCTTCAAGCATATAGAACTTTGCCTGGAATGTCAATCAAACATATATCTAGATATATATTTAAATATCTTTTAAGAAGCTCAGTCTAGGGCAAATGCAACAAGCGCGGCGTCCGGCCCGGCCCGGCACCCGTTGCGATGAGAACAAACTGCCGCCCCCGTTCTGACAGGACAAGCATGTGGTGCAACCAAACTATCTGCTATCAGACGGCTCACGACTCAGCCCCGAAACGTCCGGCGAGCAAGTATCGATACAGCTTCAGAGCAAGCCGCTCCTCGTGCACCTCAAGCCAGCGCAGGGCATCCAGACTCAACACCACCGTCTCACAGGGTTCCTCCGCACTCACCAAGGCCGCCTCCTTGTCCGAAGGGTTGACAGGCCAGATTGCATCGCCGGGGCCGTACTGACGGAGACGGGTGCCCGCCGCTCCCAGGGCGGAAGCGCGACCGGATGTCAGCAGTTGCAGACCTTCGCTTGGCACATCAGGACCCGAGAGGGGCTCCCCCACGGCGTAGCGGCGAGGATCTAACCAATCTCGAAGCTCATCCATCAGTTCCTCGAAATGAATCTGCCGTTCCAAATGGCGCTCGATGTCGGCGGAGGCACGCTCCAGCAACGACGCGCGCTTTTCGTCAACCCTGTCCGTGTGCGCCTTCCATGNCGAAATNATGATCTCCTCGCAGTGCTCAAGCGCACGGTCCGTATTCGGCTCCAGCAAGAGCTCTGCGAAATCCGAAGGTGGGAGGTTGCGCATCAANCTGTTCCTCAACTGCTCAGACGGTGCGCTCAGAACCACCCGCACCCCGGCTGCATTCGCCGACCGCAGGAATCTCGCAAGGACACTAACCGCCGAGAAGTCGAAGCCGGAGACGGCCGCGAAATCCAGTATCAGGCATGCAGGACGCGAATCGCCGCTCAGGTAAGTCCGGAGGTGATCGCCCAAGGGGTAAACGCTGCCGAAGAAGATGTAGCCGCGCAGCCGATACGCCACCACTCGCGCGCCCTCTTCCAGAAGGATGGCGCGATCGGGAATGGAACGCGCCTTCTTGCTCCGGTACTCCCGCACGGTAAACCGCGACTCGATCGGGTCCACACGGCTCAAGCGCACGGCAAAGAATACGAGCGTGGCCAACATCCCGATCCCTATGCCCTCGAACAGCCCGAAGGTCATGATGACGACAAAGATCAGCACGATGATGCTGTACTCCGACCAAAGAAGCTGTTTGCGGCTTTTCATCAGTCCTTGATCCAGCATGCCGAGGCCGGCGAAAATCAAGATGCCTCCCACAAGCGGTACCGGAACCAGATCAAGCATCCCGTCGCCCAGGAACAACACACTGGCAATGACTAGACCGGCGACGACACCGGTCAGGCGGGTAGTAGCCCCAAACAGCTTGCTGCGCAGCGAGGCAGGCACGATCAGGCTCGCCGCCGTGCCGCCGCCCAAGCCCGACACCACGCTCGCGAATCCGCTCGCCCTGAACTCGCGGTCCCAGTCCAGGTCCTGGTTCGCCGCCACCTCAAGGCCGGCAATGTTCAGGATCACGACCATGAACGCAATCAGCACCAGCGTCAGCATGGCCGGGACCTGCATGGCTATCGCGTTCCAGTCCACATTCAAGAAATCGGCAGGCGCCAACACCGGCCACAAATTACCTTCTGATGTGCTGCTGAGCAGCAGACCCGCCATCCTCGCCTCATCGCCTGAAATCCCGAGCGCGCCGAGCGCCAGATGGTATGCACCGACGGCAAGCGCGACGCTCACCGGCAGTACGAGTGGATTGTTCCAGCGTTTCATCGCGAAATACAGCCCGATCCCGAATACCACGCCCGGGCTCCACATCCAGAGTTGCGAGGGTTCCCAAAGAGCCGGAATCGCCCGCCAGTCCGTGTCCGCCCCCATCAGGGACATGGCCGCTAGACATACTATTCCCCCTATTCCGCCCACGAAACCGCCCGCCACCGGCCAGGGTATAAAACGCACCAAGTTTGAGAGTCGGAATCGCCCAATCAGGAGATAACACACGCCGGTGGCGACTGCAGCGATCATGAATGCGGTCGCGGTAGTAACGAACAACGCGTCACCTTCGGCCCCCATGGTGGAGGCAATCTGGGCCATCACGATCACCACCGCAGGACTCAGTCCGGAGATTGTCCCGCGATACCCGCCCGCTAGGGCGATGACAAAACAGGCGGCGAAGTTTCCAAACAGCACCAAACCGACGCCCTCGGAGGAATACGGAGCCAGCAGCCCGGAGAATATGAAGCTCCCGAACGCNACCTGGGCGACAAGNAGTCCGAGGCCNGAGGTGAAACCGGCCGACAGCGCTGGAACGGCCTTAGCCGACATGGCGTCTGCGCGAAGCTCTGACGCAAGATTNCGNAGCGAGGATCCCAACGTCACCACCTCATGNGGAAAAAGTTCGCGGTCCCGACGGACATCATTCGATACCCCGACCCCGAGCAGTAAGGCTCAGTTTGGAGATTTGTTTCCTGAACGTATCCGATTCGCGGTTCGTCTCGTCCGAATTGTTCATTGGCATGCGACTCCAAATTATCTAACTTCCGGGACTCCCTGTAAGGATATGGATCTTTTTCGCTTTCATAATGTTCTTACGCTTGGTGAGAAAATACCTTTTATGCTTGCTGTAGCGACCCCAGATTCTTACCCTGCTCCCGTCCTCAATACCTTCCACAAACCCCCTGGCGTAAATGTTTATCCTTCTTTCCGGATCACTCTCAAAAAACTGAAACAGGGTGAATTTTCTTCCATTCGCCATTCTCTTGAACCGCAGTTCACCCACCTGCCCATCAAGGATGAATATTTTCCTGTCAAACTCATCACGGGAGGAGAGAACATACGAGATGGTTACGGTTGGCGGTTCGAGCTCCCCTATGTCGGTATAGGTCTTGTAAGTTCCTTCTTCCGCGTAAGAAGGAACTGAAAACACCAAAAAGAGCAGAAAAACAAAAAGAATTTTTCTCATTCTTCCAAGTCCGCCGAAAATATTCTATACCGCCAAGCGGCTATCCGGGCCCATGGCGCTACGAAACCGGTTTTGTCATCGACAGCGGGTCAAGGACCCTGTCGAGTTCCTCATCGGAAAGCACTCCCTTTTCCCTGGCAACTTCCCTGACCGTGCTCCCAGAAGCGTAGGCTTCCTTCGCAATCGCGGCCGCGTTGTCATAGCCTATGATCGGCGCGAGGCTCGTGCACATCGCAAGGCTCTGCTCGATGATCTCCCCGCAGCGCTCTTCGTCCGCCTCTATTCCAGAGATGCACTTGTCGACAAATACGGTGCAGACCCTCGATAAAAGCCTTATCGACTGAAGAAGGTTGTCCGCCATCATGGGCATCATCACGTTAAGCTCGAAATTCCCTGACTGTCCTCCGATCGTTATCGCCGCGTCGTTCCCGATTACCTGGGCCGCGACCTGCGTAACCGATTCCCCGATCACCGGGTTAACTTTTCCGGGCATAATTGACGAGCCGGGCTGTATAGAGGGCAGAAGGATCTCCCCGAAGCCGCATCGCGGGCCGCTTCCTAGCCAACGTATGTCGTTCGCTATCTTCATGAGGCTCACGGAGACCGTCTTAAGCGCTCCGCTTGNCTGAACGACCGCATCCTTTGACGCCTGGGCCTCGAAGTGATTTTTCGCCTCCCTGAACTTAACCCCCGTGGCCTCGCTTATCCTTGCCGCCACCTTCTTTCCGAAACTTTTATGGGTATTTATGCCCGTGCCGACCGCGGTTCCTCCTATGGCAAGTTCCGAGAGGTCGTTTCTTATTCCCTTTAATCTCGAGATTCCGTGATCAACCATGCTCGCGTATCCGCTGAACTCCTGGCCGAGCCGTATAGGGGTGGCGTCCATAAGGTGAGTGCGTCCTATCTTTACTATATGGTCAAACTCCTTTGCCTTTTTCGAGAGAGCGTCGCGAAGATATTCAAGCGACGGTATGAGGTCTTTTTCTATCGCCTCAAGGGAAGAGACATGCATGGCCGTGGGAATCACGTCATTGCTTGACTGACCCATGTTCACATGGTCGTTCGGATGCACCCGGGTCTTCCCCTTAAGTATCTCGGTCGCCCTGTTGGCTATCACTTCATTCGTATTCATGTTGGTCGAGGTGCCCGAACCCGTCTGGAAGACGTCCACCACGAAATGATCGTCGAGTTTCCCGTCGACAACTTCCTGCGCGGCCTTCGCTATGGCCCGCGCGACATTTTTCTTCAAAAATCCGAGTTCCGCATTTGTATGCGCGGCGGCCAGTTTCACAAGACCCATCGCCCTTATGAATTCCCTTGGAAGAGTGCGTCCGCTCACGGGAAAATTCTCAACCGCCCTCGCAGTCTGCGCCCCGTAATAAGCGTCCGAGGGAACTTTCATCTTTCCCATCGAGTCGGATTCCACTCTGTATTTTGTCTTAGCCATTTAAGATTCCCTCCCAATAATTGTCAATTTCAGTCAAGAGATTTATTATGCCACAAACAAAACCGGTTTCATAAGACGGAAGGTCTTCTGCGGAACTCGAGCATGAGGCTGAAGAC
>JGI24793J26633_1001824_pt1 | contig 10862 bp, 12 predicted proteins | sample MesohylFT_FD_26633 | JGI IMG/M metagenome (IMG submission 26633) | reverse complement strand
TTACTGTTAATTAATCGGCTGGCTGCCAAGAACCACTGTGCTGTGAGCCGACACTATCCCGCCGTTTCCATGCACAACCGCAACCTCGGGATCCTCAACCTGCCTTGCCCCCGCGTCTCCCCTCAACTGCAACGTGGCTTCCACCACATGATGCATGGCCCCCAGGTGAGCCTGGGAGAGCAGTCCCCCGTGGGTGTTCACAGGAAGGTCCTTCCCAATCTCCATCCTTCCCTCAAGAGCAAACGCTCCTCCCTCTCCCTTGGGAACAAAACCCAGTCCCTCAAGTTCAAGCAGCACTGTTATGGTGAAGCAGTCATAAAGAAACGCTATGTCAACATCTCTGGGCTCTATCCCAGCTGTGCTGAAAGCTTTCTGCCCCGACCGCTCAACAGCGTTGTATATCTGGTCAAGGTTCTCAAGAGTGGTTAAGTACTGGTGGGAGTATCCCTGTCCCATTCCCCAGAGATACGCAAGATCGTTTTCTATCCCAAGCTCCTTAGCCTTGTCCTCCGTGGTCACTATGAAGGCGGCTCCGCCGTCTGAGATAATGGAGCAGTCATACTTGGTAAGAGGCTCGGCTATAACCCTTGAGCTTAGGACGTCCTCTATGGAGAGGGGGTCCTTGTTCATGGCGTTTTCCTTGTCGGCGGCATGCTTTCTCATTGTCACTGCCACAGCAGCAAGGTGTTCTCTTCGGGCATCCCAGTCATGGAGGTATCTCTGCGCCGCGAGGGCGTAACCCCCTGGGGTGGTAAGTCCGTATGGGAATTCAAACTCCGCGTGGCACATCTCCCTTATAAGCGCGAGCATGCCTGAAGACGAAATCCCCGAGAGGGTGTTGTCCCCCCTTACGCAGAGTACCACTTCAGCCTGTCCCGACGCTATGGCCATGGCGGCTTCGGCGACCATCCACACGGCCGTTGCCCCGCCCACTGCAACCGAGGAGAAAAACCTCGGGTTCATGCCGAAGTAATCGGCAAAGGTTGTGCAGTGCATGAACGTGTGCTCCACGAGGGAGAAGGCCGTTACGAGGCCGTCCACGTCATCTTTTTTAATTCCCGCGTCCTCAATCGCAAGCTTTGAAGCTTCGCTCAGGAAGTGAAAGGAGCTTTTATCCGGGATTTTACCCTGTTCCGTCTCGCCCACTCCGGCGATAACCACTTTTTTCTTCTTAAGAAGTTCTCGGGTCTCTTGTATGCCCGGAAGATTATCTGACATTGTAATGCTTCCTCCTTGATGAATCTTTACGATTCGGTATTAAAAATCCGTATCATATTACTGTATACCTGTGGCTTTTGCCAAACTCTACGAGTTGAAACCACTCCGCAAACTATTCTCTTTTTACGTTCAAAAGAAGTATAATGTTTCGGAAATGGAACTAGGATACTTCACTATGCCTCTTCATCCGTCCGGTTCTTCCCTTTCCGATACGCTCGAAGCGGACATAGAGCAGATGGTTTTTCTCGACGAAATCGGTTTCAGGGAAGCCTGGATAGGAGAGCACTTCACTGCGGGCTGGGAGAACATACCGGCCCCCGATCTTTTTATAGCTAAAGCCGCTGCGCTTACGGAGCGGATAATCTTCGGTACGGGAGTTTCATGCCTGCCTCAGCATGACCCTTTTATGCTGGCGCACAGGATAGCGGTTCTTGATCACCTGCTTAAGGGAAGATTCTACTGGGGAGTGGGAGCCGGGAGCTTTATTGGAGACTTCGAGGCATTCGGCATAAACCCGAGAACAGGAGAGCAGAGACAGCTTATGAACGAGTCCCTTGAGATGATACTTAACCTCTGGAACGATCCGCGCCCGGGTACCTACNCCAACTCCCGGTGGAAGTTCGCTGTTCCCGATCCTGTGGAAAAGGTCAATCTTGGGGTGCACACNAAACCTTACCAGGAGCCCCATCCTCCCATAGCGGTTGCGGGAATCTCGGAGAATTCCGCGAGCCTGAGGACTGCCGGGGAGCGTGACTGGATACCCATGAGCATAAATTTCGTTATCCCCGATGTGCTTAAATCTCACTGGGCGGGATATGAGCAGGGTGCAGACACTGCCGGCAGAACGCCGCAGAGGGCGAAATGGAGAATCGCAAGGGACGTCTATGTCGCGGAGACAACCGAAGAGGCGAGAAAAGAGGTAATAGAGGGCACGCTCGCAAGAGATTTCCGGGATTATTTTTTCACTCTAGTTCCCATGATAAGAGACAACCTGAATCTGTTTAAGGTTGACAAGTCAATGTCGGATCGNGAAGTAACCATAGACTACATGATCGAGAACATGTGGCTTGTGGGAAGTCCTGAAGATGTCGCCCGAAAAATAATCGAGCTTCATGAATTCGTCGGGGGATTCGGGGTACTTCTGGTCATGGGGCACGAGTGGAATCCTAAGGAAAAATGGCAGAAATCAATGAGGCTGCTCAAAGAAGAAGTTCTTCCGATTGTAAAAAAGAATCTGCAACGGGGAACCTGAGAGTGCCCGCGGCTCTTTAGGACTGCGGTTCGTGACTGAAGTGAATTCCGCATTCTTTGTCCGAGCCCTGCTCCCACCACCACCTGCCGGCCCTCGGATCTTCTCCCTCCTCGATGGCCCTCGTGCAGGGAGCGCATCCTATGCTTGGATATCCCATGTCGTGAAGCTTGTTGTAGGGAACGTCGTTTTTCCTTACGTAGTCCCACACCTGGTCGGCGGTCCAGTCGAGAATCGGGTTTATCTTGAGCATCTTTCCGTGCAGGTAGTCGATCTCAAACTTGCTTGACTCTGCGCGCTGCTCCGTCTGATCCGCCCTTATGGAAGTAATCCAGGCGTCGAGGGTTTTTAAGTATCCGTTCAGGGGGTTGGTTTTCCTTACCTGGCAGCAAAGTCTTCTGTTCTCGACGCTTTTGTAAAAAAGATTCACCCCGCGGCTGGTCACCATTTCCTCCACTTCGGCCGTGTCGGGGAAAAGCACCTCGATGTTGATATTGTACTTCTCTCTTGTTNTGTCCATGACGTCGTACGTATGCGAATGAAGCCTCCCGGTATCAAGAGTGAAGATTCTTGCCCCGGGGTCCGTTTTTGCGAACATGTCAACAAGCACCATTCCCTGGACCTGAAAGCTGGTCGCAAGTGCCACCGAGCGGCCGAGGTCCTTAGAAACCCAGGCGAGGATATCTTCGGGAGAACTTTGCTCAAACTCGCGATTGAGATTTTTTACGTCTTCTTCAGAGAACTTCATTTAACCCAGAAAACTCAGGTACGACGACAGACCGTACTTTATGTATATGAGGGATACGTAATAACTTACCCCTACGGTTACCACAGGAACAACAAACCAGAAAAAACCGATTTTTACAACATGGCTGTTTTTGGAAGTCCGGGCGAATCCGTGCTGTGCGCACGAAAAACCCACAACCCCGGCCGTTACTATCTCGGCGATCGAAACCGGAATTCCGTATAACGAAGCGAGCAGTATTATCACTGCTGCCGTAAACTCAACCGAGATAGCCCTTATGATGCATATCTCCGTTATTTTCTTTCCCAGCGTCTCAAGAACCCTGCCTCCCAGCAGAATTGCTCCCACTCCCATTGCGACACCGGCAAGAATCGCGCCCGGATAGGAGTCTATTAGCCCCAGGCTTACTATGGGGCCTATGGCGTTTGCGGAATTGTTGGCGCCTCCTGAGAAGGCAATAAAAGTTCCGGATATGGTAATCAGCACAGTCAGGATAACGTTGACTCTTTTTTCCGAGAAATTACTTGCGAGATAATGGACTATCTTGAAATAGAAAAACTTTGCCACGGCGAAATTTATTAACCAGGCGACTATCGGCGCCAGAATCCACCATTTGAGTACCCGGATGAAGCTGTCGGAATTAAGCGTCTGAGTATAAAGACCGATTCCCACTATGGCGCACACTATGGCGTGGGTGGTGGCTATGGGCGTGCGGACTACATTGGCCCAAGCGATGAAGCCTATCCCCAAGAGCAGAATTATAAATATGAAGCCTATATCGGAGGATAGGGTCTCGGCCGGCACTATTCCCTTACCTACGGTCTCCACCACGGGAGCTCCGGCCGTAAGCGCCCCTAGGAGGGCGAAGATGGCTATGAGCCATACGGCCTGTCTTTTCGACCTTACACCGGCACCGTATGATGTTGCCATGGATGCCGCGGAATTGTTGGCTCCTATGTTAAGGGCCAGAAATCCCGAAAGCACAAGTGTTACAACAAGTAAAACGCTCAATAAATTATCTCCCCGCCTAAATGTCGGCGGCAGTAATTACGTAAAAACCAAATAGCATTCCGGTTTGTCCGAAAAACAAAAGGGTTTTGCGTGGAGTTTCCTAGAGAAGTTCCGAAACCCTGAATATGGAAAAAAAGCTACAGCCCCGCTCAAGGAAAGCTTTTTCTGTCTCCTCTCCCCTGTCGACGACGCAGAGAACCCCGCGGACCTCGGCTCCGGCGGACTCTACGAGATCAATGGCTCTTCGCACGGAACCACCAGTCGTAATCACGTCCTCAACTATGGCCACACTGTCTCCTTGGGTAAGTCCGCCCTCTATCATGTTTCCGGTACCATGTTCCTTTTCCTTCTTTCTTACTATGAATCCGCGAAGCGGCATGCTCCGCTCATAACTTCTGGAAATGATGGCTCCCACCATCGGATCGGCGCCCGTGGATGGTCCTCCGACGGCCGTTACATCCCCCTGAGCGGCGATTTTGTCCAGGAATATCTCCGATATCAGATGGGCGCCTTCAGGGTCCAAGGTCGTGAGCCTGGCGTCAATGTAGTAGGAACTCTGCTTTCCCGATGCTAGGGTGAAATTTCCGAGCAGGATTGATTTGCTTTTGAGAATTAGTTTTAATTTTTCCCTGCTCTTGTTCATCTTCCGGGATTCCGAACCGAATGAAACATTATTTTCGTAATTGTACCTATTGATGCGGAAAATCAATAAATCTAACTGGTTCCTTTTTCTGTGCGGAATTGCCGTTTTTCTCCTGCTCGGAGCTATAGCGAAAATCTCCCCGGAACTTTCCTCCGGGGCTTTTGAGAAAGACCTGATCCCGGTTTTCATATCGCTTCTGATTGCCGCCTCGGCTGTTTACTTCGTGGCTGTGGGAAGTTTCAGAAAAAACCGCGCGTGTTCGCTTCTTCTCATAATTCTTTTCGGTCTCGGGTTCCGCGTTCTCTTTCTTTTTTCAACCCCGATACTTGAAAACGACTACCACCGCTACTTCTGGGACGGCGCCGTTGTTGCAAGCGGAATGAATCCCTACGAGTACTCTCCAGAGGAAGTGGCGAAAGGCGGGGGAAACGAAAGACTTAAGGAACTCAAGCGCCTCTACGGCGATACGCTTGAGAAAGTAAATCATCCCCACGTAAAAACCATCTATCCGCCTNTCGCGGAATTCTTCTTTGCCGTATCCTACAAAATATCTCCCATGGGTGCCACGACGTGGAGGATTCTGCTCATGGTGTTTGATCTGGTTACGCTAGGGCTTCTGCTTGCTAGCCTGAAGAAGCTCGGCATCCCTCGTCAATATTCCATTATCTACTGGTGGAACCCGCTTCTGGTAAAAGAAATATTCAACTCCCTGCACATGGATGTCCTGGCGTTTCCGTTCGTACTGGGAGCGATTCTGCTTTTTCTCTGCGAAAAGAAAAGACTCTGGGCGCTCGTCCTTTCGTTCGCNGTGGGAATCAAGCTCTGGCCGGCACTTCTTTTCGGAATGTTTTTAAGCCCCCTTAAGGAGAAACGGCGAACGTTGCTGCAGGTCTTTATTTTCGCCATCGCGGTCTTAATCATATTTTTTCCCCTGGTTGTATTTAAGCTGGATTCGACTTCCGGCATCGTAGCGTACGGAAAAAGCTGGCAGAACAACAGCCCGTTCTTCGCGGCGGTTCTTTCGGGATGGGAGTTTGTTCTGGAGGCGTTTGATATTCACCCTGGACATGCGCAGGCGCATTCAAGAATCGGTCTCGTCGCGATTTTTCTTCTCTGGAAGTTTTACGTGGCATTTGTATGCAGGTCTTTAGGTCTCCACAGGAAGGCTCTTCTCATAATTGGAGGGGTGTTTCTGTTGATCCCGGCGCAGTTTCCTTGGTACTACACGTGGCTTCTTCCGTTTCTCTGCATAGCTCCAAGCCCGGGGTTTCTTGCTCTAACCGCACTGCTCCCGCTTTATTACTTTCAGTACTATTTTCCCCTTCATTCCGAGGAAGGTGGAATATTTGCAGATGCGGTGATATGGATAGAATTTGCGCCCGTATGGGTCCTTCTCGCTTGGGAATGGTGGAGGTTTCGGGCTTCGAAAAAAGCCTCAGCCATCCGAACAGACATTGTTGATAGCGGCTGAGAACAAGGAATCATTCAGGTTGCCGAACGACTCTTATGATGATTACTGGACCGGAATTCTGCTTTGTATTGCGTCTCTCACGGCCTTGTAGTCGTTTGGAAGTTCCACCGGAACATTGCTTAGCTCAGAAGATATCCCCTCAATGGCGGATCTGTGGTAGCCGGCTTTGAACTCAACGAATTTAAGCCCGTGAGCAGTGGAAACCACCACTATTTTTTCCTTGGGAGAGAGAACCTTCTTATCAAGCAGTTTCAAAAAGACTGCGAGTGCAACTCCCGTATGGGGGCAGTTAAACGTGCCCGTTCTGTCCGCCATCGCCGAGGCGTGGGAGAGCTCGTCTTCCGATGCCTGCTCCACGATTCCGTCGAATCGCCTGAGGATCGAAATCGCTTTGTTAATGCTTACGGGGTTTCCGATCTGTATGGCGTTTGCGAGGGTTTTCTTCGCTCTCACGGGGCTAAATTCTTCGAAGCCATTAAGAAAGCTCAGGTAAAGGGGGTTTGCGTTCTCCGCCTGCGCACAGACTATTCTCGGAAGTTTTTTTATGACGCCGAGATCATACATCATCAGGAATCCTTTCCCGAGCGCTGACACGTTGCCGAGATTGCCGCCTGGAATTATCACCCAGTCCGGAATCTCCCAGTTAAANTGCTGGCAAAGTTCTATGCTTATGGTTTTCTGTCCCTCTATGCGCAGGGAATTAATAGAATTTGCGAGATAGATGTTATGATCGCTGGTGATTCTCTGGACCATCTCCATGCAGCCGTCAAAGTCCGTATTCAGGGAAAGAACCAGAGATCCATTCGATATGGGCTGGATCAACTGGGCAATGGATACCTTGTCTTTGGGGAGGAAAACTATAGAAGGAATACCTGCTGATGCACAGTAGGCCGCCAAGGCAGCCGAGGTATCGCCCGTTGAGGCACAAGCTACCGCCGGGATGCTCACGTTGTCGCTTATCATCTGTTTTACGGCCGAGACGAGCACGGTCATCCCCAGATCCTTGAAGGATCCCGTGTGACTGTTGCCACACATCTTTATCCAGAGATCTTCAGCGCCGACCTGCTTTCCGAACCTCTCGGCCCAGAAAAGGTTCGTGCATCCCTCGTACATTGAAACTATGTTCTCGTTTTCAAGCGAGGGCAGAACCCACTCCTTCTTCCCCCAGACGCCGCTTCCAAAGGGCCAGACCTGCTTTCTGTACCTGCTGTCAAAAAGCTCTTTCCATTCCTCGGGCGTCTTCCGCCCTAGAAATTCCATGTCGTGCTGGACGTCAAGAAGGTTGTCGCACTTCCTGCATCTGTAGATGATTTCATCAAGGGGATAGGTTTCAGAGCAGTTCTCGTCGATGCATCTGAAATGGGCTCGGTACTCACTCATTGAATTAACAAAGTACATTTTGCCGTTTTTCCTGTCAACGCTTGGTAAACCCCAATGCAGAATTTTCCATCGCCCTTATTCAGGGAATCGAGGTTCAAGGACTCGTGTTGTTAACCGGTTATGGTGCCGAATAAAGAAGGGGTGATTCTTGCCGTTTGCGGGGAAAGGGGCGAAATGGAAGGCTTAACTCCCAGGTCCGAACTAGCATCACTATTTGCAGAAAACGAGATTTTTATGGCTGAGCAAAGAGTGAGAAAACACTATCCAAAAGCTGATCTTGAAAAGATACCAGTTGGAAGTGTTCTAATATTTCCAAAAGATTAGAGCGGGAGCACGACTCCAGCCGTAGACTGTGTTACTATGCCCGTGAGGGTACAAGCAAAGTGTCGATAACGATGCGTATTAGGTATAGCGGCCAGCCAACGCAGAGTACTAACCCACGTATCTCCTAACTTGAGAATCACTTTGAAATCCCAAATCCCNGCATTCATTGACACTGACAGAGGCTTTCGGTAGTCTGGAAGAATCGGATGGAACGAAGAGCCGTTATCCTGGTAAAGGGAAGGGTACAGGGAGTTTATTTCAGAGCCTCGACGGCCCAAACAGCGACTGAGCTTGGCATCAAGGGACATGTCGAGAACCTTATGGATGGAGACGTCAGAATAGTCGCTGAAGGAACGACCGAGAACCTCGAAAAGCTGATTAAGTGGTGCGGAGAAGGGCCGTCCCACGCAAAGGTCGAGTCGGTTGAATTCAAGTGGCTTCCACCTGAGGGNGGGTTCATCGATTTTCGTATAAGCAAGACTCAAAGGAGATCAGATTGATAATAAAATGCATCCCGGGCGGGATATTCATTGAAAACTGTTACATCATAGGGGATGAAGATACGAACGAGGCTATGCTAGTTGATCCCGGAGAGCAGATAGCGGAGATATCCGAGGAAATCGAAAGATCGGGGCTCGAGGTAAAAAAAATAGTTAACACCCACGCGCACCTGGATCACGTGGCCGGTGTCGAGACTTTCAAGAAAATGCTTGGCATACCCTTTTACATACACGAAAAAGAACAACCCGTGCTTGATGTGCTTCCCGAGGCGAAGATGAGATTCCCCGGATTTGATTTTGTCGAAGTTCCCGAGGTAGATGGTTACGTGAAGGAAGGAGAAACCCTTTCTGTGGGGAATCTCAGGGGAGAAATACTCCTTGTTCCGGGACACACCTGGGGGCATATATGTTTTGTTTTCGGAGAATCGATAATAGCTGGAGACACTGTTTTCGCCGGAAGCGTAGGCAGGGTGGATCTNACCGGGGGAACAACCATGACGGAGCTTGTCGAGTCGATCCGCTCCGAGATTCTTAAATATCCCGACCATTACGAAATCCATCCGGGACACGGCCCTCAAACGACAGTGGGAATTGAAAAAAGGACCAATCCTTTTCTCGTGGGAACTTTTGCTATTTAGAGGAGATATGAGACCGGAAAGATTCATCAGGTTGGCTGTGTACTCGGTGGTTGCCGTGGTGGTGGCCTTGATGTTTTTCAACGAGATTTCCAAGGTCTATTTTCTCAAGAACGAAAACAAGAGGATAGAGAAGAGGATAGAGGACTTGGAAGCGCAGAACAGTGCGTACAGGGAGGAAATAAAGGCCCTGAAGCAAGACGAAAGATACATTGAGAAAATACTGAGAGAGGAACTGGGGATGATAAAAGACAAAGAAAAGATATTCAGGTTCAAAGAAGAATAACTTGGCAGCTTTCACTCTTTGTTTAAAAGTTGCTCTGAAACAGTATCTGCTTTAAACGGATGGATGATATGAAGCGAGAGCAGATATTCCGTCAGACCAAGAGGCTTGGACAGAATTTTCTGAACGACCCGAACATACTCCGTAAGATCTGCGCCACCGCAAAGCTCCAAAAAGAAGATCACGTGATTGAAATCGGGCCCGGCAAAGGCAGCCTCACGGAGCATCTCGCACACGGTGCCGGCAGAGTAACGGCAATTGAGAAAGACAAGAGGCTGAGAACTTTTCTTGACGAAAAATTCGGGGAATCTGCAAATGTCAGATTTGTTTACGAAGACATCCTTAAAACCGGTTTCAGCCGTTTTTCCGACGGGGAAAAAACGAAGCTAGTCTCCAATCTTCCCTATAACATATCCACCCAGATTCTGCTTAAGCTTCTCGATGAAAGAGAGCTTTTCTCGAGGATAGTAGTGATGCTGCAAAAGGAAGTGGCACAGAGGATATCCTCTGCGAAGGGGCGGAAGAGCTACGGCTCCCTCTCGGTACTTCTCCAGAGCTGTTTCAGCGTAAAGCTTGCCTTCAAGGTTTCTCGACATGCTTTTTATCCGGTTCCCGAGGTGGATTCAGCGGTGGTGGTTCTTGATCCGCTGAAAGATCCCGTGTTTCCAGTATCAAACGAGAAGACTTTCAGAACTGTTACTAGGCACGCGTTTTCCTCTCGGAGAAAGACCATAAGGAATTCGCTGGGCAACTTTTTTGAGAGGAAGATGGTTGAGCGGGCGCTTTCGGACTCGGGCATCGATCAGGGAAGAAGGGCGGAATCGCTTTCGGTTGAGGAATTCGCAAAGTTAGCGGACAGTTTTCGGGAAATAAAAGGGGACAGTATACAAAGCTGACCGCAAATCTGAGATGAGTGTGTAATTTCCAGAACTTTATTCACGTCGACGTGTCAAATATTTACTACTGACTACTATCAACAGCATTACAAAAAAGTAAGAGCGATAGAAAGCTTTAGTCGATTGCCTTTGTTTGAAATCTTGTTTAACGAGATTTTTTCTCTTTTTTCTTGACAGACAACTTCAATATACGCATGTTAATATTGTTAAATGAGCTAGAATCGCATAAGTAGATGTCAAATGATTATAAGTTTTTCAGTAGAGAACTGGATGTCTTTTCGTGACCCTGTTTCTTTCTCAATGGTTGCCAGCCGAGAAAGACAGCATGGAGACCGGATTCCCAAGGTCGAAAAATACCAGATGAGGATTTTGCCTGTCGCGGCAATCTACGGCGCCAACGCGTCGGGCAAGACGAATTTCTTTAAAGCTCTCAATTTTGTTAGGAATCTGGTTCTTGAAGGAACAGGCCATGACAAGCCGATTCCCGTGGAGCCCTATCGGCTTGCC
>JGI24793J26633_1001818_pt1 | contig 10886 bp, 8 predicted proteins | sample MesohylFT_FD_26633 | JGI IMG/M metagenome (IMG submission 26633) | reverse complement strand
GCCGAGATCGTCGGCAAGCTCGAGTTCTTCAACCCCCTCGCTTCGGTCAAGGACCGCATTGGCGTCTCCATGATCGAGGCGGCGGAGGCGGAAGGCAGGATCGAGCCCGGCCGCTCGGTGCTGGTCGAGCCCACCTCGGGCAACACCGGCATCGCCTTGGCCTTCGTGGCGGCGGCCAAGGGTTACCGGCTGATCCTCACCATGCCGGAGAGCATGTCCATCGAGCGCAGGCGCATTCTCCTCTTCCTCGGGGCGGAGCTCGAACTCACCCCTGCGGCCAAGGGCATCCCCGGCGCTCTCGCGCGCGCCGAAGAGCTGGTGGACGAGATCGACGGCGCGGTCATGCTCCAGCAGTTCGAGAATCCGGCCAACCCGGCGATCCACAGGGTCACCACCGCCGAGGAAATCTGGCGCGATACCGGCGGTGAACTGGACGCCATCGTCTGCGGCGTCGGCACCGGCGGCACGGTGACCGGCATCGGCCAGGTGCTGAGGCCGCGCCTGCCCGCGCTCAAGCTGATCGGGGTCGAGCCCGAAGCGAGCGCCGTGCTTTCCGGCGCGCCGGCAGGGCCGCACAAGATTCAGGGCATCGGTGCGGGCTTCGTGCCGGGCGTGCTCGATCGCTCGGTGATCGACGAGCTGATCCAGATCAGCGACGAAAGCGCCATCGAGACCGCCCGGCGGGTGGCGCGGCTGGAGGGCATCCCGGTGGGCATCTCCTCCGGCGCCGCCATCGCCGCAGCGCTCCAGGTCGGCGCGCGCGACGAGATGGCGGGCAAGCGCGTCCTCGTCATCGTGCCCTCCTTCGCCGAGCGCTACCTCTCGACCGACCTCTTCGCGGGGCTTTAGGACGCCGCCATGTTCAACGAACGCCAGCTCGAGCGCTATGCCCGCCACATCCTGCTGCAGGAGGTGGGCGGCCCCGGTCAGCAGAAGCTGCTGGACTCGAAGGTACTGGTGGTCGGCGCCGGCGGGCTCGGCTCGCCCCTCATGCTCTATCTCGCCGCGGCCGGCGTCGGCACCATCGGCGTGGTCGACGACGACGCGGTGGCGCTCTCCAACCTGCAGCGGCAGATCGCCCACACCGAGGCGCGGATCGGCCATCCCAAGACCGAGAGCGCGGCCGAGACGGTGGCGCGAATCAATCCGGATGTGGCGGTCGAATGCCACCCGGTGCGGCTCGNACCCGNGCAACGCCATGGACCTGATCGGGCGCTACGACCTGGTCGCTGATGGTAGCGACAACTTCGCGACGCGCTTCCTCATCAACGATGCCTGCTACCTGTCGCAGACGACCCTGGTCTCGGCCTCGATCCTTCGCTTCGACGGCCAGCTTGCGACCTTCAAGGCCCATCTCGGGGGCGACAATCCCTGCTATCGCTGCATCTTTCCCGAGGCGCCGCCGCCGGGGCTGATCCCCTCCTGCGCCGAGGGCGGCATCTTGGGCGCCGTCGCGGGCTCCATGGGCTCGCTGCAGGCGACCGAGGTGCTGAAGGAGCTGCTGGGAATCGGCGAGAGCCTGTCCGGCAGCCTGATCGTCTACGACGGGCTGGCCGCAGTCTTCCGCAAGATCAAGGTGAAGCCCGACCCGGCCTGCGCGCTCTGCGGCGAGGCGCCCGGCATCATCGACCTTTCCAACGCTGAAAGCACCGACGCCGATTACTGCGCCGCCTGATCGGCGCAAATTACTCCTGAGCGGCCCCGACCCGGATCACCTCATCGCGGGCAAAGCGCGGCACCTGGCCGCCCTCCTCGAAGCTGACTCCACTCCCTTCTACGGCTCGGGCGACCGGGGCACAGGAAAAACCCTCCGCCCTAAGGCTCGCGAGTGCTTCCTCGGCGGAGTCGGCGGGAAAGGCCGCGAGCAGGGCGCCGGAGGCGAGCAGGCCCCAGGGGTCGATCCCGAGCGCCTCCGCCATGATGCGGCCCGGCTCGTACCAGAGCACCGCGTCGGCCGAGACCGAGAGCCCGACGCCCGCCGTCTCCGCCATCTCGTAGAGCCCGGCGGAGAGCCCGCCTTCGGTGGGGTCGTGCATGGCGGTAGCCCCGAGGGTCGTGGCGCGGAGCGCGGCGTCCACCACCGAGATACCGGGGTCGGTCAGCGCGCCCTCGGCTTCCGCCAGAGTCGCAGCGGCGACCTTGCCCTCGAGCTGCGTTCGCGCCTCGGCCGCGAGCACCGCGGCGCCCTCCACCGGCGCGGGGCCGATCTGTACCACCACGTGCCCCGGCTCCACCGCGGCGGTGCTGGCGAAATTGCAGTCTTGCCGGAGCCCCATCATGTGGCCCACGACCACGGTGCGGCGGACCGCGTCGGTGACTTCGACATGGCCCCCCACGAGCACGGCGTCGAGCGAGGCCAGCGCCTCGTGCATCCGCCGATAGAGCGCACGCACCTCGTCCGCCGTGACCCCCGTGGGCAGCAGCACCGTCGCCAAGAACCAGCGAGGCCGCGCGCCCATGACCGCGATGTCGTTCGCGTTCACGAGCACCGCGTGGGCGCCGACATCCTGCCCGGTGAGCGTAACCGGGTCGCTCGCCGCAACGAGCGCGCCGCGCTGCACCGCGACGACGCCTGCATCTTCGCCAACTCTGGGCGGCAGAAGAAGCTCCGGCGGCGGCGGTCGCCCCGTCTCCAATACCTCGGCCAGAAATTTCGCCGGCAGCTTGCCGACCTCGAGAACCTCGTCGCTCATTCCACAGGGCTCACACGCTTGGCCGCCACTGACAGCATCGGAATCGGCATGTAACAGACGGGGAGAAAATGTACCACCGCTGCGCCCTCGAGTGCTTGCCTGCGGCTCGGGATGGGCGCATTCTGGCGCCGGCTCGCAGAGGGCGCGCGTGGCGACGGCGCGACAGGTCCTCGGGTGCGGGCGCTCCCCCTTTCAGGAGTCTCGACCATGGCGTATCCCGATCCGCACTCGCGTTCTGCCGCGCTCGGTGAGAGGGCCCGCGCGGTGTTCCCCGGCGGCGGCACGCGCGGCCTCACCCAGCTTTCGCCCTATCCGATCTACGCGCGCGAGGCCCAGGGCTGCCGCGTCACCGATGTGGACGGTGTGGAGCGGATCGACTTCATCAACAACTACACCGTCCAGCTCTTCGGCCACTCGCACCCGGCCATCGTCGAGGCGGTGGTGAAGCAGGCGGAGCGCTTCATGTCGCTCACGCTGGCTACCGAGAGCGAGATCGAGCTTGGCGAGCAGATCTGCGGCCGAGCACCGTCGCTCCAGCATATCCGCTTCACCAACACCGGGACGGAAGCGGTAATGCACGCCATCAAGGGTGCACGCGCCTACACCGGGCGGCCCAAGATCGCCAAGTGCGAGGGCGTCTACCACGGCGCCTACGACTACGCCGAGGCGAGCCTCGACCCCGACCCGCAGAGTTGGGGCACTGACCGCCCGCGCCCGGTGGGCTATGCCAAGGGCACACCCGCTGGGCTGCTGCAGGATGCGGTGATCATCCCCTTCAACGACGTGGCGCAGACCCGTGCGATCCTGGAGCGCCATGCCGACGAGCTTGCCGCCGTGCTGATCGACCTTGCGCCGGCCCGCTGCGGCGGCGCGCCGATGAGCCCGGCCTATATCGAGATGCTGCACGAGTTCCGCCGCTCGTCCGGTGCGCTCATCATCGACGACGAGGTGATCACCTTCCGCCTGCACGAGGGCGGCGCCCAGACCCTCTACGGCCTCGAGCCGGACCTCACCACCCTCGGCAAGGTGATCGGCGGCGGCTTGCCCATCGGCGCGGTGGCGGGTACCGCCGACGCGATGGCGGTCTACGACAGCAGCACGGGCAAGGCCGCCTGCCCACAGTCCGGCACGTTCACGGCCAATCCGCTCTCCATGGCCGCAGGGGTGGCGGCAATGCGCATGTTCACAGCCGAGAACGTCGAGCGGCTGAACGCGCTCGGCGAGAGCGCACGGGCCAAGCTGCGCGAGGCCTTCCGCATCGCAGGCTGCGAGGGGCAGGTCACGGGCGAAGGCTCGCTTATCCTCTTCCACATGAGCGACGAGCCGCTCACCGATTACCGCGCGGTCTACCGCGCCGGCACGGAGGGGCGCGCGCGCAAGCTGGACGGGCTGTTCCGCGCGCTGCTCAACCACGGCGTCGTCACCTCGGTCTCCGGCATGGCGTGCCTGTCGACGCCGATGGAGGAGGCGGAGATCGATCACCTGGCCGATGCCGTGCTGACAAGCCTGAGGACGGTCGAGCGTGAGGCTGCCTGAATACTGAGCGGCGCGCCCCACCCTCCGCCATGAGCCAGCGCGTCCTCTGCCGCCTGGACGAGATTCCCGATCCGGGCTCCAAGGGCTTCGACTTTCGTGAGGGCGACGCGTTGCGTTCGGTCTTCGTGGTGCGTTCAGGCGGCACGGTGCGGGCCTACGAGAACTCGTGCCCGCACACCCTGGGTCCGCTCGACTGGGTGCCGGACCAGTTCCTTACCCGCGAGAAGGACATGATCCTCTGCGCCACCCACGGCGCGCTCTTTCGCATCGAGGATGGCCACTGTCTATCCGGCCCCTGCGTCGGCGAGAACCTGACACCGCTCCCGGTCTCGATCGAAGGCGAGTCGGTCGCCGTCACGCTCTAACCGTATATAATCCCGCCGCGCCGAGACGGTCGGCCGATCCAGCAGGGAGGCGTTGCGTCACGATGTCGGAGACTGAGCTGTTCCCCGTGCCCGAGGGCCTCGAGCAATCGGCCCATTGCGACGACGCAACCTACCGCGCCTGGTACGCCCGCTCGATCGAGGACCCGGAGGGGTTCTGGGCCGGGCACGGCAAGCGGCTCGACTGGATCAAGCCCTACAGCAAGGCGAAGGACGTCTCGTACGCAGCGGACGACCTCCACATCCGCTGGTTCGATGACGGCACGCTCAACGCCTGCGCCAACTGCGTGGACCGGCACCTGGAAGACCGCGGCGATCAGGTCGCGATCATCTGGGAGGGCGACGACCCGGCCGAGGACTCGACCCTGACCTACCGGGAGCTGCACGAGGCGGTCTCGCGCTTCGCCAACGGCCTCCTCTCCCTCGGCGCGAAGAAGGGCGACCGGATCACCATCTATCTGCCGATGATCCCGGAGGCGGCCATCGCCATGCTGGCCTGCGCCCGGATCGGCGCCGTCCATTCCGTGGTGTTCGGCGGCTTCTCGCCGGATTCTCTCGCGGGCCGCATCCAGGACTGCGATTCCACGCTCATCATCACCGCCGACGAGGGCTTGCGGGGCGGGCGCAAGGTCCCCCTCAAGGCGAACACGGATGCGACGCTCGAAAGCTGCCCGAGCATCCAGAAGTGCGTGGTGGTTAAGCGCACCGGCGGCGAGATCGGCTGGGCCGACGGCCGCGACGTCTGGTACCACGACCTCGTCGAAGGCGCGTCGGCCGATTGCCCGCCGGCGGAGATGGCGGCGGAGGATCCGCTCTTCATCCTCTACACCTCTGGCTCGACGGGGAAGCCCAAGGGCGTGCTCCACACCACCGGCGGCTACATGGTCTACGCCTCGATGACCCACCAATACGTCTTCGATTATCACGAGGGCGAGATCTACTGGTGCACGGCGGATGTCGGCTGGGTCACCGGCCACAGCTACATCCTCTACGGGCCGCTGGCGAACGGCGCGACGACGCTGATGTTCGAGGGCGTGCCCAACTACCCCGACGCCTCGCGCCACTGGCAGGTGTGCGACAAGCACGGCGTCAACATCTACTACACCGCGCCGACGGCGATCCGCGCGCTGATGCGCGAAGGCGAGGCGCCGGTGGAGAAGACCTCGCGCGCCTCGCTCCGCCTGCTGGGCTCGGTGGGCGAGCCGATCAACCCCGAGGCCTGGCTCTGGTACCACCGCGTCGTCGGCGACGGGCGCTGCCCCATCGTGGACACCTGGTGGCAGACCGAGACCGGCGGCATCCTGATCACGCCGCTGCCGGGGGCCACGGCGCTCAAGCCCGGCTCCGCCACGCGGCCCTTCTTCGGCGTGCAACCCCTGATCGTCGACCAGGAGGGGAATCAGCTCGAAGGCGCGTGCTCCGGCCTGCTCTGCCTCGCCGATTCCTGGCCCGGGCAGATGCGCACGGTCTATGGCGACCACAAGCGCTTCATCGACACCTACTTCTCGCAGTATGCGGGCCGCTACTTCACCGGCGACGGGGCGCGCAGGGACGAGGACGGCTACTACTGGATCACCGGCCGCGTCGACGACGTGCTCAACGTCTCCGGTCACCGCATGGGGACGGCGGAGGTGGAGAGCGCGCTGGTGGCGCACCCGGCGGTCTCGGAATCGGCGGTGGTGGGCTATCCGCACGAGATCAAGGGCCAGGGCATCTACGCCTACGTGACTCTCACCGCCGGGCGCGAGCCCAGCGAGGAGCTGCGGGGCGAGCTCAGCCGCTGGGTGCGGAAGGAGATCGGCCCCATCGCGACGCCGGACCTGATCCAGTGGGCGCCGGGGCTGCCCAAGACGCGCTCCGGCAAGATCATGCGCCGCATCCTGCGCAAGATCGCGGCCAACGAGCACGACGCGCTCGGCGACACCTCCACCCTCGCCGACCCGGCGGTGGTGGACGACCTGGTGGACAACCGGATGAACCGCGCGTGAGCGGGGCGCGGACGCTCCGCTCGCCGCTGGCAGGCCGCGATCATGGCTGACCTCACCGACATCCACGCGCTGCTGGAGCGCGGCGGGCGGGACGATATTGCGATCGCAGCGCCGGAGCGTGAGCCGCTCACCTATGGCGGGCTCCGCGACCAGGTCGGGCGCACGGGCGACATGCTCGGCCAAGCCGGGATCGGGTCGGGCGATCGGGTGGCCATCGTGCTCCCCAATGGGCCGGAGATGGCGGCGGCTTTCCTCGCCACCGCCGCGCACGCCACGGCGGCGCCGCTCAACCCCGCCTACCGGGTGGACGAGTTCGCCTTCTACCTCGAAGACCTGCGCGCCAAGGCGCTGATCCTGACGGCAGGAGAGGTCGGCCCGGCGGTCGAGGCGGCGAAACGGGTGGGCGTGCCGATCATCGGGCTCACGCCAGAGACCGGAGCCGGTGCCGGCACCTTCGCCCTCGATGCGCCGTCCGGCGCGGCCGAGAGGGGCGATGGCGACGCGGACGATGCCGCGATGGTGCTTCACACCTCGGGCACCACGTCCCGACCCAAGATCGTGCCGCTCACGGGCGCCAACCTCTGCGCTTCGGCCCGCAACATCGCCGACTGGATCGCGCTCGAGCCCGGCGACCGCTGCCTCAACATCATGCCGCTCTTCCACATCCACGGGCTGATGGCGGGCGTGATGGCCTCGCTCCACGCGGGCGCCTGCGTGATCTGCACGCCGGGCTTCAACGCGCTCCGCGTCTTCGCCTGGCTCGACGAGATGACGCCCACCTGGCTCACCGCCGTCCCCACCATGCACCAGGCGATCCTCGCGCGGGCTGCGCGCAACAAGGAGATCGTCGCGCGCCGCAGGCTCCGGCTGTTGCGCTCGTCGTCCTCCTCGCTGCCGGCGCCGGTGATGGGCGAGCTCGAGGCCGCCTTCGACGCGCCGGTGATCGAGTCCTACGGCATGACCGAGGCCTCCCACCAGATGACCAGCAACCCGCTGCCGCCCGCCGAGCGCAGGCCGGGCGGGGTGGGCATCGCCGCCGGGCCGCAAGTCGCGATCATGGACGAGGCCGGCGCGCTGCAGGCACCGGGCACCGAGGGCGAGGTGGTGATCCGTGGCCCGAACGTCACCCATGGCTACGAGAACAACCCGGAGGCCAACGCGACGGCGTTCTCGGGCGGCTGGTTCCGCACCGGCGATCAGGGGGTGATCGACGCGGCCGGGTACCTGACGCTCACCGGCCGGCTCAAGGAGATCATCAACCGGGGCGGCGAGAAGATCGCGCCGCGCGAGGTCGACGACGTGCTGATGACGCATCCGGCGGTGGCCCAGGCGGTCGCCTTCGCCATGCCGCACCAGAAACTCGGCGAGGACGTGGCGGCGGTGATCGTGCTGCGCGAGGGCGCCGAGGCGGAGGAGCGGGAGCTGCGCGCCTTCGCCGCCGAGTCACTCGCGGACTTCAAGGTGCCGCGCACGATCCTCTTCCGCGACGAGATCCCCAAGGGCGCGACCGGCAAGCTCCAGCGCATCGGCCTCGCCGAGAAGCTGGGCATCACGTCATGAAGATCTGCATCGTCGGTGCCGGGGCCATCGGCGCGTATTTCGGGCTGGAGCTTGCGGAAGGGGGCGCGGAGGTCTCGCTGATCGCGCGCGGGCCGCATCTCGCGGCGATGCAGGCCGGCGGCGTGCGCGTGCGCGCCGGCGGCGAGGAGCGCCGGGCCGAGATTCGCGCGACCGACGACCCGGCAGAGCTCGGCCCGCAGGATGCGGTCATCATCACGCTCAAGGCGCACTCGGTACCGGGAATCTGCGAGCGTCTGCAGCCGCTGCTCGGGCCGGAGACGGCGGTAGTCACGGCGTCCAACGGCATTCCCTGGTGGTACTTCCACAAGTTGGAGGGCCCCTACGAAGGCCGGCGCATCGCTGCGGTGGACCCCGACGGCACCCAGTGGGATCTGATCGGGCCGGAGCGCGCCATCGGCTGCGTCGTCTTCGCGGCGGGCGAGATCGTCGAGCCCGGCGTGATCGAGGTCTCGGCCCACCTCAGCCAGAAGCGCCTGCCCTTCGGCGAGCCGGACGGCACGCGCAGCGAGCGGGTGCAGGCGCTGAGCCGGGCCTTCATCGCCGCCGGCTTCAAGTCGCCGGTGCGGCCCGACATCCGCTCGGACATCTGGGTCAAGCTCTGGGGCAACCTCGCCTTCAACCCGGTGAGCGCGCTGACCGGCGCCACGCTGGAGGACATCGCCCGCGACGCCGGCACCCGCGCCGTGGTCCGCGCCATGATGGCGGAGGGGCAGGCGGTGGGCGAGGCGCTCGGCGCGCGCTTCGCCATCGACGTGGACAAGCGTATCGAGGGCGCCGAGCAGGTCGGCGCGCATCGCACCTCGATGCTTCAGGACTTGTCCCTGGGTCGGCCCATGGAGATCGAGGCCCTGGTCGGCGTAATCAGCGAGCTTGGCCGCCTGGTGGGCGTCCCGACGCCTAGCATCGACATGGTCTACGCGCTGGTGAAGCAGCGAGCGATCGAGGCGGGGTGCATGCCGGGGTGAGGGACGGTTTTCATCCGGCAAGAAATGGCGCGCTCGAACACAAGAGACCTCATTGTTACGCCACCCGTATTCAATACAATGCGCACTATTTGTGAAGCAATCTAATGCCTTCTAATGTCTCGCATGACGCGATTTATTAGTTCTACGAACACTGAGATATCACTAAGATAATGGCGCCAACGACCTTGACCGACAAGTTCCCACGAATAGCGCTTTTGCCATATTATAACATCCTCATCAAAATACTCGAAGAATCCCCTTAGACTGGAAGTGTCTGGGTCGGGTGGGCGAGGAACATTCGCAGGATCTGGCGACGCCGTGTTGAGGAATGCTACCAGTTTGAAGCCATCCGGATCTGCATTTCCACTTTCCTGATAAGCGGACTCGAGCTGATCCTGAATCCTCTCCGGAACAGCGTCGTATAGCGCGGTAAGACGATGGTGATGCGGTATAGGGATGCTATTGAGATGAATTAAGAGCTTTAGCATCAACTCCAAAGCCGTCCCAAGATTGAAGTGGGAGACCGTTTTCATCGACACCCACATATCGTGATGCGTGCGGAGCCCCATTCCAGGAACCGCCTCATTGCTGTCACTACAAATACCGTAGCGTCTGATTTCGGACTCCACTTGCCTAGCAGTAGTCTTGAAGTCGTGTACGTTGTCGTACAAGAGACGATATGCAGTGATTTCCATAATTCCTATTCCCAGTTGTACCGACACATCAACTTGGAATTGACGCTTGGCTCTCGGAAGAAATTATGCTTCCAGTCTCTGCTCTCTCCGGGCACTAGCTGTGCGGGCGACTCCTCAAATCCCCAGGGCGCAGCCGTCCTTGCGGGGGTCGGAGCCGCCGGTTAGCACGCCGGTCTCCCGGTCGATCGCGATCGCCTGACCGCCGCCGTGGGGCACCGCCGCCCACGCGACTTCGTGGCCGAGGGCTGCGAGGCGCCGGGCGGTCGCCTCGGCGATGGTGGTCTCCAGCGTCAGCACGCCGCCGAAGTGGAACGCGCGGGGGCAGTCCAGCGCCGCCTGCGGATCCATGCCGTAGTCGATCACGTTGGTGAGGAAGTGGGCGTGGCCGCAGGCCTGGAAGTGCCCGCCCATCACGCCGAAGGGCATCACCGCGTGCTCGCCCTGGCCCACCATGCCGGGGATGATGGTGTGCATGGGCCGCTTGCCGCCGGCGATGCGGTTGGGGTGCTCGGCGTCGATGACGAAGCTCGCCCCCCGGTTCTGCAGCATCACGCCGGAGGCCGTGCAGAGCCCTGAGCCGAAGGCCGCGAAGAGCGAGTTGATGAAGGAGATCGCGTTGCCGTCTCCGTCCACCACGGTGAGGTAGATGGTATCGCCGTGGGCCGGGTAGCCGGGCGGCAGCTCCGCCGGCATGGCCCGCGCCGGGTCGATGTGGCGGCGCATGGCGTCGGCGTACTGGGTGGAGAGCAGCGCGTCCGCCGGCACGTCGACCGCGTCGGGGTCGGCGATCAGCGCAGCGCGGTCGCGATAGCCGAGGCGCGTGGCTTCGGCCTCCAGGTGCAGGCGCTCCACGCCAACCGGGTCGAGCCCGGCGAGGTCGAAGCCCTCGAGCATGTTGAGGATCAGGAGCGCGATGATGCCCTGGCCATTGGGCGGGCATTCGTAGATGTCGTAGCCCCGGTAGTTGGCGCTGATCGGCTCCACCGCCTGTGGCTGGAAGCCGGCGAGGTCGTCCGCCGTCATCAGGCTGCCGTGGGCGGCGAGA
>JGI24793J26633_1001806_pt1 | contig 10916 bp, 7 predicted proteins | sample MesohylFT_FD_26633 | JGI IMG/M metagenome (IMG submission 26633) | reverse complement strand
GGATTGGGACACGATCCGGCATCAGTCACGCGATTTTATGACAGCACTCGGTGCGTCTCGGCAATTTAAGCCCATGGAGCGTCCGTATACCTATGTTGAGGCAAGCGTCAGCATTGATGGCGTCGCCTTTCCAAAGGTAGGGTTGCGTAAAAAAGGGTTCATCGGTTCACAAAGTAGCACCCGTCCGTCCCTCAAAATCAAACTCAATCATATCAATAAAGCGGGTGGGATTGAAGGGCTAACGAACCTGACCCTTAATAATAACAAACAAGACACAAGTCTAATGAGCCAATTTATGGGGTACGCGCTGTTTAATGCAATCGGATCACCCGCCCCACGATGCGCGTATGCGAAAGTGACGGTGAACGGCGAAAGCCTCGGTATCTACTCGCACGTAGAGACCGTCCGTAAACCGTTGTTGAAACGCGCCTTCGGTAACAGTAATGGTCCGCTCTATGAAGGAACAGTCGTGGACTTTTACGAAGGGTGGGAAAATAGTTTTGAACATAAACGGGGTGATGATACACGCGGCAGAGCACATATAAACGCATTAATTGACCTTCTGGCGGACCCGAAAGCAACAGAGGCTGATATTGGTGAACTAATAGATTTGGAGTCGTTTTACAGATTCTGGGCAACTGAAGGTTTAGTCGGATTCTGGGATGGTTACTCCGGTAATAAAAACAACTTTTTTGTCTATTTGAACCCCGATGACAACAAATTTTACTTCATTCCATGGGGTATGGATTCCATTTTTACCAAGATGAGTAAACTTGAGTTCATGAACGACAGACGCGCACCGATCTCGGTCAAGACACAAGGCTTGATCGCATATAAGTTATATCAATTCGAGTCCGGACGCAAACGGTATGCCGAAGCACTCACCGAAATTTTAGACAATCATTGGAACGCTCCAGAATTGTTAGCCACGTTAGACAAAGTCGCTGTAATGGTCGAGCCGCATTTAGTGCCTGCTCAGCGCGTCATTCAAGAAGATTGGGGTAGACGTGGAGGGTGGGGGAGAGAGTCCAAGAAACCGACCTTTGCAAGCGAACTGGAGGAAGTCCGCGACTTCGTCCGCAATCGCAAAAGTGATCTACAGGCAGAAATTGCTGACGGAATGCCGGTGTGGCGCAAGCGACCGGAACCGCCGTTCGTTATCGCAGAAGATGGCGACTTCATGAAAAATTTTCTGAAATCAATAGAAGATACCATAGTAGGCGCAGCACGCATGGGGGACCTCGAAGCTATCAAACAACACATAGCGGAAGGGGCGGATGTTAACGCACTGCATTTTGAGATGCCCCCCTTGACATGGGCAGCAGTGATGGGGCAGACAGAAGCTGCCGAATTACTACTTCAGCACGGCGCAAATGTCAACGGCAGAAACAGAGATGATAACACTGCCTTGCATCTCGCAGTGTGTTTGGGACGTGCTGAAACCGTTGAACTGCTTCTGAGAAGTGGAGCCGATGTCAAGGCAAAGAATGATGATGGTGCCACACCCGTAAATACTTTGCAGGTGCCGTGGGAAATGACAAAGATGCTGGCAGGATTTATGGGAGTAGAGTTGGAACAGAAACAGGTTGAAGCGGGAAGATCCAAAATTCAGGAGATGCTTAGTGCTGACGCGAAAATAGGGGCAGAAGTCCCATCAAACTCTGAGAGTAATTCAGAAGATTTATGGGCAGCATCGCGTACATCTTCGTCACAGAGTTTGTCAGCAGCAGCCTTCACAGGTGATGTCGCAACGATGAGGCAAGCGTTAGCAGACGGAGCAGATCCCAATACGAAGGACCCTCAATCTGGGAGCACATTGTTGGCTACTGCCGCGTTGATGGGACACACGGAAGTTGTGGCTCTTCTCCTTGAACACGGTACGGACGTTAACGCGAAAAGTCGGGACGGTGGAACGGCACTGCACGCGGCGGCGTTCCTTGGGCGTGCTGAGATAGTGAAACTCCTTCTTGATAAGGGCGCGGATACCACGCTTCGAAACAATATAGGTAGCATAGCGATAGATGGCGCGAAACTGGACTGGTTGATAACCAAGGGGATACTCGCCATGTTGAAACTTGAGGTGGACGAGGCTGAAGTCAAAGCTGGTAGAGTGGAAGTCATGAAACTGCTCGAAGGACAGAATAAGTAGAGGCATCGCGATTGGAACATCGCTCTTGCAAGGGAGAAAACTGATGCTTAACTCGCAAACGAACTCTGAGGTTATTCAAAAGAGCGCAGCACATGGAAAACCTATCACACCGGAGGAGTTTCTTGAAAACGATTTTGAGGGTTATGAATATGTAAAAGGAGAATTAGTCTCGACGGCACCTCCATCAATGGAACATGGTGAAATAAGTATCAACGTTATTCGCCATTTGGATTCGCACGTCCATAAACATCAGTTGGGACGTTTGTATACTGCTGAAACGACGTTTCAACTGGAGGATCGATTCGTGAAGCCGGATGTTGCGTTCGTTTCAACCGCTCGTTTGCCAGAAAACAGGCGTCAGGGTTCGCCTATACCCCCAGATCTCGCGATTGAGATAGTCTCGCCGACGGACAAACAGTATGATGTCACTGAAAAGGCATTAGCGTATCTGAAAGCGGGGACACGTCTCGTCTGGGTTATCGAACCCGTTGCAAAGACAGTTATGGTTTACCGTTCTGAAACAAATTTCACGCTGCTTACGTGTGAAGATACATTGACTGGTGAGGATGTCGTCGAAGGGTTCACGTGTCCGATCGCACAACTGTTTGAGTAGAAAATGTCATGTCGTATACGGATAGAAAGAAGCAAAATCGTAGCCTGCAACAACGGCGTGAGGTTTTGCAATGTAATACAAGGAATGGATTTAGTCTATTCCCAGACTAAATCCGGTGTTTCTTCAGATTTAAGGAACGCACGGTAAAGTCTCAATTCCCGTCGTTCCCCGCAAGGNAAATATAAAAATGGCAAAACCGATTAACTACAGTGACATCTTAGAAACCGGCGATGGTGGCATTTATGACCTTAAAACGCACGCCGCCGGTCCTGAAGGCAGTCTGCCGCTCACGGCAGAAATGCTCCTCAATCGACCGAGTGGAGACGTATTTGGCTTGACTCACAACGCTGCCATGGGTTGGGCACCTACGGAACTCAGGCGAGAGGAATTCCTGATTCTCAGCACGCAGGGAGGTATCCGTGCCCCCGATGGTAGTCCAATCGCGCTCGGATACCATACCGGGCATTGGGAAGTCGGACTCCTGATGCAGGCAGTCGCACACGAACTTAAGGAACTTGCTGCAATTCCGTTTGCAGGCTACTGTTCCGACCCGTGTGATGGACGGACACAAGGCACCGTCGGTATGATGGATAGTCTCGCCTATCGCAACGATGCCGCACAGATTTTTCGTCGCCTTATCCGTTCCTTACCGACGCGGAAAGGTGTCGTTGGGGTCGCTACCTGCGATAAAGGCTTGCCCGCGATGATGATGGCACTCGCCTCAATGCGGGAATTACCAGCTGTCCTCGTTCCCGGTGGCGTAACGCTGCCACCTACCACAGGCGAAGATGCAGGGAAAATTCAGACGATCGGTGTTCGTTTCGCACACGGTGAGATTAGTCTGCAAGATGCCGCCGACATGGGGTGTCGTGCCTGTGCGACCCCTGGCGGAGGTTGTCAATTCTTGGGAACTGCCGCGACATCGCAGGTTATCGGTGAAGCGTTGGGTATGAGCCTGACGCATACAGCATTAGCACCATCCGGACAGAATATCTGGTCAGACATGGGACTCCGTTCCGCACGTGCTGTGGTGAATTTGGCTGCGAAAGGGCTGACGATGAACGATATCGTCACGCCGGAGGCGATTCGGAACGCTATGGTCGTGCACGCAGCGTTTGGCGGTTCAACGAACCTCCTGCTGCATATTCCCGCGATTGCGCACGCTGCAGGACTGCAACGTCCATCGGTGGACGACTGGACCAAAATCAATCAGAGCGTCCCACGTCTCGTTGATGTCCTACCAAACGGACCTGTTGGACATCCAACAATAAGAGTTTTCCTTGCAGGTGGTGTACCTGAGGTGATGCTCCATTTACGTGAATTAGGACACCTCAACGAAGACGTACTAACCGCAACAGGCGAAACCCTCGGTAGCAACCTTGACTGGTGGGCAAATTCTGAACGCCGCGCGCGCGTCCGTCAAACACTGCAGGACAAAGATAACATTCACCCCAGCGAAGTGATTCTGAGTCCGGATGCTGCAAGAGAAGCAGGATTGACGAGTACAGTGACGTTTCCACGTGGCAACCTCGCACCTGAAGGATCTGTCATAAAAAGTACCGCTATCGACCCAAGTGTCGTTGATGCCGATGGTGTGTATCGGATGACGGGACCAGCACGTGTCTTTGTCCGGGAGTCCGAGGCGATACAGACCCTCAAAGGTCAGGGGGAAAGGGATCTCCAACCGGGTGACATCATAGTGCTCTGCTGTCGCGGTCCACAAGGCACAGGTATGGAGGAGGTTTATCAGCTGACTGCCGCGCTGAAACATCTTTCCTTCGGTAAAAACATCGCCTTGATTACGGATGCACGGTTCTCCGGTGTGTCAACCGGTGCGTGTATTGGGCATGTCGGACCGGAAGCACTGGCAGATGGTCCGATCGGGAAGGTGCTTGACGGCGATATAATTCAGATTGAGATTGATACCCGGCAACTGGTAGGGAGCATTGATCTGGTAGGACACGGCGACGAACGCTTCGGGGTTGAAGCGGGTGAACAGGTTTTAGCAGAACGTGCGCCGCGTCCAGATCTCTCTTCAGACGAAGCTTTGCCAGATGATACACGGCTTTGGGCAGCGTTGCAGTCTGTCGGCGGCGGCACATGGGGTGGCTGTGTCTACGATGTAGACGCGATTCTCAATGCCCTGAAATAGATGCCCGTTTCAGCGAAACTTGCAGGTTTTCTAAACTTGCTATGAATAATTTAAAATACTGGGCACCGCCCCTTCTGTACATGGTCATCATTTTTGTCATCTCGTCTTTGGAGCAACCCCCGCTTCCTATGCCGGAATTTGAGTGGCTGACGATTGACAAACTCTATCATTTCATCGAATACGCCATCCTCGGTGGATTGGTAGCAAGAGCACTTGTGGAGGCGAGACCCTCGGTAGTGCCATCACGACTGGTGTGGTATGTAGCGGCGGTGTTCTCTATTCTCTATGGCGCGAGCGATGAATGGCACCAGACCTTTGTGCCCGGCAGATTTGCTACCTTCGCAGATTGGGTTGCAGATGTGTTAGGGGCAATTGCTGGTGTGTTAGGTGTTTATCTCTATTACAGAAAAAAGTAATTAGCAAGCAGCAATCAGGTCGTGTGGGTACGGAACATCCAAACCGAAACCCGCTTCAACGAAACCCAAGGAACAATTAAAAATATGCATCCACTTGTTGACTTAAAAGTGCCAGAGGGATCTGTCGCTGTTCATTGGTTTGAACAGAGCAGTTTTGCCTTGAAGGATTCTGATGGTACTATTGTCCAAATCGACCCTTATTTTCCACGTGAGCGTCCCGCGGATCGTTTTATCCACACCGAACCACCGCTTGACGAATCAGCACTTCCAACCGATTTTGTTCTCTTGACCCACGCGCACGGAGATCATACCTGTCCAGAGTCCATACGCCGAATCTGGGGGACTTCTGATGCGACGCGGTTTGTTGGACCTGAGGAGAGCGCACGCCAAATCGCGGTAGAAACAGACGTTGCTGTTGGGAACATAACAGAGATTAGTGCTGGAGAATCGGCGACTCTAAACAGACTCACTGTACATGCCATCTACGCCAAACCCCCTGAAGGCGATGCGTCCGCTGACATAGCACCCCCTGATGTCACACACTTGGGATACGTAATTGTCAGTAATGGTGTAACGCTCTATTTCAGCGGCGATCCGATCAATAATTTCGCAGAGCACGACGCACTGGTTTCAGCAGTATCCGCATACAAACCCGACATCGGTTTCCTGACAAACCACCCAACCGAGGGCGAGTTTCCGTTCTACGATGGATGCGTCAAAATGGCAACACGGATCGGACTTAAACACGCTGTCCCAGCGCATCGTGCCTGTTTCGTTACCCGCGATTACGACCCGAACGAGTGGTCGGCTCAGTTCTCAACAGGTGGACCCGAACCGCTTATTATTGAGAGAAATTCACATATCATTTATCCATAGGCAGGACGGATACGAGGAAGGCGTTGTCTGAAGCAGTCTGAAGCACCCCATCACAATGATCGTGGTCGGGTGACTTCAGCAGATTTGGCGGATTGTGTTCTTAGGAACACTATAAATCGCAGCCTGCAACAACAGAGCAGGCGAATCTGTGGAGAGGCACGCCCAACATGAAACCGTCCTAAACGAACCGCAAGGAAAAATTAGAAAATGTCCCTTCAAAATCAGAAAACTCCGCTTGTCGGTATCGTCATGGGAAGCGACTCCGACTTAGAAAAAATGGCTGAAGCCGCAAAGGTTTTAGAGGAATTCGACGTTCCATTCGAGATAACAATCTCCTCTGCGCACCGTTCGCCGGAACGGACGCTCGAGTGGACAGAAAAAATTAAAGCAGAAGGTGGCAAGGTCATCATCGCCGGTGCTGGACGCGCCGCGCATCTCGCTGGGGTCATTGCCGCACATACGACACTACCGGTCATCGGTGTCCCGATTGACGGTGGACCGCTCAACGGCGTTGACGCACTGTATGCAACAGTTCAGATGCCTCCAGGTATTCCTGTTGGAACGATGGCAATCGGATNTGGTGGTGCACGGAATGCAGGGCTATTTGCNGTCCAAATTTTGGCGACTCAATCCCCTGAACTGGAAGAAAAACTGTTAGCGTACAAAGAAAAATTGAGTGACGGTGTTGCGGAGAAAGCAGCACGTCTCCAAGAAGTCGGCTATCAGAATTATTAATTATGGACCCTCTGGGNGTTGCTCCATTACATTCCNCAACGNTTTTCGGTGGATTCCAGCGCAATTAAGGAGATGTACGATTATCAAGAGAAGAGAAATGATGGCAGCCTGCAACAACGGCNCAGGCGGATGTGAAAAAGCAGGCTAAAGATAGAGTCCATGTCGTTTAACCGCAAGGAAAAATTAAAATATGGAAACCTTAGAATGGCAGAACGATACAGAACTGTTTGATATGATGGAAAAACGGTTATACGCCGCTGTGATTTCGGATGCCCTTGACGCAGTTGGTTTCCGCGAGCAGGCACTACGACATACTATTCGTCCGCTTCATCCAGAGACAGTTGTAGTAGGTCGCGCTATGCCTGTATTGTGTGTAGATGTCTATGAGATTCCAGATGAACCGTATCAGCAGGAAATTGCGGCGGTGGATAGCCTCAAACAGGACGATGTGTTTGTCTGCTCTACGGACGAGAGTACCCGTAATTGTATTTGGGGAGAACTCCTTTCAACGGCAGCGCGGGCAAGAGGCGCGAGAGGTGCCATCATTGACGGGTTTATCCGAGATGCTCGCCAAATCTTAGCAATGGAGTTTCCCGTGTTTACAACAGGATTGTCGCCTGTTGACTCCAGTGGACGCGGCGATGTGGTCGCGTATAACGTTCCGATTGAATGCGGTGGTGTTATGGTTAATCCTGGCGATATCGTGTTCGGTGATACCGATGGGGTTGTTGTTATCCCGCGAGCAGTAGAAAAAGATGTGATTGCAGCTGCGTTTGCAAAGGTAGCGGGTGAAGATCGAACTCGTGATGAACTCTGTGCTGGCGCGACGCTGCGCGAGGTCTATGACAAATATGGGATCCTCTGATGATGGCTTTCGGCTATACCAAAGTGTGAAAGCCTGAAACGAAGTGGAAGGCGGCTCTATACAGAGGCACGTGAATGCCTCAACCCACTTTACTTAACCGCAAGGAAAATTAAAAATATGATTTATGAATTACGTACTTATCAGGTTGTACCGGGGAAGATGAAAAACCTGAACGACCGGTTTGCAAACATCACCGTTCCACTGTTCGAGAAGCATGGAATGAAGGTTATCGGGTTTTGGGAAACGGCTATCGGAGAGGCAACGACAACAGAACTTGTCTATATGCTCGCTTTTGAAGATCTGGGGCACTATCAGCGTGCGTGGGATGCATTCATTGCTGATCCCGCATGGCAAGAGGCGAAACGCCTAACGGAAGTGGGTGGTCCGTTGGTAAACGTGGCGAGTTCCAAGATCGTTGAACCGACAGATTATTCACCACTGCAATAGCCATCAGCGGTCAGGTCGGATTTTTTTCAAAAAATCCTTTCAGCCCTCAGAGGAATGGCTATCGGCGAATTGGTTGGAAGGATGGCAGGATGGGTGCCCAATCTTCCACTCTTTGCCTTCCCACCTTCCATTTCAGTCTCTTACTGACTCCTGATGGCTGACTGCCATTTCAGCGTAATATGGCGAGTTTTCCCACTTGTTCGATTCGGCTTCCATCTTCTGTGCGGGCGATGACGCGATACAAATACACACCATTGGCACATCGCATTCCTGTCTCATCTCTTCCATCCCAACGGGTCTCATTGGTCCCTCGATTTGCGCTGGCATCGACAAGCGTACGGAGAAGTCTACCGGCGACGCTGTAAATTTTGATTGTGACAGTATCCGGTGCTTGTGCGAGGTAATAAGTAAAAAAAGTCTTCCCATCAACTGTGGGATTCGGAACGTTGAAAACCTCGCTGAGTGTGATTTCCTCATTTAAGGTGAAGGTAGTAACAAGTTCTGCCGTGTTTTCACTGGTATCCGCAGCACTGATATGGAGCTGATACTCGCCATTAGCAAGATCTGGCGCATAAGTGATAGCGGCATTTGTGGGAGCAGCAGGATCGAAGGTTTCAGCGTAATCGCTGGTAGCCAGCGGTTCAAGTGGCTCATACACACTACCGAAATTGAGAAGAAAAGCAGTTTCATCAAGCGCGCTATCATCGGTAAGGGTAATCTTGAAGCGAGGTTGTTCTGTAAGTACTGTGCCTTCTATCAAAGGTTCATCAAGTGGTTCGCGCGTCGAACCTGTACCGAGTGCAGTAACCCGGATGTCAATAGTAGGTGGAACGAGATCTGGGGCTTCAGTGACAAAAAACCTATAGACGACAAACTCTTCGTCGCCACCGATGGTGTTTCCATTGAAATCTTGTGCCTTAATATTGAAGGTGTACTCGCCCGGAAAGAGAATCGGTTGGTAATCAATTGGCACCGTCTGATAGCCACCCTGCGTGCGGAGTTCATAGTCAGTAATCAGCTCAAGCGGACCGCTATCCTTTTGTCTTGCAATTGTGAGAAACTCAGTATCAACACCATTTGTATCTTGTAACACAATAGAGATCTTCGGACGTGGCGGAATCACGCTGCCAGTCTGCGGTTGGATACCGTCCACCCATATACTGAAGGCAGGAGGCTCGCTATCCGTACTCCGCATCAGCGCAAACTGTGTGAGTTCGTTGATCTCTGCCACTATAGCCCCAACCCGTGCGGTGCTAAATTTTATCTTATCCCCGAAGTTAAAGTTCTCAGAGCTTGCCGTAACGATAATATCCAATCCGAGATGGCTAAGGTAAAGCGGTTCATTCACTTTACCTCGGACTTTGACGCCATTTGGAAAATGGACAGGTTCTGCGGAAGCATCACGAAGTTCGTAACGGACAGGATCGGTAAAAAAGATAAACCAATCCCCAATCTCAAATTCTCCGTTGGGTCCAGGACGGCTGTTTACCGTGGCGTTGCCATTACCGAGATTTGCGTTCCACGTACGGGTGAGAATCACATCGCCTCCGGTGTCATAGTCGGTTTCAAAAGCGAGAATATCAGCAAATTCAAAGGTGTAGTTGATTCCAATCGGTGTGCTTTCTTTCCTCGGAATCCGTAATTCCAAGCCGAACCCTTCCTCCCTGAATGGATTGTCCAATTGCCCAGACTTATCAAGTTTCTGGATGAGTGATTCTCCCTTGCGTTTGAGAAATACCTCATATTCGTCAGCATCTGAAAACAGTAGGACCCAAGTGCCAGCGGGGGTAAGGTTAGGGTTGATGGTGATGGCGGATGCCTCCAATTCCTGTTCGCTCGCGTTTTCCATCTGTATCGGGGTGACGTAATTTTCGAGCAGAAATTCGCTTTCAGAGGTGTAATTAATCTGCGATGACAGGCGGCGCCACGCTGAAAAATCTGCTTGCCATGCGTAGATTGCCAGTTGATTGGCGATTTCCGTTAGTGCAGTTTTAAACGCGGGATTGTTGGGTTGGAGGAATGTCTCTTCGCGCACGGTATCCTCCAAAGCACTCACATCAAAACGGAGTTTGACCTCAGCAGGTTTCTTGAGCGTCGTTACACCTGTGCGAAAAGCAGGTTCGTAATATTGTGNAACCTCTGTTCCCTGCCGAATGAGACCACGTCGAAGGGCAGCGACGCGAGGAATAGGNGCNAACGCGAGATCCGGTTGGGATGGATCGGTAGGCAACTGTGAAGAAACAGAGAGTGGTATTCCTGCCTTATTCTGTGGTTCAGCGTCGAGCGCGTTCGCAGGAAAATAAATATCAAACACCCTATCCAAACTGAACGCCGTCAACTCGTCTTGTGGTTTATAGTTAAACTCATTGATGATAAAAGAGACGTGTTGTTTGTTATCAAACTGGCGTGATTCTTGAATCTTTCCGATAATTTCGTCCTCGATCTCCGGATCATCCGGATCCGCGAGGACATAAATCTTGTGTACGCCTGTTGCGAGCGGTTTGTCAAGATCCAGCGTTGCACTCACGTGTTGCAACGCGTATGTGCCATCTGCCCAATCGGTGGGTTTAATGGTCACGCGTCCTATAATGTCGGCATCTTCGTCAATTATACTATCTCCTTCCGCATCCGGATTGCCTTCAGCAAATACCACCTCAATATCG
>JGI24793J26633_1001794_pt1 | contig 10957 bp, 8 predicted proteins | sample MesohylFT_FD_26633 | JGI IMG/M metagenome (IMG submission 26633) | reverse complement strand
CAAGAGGAGCGGCCTGCCGGTATTACCCATCACCGCGGCGACCAGCGAATGGATCGGCTTGATGCTGACGACGACTTCGGCAGCGCGCGTCTGCGGCGCGTGCAGGGCCGCTGCCGCAAAGAGTGCTGCAAAAGCGATGCCCTTACTCATGACTGCCCGTACATTTCTGGCCGATGCTCACATATCGGTCCCAGGACGGTTTCGGCCGGAACTCTTACGATTTTGCAAGTGCTCCGACTTCCAGACCCCAGAACGTCTGCCCCCCATTCCCGCTAACGTGGATGCCCATTTCGGCGCCCGCAGGCCGGAAAATGCCTGCGTTCGAGCGGTAGTCCCCTACGCGGGCTGAGAAACCGATCCTCAATACCAAGGAACTGGTCCCAAAAAACATTATGTTACAAAATAACATAACTTTCAACTGCCGATCTGTTTCCAAGCACCGGTCCGGAACCGGCAAATCGAAACGCCGCCGCTTCGCCTGGCAACACTCGAATGTTTCGAGGATGAAAGCAGAATGCCGTTCCGAAGCCGGCAACCGGATAATTCCATACAGTTCCAATATGCTCAGCGCGTTGCACGAAAGCGTCTCTTGCCGGATTTGATCGGCCGGTCGGCAAAAAAATGCGTCGGACGGACAGAAGATTGATCGCGCCGGTGCTGGCCGGGTTGGCTCCGAACATGTCGGATTGAGCGAATATTAATATCTGTTCGGATTCTCTAACCATTTGTATTAACGTGAAAAAACAAATCAAATAATATAATATAATATAATTTAATTTGCTCTTATAGCAGGAAAGATCGAATGGATATCCGGTTTCCCGAACGTGAATAGTCCTTGCGCGGCAATTGTTGACATCGCTCCCGGCGTCGCGACATAGTGCCTTTTGCGGGCCGCAAGCTGCGCGGGAAGGCGTAGTGGAAAATTTAATTCTGTTTCTTGATTTTCTCTGGTCTTCATTTCTGCTGCTCGGGCCGATGCTTCTGCTCGGCCTGTTCCTGGCAGGGCTGATTCACGTTTTTATCTCAAGGGATGCCGTGCTGAAATGGCTGCGCCGCGACAGCCTGAAATCCGTCGCGTCCAGCGCCGCCATCGGCGTGCCGATGCCTCTGTGCAGTTGTTCCGTGGTTCCGGTGGTCGCCGAAATGCGGCGCAAGGGAGCCTCGCGTTCGTCGTGCATGTCGTTCCTGATCACCGCGCCGGAAACGGGCGCTGATTCGATCCTTGTCACCAACGCGTTCTTCGGGCCCGTGGCGGCGGTGGTCCGCCCGTTCATCAGTTTCGTTACGGGTGTCGTGGCCGGCATCTTCTGTATCGGGATGATCCGTGACACTGCCGCCGTCGAGCCGGCCTCCCGCGACGACGGGCACGACCACGACCATCACGGGCACGACCATCATCATCACGACCATGACCACGACGGGCACGATCACAGCCACAAGACGCTGATACCGGGGGACGACGACTGCTACATCAGCCCGGCCGCCTTCAAGGCGTTCTTCATGACCTGGCTGGCGCGTTTGAACGACGGCGTCGGGCGCGCCCGGTCCATGACCTGGATCAAGCCGGAATTCTATCGGGAATTTCTGTCGCTTCCGGAAGTCCGCACCGCGCCGCAAACGGTCGGGGAGCGCGATCTCAGCGGTCTCTCCTTCGGCACCGTCTGCAAGCACATCCTGCGCTACGGTTTCGTCGAGGTCGCGGACGACATTCTTTTTGCCCTGCTCGTCGGCGTGTTGCTGGGCGGTGTCATCTACCTCGCCATTCCCAGCGACCTCATGGCCAACGAATATGCCCGCTGGCTCTCCTATCCGGTCATGGTCCTCGTCGGGATCCCGCTATACATCTGCGCCTCCGCCAGCACCCCGATTGCCGCGGCCCTGGTCGCAAAAGGGTTCAGCCCGGGCGCGGCGCTTATCTTCCTGATGACCGGGCCGGCGACCAACACCGGCACCATCGCGATCGTCGCCAGCCAGTTCGGCGCTCGCTTCGCATCCGTCTATGTCGGTTCGGTCATCGCAGTGACGGTCGTGCTNGGCATCGCCGTCGACCTGGCGATGATCGCCTTCGGCCTGTCGCTTGCGGTCAATCTCGAAGCGTCNGATTCGCCGGCGCTCCTGANCCTCCAATGGGCCGGCGCGCTCGGCCTCTTCGCCCTCATGTTCTGGCGCTTCCGCGCCGGCGCGTTCAAGACCGGCTATCAGGACCTGTTTTCCAACCTGCGCCCCGTTACCGGCCCGATTACGAGCCGGTGGGCCCGGCTGACGCGCAACGAACCCGTCAGGGGCCTGTTCCGCCCGCGCACGCCGGCCGGCACCGGCATTCTCGCCGCGCTGATCGTCGCCTTCCTGGCAAGCGGCCTTATGGTCGTGCGGCCCGGCGAAGTCGGCTATGGGCGGCTGTTCGGCGCGGTGGCATGGCGCGATCTGCAACCCGGCCTCCACTATCTCGCGCCCTGGCCCATTGCGCAGGCGGACCGCTGGCCGGTGCAGGAGGTGAAGTCCGTCACCAGCGGCGCCGCCAACGAATACCTGACCGGCGACGTCAACCTGATGTCGATGTCGCTGAACGTGCAGTATCGGGTCAAGGACCCGTATACCTACCACTATCGGATCGCGAATCCGGAGCAGGTGATCGGCGACAATATCCGCAAGGAACTGCGCAAATTCGTGGCCGGGCGGACGCTCGACAGGTTGCTGAACATCGAGCGGGCGCAATTGCAGTCCCATATCGAGAGAGTGTTCGAGAACCGTGCCGCCGGCGGGGACAGCGCCCTGCTCGACGCCATCGAACTGGTGAAGGTCAGTCTGCTGTCCGTCAACCCGGTCAACGATTCGATGAGCGCGTTCCGCGAGGTCTCGAGTTCCCAGGACGACCGGGAGCGGATCATCGTCAACGCCCAGCGCCTGACGGTTACGCTGATCCCTCGGGCTCACGGCAACGCGGCCTACGAGGTCCAGCAGGCGAAGGGCGAAGCGGCGCGGAGATCGGTGACATCGGCGGCGGAGAGCAAGGCGATCCGCGATGTTGCAGGCGCCGTTCGGGAAGCGCCCGACGTGCTTCACTACATGTTGTGGCGCGAGAAGCTGGAGACGTCGCTTGCGGGCCGGAGCAAGATCATCGTGCCCAATGAAAAAACCCTCAAAAAAGTTGCCGTGTGGAAGTCGAACGGCGCTTCGGGTACCGGGCTCCGCCGCCTGAAGCGTCCTGGACACGCACATCGCGATGAACGCAAGACCCAAACTTCCGGAGGCCGGCCATGAGCAGGCGCAAGACGTTCGCTGCCGCTGCCGCGGTCCTGTTCGCAGGCGTCCTCGCCTGGGACATACACTATTTGATCGACGAATCGGAGCAGGGTGTCCTGACCAACTTCGGCAAGATCGTCCCGCCGGTCAAAGGTCCGGGTCTTCACTTCAAGCTGCCGACGCCGATTTCGATGGTCTACAAGATCGACCGGCGCGTGCGCCCGTTGACGGGCCTCAAGCAGGAGTTCATCACCGAAGATCAGAAAAACGTCCTGGTGGACGGCTATTTGTTGTGGCGCGTCTCCAATCCCGTTCGCTTCGTCGAGGCCATCCGCACCGAGGCCAATGCCGTGAAGCGGCTGAGCGACCTGTACCGGTCGAGCGTCGGCATCGTTGTCAGCAACAAGTCACGGGACGCCTTCGTCAGCCTCGGCCTGCAGCATGAGGACATGGCCAAGATCGCCGGGGAAATTCTTGATCAGGTCAAGTCCGTCGCCGCAGCGGATTACGGCATCGACGTGCTGCGCGCCGGACTGGTCGAATACACCCTGCCGGCGGAAAACCGGCCCAGCGTCATCAAGCGGATGATTTCCGAACGCGCCCGCATCGCCGCGCGCTACCGCAGCGAAGGCGAGGAACGGGCCATCGGTATCGAGGCGTTCGCCATCAACGAACATCAGAAGATCATGGCGGCTGCCCATGCAGAAGCGACCGCAATCCTCGGTCGTGCCGAGGCCGATGCCCTGAAATCGCTGTCCACGGCCTACCGCCAGGATCCGGCCTTCTACAAGTTCATCCGGGCGCTCGACAGCTACGATTCGATCATCGACAAGAATACAACCCTGATCCTGCCCGCCGACAACGAGCTGTTCAAATATCTCGACGGCAGCAAAGTTCCGACACTGGGCCAGACGCCGGGTCCGGCGAAGGCACAGGAATAGCGGACCGAAACCATGCCGGAAGTTCCCGAAGATCTGGCGCCGAGCACACGCGCCATCTACGCGGTCTTTGATTTTCTGGGTGCGCGAAAGAAGATCATCTTCGCGTCGCTGTCGGCCATTGTGGTGCTGGCAGTACTGGCGAACGGAATCTACGTCGTAAAGAAAGAAGAAGAAGCGGTACTCACCCGTTTCGGCAAGGTGATATCCTCGAACGTTCCGCCGGGGCTGCACTACGCATTGCCGTTCGTCGAACAGGCCCATGTCCGCAAGGTCATGCGCATCACCCGAAGGAATGTGGCGACACAGAACGAAAAGGGCACTGTCTCCTTTTCGATGCTCTCGGGCGACGCGAACCTTTTCGAAGCCGATGTGGCGCTGCAATTCAAAATCGGAGATCTGGGAAAATACCTCTACGCAACGGTCGATCCCGAAACCGTTTTGACGCTGATCGTACGCGAACGCCTGATCGATATTATGGGCAGGAACTATATCGACCTGATTTTTACCAACAACCGCGATATTATCCAGGCGCACCTGTTCAAGAGCACCACAGCCTATCTGAAGGCCAACGATATCGGCATCGAACTGCTGGCGCTCAATATCGTCGATTTGCAGCCTATCAAGGAAACCGTCGCGGCATTCCGGGACGTAAGCGACGCAATTGCGGAGAGCATCCAGTCGGTCAGCAACGCAAGACGGAGGACCGAGCAGCTTCTGGCCCGCAGCAGGGGCCAGGCCGAGGCCGTGGTGATGAACGCCAAGGCCAGGGCGAAGGAGCGTCTGATGCAAGCGGGAAGCAGTGCCAAGATCTTTTCGGAGCTGCTGGCAGTTTATCGCAAACAGCCCTCTTCGGTGACGGTAACGCGCTATTGGCAGCGGATGCGCAATATTTTCCGCGACGCAACGCTTTCGACAGTAAATCCCGGCGATGCTTCTGCGATCGACATCAATATGGTCGACGGTTTCGTGCCGGGTGTCGGCCGCATGCCGGCTGGGGTCGCGTCGGCCGGGCCCTCCGGGCGGCCTGCGACGGTTAGAGACCAACTGGTGGGCGGGCGCCGTTCCCTGACCACTGCCAGCGAAAAGCGTCGCCACGGTTTCGAGAATACCGATTCGGACCGCTTCCTGATAAGCGGACGTCTTCACGCGGCGGGCAGCGAACGCCACCATCTGAGCAGCGCCCGGCCGCGGTCCCTGATATTCGATGATCTCTCCATCTTCAGCCATCGCCATGTTGCGCCGACCGGCGTCGCGGCATCGGCGGAGAAAAACGAACAGCCGCTGGTGAATCGAACAACCGTCCAGACCGGCGAAGAAGACGATGAAGGGCCCGCCCGGGCAAAGAAAGCCAAGTCCAAGCCTGTAAAGACGGCGGGTGCGAAGCCCGAGAAGCCGGCGAAGGCAATGCCGGAAAAGGAAAAGCAGGCTAAAACCGGAACTGCGAAGTCAGAGAAATAAGATGGCCGTAGCCGCTAGGCCGCTTTCAGTTTTCATGCTTGTGCTGTTTTTCTTGGTCGGCGGTTCGGGCACCTCCGGGGCCAATGAGCCGGGCGTGAAAGCCGATTCGATTACGTTCGGTCAAAGCAGTTGTTTCTCCGGTCCTTGCCGGCGCGCCGGTCTGCAGGTCAGCGCCGGCATTCTTGCCGCTTTCCACGAACGCAACCTGCAGGGAGGCGTCAACGGCAGGAGACTCGAGCTGGTGTCGCGGGACCACGAATATCAGGCGGCAAAGGCCGCCGCCGATGCGATGAAGTTCGCCGCCGACAACAATGTGTTCGCGATCATCGGCGGCGTCGGCTCTCCAACGGCGCGGCGCATGGCCCCGATACTGCGCCTCGCGAATATACCGTTCGTCGGACCGGTATCGGGCGCGGATTTCCTGCGCGACCGCACGCGATTTCCGAACGTGGTCAACCTGCGGTCTTCCTATCGCGAAGAGATGCGCCGGCTGGTATCCTACATGTTCAACAAGTTGGGCGCCCGCCGGTTCGGCGTCATCTACCAGGACGATGCGTTCGGCCGGTCCGTCCTGAACGGCTATCACGACGCGCTGAAAGCGCTGGATTTGCCCATACTCGCCAAAGCGTCCTATTCCTGGCACGCGCATTCGGTTCACAGCAGCGTGTTTCTGTTGGAGAAGGCCGACCTCGACGTCGTAATGCTCGCGACAACCACGACGAACGCCGTGGATGCGATCAACATGGCGCGAACCCTCGGCGAGACATATGTTGTGGGGCTGCTATCCATCGTGAATACCGATCAGCTCAGGAGATTGCTGGACCACTCCTTCGACCCGGCAGTCGTCGCCAGGATAACGCCGGACGTCCGCAACGAGGGTGTCGCATTGGTAAGGCGTTTCCGATCGGCGCTTGCGCGTTACAAGAGGGCCCGCCCGGAGGCAGCCGCTCGCGCCGCAGGACCGTACAGCCTGGAAGGGTATATCATCGGCCGGTTCGTCATCGCGGTGCTGGAACGGATGTCGAATGAACCGACCCGTGAGGAATTCCTGGCGTCCGCGCTGGCGACGGAGCCCATGGGTATCGATGACTGGGTGATTTCCTTCGCCGGCGGCAGCAACGAGGGTTCCGACTATGTGCGGCTTATCGGATATTCCAAAGGAAGTTCAGAAAGGGTGATCGCCGAGTGAAAAAAATCGACGAATTCGAACGGGAGGAAACCGGCGAGGAGTGGCTTCGCGAGGGCTACAAGGTCGTCTCCATGCGCCGGAACATCATGTTTCGGAATCTCCTCGAGTCGACGCGTTTCCTGCTGTTCGGCAACGGCGCCGGCACGGCGCTGATCATCGGCTTCATGAGCGGCGCCACGACCGGCCAGGTCGAGGGTATTTTTCACTGGTTTGCGCTGGCGACCGTTTTGGTTTTCGGTCTGGGGACATTGACGTCCGCCCTGACGATGTTTCTGGTGACCGTCGTTTCCATCAAGGAAGCGCATGGCAGCGAAACGGCTTTGAAGCGCTTTGTCGACGGCGACGGCGACCGGTCGGAGGTCATGTTCAATATCGAGGGACAGACATGGCGCGCCGCCGACTGGGCCACGCTGACCGGCATCGTCAGCGCCATAGCCTTCATTCTGGGCGGCGTGGCCGGCATCGTGCTGCTGATGGTGTTCTTCTAGAGCTTATCCGTTTTAGGTTGGACCGTATCCGGCGCTCCGGATTTAGTTTCGGCACTCTTGGGGTTCGATCGTGTCGATGAGGCGCCCGAGGTGGCGCCAGGTATCTTCGACCGAACGCTTTTGGGCGTCGCGCATCCAGTGTTTGATCTTGGCGAAGGCCTGTTCGATCGCGTTGAAGTCGGGTGAGTAGGCCGGCAGGAACCAGAGATGGGCGTCGGCGCTGCGGATGGCCTGGCGGACGGCCCTTCCCTTGTGGCTGCCGAGATTGTCGAGGATGACGAGGTCGCCGGGCCTGAGTGTCGGGACCAGAAGCTGCTCGACCCAGGCTTGGAAGCAGCGGCCGTTGCTCGGGCCGTCGAAGACGTATGGGGCGCACAGTCCGTCGGTGCGCAGGCCGGCGAGGAAGATCCCGGAATTGTCGGGGTGCGCCAGTGGCCGTGGGGCGCGTATCCCTTCAGGCGCCGGCCCTTCTCCGACCAGCCTCGTATCGGTGCCATGTTGGTCTTGATCCAGGTCTCATCGACGAACACCAGGCTGTCCGGATCGAGCCGGCGTTTGAGCGCCCGCCAGCGCGTGCGCTTCCGGGCGACTGCCCTTCGGGCCTGCTCCAGGGCGAACAGCGTTTTTTTTGAAGCTCAGACCCTCGCGCTTCAGAAACCGCCAGATCGTGTCCCGGCACATCGCAATGCCTTCGGCCGCCAGAAGCGCCCGAAGCCGGTCGATGGTCAGATGCGGCGTCTTGCGGATCAGCTCGAGAACCAGATCCCGGTGCGCCGCCAGCAGCCACGGACGGTGGCCGCCGACCTTGCCCGGCGCCACGCTCCCGGTCTTGCGATAGCGCGCCACCCAGCGCGGCACACACGAAACACCGACGCCGAAACGCGCCGCCACAGACCGAATCGGCTCGCCCGCCAAATGGGCACCGACAACACGCTCGCGAAGATCATTGGAATAGGGTCGCGTCATTCAAGCTGGCCTCCTTCCCCAGTAGACAGCTTGAATCACATCCCCAAAACAAAGGGAATCCCTAAGATTCACTCAATAACAGATTTGCTCTAGCGTATCCCTCGCCTTTCGCGACCCGACTGTCCGCGCACCGGAAGGAGCAGGCTTCCGGCGAATATCGTGCTTGCGACCAGCACGATCGCCGGTCCGGCAGGAATGTCCCACCATAAGGCGGCGTACAATCCGCCGACGGCCGAAACCACGCCGATCGCCGTCGCTGCGCCCGCCATCTGTTCCGGCGTCGCCGCCATGCGGCGCGCGGCGGCCGCGGGAATGATGACCAGCGCCACGACGAGGAGCATTCCCACGATCTTCATGCCGACGGCGATGACCGCGGCGAGAAGAAACAGCAGCAGCAGGCGCACGCGCTCCACCGGCACGCCCTCCACCGCCGCCAGGTCCCTGTTGACGGTGATGGACAGCAGGTTGCGCCATTGCCAGGCGAGCGCCGCGCCGACGAGGGCGGCGGTGCCGAATATCAGCCACAGGTCCACCGGGCCGACCGCGAGGATATCGCCGAACAGGTAGCCGATCAGGTCGACGCGCAGCCGCTCCATGAAGGCGACGATGACGATGCCGAGCGCAAACACCGCGTGGGCCAGCACGCCGAGAAGCGCGTCGACCGAAACGAGCTTCTGGCGCTCCAGCAGCGTCAGGCACAGCGCCAGCAGAAGGCAGACCGCGAACACTGCAAGGATCGGCTCGATCCGGAGCAGCAGTCCAAGGGCGACGCCGAGCAGCACCCCATGGGCGAGCGCGGTGCCGAAATACGCCAGGTTCCGCCACACCACGAAGCAGCCGACCGGCCCGGCCGCCAGGGCCGCGCCGATACCGCCGCCCAGGGCGCGCAGGAAAAAATCTTCCATCATGGCTGCCGGGCCGCCCCCGTCGCCGGCTCCGTCGCCGGCTCAGGCGCATCGGCATCGATCGCCATCGGCTCGCCCAGCGCGTCATGGCGGTGATCGTGGATATGCTGGTAGACCGCGACCGATTCGGACAGGTGCGGGCCGAACAGCGAGATGAATTCGGGATCGCGCAGCACCGCTTGCGGCCGGCCGGTGCAGCACACATGCCGGTTCAGACAGACGACGGTGTCGCTTGCCGCCATGACCAGATGCAGATCGTGCGAGACCAGGAGCACGCCGCAGCCATAGCGGTCCCGGAGCGTTCCGATCAAATTGTAGAGTTCGCTCTGGCTGGCGATGTCGACCCCGGAAAGCGGTTCGTCGAGAACGAGCAGGCCGGGTTCGCGCAGCAGCGCCCGGGCGAGCAGCACGCGCTGCATCTCTCCGCCGGAAATCTCCGCCAGGGGAAAGTCGAGGATGGCGCCGGCGCCGACCTCGTCGAGCGCCGCTTTCAGCCTGTCGGAGCGCGCACGCGCGCCGAGGGTCAGGAAGCGCCGGACCGTTATCGGAAGAATCGGGTCGCGGCGGACATGCTGGGGCGAATACCCGATGCGCAGACCGGGCGCCCGTTCGACCGTGCCGCGTTCCGGCTGGAGTATGCCGAGGATCACCCGGATCAGGGTGGATTTGCCGGCGCCGTTGAGGCCGACCAGGGTGACGATCTCGCCGGCATGGACCTGAAGATCCACCGAGTCGAGCACGCTGCGCCGTCCGAAACGCACGCTGACACCCCGTGCCCGGACGAGCGGTGGGCCGTGCGATTCGTCGCCGGATGCCGCCAGAGTCATGCAGCAGCCTATCAGTGCGGGAGTCTCGAAAGCAAGGTCTGCTACGGACTACGATTCCACCCTCCGCGCCGGGCCGCCCATGGCGGCGACCGCTTCCCGGATTTCGGCAACCGTCCCGCCGGCATAGGCGGGCCGGTCCACAATTGCGAGGCCGGACAACTCGGCTTCATGGATGGTCCGATCATCGCCTGACCACGAGTCCCGGATGGCGCGAAACTCGACGGACAGGCGCGCAGGACGCGGCGCTGAATCAGGGTGCGCGCGTCGCGGCCGTCCGCCGTGTCGGGCGACTCGATCACCGCGCGCAAGGCGTCCGGGCCGTCCCGCAATTCAAGGCCACAGCCGTCCGACAGGGCCAAAGGCAATTTCCGGTCGTGTTGCAGGTTCAGGATCACGTCGCGGAACGCTATCGAACCGGGCGTGAACGGTTCGGAAGAATCGGCGACCGCACCGAGGCGGTGGCGCCGAAACGGGCTCGGGCGCACGACGCCATCCGCCCGGCACATGCTGCCGCTGCTCGCCTGCGTCGGCACGCACTTCGCGCTGCATCGCCTCACGGGCAAGTCCTGTCACGGCGGACAGGACGAAAGAGACGCGCCGGTACGCCCGGCCCGGCCCGGCGCGACGCCGGGCGCCACGTCGTCGCATTGGACCGACGTGATCCACGCCGACCGGCCCGCTTCCCCGGCGCCGCCTGCGCCGACGAACGCGGACGTCCGGTCGAAGCTGCGGTCTCGCGGCTCCGGGAAAGGACTGCAGCAATGAACCGGCCAGAGAACCAGGCAAGACCTTCGGGCGTTGTCCGGGGAACCTTGCGGCGCGTCGCCATTACGGCCGCTGTGGCGATTGTTGCCGCGATGTCCATTCCGGCCGGCGGCAGGGCAGAGACGCCCGCCGCCGCGCCGCCCGACCGGGATGCCGTCCGCAAGATCGTCAGGGA
>JGI24793J26633_1001773_pt1 | contig 11032 bp, 9 predicted proteins | sample MesohylFT_FD_26633 | JGI IMG/M metagenome (IMG submission 26633) | reverse complement strand
TGGGCGCTGTTCGACGTCCGGTTCGGGAGCAGCCGGGAGACCATGGGCAGCTGCATCCTGCGCATCGCCCCCGAGTTCGACTCCCCGTCCTGGCTGACGGATACCGTCGGGCTTATGCAGCGGTCACGGATGGGCTTCTACGTACACTGCGGCAGCGAGGACGACGGCGTTCTGCTGCGCGAGGTCGGCACCCGGGAAATCGTGTCCTGCACGGTTCCCGCCGGCTATGCCGGCAGCGAGGCCGAGATCTGGTTCGCGCGCGTGCTTCCGCCGCCGCACCCCTTGTGCCGCCGGCATATCGTGCTCACCACGCCCTACGTCATCCGGGACTGGCCCGAAGCGGCCTTCGTCGACTATCTGGAGCGCGAGCTCGCTCGGATGAAGTCGCGGAAAAGACCGCCCCGGACGGACGATCCGCACGGTTATCTGATGAAGTACGGCCCGGAGCCGAATCACTGGAACGAACATGTTATCTCAGGACATATGTTGCGGCAGTGTTGAACCCCTCGTTCAGCGACAGATAGTCCACGGCTTAGCAGAGAAGGGACTCCAGACTGCCGCAACATATTCCGGTTCGATCAGTAGGCGTTCAGGAACGCCATCAAGTCCTTGTCCTCCTTCCAGGGACGGCCCGGTCCGGCATCTGCGACATCGCACAGTGCCATCGCCTCAGCCTTCATCCTGAGATTGATTTCTGCGTAGATGTTGGTGGTGTCGATGGAGGAATGGCCGAGCCACGCGCGGACGATGTTGATGTCGACGCCGGCGAACATCATGTGGCAGGCGGTCGTATGCCTGAGCACATGGGGCGTTATCTTCTTTTTCGCCAACGTCGGCACCTGGGCCGCGCAGCGTTCGACGACCCAGTAGATGCCGAACCGTGTGAACGGTTGCCGTTGCCTGTTGAGGAAGACGACGTCACCCGATGCGCGGCCGTCGACCAATTCGATCAGGGCGCGTTCGATATCCGGACGCAGCGGACACTGGCGCACCTTTCCGCCCTTGCCGTGAAGGGTGACGAGCGCGTGGCCACCATCGCGCCGCGCGATCTGCAGTTCACCCACCCGCAGTTGCGTAGCTTCCGACACACGCGCTCCGGTCTTGTAAAGGAACAGCAGGATCGCGTGCTCGACTTGCCCATGCCGCGTCGTGCGGTCGGGGACATCGAGCAAAGCGTTCATTTCGTCGATGGTCAGCCAGGCCACCGGCTTCGAAGTTGTCTTTTTCGATGTGATCGCGCTGATTTGGCCGCGCCATGCGACATAGGCCGGATCGCGACTCGCCACGAATCTCGCGAAGGCCCGGATCGCCGTCAGGCGCACGTTGCGCGTGTGTGCGCAACAGCCCCGCTCATCCTCAAGATGACCGAGGAAGCACCGAACCAGCTCGGACGAGATGTCCGGGACGGTCAACTGATAGTCCTGTTTCCCGAGTTGGACGCAGGCGAACGGGACCAGCAGCTTGAAGGTATCGCGGTAGCTCTTGCAGGTGTTGCGCGACAGGTTCCGCTCGGTCACGAGGTGGTGCGCAAGGAAGCGCTCGACCCAATGGCCCAGCAAGGCGTTGGGATCATTCATTGTTGTCTCCTCCCGCATAACGCTCGAACCGCAGCGCCGCCTGGTGCAGTAGCTCGGGCGTCATAGACAGGTACACTTGGGTATGGCGCAGTTCTGCGTGGCCGAGATAAGTCGAGAGCGCGGGCAACAGACGTTGCACATCGGCGCCCTGGCGGTACCAGTCCGTCAATCGGTGGACCGCGAAGGAATGTCTCAGCCCATGCAGACATGGGGCTTGCCGAGAGTCGTTGGTTGGCTCGATCCCGGCGCGACGCAACAGGCTGACGAAGGCTTGGTAGACCGTAGGCTTGCGTAGCGGCGTTCCATCTAGATTGGTCAGGAACGTGGATGCCGGTCCCTGCACAAAGGGCCGGTCTGCACGGAGTTCCGCATATCTTCTCAAGCGAGCGGCCAGTTGGGGGCCGACGGGAACGAGTCGGTTCTTGTAGAACTTCGTATTGCGTACCGTCAGCACCGCCGCCGACAGGTCGACATCATCGACGGTGAGCGATCTGGCCTCGCCGCCCCGCAACGCCGCTCCATAAAGAAGCACGAGCAGCATGTGCAAGGTCGGCTCGTCCAACTGCCATGCGTAAGTCCGGCTCCCCTCAATGGCGCTGAAGATGCGGCACAGTTCTTCACGGGAGTAGATGTAGGGGGGCTGCGACCGAGGGGGCTTCGGCTCATTGTCCGACAGCGGCAGCGGCGAGGAACTGGCGTAGCCCCGGCTGATCGCATAGCGGTAGAACCCAGCCAGCGCGCCGTACTTGTTCTCGCGATATCGAGTCAGCGGACCATTGCCAGCGAGGTAGTCGTGGACCTGCGAGCGGGTGACCGCATCGCAGTCGATTTCCACTCCGATGCCCCTGGCGAAGCGATGCAGCATTTCCGCACTTGTCTCGAACTTCGCACCGTGGGATCGCTGCCACTCTATGTATCGATTGATGGCTTCTTGCAGCGTCATGTCAGGCCCTCCAGGTCGAAGTCGGCAACTTCGCGGAGGGTGTTCAGATCGTGCCTGGCGTAAGTCTTGGTGGAGCGGAGGTCGCGGTGTCCGAGATAATCCCCGATCACCTTCATTGAGACGCCCCGGTCGAGAAGATGCTGCGCCGCAGTGTGACGTAGCGTGTGCGCTCCCCGGCCAGCGGTCGCAATGCCCGCATCGTCCATGCGACGTCGGACGATGTTCGCTGGAACAGTCGCACTCAGCGGTCGGATCGGCGCAGTCAGCGTGAGGAACAGCGCCCGTTCGCGACGCGGGGGGCGAACATCGCGAATGTACCGAACGATGGCCTGCCCAACGGCTTGAGAGAGCGGGAAGAGATCGGTGCGCCCGGTCTTGGGGCGGTGTACGCACAGCGTCTCGTTTCCCCAGTCCAGATCGTCGAGCCGCAAGCCGCGAACCTCCCCGGCACGCAGGCCGTAGACGATCAGGAGCATTAGGATGGCCCTGTCACGCTTGTCCGCCGGTCGGTCGCCGTGGGTGGTGGCGAGAAGGCGCCGGATATCGGCCCGGCTCAGCGTGTTCCACACCTTTTGCTCGGGATAGAACCTTCCGGGCACGATCCCCTCGGCGATGCCCGGTGTGCACCAGCCGCTCTCTTCGGCAAAGCGGAGGAATGCCCGAATCCCTGCGGCGTACATCCTGATCGTCAGGCGGCTGTACTGTCTCCGGGTTGCCTTCGCTTCGATGGCGGCGTCAACATCGGCGATCCGCAAGGACTCGAGCCGCTTGCCGCTCGCGGCGAGCCCGTCGGCGAACTCCCCGGCGTTGCGAAGGCGCAGGCCGATCGTTCCTTCGGAATGACCGCGCTCGCTGCGCATCCACTTCTCGAAGGCGCCGAGTTCAACGCGGTAGGGGTGACAATCCTCCTCGGGCTCATCGAGCCAGCCCAGGAAGCGCAGCCACCGAGTGAGCCTCTTCAACGCGCGCTTCGTTGATTTCGGGGTGGTCCGTTGCCTGAGACCAAGTTTTTTGCACCGCGTGCGATCCCATTCCGGAGCGATGGCCTCTATCTGGGCAACAGAAACCTTCTGGCCCTCCTTCAGGTCCAGAACATGCAACACGCGAACCTGATCGAGCGCCATTAGCCGCAACGTACGTCGACTGGCACCGGAATCCGCGAGGTGTCGAAGGTATCTCTCCCGCGGTTCGACGAGTGGGGCGGCCCGGTATCTCTCGATTATGGTGGAATTTGTGAACAACTCTTCGAACATGACGTGGCTCCTCGTTGTGGGAGCGCACATCATGTCGGCCGCGCGGCCTGGACCGAAATATGTTGTTCAAATCCTGACTAACCACAAGAAATTCAGTCGAATAAACCGGAGCCGCAACATATGGCCTGAGATAACATGTTCATTCATATGTTTCATGAAACATATGAACGAATTCATCTTCAGCGCCTATACGGGGCACCGGCACGAGGCGATCTTTCTGACCGGCATCCCGGACATCCGGGAGAGTCTTCCCTACGCCTCGCCCGATCGGTAGTTCGGTAGTCGCGCGTCGGCACCGCAACGACAGGAACACGACGATGAGCTTCAGCAGTCCGAAGCGCTTACGGCATTCTCCATAGTCGTGATATTGGAACTGCATGAAAGCGATCGCCAAAGGGGATGCTGGTTTCGCCGTCATAGAGCACCACGCCGCGGACGAAGCGGTTGCCGACTGCCTTTTCGAGTTTGCGCAACCCGCGCAAGTCAGTCGAATTCACCGTGGCCGCCGCCTTGACCTCCACGCCGGCGACGGCGCCGGACGCCTGCTCGATGACAATATCCGTCTCGACGCCGTCCTTATCCCGGAAATGGAAGAACTCGGTCGGTGTCTCGTGCCAACTGGCTTGCCTTCGTAATTCCTGAAACACGAACGTTTCCAGGAAATGTCCCAGGAGACTCCTATCTGCCGCGAGCGCCTTGGCGTCGGTGCCGAGCAAGGCTGCGGCGAGGCCCGTGTCGGTGAGATGCAGCTTGGGCCCCTTGACCAGCCGCTTCAGTCGATTGCTGTGCCAGGCCGGGAGCCGTTCCAGCAGGAAGAGCCTCTCGAGAAGCGTGATGTAATCTCCGATTGACGGCCGACTGAGCTCGAAAGGCGAGGCCAGAGTGCTGAGGTTGAAGAGCTGAGCCGTCTGCGCAGCCGCGGCACGAAGGAGCCTTGGCAGGACGTCGAGCGAGCGGACGCGAGTTATATCTCGTGCGTCGCGCTGAACGAGTGCTTCCACATAGCCGCGATACCAATTCGCCAGGCGCCTCGGGGTCGGGCGCTCCAGTGCCGCAGGATAGCCGCCGGCAACGATCTTCTCGACAAGCTGTCCTCCGAGACGTTCGCATTGGAACATCGGGAAACCGTCGCCGAACAGAGCGTTCAGGAAGTCCGCATCGCGGCGGGATGGGTCTGACCGACCCGCAAGCTCAAACTGTGTCAAGGGATGCAGGGGCACGATTTCCAGGCGTCCTGCCAGCGAATCTGACAATTGGGGAACAAGAAAGACGTTGGTGGAGCCCGTAAGCAGGAAACGTCCCGGAGCCCGCTGGCGGTCCACGGATATCTTGATGGCCTCGAATAGCTCGGGAACACGCTGGACTTCGTCAAGGATAACACGTTCTGGCAAGTCGGCAACGAAACCCGTCGAGTCTGCCCGGGCGCCGTCTCTCGTGACGGGATCGTCAAAGCTGAAATACCTATAGTCCCGATCTTCCTGAGAGTGTCCCCATGCGAGCCGATTGCCGCCCCAGGTCAGGTGGTTGCCACCCCAGGCCAGATAGTTCGGCGCGCAGGTGATCTGAGCGAGCGTTGTCTTGCCGCACTGACGCGGGCCGTGAATCAGGACGACCGGTGAATCCTCGAGCGCTTCGACAAGCCGGCGCTCAACGGACCGGGGATAGAAGACCGGATTCGACATCGGCCAAATGTAAGCGCAGTATCCGGCTGATTGCAAGGTTACGTCTCGGCCAATTGAAGACAAGTCCATCGGCTGCAAGTGAGCGAGCGCCCCCTCGGCGGCGGTGATCGAACGAGGGCGAGCCGCGATCCCGTTGACCGACCGGGTATTGCGGGATCGGTTCCATGACGATCTCAACGGCCTGGTCGAGGCAGTCCCCATGACGCTTTTCGCCGCCGTCTTCGACAAGCTCGGGCTGCGCACGAGATATGCCGACACCCGGAACCCCTAGGCGCTGACGTTAGACGCGGCGCTCGGCGGTCTCGCCGTTGATCCCACGTTCGATGTCGAAGAGCGCATCGATCCGCTTCACGGCCTCCATCGCCAGCGGCGAGTTCGTAGAACTTGCGCCTGGTATGCGCGAAGCAGACAGCCTCGGTCACGGGCCCCGGTGATCGGCCGGGCGCGTAGAGCGGGAGCGGTGCGGGATTGGTATCGTTGTATGGCAATCACATTGGGACGGGTGCGACAAGCGAGCGATGCGGGCATTCTCGGAGCATCGCTATTGACGCCTGGGCGGGCTGCGGATAGCCGTCATCGTTGTTGCGCCGGGCGGCGCGCGGCGCCGAAGCCCGTCGCGCCATATGTGACGGAGCGGCGACTGTCGCTCGTAAGGACCGCGAAGCCATGGAAACGGAACTGCTGACAAGCGCATTAGGCGCGACCGTCGACGAAGCTGCCTTTGACCTCGAATGCACCGAAATCGCCAGCGACGGCAAATCGGGGCAACCGTCCTTCCAGCGCGTTTCGGCCGCAGAGCTCCACGACGTTTATCTCCGCGAGAGGGATCGGCTTGTAAAACTGTATGCTAGAGCGAGCGTGCCGGACGCGGCGATGACGCCGCTGGTCGACGCCCTGCGCCGTACGCTCGGAGAGTTCATTCATCCGGACACGGGTAGGATCGGGCACGCGTTTCCCGTCGACGGCAACGATCATGGCAGAGAAACCTTTCGGCAAGACGGCTTGCGCGACGAGGAATCCTGGTCGCCGGTAAGGGAATTTGCGCACGCGCTCGTACGGGCAGCGGCGATCATGGGCGTCGAGAGAGCGGTCGGGCTGCTCGCCGGTTGGAGTCGTGGGGATCCGGTAGAACTGCGCATGTGCACTGTGCTGAGCGGTTTGCCTCTTGCCGCTCCCTTGTCGCCGCGACAAGACATTCGGATCGTCCCGCTGGCCTTGACGACCGCAGAGCTGCCGCGGCTGCCGATACGCCGGGACGCGGCTCCCCAACACTATTTGGGCCTATCCCTGCTGACGGTACAGCTTTCCGCCTCTCCGGCGCTGTTTCGCCCCGATCCGGCCACGGATGACGGAATCGTCCACTCCAGTTCCGTCGACGGCGTCAACTTCGATCTCGTGTGCGAGGCCCTGTCGCTGCAAGCCAACAGCCATGTCTCGCCGGGATTCGCCTGGCACGAGTACCCGGACGCGACCCCCTTCTGCCTCATGCAACAAGATACATGGGGCCCGGCCGGCGACGATCAGCTGAGACATAGGGACTGGGAAAAATTATCACAAGACGCGCTGACCGGCGAGGTAACGATTACGCCTTCCAGCAAGGCGCCACCTCTATGCCTGGACGAAGTAGATCTCTTGCGGATCGTTGAATCGCTGCGTCATGCCGACAAGAAGCTGCGCATCGCGGCCCGTCGCTGGCGCCGTTCGAAACGGCCCGAGGCTCGCCTCGAGGATAGCTACATCGACCTTCGAGTCGCCCTGGAGGCGCTGTATCTGAAGGACTTCGACGACGAGCGCAGCCAGGAAATGCGGTTCCGGCTACCGTTGTTCGGGGCCTGGCATCTTGCCGAGGGTGTCGAAGAGAGGCGGTCAATCCGCAAGACCCTGCGCGATGCGTACGACATGGCCTCCAAGGCTGTGCATGGCAGTGAAGTCCTCAAGGAGCCGGGAGCAGGCCAGTACTGGAAGGCGCGGGCGGAACTCGACCGGGCACAGGACCTTTGCCGCCGCGGAATACTCAAACTCCTCCGCGAGGGTCCGCCGAAAGACTGGGGCGACTTGGTGCTGGGCGGTCCGGCCTCATGAGGCGACGCTCGTCGCCGGGACCCGCCCCAGCATCGCATTACAGGCTGTGTGATGCCCCGGGGACGGACGGTAATCGCGGACAGACCGACTTCAGTTGACCGCCGCTCGACACGATATTGCTCGATTCCTGCCGCCTCTTCGGCAAGGACGCTAAGGTCCTTCAAGGATCAAGAATCGTTCCGGCCGCGCGCAGCTCCGGGCCGACATCCGGGAACACAAACCGGGTCTTGACAGCGGCCTGGCGCTTCGGCGCATGATCGGGGCCTGTTTCAAGGGGGACGCCCGCAGCGTACCGGAAAACGGCACAGGATTATGCCACCGTGGTGTGGTTGACCACGGAGCTGGCCTCGCTGGATCGACCGCCGCCACGCTCAAGGTCGGCACTCTCCTTTCGATGGTGCGCGAGGAGCGCGGATGGGGCCGGGTAGGAGGGGTCGTTGCCGAGCCCCTCCCCCCACAGACCCGAGCGTGCGCGACTGACGCACTCGGTTCCTCACCTGACAGGTTCGCTCAAGAAGGTTGCCATGAGCGCGTGATCGTGACCGGCGGCAGGGGATACCACTTGAGAAGCTCGTTCATCCGGTCCCAGTTCAGGCGCCGCAAGCGGGTGCGGCGTGCAAGCCACATCCGCCAGATGCGAGTGACCTGGTAGCGGAACCACCGGAGACGTTTGCCGTTCCCCGCCAGACCATAGTATGCGCAGTGGCCCCGGATCGCCCGAGCAAGATGGTCGTGCTGCGCCTCGATCGGCAGGTGCCGATTTCTCTTGCACCATTCGTGCACCGATTTCAGCGCGCGGGCGAAGCGGCCTTTCGCCGTGATTTGGCGAACAACGTCCTTGCCTCGCAGCGACCTCCCCCAGACGTGGGTGAAGCCGAGGAAGTCGAACGTCGTGGCCGATGCCATCCAGTGACGCCCGTAGGGGCGCCTCCGGCGGAAGTCCACATAGCGCGTCTTGGCCTCATGGAGCGTGAGCCCGTATCGACCGAGACGTTTGCCCAGCACGTCAAGCAGCCGCTTGCCGCTCTGGCGGTCTTCGAGGGCGACGACAAAGTCATCGGCGAATCTCACCAACTGGCAGTTGCCGCGCAGGCGCGGCCTCACCTCTTCCTCGAACCACTTGTCCAGCACATGGTGCAGGAAAATGTTGGAGAGAGTCGGCGAGATGACGCCCCGAACACAAAAGGCAACTTCCGCTTTGAGCGCGAGATTGTGCAATGGCGCGACCGTCCCCTGATTGATTTGAGACGCAAACGGTAATATTCTTATGACAAATGGCGCGATCATCGCGATCCCAAAAGGTCGAGCGGCTCAACGCCGCATACGCCTTGCTCGCCCAGGGCGTCACGGCGAGCGAAGCGATGCTTCGCCTGTCGCAGCGCTTCGGGCTGTCCCAGCGTCAGGCGTATCGCTACCTCCAGGATGCGCGCACCATGAGCCAGCCGGTCGAGCCGGCCGAGGCGCTGACCCCGATCACCATCAAGATTCCGGGCACGCTGGCGGAGGCGTTGCGGGCGCATTCCAGGAGCAGCGGCGATTCGATCGGGGAGATCGTCGCGCGGGCTTTGAGACGTTTCTTCTCGGACGTGGGACGTCATGGCTGAACGCCGCTCACGCTCTCGGCCCGCCGTTCACCTCGATTACGCCTTCGACCGCCTGCTCGCCGCCAAGCTCCAGAACGCCTACGCGATCCTGGTGCCCGATCGGGCGCACAAGATCCCGCCGCGAACGCACGACGTAGGAGACGATCATGAAGATTGCAGCCCTGTACGCGCGGGTCTCGGGCGAGCAGCAGAGGGATAGCAACACGATTGCCAGCCAGACCGAGGCCCTGCTCGCCTATGCCGAGCGCCACGGCTACCGCGTGGCGCCTGATATGGTCATCGAGGATGACGGCTTCACCGGCGCCGTTCTCGAACGCCCCGGGCTCGAGCGGGTCAGGGACCTCGCCGCCGAGGGACGCATCGAAGCCGTCCTGGTCCATGCCCCGGACCGTCTGAGCCGTCGCTATGCCTATCAGGTTCTGATCATCGAGGAGCTGGCCCGCCAGGGCGTCGAAACCGTGTTCTTGAAGGCGCCGTCGATGGAAACCCCCGAAGATCATCTTCTCGTCCAGTTCCAGGGGATGATCGCGGAATACGAGCGCGCGCAGATTCTGGAGCGTTCCCGGCGCGGCAAGCGTCATCGGGCTCGACGCGGCGACGTTGCTGTCCTGAGCGGCGCGCCCTATGGCTACCGCTACCACAAGAAAACCCAGGACAGCGCCGCGTTCTACGAGATCGTCGAACCGCAGGCGTCCGTGGTTCGCGACGTCTACCGCCATTACACCGAAGATCACATGACCATCGGCGCGATCGCCCGCAAGCTCAACGAACGCGAGGTCCCCACGTCCTCCGGGCGTTGGCGCTGGGAACGCTCGGTGGTGTGGGCGATGCTGCGCAACCCGGCATACAAGGGAAGAGCGTGCTTCGGCAAGACCCGCTCCGCGCCGCGCCAGCGCGTGCGGCCTCTGCGCGGCAGCGACGGGTTCGCCGGACGCCACAGCGTCGGTCACGAGCGGCCGCGAGAAGACTGGATCGAAATCCCGGTGCCGGCGATCGTCAGCGAAGAGACCTTCGCCCTTGCCGAAGAGCGGTTGCAGCAGAACAAGGTCTTCTCCAGGCGCAGGACCAGAACGCCCAGCGTCTCGCAGGGGCTCGTGGCGTGCGGCAAATGCGGCTACGGGCTGTATCGCACGTCGGCCCAAACCAGTGCCCGCAAGATCTCCTACTACCGCTGCCTGGGTTCCGACGCCTGGCGCTATCTCAACGGCCCGCTGTGCGACAGCCGTCCGGTGCGCCAGGATCTGCTCGACGACATCGTGTGGACCGAGCTGGTCCGCTTGCTCGAAGATCCGGCACTGGTGAGCGCGGAGATCGACCGGCGACTGGAGGCGGCCCGTGTCTCCGATCCCAACCAGCAGCGCGAGGCCGACCTTCGGCATCGGCTGATCAGGGTCCGCAAGGGTATCGACCGCCTGGTCACGGCCTATCAGGAAGAGTTGATCACCATCGACGAGCTGCGCGACAGAACGCCCGAGCTCCGCCGTCAGGAACAGGCGCTGCACCGCGAGCTGCAATCCGCCGTCGATCGCGCCCAGGATCGGGAGACCTATCTCCGCCTCGCCGAAACCCTGACAGACTTTCTGGCGCGGTTGCGCTCGTCCGCCGAAACCCTGGACATCGCCGAGCGGCAGCGTATCGTCCGCCTCCTCGTAAAGGAGATTCTGGTCACCGAGGACAAAATCACCATTCGCCATTCCATTCCGATCTCCGGCTCGCCTGGCGGCGGGCCGGACCCGTCGAAACCCGCCAACGGCGGCTCCGATGATGAAAGTTACCTTTTGCGTTCGGGGCGTCATCACCCCACCCTGGGGCGTGCCAGCGACCGGCCTGTGCAGGGTGCCCTCTTCGAGCACCCCCGCTTTCAGCCATTTGTCGATCATGCGCCTTACGA
>JGI24793J26633_1001696_pt1 | contig 11408 bp, 9 predicted proteins | sample MesohylFT_FD_26633 | JGI IMG/M metagenome (IMG submission 26633) | reverse complement strand
GCACTCACTACGTCACATGATCGGAGTGGCTCGTGACTACACCGAATCCACACGGACTAATGTACGAGATCATTTCTCGCAGGGATGAAATGAATCTGCTGGCTTCAAGGGCGATCGGTGTCGAAGATCTGATTTTCAAAGAGCTATCGCTTCCCATGCCGAAGTTTAATCCTGCGGAACTGGGGTTTATGTTAGCAGTCTCGTGGTTGTTCGTACTGTACCACGAAGCAGGAAAAGTGGGGGTTGCATTTCTGGCCGATCGATTCCCAGCGTATTTCCTCGATCCTCAAAACCGATTGGTGGCTCATTACCGAGACATTCAACATTTTCGTACTTATCACCAACATAACCTCGACTTAAGCAAGCCTCATGATATAGAAATTCGAGAAGTGTGTGAAAAATGGCTCACGGAACAATGCGGTACCCCAATTCCTGGCAGCGAGGATCAGTGGAATGTATGCGTAGTATCACTTCTCTCCGAGGCTGTTAGTTTCCTAGATGCTTTGTGCCAGTGTATCCGTGGAATCGAGAATGACGAATCGCAGGAAATGATCGTTCGGGAATGGACTTCCCGGCTCAGGCGATATCATCCGCCCTATGAGTTTGACACGTTGATCTCAAAAGTAGCGAGTGATATGGGCAGGGACACGATAGATCCAGTCCGCATGCGTGAAAGGTACTATGGCAAGTGGACCAAAGACTTGACTTTGTTGCAGGGTGAGTATGAATTCGACGTTGAGGCCCGAAGATTGATCGAGCATACGTTTCTAACCGAAACAGCCGCGATCATCCCTATAACTGGGCAGGATGTGATGGAGGTATTCGGTATCCCTCCTGGCGCTCAAGTGGGTCACCTGCTAGAACGAGCGCATGCTCTACATCAGAGTGCTCCTTGCTCTCGGGATTCTCTATTACAATTGTTGATTCAGGAGGAGAAAAGGTCGTGAAGGTCAATCGCCAAGGTTAATTTGTTACCGCTGATGTAAAAGCGAGCGATATCACCGATGTTGAATTGGCCCACTACAGAATAACAGAATAGTGGGAATATCTGAGGTGGGCCTGGGTAACATCAATCAGCACTGGAGGAACCCAGCATGAACGAAGACAAGCATACCCTTCAGACCGCCGAGCTACTGATCCGCGAATGGTTCCCTGGGCAATTCGGCGACCGCTACTGCATCGACCGCATCGTGGGCAGCTCCTTCGGACGCAATGACCGCGAAGTAAACTACATCACGGTCTACCTCGCGCCTGGCGGTCCACCACTGAACCACGGGGAAACCAACGAGTTCGACATCCTCCTCAAAGAGGTGATGATTGGCCACAATATCCGCGAATGGCCAGCTATTGCCTTCGTAACTCAGGACTGCAAATCGCCATGACGACTAGCCAATTCCAATTGCCGTCGCCACTGGATCCGACCTCTCTTATCGACAGCGCCCATTACGCCGTCAACAACGCCCATCCCGGCGGCCCATCCCGCGAAGCAGTGCACCGGGCCATCAGCACTGCTTACTACGGCGTATTTCACGCCATCAGCGCCATCAACGCTGATGTCCAGCACGGAGTCCCCACAAACGCAGCCACAGCGCAGGCCTGGACCAACACCTACCGGCGAATGCGCCACAATTACGCAACTCGAAGCTTGGGGCAGCACTTGTTCTCCCTGACACAGGACGCACGAAGCCTGGCTAACTACTTCACCGGGCTAAAGACGGCCCGCGAAACCGCTGACTATGACCTCAACCGGGCCTTGACTTCCGGAGACGACAACTACTGGATTGGAGTAGCCAGGGCCGCCTTGATCTCCCTGCAGGCCATGACCGCAGCCGAACGACGAACATTCAGGAATATAGCCCTTAGCGGAAACCCGTAATTTCTAAACCGGTGGCGTCCCCTGCATGAGGCTCGAACTACCGGTAAGGGGCCGTGTTACCAAGGATCACAGATCCCCCAACCACATCTCGAAGATAGTTCCACCTACCGTGCACTCAGGCCCACCAAACTGGATAAAATCAAGAACTTTCCGTATCAGGTTAGATGTGGCAGTGTAATCGGCTTTCCCTTCGGCCTTACAGAAAATGAGGTTGCCAAGCCCCTGACGAAAAAACGGAGGCTTTCCCTTTGGGATGCAGGATAGCCGCGCGGGCTGTCGAGACGTTGTTTGCGCTGGCATCGTCAGAGTATGCAGATTCTGTGGTCAGTTTCAGATGCGAATAACGGACCGGCCGGTCCCTCTCGTTAATCCCATCTATCAAGAGTAGAGGGGGAGTTGGACTTCAGCCGGGCTGGAAAACCCATGTACAATGCTTTCCTTGGTTTCCTTCCAATGAAACCTTCAGCCTTCAATGGAAGATTCCAACGGTGTCTGAACGAAACTGGATTCTGTCCCAGGAGGATGCCGATGAAAGGGTGGAAACGTGGCGAAATCACTATAATGGAGCGAGCCCACGGCGCCTTTGGAAATCTGTATCCAAGGGAGTTCGCTGTGCTGGCGGAAATAGCTGATTAACCCGCAATATTGGCATTATACATGGAACAGAAATGGGGGCAGGTTCGAAGTGCTGATCGGACTATTCCAGTAAGGTGGTACAACCATCGGGGGCATGTCACTACTTCATTTCAAAGAGGATGGCGTTCAACATAGAATCCAACGATCAGGAGAGATAGAAGGAACCATCGTTCGGGAAATCCGGGTTTGATACTGGGTCGAATCCAACCTACGTGGCCTACGGTGATTCCGCTTGAAGCCGGCCAACGAGACGAGTGGTTAATGCTGCCATCAGAGGAACCCGAAGGTGCAATGAGCTCCTCGTTCAGCATCATCATTTGGCAGAATGTGACCGCAACAATCCTAAGTGGAAAGGAGCTAGACCCCACATGCCAGAATACGGTGTAACTCTCCTGTCAGGCGGACTCGACTCCACGACCGTGGCCGCCTATGCGAAAGAACATGTTGATTATATCTCTGCAATTACCTTCCACTATGGGCAAACCCATTCTAAGGAAGTCGACTGCGCGGCGCAGGTCGCCAGCATTATCGGCATTGAGCACGAATTGCTCGACATCTCATTTCTCTCGAAGATAGCTTGGTACTCCGCTTTGACCAATCCCGACCGATTTCCTGTGCCAGCGGACCGTTCCGTGGAGAAGATAGGATACGGGGTCCCGATTACCTATGTCCCCATGCGCAACACCATATTTCTTTCATTGGCCACGGCCTCCCTCGAAAGCAGAGTATTGCACTCCATTGAAATGGAGGGGGTCGATCCTCACAGCGTTGTCGCGTCAGTCTACATGGCTCCGAACGTCCTTGACTACAGCGGATACCCCGACTGCCGCCCCGAGTTCTACAGAGCGATGAAGAGAGCACTGGCTCTCGGCAGTAAGCTCTGGACAGAACACGCGGTGTCAGTCAACATTGAGACACCGATTATCGACCTGTCAAAAGCGGAGATAGTAGCCCTCGGAATGAAACTCGGAGCTCCGCTGGGATACACATGGAGTTGTTATGAAGGCAGGGAAACTCCTTGCGGGGCGTGCGACAGCTGTATTCTGCGCGCCAAAGGGTTCGCGGAAGCCGGAGTGCCTGATCCTTTGCTGGAACGCCTCGGGAGGGATTGATTCTCATTGGAACTTCTGCTAACTATCCCAACGCCGAACCGTAACCGTGGCCGGAGCCTATGGTGTTTCCTTCCAGTGGCTCGGCGATAGGCCGCAAAACCTACGCCTGCATCGTATGATCACCCGACACCACCATGCTTGACCCGAGAAGCAGGCTTGGTAGCCTCTGAGCTTGTTACGGTCCCGTGACCTACCATAGGGGAAGAGACGAACATTCTTGTGGTCATCCCAGCTTGCCGTAGGCGTAAGTAATCCATATCATCGGAGTAGACAGTCCTGACAAGGCTCTAGCTACCTCGATGGGCTAGGACGCAATTGCCGAATGATTCCAATTGACCGATTTCAAGCTGCACTGCAAACGGCTATGGGTGGTCGACTGTTGGACCAACAACAATTCGCCGTGGTATCCCAAACTCCTGGCAATCCGCTTATAGTGGTGGCTGGGCCAGGTACCGGAAAGACCACCGCAATTGTTGCCCGGGCGTTGAAGCTGGCTTTCGTCGACGGCTGGGACCCGAACAGCATGATGTTAACTACTTTCACCAAGAAAGCTGCGGCGGAAATGCGGTCTAGGATACTTGGTTGGGGAATCGGTGTTTCAGAGGCGCTAGGTAGCGGCAATTCCGATTTAGAGCGAAGTTTTCTGGAGAGTCTGGACATCAACAGATTCCGTACTGGGACATTGGACAGCCTCGCAGAGCAAGTCCTATCCGAATATAGACCCGCGAACACGAGCCCGCCCGTGGTCCTCGACGAGTTCATAGCCAACGGAGTATTGTTGAGGTCGGGTCTATTCGAGAACAACTTATGGCAAAATGCTGATTTGCTGACGTTCTCCTCCTGGCACTCTGGTAACCCAACTCCCTCGGTGCGGGACCTTTTGCGGCTCTGTAGGTCATATGCTGACCGTGCCGTTCATGACCTCCTTGACCTCCCTCAATTCGCTGCCGTCAATGGCCCCCACCAAGCTATGGCGACCGTAATTGAACAATACCAAGCAGGTCTGAGTAACTTGGGTCCCAGCGTCGTAGACTTTGCACTGCTGGAGTACCTATTCCTCGATCAGCTACGGTCTGGAGCACTTGACGGATTTTGCAGCGAATTGCAGGCTATATTCGTGGACGAGTATCAAGATACCAATGCGTTGCAAGAAGCAATATACATGGAGATAGCGAGGAAAACGGCTCACTCGATTACGATTGTCGGAGATGATGACCAATCACTGTACAGATTCCGGGGAGGCACAGTTGAGCTATTCAGTGGAGTGCAGCATAGGGTCCAGTCGGGCCTGAGCGGTAGCGTTCCAACAGTGCTATATCTCAGCAGCAATTACCGGTCGAGTCGTGAGTTAGTAACTTTTGTCAGCGATTTTGTAGACCTTGATCCTCAGTACCAGCCTTCTCGAATTCCAAATAAGCCCCGCCTTCAGGGACCACAATTTGACTTGGGCCTACCTGTTCTGGGACTCTTTAGACCGAATATTGACGACTTGGCCTACGACTTGGCCGAAATGATGGATTACCTCTTCAACCAAAGAGCCGTCAGTCTCACGACAGATGTTGGGAACATAAACCTGACGGTTCCCAACGAAGGGATGCCTGGTGACTGCGCCTTCCTCGGTTTTTCGGTTCGGGAGCAAACATCTTGGAACCCGTATGGAAGTGGAGGCCAGCCCAGACTGCCATTATTGTTGAGGCAGAATCTGTCGTTATTGGGTCAGCCGATCAGTGTGTTTAACCCACGTGGCCAGCCATTACACCAAGTGATCGAAGTGCGAAGGTTATGCGGGTTGATGCTGGAATGCATAGACCCTGGTGCTGTGGTCCAAAATTCCGTGTTGAATCTCGGTCCCCAGGTTGACGAGACCTTGAACCAGTGGCGAGGGGCGGCACGGAGGTTCATTTCTTCAAACCCTTCTCCTACGATTCCCAGTTCTTTGATTGACTTCGTAGCATCCTGGGGCTCAAAGACCCCTCAGATAGGAAACAATTGGCCCGACAGTATTCCTCTCTTGGACCTTTGTTACCAAATTTCCACTTGGCTCCCTTCGTTACACGAGGAACCTGAGAAGCAGATATTCCTGGAAGTCATCGCTAGAGCAATCACCAAGTCCGCTACGCTCAATCGGTTTGGATCTAGGGTGGTGAACGAACCGAATCACCTAGAACGTCCTAGTGTGTTAGAGGCTATACGCAACATTTTTGCCCCCCTTGCGATGGGAGATATATCTATTGACGAGGAACTTCTAGAGGAATTTCCACGTGACGCAGTCAACGTCTTGACTATTCACCAAGCCAAGGGGTTAGAGTTTCCGATGGTCATCGTTGATGTCGCTGCCCACTACAGAACCAACCATCCGTCGCATAGGAATATGCGATTTCCTGACCGACAGGAAGAAGTCCACATAGTTGAAGACTACACCATACCGCACAGCGAACTTCGGTCCGGTCAATTCAGACTTTGGCGTGATCGAGCCTTCGATGACTTGGTACGGAGATACTTCGTGGCATTTAGCCGGCCTCAGACTCTTTTGGTTCTAGTTGGCCTCAATGCCGCCCGTCCAGAAAGAACAATCAGAAATGTCGCACTGGGTTTCGAAAGGAGCGGCACTTCACACTGGGTGGGTAACGGAAGACCCTACCAAGAAATCCAGGATATAGGGCCCTTTATTCCATAGACAGCACACACAACTGAGGAGCAATTACCATGACTCTATTGCCGGTGAGAAACCCGATATACATGGTGCCAAACTACAGTGTGACGGGAGATATTCTCTCCTTCAGCCGATGTGGTCTCCAATACCGATACCTCAATGGTAGTTCTCTGCCTCCATCTCGGCCAGTCCAGATGTGGTTCGGAGAATTCATCCATGGTGTGTTGGAACTGGCGACCAGGTACTTCCAAGAAGGCCATTTCGGGTCTTTGCCATGGGACAGTGCCCAGATTGACTCCCAAATATGCGCCCCTGTTGTCGCTAGATTGGCCACCGAGGGAAAAACGCCTCGAAGTCGAGCAGCAGAAGAAAATGCCCGGAATCGGGCGCTAGTGGCCATCAACCAGTTGGGACCAGACCTGTTCCCTCTGGTTGAAGCCGCGGAAGTATCGGTAAGTGGCACGAGGCGAATGCCCCCAAACACCCAGTACCGAGCGAGTTACTTCGAGATTACTGGCCGGATCGACCTAGTAACGAGTTTTAGATTGGATGACTTTAAACCCGAAGAAAACCCAATAGTGGACGCTATCCGTGCCATGGTCCCCGAAGAATCCGCCAATGACCCATTCGAAGTCTTGGTTGACTACAAGGGGACGCGCCGACCTTCGACATCCTCGGATGAGTGGCAATTGTACGAGCGCCAGCTACAAACCTATGCTTGGTTGAGGCAACGGCAGCCCAATAGCCTCCCGGTTGTTGCTGGATTGGTCATTTTTGTCAACGAACTCCTGCCCACCACCTCCGACATGACGAAGCTAGGGGTGGACATTAACAAGGGTGAAACCGACGTCATTCCCGAGCCCAATAGCTTGGACCAACAAATCGTCTTGGGAACCCGTCATGGCGACTCGCCGTTTGGCCTTTCGTGGGGCTACAGATTGGCAAGAGCTCTGAGGGTCGTTCCCGTGGATGACGCAAATCAGAAAGATGCTTTGGACAGGTTCGACGGCATAGTTGAGCAGATCGAATCAAGTGTTGACCAAGAGCTTTCGTCTGGGTCGATCCAACAGAGTTGGACTCCCCGTCCGGTGGATGAAACTTGCGTGGCCTGTGACTTCCAAACGGTTTGTCCAATGTCCCCTTACCTGGGACCCGCTCTGGCACCCTTGGGTAGGAGGTCTCCTGACGATTTTTAGCTTGAAGACAGGTAGGTATGGCCAACTTCGACGTATAACCACGGGCTGAGGAGCGCCATACGCGGACTTCAATATAGGCTGTCATGCAACATTAGGGTGTTGTGGGCGCCACGCCGCTTGTTCCGGTTTGCACCACGGAATATCAGCATGTGTATCCCTAAACTCGTACAGAATTTGCAAACGCACTTCTTCCAAGGACGTTCCTCAAGGGTTCGGCGGTATTTTGTCTCCATAGACTTGGTCTCGCTAGACCTGGCAAGGTGGCTATCGTAGTTGAGGACAGCATCAAGAACCTCGTTGATACCAACTTCGTCCCTGTCGTATTGGCAAAGAAAGTTCAAGACCTCCAGTTCTTCTTTCTCCAATTGCTCGATATCGGCCTCCATTTCATTTAGGCGGTTCCGCGTGCGGCCATCCTTGGTCATGGGCACTCGGATGGCTGCGTACCAATTTCCGTCGGCGCCCAGATAATTTTGATCTGATCTAAGCCACGCCTTTCGGAAGTACGTAGCACTGTCGAAACTGTCAACTTTGAGCTCCCGGAAGAAGTCCTGCAAGCCGGGCCGAAAGATCCCAAAGAGATGAATCCACGGTCTGCGAGTTCGGGCATCGGCTGCTTTAGCCACGGCGGCTACTATACTTTTGACCTCCGCGTCGCCTTTCGGGACAAGACCCCCTATCGCCAAGTGGCGGTACCCCATCTCGTAATAATGGTGGACTGACTGCGCATACTGGTCGGGGCTCAGAGCTTGAATCGTCCCAACGGGGTTGAATTGAACTTTCCGCCGTCTAGCGGATTCAATGAAAAGCTCAGCGTTGCGTCGAGTTAGGTCTACCCTCTCTAGTCTTTCGGCGATGCTTAACTCGATAGCTTTTCCTTCCCGGCTTATTTTCTGTGCAGGAATGTGGTCGACGGAAGCTCCAAAATCAAAGCCGTAAGATTCATAGAGTGCTACTGCCTGGTCGACGGAGATAGCCGGGATATCCTCATTGAGGTAGCTGAAGGCCCCACAGTCTCCGAACAGGTACTGAGAATCAGTCAGACCGTAATGGCTTCGAAGCGGTTTGGGTGATAGGGAACTGATTTCAGTGCCTTCCAGTCTGCGCAGTGGCCCCTTCTGCGAACCTTGTTGAGCTAGGCTGACCAAAATTCCGTCGGACATCTGCTTGGGTTGCATGAGAACCGAACAATGTTTGTCGTTTCGCTCTTCACGTCTCGGAGCGGAAAAGGAATCGGACTCAAAATCAAAATCTGGGTCTAACAAGTCATCCCAATCTGGAAGAAAATATGTGAACCTGCCAGTACCTCCCTCTATATCAACTCTTAGTCGGCGGGGCGACTGTGAAGCCGAAAGAAAACTCTTGATCTTACTTAGTTTCTCTCCAATCCCTCCCTGGAAAACTTCATGCTTTATCCCGAGCCGCTCTAGGGCCGGTTTCACAGCAGGCAGGTAGTCCTTCCCCAAAGATACGTAAGCGGAATCGTGAGAAGCAGCCCATTTATAGAGGACCTCGGCGCACTCCGTTTCCTTGGCTCTAGCAGTTGCCACGTCCATTCGTTGGTCGTAATTCTCAATACCTTTGAGAATTCCGAACAACCCATGCTTCGCAGACAAGACGCCGACAGATACATCCTGAGGCCAGTGATAATCTCGGAAGTGTTTTCTGAGGATTTGATAAGCAGGACCGTTATACCTGAACAGGGCTGGAAGCAAGCCGTCAGAAACCTGCTTGCGGCCTGAGCAGGATAGGATCAAGAGTTTCTTGCTCAATGACACTACCTCTTTGCCAAAATGGGTTGAGCATCGCTCGTTCTGTAGTCTGGCCACACGCACAGTTCAAACCGACCTTGGATGTGCAAGGCAAATAGGACTTTCGCTAAGCCGAGACAGAGTCAAGTTCGCAACATCATCTTTAGGTTGTGTTCAGACATCCAGTCACTTGTACGATTACAAGCATCCCCCACGAACAGCGCCTGGCGAGGTATCAGGCTTTGTAAGTGCCTCCCAGCGTTGCCAGCGCCTCGGGAAACTCGGCTTCGTGGAAAACGAGGCGGAATGTACCCTTGGCCGGCCCGTCCTTGATGGTCATTGTTCCACAGTTGAAGGCGTTTTGGAGCGTCTCAAGCACTCGCTGTTTGTAGTCGGTATCCGGGTTGCCGCGCAGGTGCTCACCTTTGGTTTCGAAGACCAACACATGAGGTTTGCCCTTGGTTTCACCGCCCATAGCCACGAAATCAGGCCAGATTCGTTCCTGTTTCCAGCCCCGGAGATAGTAGTCTCCACGCTGTCGGACTGCCACCCGGTGCCACCATTTCAGCGCCTTCTGTTCATCTAGGTAGCGGGCGAAGTTACGTTCCAGAGTTGAATCGAACTGCTGTGCATATACAGGTTCAAACAGACTGAGTTGTACCTGTCTCCCGTCGTTCCCCGCCAGGAGCGCCGCATCGCTGGCTATGGGTATTTCGTAGCTTTCGACCATGCGGAAATTCGGTTGGCGCCCCTCCAGGTCAAAGCGTATCTGGCCGTCGCGCAACTTGTCGCGGAAGATTTTTTCTGCCTGAAGTAGCAACTGATTCGACACATGGTCTCTTAGCGCGAATGCCAGGTAGGAACGGCGGTCATAGATTTCGTCGTCTGTGTCGCCGTCGTCTCGAAGTTTCTCCACAAATTGCTGTGAGATCCGAGCCGCTTGCCACGGATTCGGAACCACATCTGACAACCGGCGGGCAAACCAGTTTAACTGAACATCCTTGGCAATGTTCAGTTCTGTCTCAGGATGAAAAACGGGAAGCGCATTACCGACGTCAACGCTTGCGGATTGCCGGACAGCCCTGTCCGGGAGGCTGCTCTTTGGGTCGGGAGGCTCAATCGTGTTCCAGTCAATTTCCGGTAGTATATGGGCCTGGTAATCCAACTCGCCCCACCCTTCACCACGCTGATGTAGAACCAGAGGAAGGAAGATATCCTTGCCCTCAAACCCTTCCCGCCGCTGTAGGGTGATGCGCCGGAAGTCAGTCGAGTCACTGGTCACTGCGTCCCCCAGGCCAGTCAAGCCCTCTTCTTCCAAACCTTGTTTGACCTGCGCCACCGCGTCGCCAACGCTTGTGTTCCAGCAGTAGACGTAGCACTGGTCCAAGGACTCCCGTCCGGTACGCCGGGCGTGAGGCTGACGCATCACTCGGCCCACCAACTGAGTGATGGCTCGCTGGGCGCGGGTGTTGTCCAGCATCACCAACAAATAGGCAAAGGGGCAATCCCAACCCTCCATAAGGGCGGCCCTGGTGATTACCCATCGTACTGGAGAAAACTCCGACAACAGGTCTTCACGGCGTAATTCGTCCAGCTCAGAGGATTTCACGGCAATGGAGTCTTCGGACACCCCCAGGTTCTGGGTCAGATACTCCCTCACGTCCTCCGAGTGGACACGCTCCCCATCCCTCTGGTCCCTGCCCGTGCGCTCTACCCGCACAACGGCTATTGGGCGAATGTAACGGCCTGCGCTCATCTGCAACGAATTCGCTTCCGTATCAAGGCGCTCCAGTTCGTCGTGGGCCTGGGCTAAGGTGAAATGCCAGTCGGCGTTGGTGAAGGACGTCACCTGAACCGGGAGTTTAATCATCTCCTCGTTTTTCAGTTCCACTCCGGTAATATCAACCAGCAGGTTGCTAATCCCCTGGTTTGGCGTAGCGGAAAGTTCAATCACCAGGCTGGGATCCAAGCGGCTGACCGACCGCGCAAACTCTTCGTTGGCCTCCAAGTTGCGAGCGCCATAAGCCTTGTGCGCCTCATCCAGTATCACCACCGGGCGCAGCATCTTGAAGACGTTGAAAAGACTGTGCTTCACCGGGCCGTCGTCGGTAATCCGCTCCAAATCAGGATAGTCATTGAGCAGCCTGGCGTCGCCGAGCAAGTCGTCGCTGTCCGGGAAGAGCG
>JGI24793J26633_1001678_pt1 | contig 11497 bp, 8 predicted proteins | sample MesohylFT_FD_26633 | JGI IMG/M metagenome (IMG submission 26633) | reverse complement strand
GGGGGGGGATAATTTTCATGACAATAGCTGCTCATAGCAGTGCTCCTGATGTACGAGTATGGGCGACGGCAATATATTGACAGCGTACTACAACTTTTCGGATAAGGGCAAGCAAAAAAATGAAATTGATCGAGTTTGCTTTATCAATTCGTATGCGTTATCCTACGCTTATCGACAACATGAAACACCAACAGGAGAGTGCATCATGCAAAACGGAATCATGGACATCGTCGTCGAATACTGCGCCACTTGAGGACACCAACCCAATGCCGTCAGTTTGACGGACGAAATCTTGAACGAACGGGAAATCGAATACTTCATCAGCAGTTGGAAGCTCGTTCCCGGCAGCGGTGGCGTCTTTGATGTCTGGGTCAATGGCGAGCGTGTCTTCTGCAAGAAAGAGGTCGGACGCCATGCCGAACCGGGCGAGGTCCGCGCCGCTATCAACGCAGCGCTGGACAAGATCCGCCCCGCCGATGTAGAAATGGCCGCCAGCTAGGCGCAGTTTTAGCGACACAGCATAAAGACCGTTCTGGCAGCCTTGCGTTGTGGGACGGTCTTTATGATTCTGCGTGATCTGCTTGTCCCACAGTCGAAATTGGTATACACTGATAATGTGTTAAGAGCCGGGCATCGCACGGTTCGCATTGTAATTTGGCTAACCTTCAAGGGAGGAAGGAAAATGAAACGACTTGCAATTTTCGCAGTACTTTTGGTCAGCTTGCTGGCGCTGGGCAGCGGGATGGCAATGGCGCAGGACGATGGACACATTGTTGCGCGCATCATGGACCGCGGCGAAATGATCTGTGGCGTAAACACGGTGCTTCCCGGTTTCGGCACGCAGAACGATGCTGGCGACTTTGTCGGTTTTGATGTCGATATCTGCCGCGCTGTAGCTGCTGCTGTACTGGGCGATGCAGACGCTGTGGCTTTCCGCCCCTTGACCGCCGCTGAACGTCCGACCGCGCTGGCTGGTGGCGAAATTGACATGCTCAGCCGCAACACCACCTGGACGCTCAGCCGCGATACCGAATGGGGCGCCACCTTCGGTCCCACCACCTTCTATGACGGGCAGGGCATTATGGTCAAGGTGGACTTCGGTGTGACCAACCTCATCGAACTTGCCGAAGAAAGCGTCACTATGTGCGCCACCGCCGGCACGACCACCGAGCTCAACATCACTGATACGGCGAATCGCCTCAATGCCGACTGGGAATTGAGCACCTTCCAGGACTTCGATGCGATCATGGACGCCTATGAAGCTGGCGCTTGCGACGCCTTCACCAGCGATGTGAGCAGCCTCGTTTCTCGCAAGGCGACTTCAGTCGATCCAGCCGCGCATCTGATTCTGCCGGAAGTGATCAGCAAAGAGCCGCTCGGTCCAGTCAGCCCGCAGAGCGATGCGACCTTCGCCGATATCATCCGTTGGACAGTTTGGGGTCTGGTAAGCGCCGAAGAGATGGGCATCGACAGCATGAACATCGGTGACTACATGGACAGCGAAGATGCTAGCGTCGGGCGTCTGCTCGGCTTGGGCGATAATGTCGCTGGCGAATACCTGGGCATCAACGATGAGTTCATGGTTGATGTGATCAGCCAGGTCGGCAATTATGCCGAGATCTTCAATCGCCACCTGGGTCCGGATACGATCTTCGGTCTGAATCGCGGCGTCAACGCGCTGTGGACAGACGGCGGCTTGCTCTACGCAGCCCCCTTCCGTTAGATCGAACCAGGCTTCACCAGGCATTTGAAATACGAGGTCTGTCGTCTCCCAGGCGACAGGCTTCTTTTTTTCTTTGATGATGCAGCCAGCCGCCTGTGATATCATCTAGGACACAGCTGACCAGCAGGTTGCGACACAACAGCAATTCGTTTTTCTTGTGACATGCCAGATTTTGATTGACGATTATTTGTCTTTCGTGGCGTGTTCGTTTACAATCTGGTCGAGGCGGGCAAGAGCGATCTGAAGTTGCCAGCCAACCCGCCGGTCTCCGCAAGCACAGCGGATCTGTCTGAGGAGCGCCGATGGCAAGCGACAAGCCATCACAAAACGCAAATGTGCTGCCGTCGATCTTGCGCGACGGGCGCATCTTGCAAGGCATCGCCCAGATCTTGTTTGTGATGGTCGTGGTCGTGGCCTTCAACGACCTGGCTGTGCGCATCAATTCCGCGCTGGATGCTACCAACCAGACGCCCAATTTTGAATTCCTTCAAAATCGCGCCGGCTTTGGTATCGCCGACTCGGGCAGTTATTCGTCCAACGACCGCTATATTGATGCCTTCAGCGTGGGCTTTATCAATACCCTGCGCGTAGTGCTGCCAGGATTGTTGGCGACAACCGTGCTGGGCATGCTGGTTGGCGTGCTGCTGCTGAGTCGCAACTTCTTGGTTCGCAATATCTCGCGCGTCTATGTCGAGGTGCTGCGAAATACACCCATCCTCTTGCAGATCTTCACCTGGTATTTCGTCGTCATCTTCGCCCTGCCGCCGCAGCAAGAATCGATCGCGCTCCCACAAGAAGGCATACGCAATCTACCCCTGCTGCAATATGCTCTTTCGCTCTTGTTGATCGCTGGCATCTGGCAATTCAGCGGCGGCTTGCGGCGCAAGACCTGGCGAATGCTTACGCGCGAAATCGGCATTGCCATCGTCATCGTGGTCAACCTGCTGGGCATTGAACTGGTTGGCAGCGGCAGTCCTATCGAATTCCTGCCCGGCATTTACATCAGCATCAAGGGCGTGGCGATCTTCGAGTTGATTCCATCGTCGCTGTTTGGCGAGTGGATGGTCTTCGTGGTCATTGGCATCGTTGTCGCGGCGATGCTTTGGCGTTATTTCGGCTTCATCACCGAGTCGACCGGGCGGCCTACTCCGCGCACCAGCGCCGTTGTGATCAGCGTAGCGGGCTTTACGTTGCTGGGCTGGCTGATCATGGGCATGCGCCCGACGCCGTCAGCCATCAATGTCTACAACGACGACCGCGATGCCTTTGTCGACATGTCCTACGATGACGCTTTTGAGTCGGGTCTGCTGACGATTGAACAAGAACTGGAATACACACGCCAGCCGCTGCTCTACCGTCCACCCACGTTGGACCCCCGCGGTCGCAATGTCGAGACGGGCATAGAAATCTCGCCGGCTTATCTGGCGGTTTTCCTGGGGCTGGTCATCTATACATCTTCGTTCATCGCCGAGATCGTGCGCGCTGGCATTCAAGCCGTGCCCAAGGGGCAGCTGGAGGCGGCGCGGGCATTGGGGATTTCAAAAGGCGACATGCTGCGGCGCATCGTGCTGCCCCAGGCATTGCGCGTCATCATCCCGCCGCTGGGCAACCAATTTCTGAACCTGGCGAAGAACTCCAGCCTGGCGATCGCCGTCTCGTATACAGACATATTCCAGGTGACGAACACCATCATCAATCAGAGCGGGCAATCCGTAACGGGCATCTTGATGGTTCTATTGTCATATCTCGTTATCAGCTTGGCGATTTCGCTGATGATGAACATGGTCAATCAGCGCTTCCAGATCGTTTCGAGGTAGGCGATGGCAGACCACAGCGTTGACGCCAGCAAGACGATTATCAACCACGCCGACGAGCCGACGCTGCCGCCTCCACGAGCCGAAGCAGGCCTAAGTGGCTGGCTGCGCCNAAATCTCTTTGGCTCACCGGTCGATATCGTCGTCAGCGCGCTGGCAACGATATTGGTTGTGGCGCTGGGGATCGGCTTCTTTGATTGGGCTGTGAGGAGCGGCAACTGGTTCGCCGTCATCAACAACCAGCGCCTGCTAATGATGGAATCTTTTGAGCAAGCGCTTGAATGGCGGCTGGCTATCGTCGTGCTGCTACCGGCTATATTGACTGGCATCAGCCTGGCCGCCTGGGCGCGGGCTGCTGCGCGCGTGCTGACGATGCTGACACTGGCGGTCATTGTGGTGGTGGCGCTGCTGCCGTCGCTTATTGAGGCGAGCATCGACCAGCCCAGGTCTTACTTCGCTGCTGGCAATGTTGATATCATCGACAGGGCTTCTGCATTGACGCCCCAGCGCGACCTGGCATTCATCGCCGCTGCAGGCGAAACCGTGTCTGTCAGCCTGGCGCTGGACGAAGTCGCCGATATCGAAACCTTGCGCGGCCTGGCCGGTTTCTCCGACCGAGCGACCAATGCGCTGGCAAATGCCGCCAACAACCGCATTGAACAGCAGGGTACGACCGGCGAGACATTTGACCGCATGCTCAGTGGCGAGCTGACCGAGTCGCTGGAAGAGCGCACCCGCCTCAGCATTCGCACCTTCAGGCGTACCAACGACATGCTCGCCTCGACCCGCGATTTCGTGGAATCCACTGGCGCGCGTTTGACCCAGAACGATGCGACAATCGCAGAAATGCGCTGGTGGCTGGGCAGGCTGAAAGCAGCGGCGGGCGCAACCGACCCGCGCCAGGCAACGATCTTGGACGCGATCGTGCCGCTGGAAGATGGCATCAAGAATCTGTCAGTGAGCGATGCTGCGCCTCTGCAGCTGCATGAAGCGCTCGTCAGCTTGACTGCTGCCACGCTCGCCAGTGACCAACTGGAAGACCTGGGCGATCTGCTGGTCGTACAATTGTCCGAAGACCTGATCGGCAAACCAGACCAGCGCAATGATGACGAGGAGTTGATCAGCCCGTCATCCCGCGAAGCCGCCTTCCTGCGCGAGATGTTCGTGCGCCTGCTGACACCACAGTCCGTGCTGGATATTTACCAGCTGGGGCAAGCGCCAATGCAAGTAGCCATCCGCGACGCTCGCAGCTTGGACGCTTTGGCAGACGGCGTGCTGAGCGATGTTGGCGATCGTGTGACATTCGAAGTCCCTCAAAATGGCTGGTACATCTTCAGCAAAAACGCCGCCGAGGGACACAGTGGCAGCGCCATCCTGGCTGTCCATGGCATTCATCCCATCGTCGAGCGCACACTCAGCCCCACCGAATCGCGATATGTGCGCGTGAATGATAATGCTTTGGTGATAAGGGAATCGCGTCCGCAGATTGATGGCAAAAACATCCCCTTCGTGGTGTTGATCGACAATCAATTCCGCGGCTTGCGCGACTTGCAGGCCTACCTCATCCACTTTATTCCACCTTTCTTTAACCAGGTAGAGGCGCTGCTGCTGCCCTTCTTCATCACGGTCGTATGGGGATTTGTATTTGGGCGCGGCATGGCGCATATGCTCGGCGAGCAGTCCATATTCAATGCGCGCGACAATCGGCTGGTGATCATGGCTTGGGCTTTTTCGCCCTTGTTGATTTTGCTTGCCTACTTCGTGGTGGTGGACGTCGGCGGTCTGACGGGCATTCCCAGAGTCGCGATGCAGTTGGCGGCGGCATTTGGCGCTGTAGAATTGGCGCGGCGCATCGAAGCCTGGCTCAGCCGCAACAACACGGGCGAAGACGCGGAAGGCTCGCTGAATCGGCTGCTCTTGTATGGATGGGCTGCTTTTCCCTTTGTCATGTATGTGATGGCATCGGGGATAGGCGGATTATCTGGCGCGACATTGGCCAGCGGCTTGGCAGGCTTGCTCTGGCTGCTGGTGATGCTGTGTGTGGGCATGCTCTACCGTGGGAAGTTGGGATATGTACTTCTGGTTGGCGGGTTCTTCCTGCCGCTGCTTGGCGCGCACATAATCAACACGGTCTGGGCTGGCTGGACGACAGATCCCCTTTCGTCCCTGGCGCTGTGGCTGGCGCTGGCAGCTCTGGGCATGCTGGCGGGGCTACGCGGCGAGTCCATGCGCAGCAGTCTGTCCATGTCGGTCAAACGCGCAGGTTACTTGCTCAGCTGCCTGGCCTTCGTTTTCGTATTTGTAGACATCAACTTGCTGGCTGGCGATGCCATGGCTGGCTGGCTGGGGGCTGTGGCATTTGCGCTTTGGCTGGGCTGGATGTTCTTCAGCGGGGCTCTGCAGTGGAACTCGAACCGCATCATCATTGGCTTGCTGCTCTTGACTTTTCTGTGGCTGCAAGCCTGGGCATCGCTGGATCGCACATCGAACGCGCTCTTCATCGTCTGGCTGGCGGCGGGCACAATGGCTTTCAAACGCGGCGAGTCTGAACAAGGCACGTTGAGCAGCAGCCGCAAGGGACCTGCTGGCGCGCTGATGAACAGGCTGGGCAGCAATCCCAAGCGTGGCCTGGTTGCGACGGGCCTACTCTGGCTGGCGGCGCTCCTGCTCTTGCCAAGTCTGATAACCGGGCTGGCAGCACAGGGCATCTTGCAAACACCGGCGACTGACCTGCTGCCTGTATCGGACAAGCGGCTGTGGGGCGGTTTGATGCTGACCATGCAGTTGACGATATTGGGCGTGGGCGCATCCTTCCCGATCGGCCTGGCTTTGGCGCTGGGACGACGCAGCTCTTTGCCGGTCGTTAAGGCGGCTTGCATCCTCTACATCGAAGCGGTGCGCGGCGTCCCGCTCATCACAGTGCTCTTCATGGCGACGCTGTTGGTGCCGCTGATCGATCCCACGTTGGCGACAATCGAAGGGGCTGTGCGCGCCTGGGTGGGCATCACCATGTTCAGCGCTGCTTACCTGGCAGAAAATGTGCGCGGCGGCTTGCAATCTATTGGGCGCGGTCAAACAGAAGCGGCGCAAGCGATTGGCTTGTCCACCTGGCAGACGACCCTGCACATATTGCTGCCACAGGCATTGCGGGCGGTTATCCCGGCGCTGGTCGGGCAATTTATTTCGCTTTTCAAAGACACCTCGCTGGTCTACATCGTGGGCTTGGCAGAGATCCTGGGCATCGCCCAACGGGTGGTCGCCCAGCCAGAATACTTGCAGCGGCGTCAGGAAACCTTCCTGTATGTCGCGATCGTCTTCTTCGTCTTCAGCTACATCATGTCCTACATCAGCCGCAAGGTAGAAGCGACTGGTTCGGGAGCGGTGCGGGCAGAACGGCTCTAGGCGCGGCGCTATAGGCAAAGCGGAGGCAACAATGGAATCGGACAGCAAGCAGGTCATGGCGGGCGACGAGCCGATCATCATTTGTCGTGAGATGAACAAATGGTTCGGCGAATTTCATGTATTGCGCAATATCTCGCTGGAGGTGATGCCGCAGGAAGTGCTGGTCATCATTGGACCATCTGGCTCGGGCAAATCGACCTTCATCCGCTGCATCAATCGGCTGGAAGAACACCAGGACGGCGCCATCATCGTCGATGGCATCGAGCTGAGCCACGATGTGCAGAATATCGCCGAGATCCGCCGCGAAACCGGCATGGTCTTTCAGCAATTTAATCTCTTCCCGCATTTGACGGTGATAGACAACATCTCGCTCGCGCCGATGAAAGTGCGGCACTGGGCCCGCGACAAAGCCGAACAACGGGCTATGGAATTGCTGGAACGGGTCGGCATCCCCGAGCAAGCCTATAAGTACCCAGGACAGCTTTCAGGCGGGCAGCAGCAGCGCGTCGCCATCGCCCGCGCCCTGGCCATGGAGCCAAAGATCATGCTCTTTGACGAGCCGACATCGGCGCTTGATCCCGAGATGATCAAAGAAGTGCTGGATGTCATGAAAGAGCTGGCGCGCACAGGCATGACCATGCTGGTGGTGACGCACGAGATGGGCTTCGCGCGGGAAGTCGCCGACCGCGTCATCTTCATGGATATGGGACGCATCGTCGAGCAAGGCCCGCCAGAGAATTTCTTCAGCGACGAAATCACTCACCATCCGCGCACGCAGGAATTTCTGGATCAGATCTTGTAGTCCCACGCGCTGTCAGCCATCCAAGCCATACACCAACGTGTCGGGATAGAAGGCAGCCCAGGCAAACCAGAAGTGCGGGAAAGCGTTGATCCATTCCAGTTGCGCGCCCGCCAGTTCGCCGCTGGTCGCCTCGCCAAAGGCATTCCAGATTGAGCCAGTCTGCGCATCCACGAAGCCGCCGCTCTCGTCCAGCGCAAATTCCAACGTCATGCCGTCCAGCTCCGCCCGATACAGGCCCGCCGTGCCAATATCGCGCGCATTGTCTATGACAGCATCGCCCAGGGCGCTGGCGACGCCAGCCTGATAGAAGACCACCACCGGCGTCTGCCCAAGGACATCGTTGACCACGCCATCGTCGCGCAGTATCGAAAATGGATAGGCAACCGCAATGTCATTGATAGTCGCGGCCAGCACATGCTCGACAGGCAAGGGCAGGCGCGGGTCGATTTCGCCATCAAACAGGAAAGGGCGACCCGGGCGGCTGTCATACCCGCGATAGGGATTCATGCCATATTGGCGGCTGAAACCGGTATCGCGCGACATCACCAGCCCATCCGCATGCCGCTGAGCAAATGCGCCGAAGCTGATCAACTGCGATGGCACAATATCCAGCAGTACGCCAGCATGCTCCCCGGCCAGGCCACGGCCGGTCAACTGCTGCCACCAAGTTTCGGTCTGCCGGTCGTACATAACCAGGTCGCTGTTGCGAAGCAAGCCGCTCACGCCGAAGTCCAGGACAGCCTCGTCCACGCGCCGGTCGAAAGCGATGGCGCTGTTGCACAAGGGGCAGAAGGTAACCGCCACGGGCAGGTCGCCGATCTGGTCATTGGCGATCTCGTGCCACATGAGGATTGCCAGTGGATAGGCGCGCGCTTCGCCGTCTACTTCCAGCGCGATCACTGGCGAGCGGTCGACCAGCCAGGTCTTCGCCTCTTCGACCGTTTCCATGCGTGGGTCGGTAACAGACGGGATGCCATCTTTGCTCGGATTGCCCACCAGGATTTCGTTGAAGTCGACGATGCTACTGCAGAAGTCGGTCTTCCAGTTGCTGGTGCGCAGGTTGCGCGGGGCGCAATTTTGACCGGCTTGGGCATTGGCAAGCAGGGAACCGCTGACGATGGCGACAATCAGCGCAAGCAGGCACAACAGCAGGGCGAGTGTACGCAAGGGCAATGTCTTGAGCATATCGTCTCTCTTTCTGGGCTGATTCTTCAACACAGCATGATGCATAATGCTTACGACAACGTTACAACGGCGCCGACGCACAATCATCCTTGCCCTGAATCTCGCTTGCCTTGCCGCGCTGGCTAGACTACATTGTATTGACCACAGATCGCGATGCGCGGACAGGTTTCTACCATGCGGCATGCTCATACCTCCCGTCTTTCACGTGCGCTAGACACATGATATTTGGCAGGTTTGTCACAGCGTTTGGTATCGGCTTGGCGCTCTTTGGCTTGCTGCTGGACTACATCTTGCCGTCCATCGAACCGGGCATCGGGCTGCCCCAGTTGCTAATCGTTGCTTTGGGCACGGGGCTGGCATTGGTGGGCTGGCTGTTGCGGCGCGGCGAGTTCCGCCGGCGACTGATCCGCGACCTGCGCGCGAACCTGGGCAAAAGCGCTTTGATCGCCCTGTTCACGGTGGTCGCGCTTGAGTTTGGGCTGACCTTGGTAGGTTATGCGACCTATTACCCGGTTGAGCCACCGAAGACCTACCTGGAGATTGTCGACTGGTTCGGCTGCGATGCCGAGATGGGCTGTCGCTACCAGGTCGAGGCGGCGCGGAGTGCTTGTGAGGCTGGCGAGCTGGCAGGTTTGCATTGCGTATTCAACTCACTGGGCTTCGCCGACAACGACGAGTTTGTCGCCAGCGAAGACCTGGCGCAGCGCAATCGGGTTCTTGCCCTCGGCGATTCTTTTACGCAAGGCTACAGCGCTGATGTAGGCTACTCGTTTGTTGCGACAATCGAGAAAATGTTGCCCGAAATTGCGCTGTGGAACTTGGGAATTCACGGAACAAGCACGAACCAGGCCTTGGCATCATTTGACGGCATCGCGCCCATCATGCAGCCGCATCTGACGCTTCTGGGCTTCTATGTCGGCAACGACTTTATAGGCAACCGATGGGCTTTTGATAAAAGAGTTACCCATAACCAAGGCGGCAGGAAGATCGTCCGCAGCATGAGTTTAGTGCTAGAGGGGCGCTGGGGCAGGCTCTATGAAGTGGATGCCCAGACCCTGCTTGGGTATAGCCATATCAATGTGAATCCACCCCCAAACGAGCTAGAACGGCTCATCGGCTTGACGCGGTTGGGCGCGATTCTCTTGCGCAGCATGGATGCGGTCAGCCCCTATTTTGAAGGCATAAAGTGGCATGCGCGAGTGGCAGCAACCCGCGATGTCTTTCAGCAACTGCACGCCGCGACTGCCGCCATGGAAAGTGAGTTCCTCGTGCTGTTGATACCAGCTTCTGAAGACCATGCAAACGCAGCCCCTTCAAAAAAGTTCACCACGGCGCTCAACCTAATGCGCGAGTTGGGCATTCCCCACGTAAACCCATATGATGCGCTTGACGCGGACATCGATTTTAATGATGGTGGCTCACACTGGAACAACAGCGGGCATGGCAAGGTCGGCATGCTGCTGGCGGAATGCATAGATGCCTTCTTCGCTGCGGGCAGCCTGTCCGCTTGCGACCAAGTCGTTATGCCCTGAAACTCGCTTGCTCTGCTGCGCTTGCTGGACTAGACTACTGCGACTATAGCGATTGCCTGGCGGTATGGAGCGCTTGAGTGTGAACAAAATCAACCGTGGCATTGCTGTACTTTTTGCCTGGCTGCTGATAGCGGCTGGCTTGGCTCTGGCACTCTTTGGTTTGCTGTTGGATTATATCTTGCTGGGCAGCCAGCCGGGCATCAGTCTGCCGCAGATATTGGTAGTGGCTGCAGGGGCAGGGCTGGCGATGTTTGGCTGGTGGCTGCGGCATTACAAGCCCTCCCCCGACCTGCGCGCGAACTTGAGCAAAGCACTGGTCATCACTTTGATCACGCTTTTTGCCTTGGAAATCGGGTTGGGGCTGCTGGATTTTTCCACCTATTATCCCAATGACCTGCCCGAAGTGAAAGCTCAAGTCGCCGATGAGAAGCCCTGTGGAGAACTGGGCTGCCGCATTCTTCCGCAGCTCAGCAAGCAAGCGTGCGCAACGCTAGCCCAAGTTCCGCCTCGCTTTTGCATTTTGAATGCTCTAGGATACGCCGACACCGATGAATTTGTCGCCACTGCCGATCTCGCTCAACGTGATAGAGTTCTGTTTCTGGGCGATTCCTTCACGCACGGGTTTTCGGCCGATCTGGGCAGATCTTTCGTTGAAACGGTGGAAAGCGCATTGCCGGACATGGCGATATGGAATCTGGGCATTGGTGGATTAGGCACCGTACACGCACTAGCCTCATTTCGCGGCATCGCACCGATCATGCAGCCGCAGCTGACGATTCTCGGCTTTTTTGCTGACAACGACTTCTATGACAATCAGTTTCGCATTGAGTCGCGTGTGGCGCTGCTCACAGAAGACAAGTTTGCGAGCCTGCTGAATACTGAGCTTCGCGGTCGCTGGGGAGGCAACTTTTTTTCTGATCCTGAGTTGATCTTGCAGTATCGTCCGCACGGCATATATCCGCCACCCAACGAGGCGGAGAGGCTCATCGGCTTGACAAGGCTGGGCACGTTGTTTCTGCGCAGCCTGGATACATTCAGC
>JGI24793J26633_1001667_pt1 | contig 11558 bp, 9 predicted proteins | sample MesohylFT_FD_26633 | JGI IMG/M metagenome (IMG submission 26633) | reverse complement strand
ACCCGTGCCAGCCGGCTCCAGATGTCGATGGCAGCAACGATGGCGTGGCGCTTGCCGTCGGCGCAGATCACATCAGCAGGCGTGCTGTCCAGTTCCCAGAGTTGGTTGAGGCGCAGGACAGAAGCAGCCGCATCGCCGCCGGCCGGTTTGTGGCGTGAACGATCCAGATCGGGATTGGTGACGGCGAGCAAGACTGTCGCGTTCTCTCTCCGCCAGCGGCGCAGCCATGCACGGACGGTCTGCACCTTCGGCGCCCGCCCGTGTCTTGCGAGCAGCGTGCGGTGTGCGTGCACGGCGGTGAGGTGGTCGCCAAGGCCGAAGAGGAGAGCCTCCAGCGTCTCCTGCATCTCGGCGTCGATCAGGGAAGGCCGGCCGGGGCGTCTTGCATCGAGCAGCGCAGCGACGCGGGCGCCTCTGGGCAGGCCCCGCGCCTTGCGGCGCCAGCGGCCGAGAACGCCGCTGGCGATGCCGGCTTCCTTCGCCGCCGCGGCATCGGCCTCGCAGCGCGAGATGCCGAGGGCGATCAGGTCCTCGGCGCGGCGGACGGCGGCGAGCCTCGCGCGGGCTTTGTCGCGTTGGTCCTCGCCGGCGCGTTCCCACGCCGCCTCGTCGGCGAGGAGGGCGCCTGTTTCAGCATCGTAGTAGGCGCGGGCTTGCGGATCGTAGACAGCGCGCTCGCCCGGCGCGGCTGCTGCATCGGTGCGGTGCGGCCCTTGCACGGGCGTTGAAATTTCGGTGCCGCTCGGGGAGTGCAATGGCGCCGCATCAGGGAGGCAAGGCGAGTGCGCGAGGGCTCCTTCGCCCTCATGCGGGTCCCGTGAAGAGGGATGATCGTCCGGATCGGGCTTGGAAGGATGTTCAGGTGGTTCGTGGGCGGAAGGATGGTCCGGCGCAATCCGTGGGCAGCACCGGGCCGAGGTCATGCCGGCCTGCGCGCTTTCAGCGTGATCCTAGGCACGCGCGCGCCTGGCGCGACGCCCGCCAGCCGGTCCGGAAAGCCGCCGGGGCTGGCGGCAAGGGCGAAGACGATGCGCCGCATGAAGCTGAGGGCCTTGCCAAAGCGGCGCACCAGGCAACTCCTCAGATCGTGGCTCATCACGACGCACCCCCGAACGTTGCAGGTCGTCATCGACTACAGGACTTCAGTGTCGGTTGCGACATCTTGGACGCTCCCATGCGCAGCAAGGATTCGTCGGAAGGCGTGGAAGTGATCCACCGGGCACTGCATGAGCGGAGACTCACGCCTTTCCGCCCGGCTCCGCGCCGCTACGCCGGCCACCCAGTTTGGCCGAGAAACCGACAATGCACTAACATCCAAACGGGAACAGCCGCCGGGGCAGGTCGAAACGTCGAACGCGCGTTGCGTTCATGGAGCGGTTGTGGTCAGAGGGCTAGCCAAGACGCAAGAGGTGTCGATCTGCAAGAGCAGGCGCGCGGTGCATCTAGACATGAATGATTTCGCCTTCGTGTTAATCGGCGCATGAGTTTGGTGCCGGTCGCCGCGATCAACCATTGATTTGGATGGGTAGCAGGGGGTCAACAAAGCGTTCTTAACAACACTGCTGGCGAGGGATCCCTGCAGTCAACGCGCTTGGCTCGCTCGTCTGAGTGCGGGCGGTGCGGGCGCATGCCAAATAACCTGGTAGGCCTCGATTACGTTTCGCGCCGTCACTGACAATCCGGGCAGCGCAACCCAGGACGGCGGTCGCAAGCCCGCGAGTGACATGATGGTGGCCTCGGCGATAGCAGAGCCCTGGTCGTATGGTCGCTGGGCACCGATGCCCTTGATCAATCCGCCTTTCGCCATCTCGATCGCGGCATCGTTGCCGAGGTCGATGGTGGTGACCGGAACATCCAGCCCCTTGGTCCGGAGCGTCGTTAGCGCGCGGATCGCTGGCTCGTCCCAGACCGCGAAGAGGCCGTGCAGGCGGGGCGTGGAGTCGAGGATTCCGGCGATCGCGCCGTCGACCCCATCCAGGTCGGCGAATTCCGCGCGCACAAGGTGCACGTCCGCCCTCTCGCTGTCCATCCAGCGCCCGAACGCGATCTCTCGCTCGTTGGTCGCGAAGAAGTCGACCCCATAGGCGAGGATCCCGACGATCCCGCCGGGCGGAATGTAGTCGGAGAGAACCTTTGCCGCGATCTGACCGAGGCCGAAATTGTCCGCGGACACCACGGTGACGTAGTCGGTGCCCGGCAAGAGCCCGACCGGCGCGTTATCCATCAGCAGGAGCCTGATACCGGCGCGTGACACCGTGCGATGCGCCTCCGCCACCGCGGTGTTGCCGATGGGGATGCTGATGACCGCGTCCGGCGCCGCCTCGACGACGCGGTCGAGCGCATCGATCTGTGCCTCGATGCTGAACGCGCAATCGATCACATCGACGACCACGGCAGAATAGTGGCCGAGCGTGGTGACGATGCCGGCGAGCTGCTGTTTGGACCAGTCGCTCTCGGTCGTGTGAAGAACGACGGCAGCGGTGAACCGTCGCGCACGCGCCGCGTGCTGGTCCTCTTCGCGTAGATTCAGTTGCTCCGGCGGGGCCGCAATTTCGCCGTGCGGCCCCAGGCCCCTGATGGTCATCGGCCTAGATTGCATCTGCCATCTCACAACGACACCCGCGCGTCATTATCGCGCCGCAGAAGGGGCGTGGCCAGACGGTCGCGAGGACAGCGTTCGGGCATCGTGCAGCCGAAGAGGCTCTTATATCGCTGCGCTGGCAGCGGGCTGCGACTCGGCGCGTGGCGATTGCCGTTCCGCACCGCTCGCCTCCAGAAGTCGCTCGGCCCTGGCAAGTGCTTTCTCGAGGTCGGGATGAGCGAGCGGCGAGCCGGCGGCGATCCAGCCGCGAAGCGCGTCGAGCTCGAACAGCTCATCCGCGGCCACGAGCGCCGCGCCGACGAGGCCCGCCGATCTGCCCAATTCGGATGTGGTGATCTGAAGGTCACGGGTGACCAGAGGATGGGAGTGCCGGTACACCGTCTCGCGAACCGAGGCGAGGAGAATGTCGCCGGACTGCGCGATCGTCCCGGTCAACACCACAAGCGACGGATTCAGCGTGTTCACGAGCCCCGCGATCGCGCGCCCCATCAAGCGCCCGCATCGCGCCAGGAGGTCGGCGCTGAAGGAATCTCCGTGCTGGGCCGCGATCAGAACGTCAGTCGCAGCGATTCTGCCGTTCTCTTCGAGAGCGTGGGCCAGATCGTCGCTGCTTCCCGCGCGGGCGGCGCGCAAGCCCTCGGCCGCGATTGCGGTCGCGCCCGCCACAGCTTCGAGACAACCCGTGTTCCCGCAGGTGCAGAGGACCGTGTTGCTCTCGCCGGTGGCGATGTGGCCAATCATTCCCGCCGCCCCTTGCGCGCCGGCGTGAGGCTGCCCGTTCGAGATCACGCCCGCCTTGATCTCCTGGCCGATATCGATCACGAGAAGGTCCTTGGCGCCCTTGCCGCCGCCGGCCCGGAACTCGCCGAGCGCCGTCATCTGGATACGGCTGCGCAGGCATACACTCGCCCGGTAGCGGACCATGAGCTGCTCGACGAACGGATAGTTCTTCCAGGCAGGGACGCTCGCCAGGCCGGGGACTCCGAAGGTGCCGCCGGGCGCGGCCTCGACCGGCCCGGGTACTGCAATGGCGATCGACCAGACGTCGCCGCTCCCGCATTTGAGCTGTTCCAGCGCCCAGTCGAACAGGGCCGTAAGCCGCTTTTCGATCTCGGCCGGTTCGAGGTCGTGCTCGGTGGCCTCGTGATGCTCGAAGAGAAGGCGGCCGGACAGGTCCGCGACGCCTACGCCCAGGGTCGACTGACCGAACACGGCAACCAGAATCAGCCCGGCCTCCCGCCGGAATCGGACCAGCCGCGGCGCCCTGCCGCCGGAGGTCGGGCCAAGCCCGCCCTCCTCGATGAGACCGAGATCGAGAAGTGCCGCCAGACGTTCCGCGACGGCGGCGCGGCCAAGCCCGGCGTGCTGCTCGATGTCATGCCGCGTGCACGCTTCCCTGGAGCGAAGCAGCTCGACGATCGGCGCGAGACCGTGCCACGCCGGGACGGCGCGACGGGCCTCTCGCTTGGATTTCACTCCGGGCGCCGATGAGGCCGTCATGGCTTCCCGCTCCTGACCATTCGCACCCCCGTTTTGTTGAATTACGGCATAAGGCCTCCATACAACGACAGTATTCGGTCTTATGTCAACAAACATATGATGATCTGTGCGGAAAACGGCGACATAGTACTTCTTTTGCTGAATATCATTTGCCATGAGCGGATTATTGCACCTAAGCTGTGGCAATCGCCGGTGTGCGGCGGATCGAACAACGAACAAGGGGAGATTGACCATGTATCGGCCTGTCCGGCGCAGTGTGGCTGCGTCCGCTCTGTTCTCATTGCTTGTTGCAGGCAGCGTCTCCAGCGGCCTCGCCCAGGACCCCACCGCCGACATCGATGCGGCGACCCTCGTGCCCGATGGCATCGTCGGGCCCAGCCAGGCCGGGGACCTGGCCTCCGATCCCGCGCTGGCGTGGCTGACCGACGAGGAATGCGCCGCGGCCAAGGAGCAAGGGTTCAGGATCGGCATCGTGATGCAGACCATGAACATCGAGTGGTCGACCGAGCAGGTGCGCGGCATCACCGACGGGCTCGCGCGCTGCGGCGGCGAGGTGATCGCCGTGACCAATCCCGACTTCATGGTCGAGAAGCAGATCGGCCAGATCGACGACATGATCCTGCTGAAGCCGGACGCCATCATCAGCATCCCGGTGGACGACGTGGCAACGGCCGCGTCTTACAGGAAGGTCCAGCGGGCCGGCATCAAGCTGGTCATGATGGACAATGTGCCGGCCGGCCTGAAGCACAAGGAGGACTATCAGACCGTCGTCTCGTCCGACAGCCAGGGTCTCGGTGCGGTCTCCGCCCTCATCCTCGACAAGTATCTGCCCGAGGGCGCTGAGGTCGGCATCATCACCTTCGGCATCTCGTTCTACGTGACCAATGAGCGCACCAAGGGCTTCAGGGACAAGATGGCGGAGATCCGCCCCGACGTCGTGCTCAAGGAAGCCCCCTTCCTGAACCCGAACGACGCCGGCAAGGTGGCGGAGAGCTTCCTGACTGCCAACCCGAAGATCGCCGGCCTGTTCACCGAATGGTCGGCGCCGGGTCTCGACGCGGCTGCCGCGGCACGGGGGCAGGGCAAGGATATTCCGGGCGTCACCATCAATCTGGAAGGGGACGTCGCGATCGAGGTCGCCAAAGGCGGCATGATCAAGGGCCTGGCCTCCCAGGTGCCCTACGATCAGGGCCTGACGGAAGCGAACGCCGCGATGAAGAGCCTGCTCGGCAAGGAGCTGCCGCCCTTCCTCGCCTACGCCGCCGTTCCGGTCATTCAGAACAACGTGATCGAGGGCTGGGATACGGTCTTCCACCTGCCAGTGCCGGATGACCTGGAGTACGCGTGCAGCCGCAACCCAATCTGCTCGGGTACCGAGTAGGCTGCAGGCAGGATGCGGGAACCGCGGAGGAAACGAGATGCCGACACCGATCGTCGATCACAACGGTAAGCCGGTCGACCACGGCCGAGCCCAGGTGAACGGAGTCCGCCTCCACTACGTAATCGGCGGCAGCGGCGACCCGCTCTTCCTGCTGCATGGTGTTCCCAAGACCCACTACCACTGGCGCTACGTGATCCCGCTGCTCACCGAGCACTTCACGGTGATCGCCCCCGATCTTCGCGGGCTGGGCGACTCCCAGCATCCGGAGTCCGGCTATGACATGCGAAACATGGGCGAGGATATCGCCCAGCTCGCGACGCATCTGGGGTACGAGACCTTCGAAGTGGCAGGCGAGGATTGGGGAGCCTCCACCGCCTATCAGTTGGCGGCCGCCTATCCGGAACGGGTGAAGAAGCTCTGCTATCAGGAGATGATCCTTCCGGGATACGGCCTCGAGGACTATTCGTTCCTCACGCACGAGAACGTCAGCACCTATGTCTGGCTCTGGCACATCAACTTCTACAACGTGCCGGACTTCCCGGAGCTGCTCATCACCGGGCGGGAGCGCGAGTATTTCACCTACTTTATCAAGCACGAGTGCAACGATCCCACCGCGATAAGCGACGAGAATCTCAACGAGTATATTCGCTGCTACTCGTCGCCCGGCGGCCTGCGCTGCTGCTTCGCCATCTACCGGGCGACGCTGGAGTCGGGCCGGCAAAACAGGGAAGCGGCGAAGACCAAGCTGAAGATGCCGGTGCTGGCAGTCGGCAGCCAGTATTTCATCGCCGAGGACAATGAGCGCCAGATGCGCGAGGTCGCCGAGGACGTGCGCGGTGTCATCCTGCCGAAGGGGCACCAGCTTGCCGAGGAATGCCCCGAGGCTCTTGCCGCCGAATACCTGAAGTTCTTCGGGAACTAAGCGAGGCGGCTGCCCCGTCTGCCGCCTGGCGCGGCATGTGGGAGCACCCCGAACAGGAGAACGGCAACTGCAGTGCTCTGGTTCGCTCAGGGCGGAGGCGTGCGACCCACCGGCACTCATGGACGTTGACGCCGCCGCGAAAGGACCACCATGACCACCTGGAACAAGGCCTATCACGCCAATTGCTGGGGCGGCCTCGGCGGCGATGCGGTCGGCGTGACCTCGATCACCCGACTCACCTACCGTACCTTCGGCGATATGGAGCAGGCGATCCGCGAAATCGGCGAGCTAGGCTATAGCGGTTGCGAGCTCTTCGACGGCAATCTTCTCGACTACGAGGATCGTCTCGGCGACCTGAGAATGGTGCTCGACGCGAACGGCGTCCGGCTTCTCGCAACCTATGCGGGCGCCAACTTCATCTTTGAAGAGATTCTCGGGGAAGAGCTGGCCCGTATCGAGCGCGGCGCGGCGGCAGCGGTCGAGGCCGGCGCCGCCTATCTGGTGGTCGGCGGCGGCGCTAAGCGCGCCGGCGGCTCCAGGCCGGACGACTTCAAGCGCCTCGGAGCGGGTCTCGAGCGGGTCGTTGAAATCGCCCGGAAGCACGGAATGACCGCACACTATCATCCCCACCTGACAACGATGGCCGAGAACGCCGAAGAGGTGCGTTTAGCCTTGGCCGAGACCTCGATCGACCTCTGCCCGGATACCGCCCATCTCGCGGCCGCCGGCACCGACGTTCCGGCCCTGATCCGGGAGCATCGGGACCGCATCTCCTACGTTCATCTGAAGGGCTTCCAGGCGGAGCCCTTTGCCTTCACGCCACTCGACGAGGGCAGCCTGAACATGGACACGGTGATCGACGCGTTGCGCGACATCGCCTACGACGGCTGGATCCTGGTCGAGCTCGACAGTTGGCCGGATCCCCGGGCGGCTGCAGCCCGCAGCATGGCCTATCTGCAGCGCGCCGAGGCCGCACAGGCCTGACCCGTGCGGCAGGTGCGGGCGCATGACGGAAAGCCAGTCCCACTTCCAGCAAACGGTTGGACAGAATGACCAGGACGCTTAGCATCGCCATGATCGGTGGCGGATTCATGGGCAAGGCGCACGCGATGGCCTATGCCACAATGCCGATGTTCTTCTGGCCGGCACCGGCCGTGCCGCAGAGGAAAGTCCTGGCCGACATAACGGCCGACCTCGCCGCAGATGGCGCCGCTCGCTTCGGCTTCGAGGAATCGACCGGCGACTGGAAGGAAGCGGTTACCCGCGACGACATCGACGCGGTCGATATCGTCACGCCGAACGACAGTCACGCGGAAATCGCCATTGCGGCGCTCGAGGCGGGCAAGCATGTCTTGTGCGAGAAGCCGCTGGCGCGCTCCGGCGCCGAGGCCAGGACCATGCTCGATGCGGCCCGCAAGGCCGGGACCGTCACCATGGTGGCCTTCAACTACCGCCGCACGCCGGCTGTCGCGCTCGCCAAGAATTACATCGAGGAGGGTCGCATCGGCCGAATCCTCAACTTCCGCGGAACCTACCTTCAGGACTGGTCGGCCGATCCTGATGGCCCGCTATCGTGGCGCTTCCAGAAGGACATCGCCGGCGCCGGCACGGTCGGCGACATCGGAACGCATGTCCTCGATTTCGCACGCTATCTGGTTGGCGAGGTCACCGCCGTTAACGCCATGGTCCACACCTATATCAAGGATCGACCGCTGCAAGCAGGCGAACTGGACAAGCTGGGGGCGTCCGACAAGAGTGGAGGCGGACCGCGCGGCAAGGTCGACGTCGACGACGAGATGATCGCACTATTGAAATTCGAGAACGGCGCGGTCGGCTCGGTCGAGGCGACACGCAACGCCTATGGCCGCAACAATTTCCTGACCTTCGAGGTGCATGGCAGCGGAGGCTCCATTGCGTTCAACTATGAGCGGCTCGACGAGCTGCAGGTCATGTTCGCGGACGATCCGGCGGACGCGCGCGGCTTCCGCACGGTCTACACGGGCCCCGCCCATCCCTACGGCGATGCGCTCTGGCCCATCCCCGGGCTTGGCACGGGCTACGGCGAGACCAAGATCATCGAGTGCCACGATTTCATCTCCGCCATCGTGGACGGCGGAAGTGTATCGCCTGACTTCGAGGATGGTTGGCGGATTTCAACGATTGCAGACGGGATCCTCGAGTCCGGCGAGACAAGTAGCTGGGTGTCGCTCGCTTCATGAGCGACACGGATCCGGAACCGACTGGCGCTGGAACGCTCCGTACCGCTTGGCAGACGCTGATCGCGTCGGGCGGCCTGATCTACCTCGGGCTGCTCGCGCTCATGATCGCCTTCGCCTTCGCATCGCCCGTCTTCCTGAGCGCCGAGAACTTCGCCAATATCGGGCGCCAGACGACGCTGGTCTCGATCATCGCCGTCGGCATGGCGCTCGTGATCATCAACGGCGAATTCGATCTTTCCGTCGGCTCGACCATGGCGCTGTCCGGCGTTTTCGCCGCCATCACGATGAAGATGGTCGGGCACGAATGGATCGTGGGCGCCGTGGTGGCACTGTCGACCGGCGCCATGGTGGGCATGGTCAATGGCCTGCTGACCGTCAAGCTCGGAATGCCCTCGTTCCTGATCACGCTGGGATCGCTCAGTATCGCGCGGGGATTGGCGCTGCTCGTTACCGGCACGCGCCCGGTGAATATCCTCAGCGAGGACTACATCATGATCTTCGGCGAGGGCCACCTGGTCGGCATCCCTGTGCCGATCGTGTGGACCATCGTCTGTGCCATCGGCGGCGTCATCCTCCTTCATTTCAGCACCTTCGGCCGCAAGATCTACGCGACCGGCGGCAACACCACCGCGGCGCGCTATTCGGGCGTCAATACGGATTTCGTGAAGGTCACGACGCTCACGATCACCGGCATGCTGGCGGGGCTGGCGGCGCTGGTGCTGACCGCGCGTTCCCACGCCGCCCGACCGGACGCCGGTGCCGGGATCGAGCTGGACGTGATCGCGGCGGTCATCCTCGGCGGCGCCGCGCTCGGCGGCGGTACAGGGACGATCGTCGGAGCCGTGGTCGGAAGCCTGATCATCGGCGTTCTCAACAACGGGCTCAATCTCGTGGGGGTCGATCCGTCTCTGCAACTTGCCGTCAAGGGTCTCATCATCTGGTTCGCGATTGCCCTCAGCAGACGGCGCGTCCGGTGAGCAGGCAAGGAACCCCAAGGCGATTGTGATGAGCGGGTCCGGCTCCGATTCGATACGCTCGTCGGCAAGGTCTGCCGGAGAAGCGGCGCAGCTTCCGTCTCTGATCGAGCTCGATGACGTGGTCAAGCACTTCGGCAATGTTCATGCGCTGCGCGGCGTCCACTTCGACCTGCGCCCGGGTGAGGTGCACGCACTTCTGGGCCAGAACGGCGCGGGCAAGTCGACCCTGATCAAGATTTTCGCCGGCGTGCTGGACAAGGACAGCGGCACTATCCGCGTCGAAGGGAAGGAGGCCGAATTCAAGTCCGCTGCTGCGGCTCGTGCAGCAGGCGTCGCGGTGGTCTATCAGGAGCTCAGCCTCGTGCCGTCGATGAGGGTCGCAGACAATCTTTACTTGGCGCGCGAGCCGAGCCGGTTCGGCCTCATCAACAGGCGGAAGCTGGTCGCGGATGCCCGGAAGTTCCTTCAGGAGCAGGGTTTGCCGCTCAATCCGACCGCACGGGTCGAGCATCTGCCCTTCGCGTACCGCCAGCTGACCGAAATCGCCAAGGCATTGTCCGGCGAGGTCCGCATTCTGGTACTCGACGAGCCGACCTCGTCGCTCTCGCGCGGTGAGGAGGAGATTCTGTTCGACGCGGTCCGCCAGGTCAGCCGTCGCGGCGTCGGTGTCATCTACGTGACCCACCGGCTGGAAGAGGTGTTCAAGCTCTCCGATCGCGTGACGGTGCTACGGGACGGTGCCAATGTCGGCACCTTTGCGACCAGCGACGTGACTATGGAGCAGCTGGTGGGCTCCATCGTCGGCCCGGAGGGTACCGGAGCGGCCAGCAAGCCCGAGGACAATGAGCGCGCCCAGCCGAGCGCGACTGGCCAGCCCGTGCTTGAGCTCGTCGATGTGAGCAACGATCGCCTCAATGGTGTCAATCTCGCCGTGTGGGCTGGTGAGGTCGTAGGCCTCGCCGGCATGATCGGTAGTGGCCGGACCGAAATCCTCGAGAGCATCTTCGGCCTTCGCCGTATCGCCTCGGGAGAGCTGCGCGTGAACGGCGAGAGGCGCAAGGTTCGGGGGCCGATGCAGGCGATTGGCCTCGGCGCCGGGCTGGTCCCGGAGGATCGTCACCTTCAGGGGCTCGTTCTCGATCATTCCATCGAGCGCAACGTCGCCTTGCCGCGCCTCGACCGCCTCGACTTTTTTGGCCTATTTCGCCGCCGAGAGTCGAAGGCACGGGCGCGCGCCGCGATCGATGGGCTCTCAATCGTGGCACCGTCGACCGGGACCCGAGCCGCCGAGCTTTCCGGCGGCAATCAGCAGAAGGTCGTGTTCGGTCGCTGGAGCGATCCCACGCCGAGTCTGCTTCTTCTCGATGAGCCCACGGTGGGCGTCGATGTCGGCGCCCGCGAGCAGATCTACGAGGTCGTGCGCACCATGGTCTCGGGCGGTGCCGCGGCGCTCATCGTTTCCTCCGATTTGGGCGAACTCCTGATGCTGACCGACCGCATCGCCGTGGTGGCCGGTGGGCGCGTGGTCAACGTCCTGCCGGTGTCCGAGATCCGCAACGAGGAACACCTCCACCAGATCGTTCAGGAGGCGCAGCCTTGAGCAAGGGGTCTCCGATAACGACGGAGTGGATCGACACGATTCGTCGGCGGGTTCTCTCGGGCGAGGGCATGATCTACATCGCCTTCGTCATCCTCATCATCGTGTTCTCGGTCTCATCGCCGTATTTCCTGACTCTTTCCAATTTCGAGAATATAGGCCGGCAGACGGCGCTGGTCTCGATCATCGCGGTCGGCATGACCTTCGTCATCGTCTCCGGCGAGTTCGATCTCTCCGTCGGTTCGGTCCTGGCGCTGGCGGGAGTAACGTCGGCGATCTCGATGCGGCTGCTTGGCGACCACTGGCTCTTGGGCGCCGTGGTCGGGCTCGCCACCGGCGCGCTGGTCGGGTTCGTGAACG
>JGI24793J26633_1001640_pt1 | contig 11685 bp, 9 predicted proteins | sample MesohylFT_FD_26633 | JGI IMG/M metagenome (IMG submission 26633) | reverse complement strand
ACGGTGCGGCTCGACGGTGCGGCGCTCGATCAATACGGCCAGACGTTGGGTCAGCACATCGGCTACCTGCCGCAGGAGGTGGTGCTCTTCGAGGGCACCGTCGCCGAGAACATCGCCCGCTTCTCGCCCGCCGCGCGTGACGAGGACGTGGTGGAGGCAGCCAAGCGCACCGGCGCGCACGAGATGATCCTGCGGCTGCCGGGCGGCTATGACTTTCAGGTCTCGGCCGGCGGCGCGGCGCTCTCGGGCGGGCAGCGTCAACGCATCGCGCTGGCCCGCGCCTTCTACGGCGCGCCCGCGGTGGTGGTGCTGGACGAGCCCGACTCCAACCTGGATGCGGTCGGCACCATGGCGCTCGCCCGCGCGGTCCAGGGACACAAGGAGCGGGGCGGCGCGGCGATCATCGTCGCCCATCGCCAGAGCGCGTTCGCGCAGTGCGACCAGGTCTATCTGATGGAAGGGGGGCACCCGGTGCCCGCCGCGCGCGGCCGCAAGGCGCCCGTGCGGAGCCTGCCGGCAGCGGTAGGCGTGAGGAAGAGGAGAGACTCTCTGCCCGCTCCCTCGCAGAGTCCTGACGAGCAGATCGCCGCCACGGTCAGCCAGCTGATCGGGGAGAGTGCACCATGACATCGCGAACATCCCCTCACCGCTTCTCGGCCGGGCGGGCGCTGGTGCTCGGGTTCGGCGGCGTGTTGCTGCTGGTGGTCGGCCTCGTGGGCTGGAGCGTGCTCGCCTCGATCTCCGGCGCGGTTGTCGCCGGCGGCCGGGTCGAGGTCGAGAACCACAACCAGGTGGTCGAGCACATCGAGGGCGGCACGGTCAGCGAGATCCTGGTGCGCAACGGCGACCGCGTGACCGAGGGCGACGTGCTGCTCTGCTTCAGCGACGGGAGGCTGCGTTCGGAGGAAGCCATCCTCGAAGCCCAACTTGCCGAGCTTATGGCGCGACGGAACCGGCTGGAAGCCGAGTTCCAGGGCGCGGCGGCCATCGTCTGGGACGACGAGCTTGCGGCGATGGCGGCGGCCCCCCGCGTGGAAGGCATCCTGGACGGCCAGGAGCGACTGTTCCTGGCGCGGGCCGCTGCCCGTGCCGGCGAAGTGGCGCAGCTTCGCGAGCGGATCGGGCAGACGCGCGAGGAGATCGCGGGCCTCGAAGCCCAGGCGGCCTCGTTGCAGGAGCAGGTCGGGCTGGTCGACCGAGAGCTGAAGGCCCAGCGCACACTATTCGACAAGCAGCTCACACGGCTGGACAGGCTGCTGGCGGTCGAGCGCGCCGCCGAAGATCTCAAGGGCCGGATGGGGTCTGTCACGGCCTCCATCGCCCGCGCACGGGGCAGGATCGCCGAGTACGAAATCCAGATTCTGCAAATCGACACCGGGCACATCGAGCAGACGGAGGCCCTGGCCCGCGACGTGCAGGCGCAGGAGAACGAGGTCGCTGAGCGCCTGTCCTCGGTGCGCGCCAGCCTGGACCGGATGGAGGTGCGGGCGCCGGTCTCGGGCGAGGTGTTCGGGCTCACGGTGTTCGCGCCGCAGGAGGTGGTGCGGCCAGGCGAGCCGATCCTGCAAATCATGCCGGAGGATGCCGGGATGGTGGTGATGGCGCAGCTCAACCCGATCGACGTGGATCAGGTCTATCCGGGGCAGGAGGCCAAGCTGCGCTTCTCGGCCTTCCCCGCGCGCGTGACACCAGAGTTCGACGGCCACGTGGTGCGGGTTTCGCCCGACGCGGTACGCGATACCCAGAGCGGTGCCTCCTGGTACGAGGTCGAGCTTGCGCTGGATGGGCCGCTCGCCTCCGGCGGGGAGAGCGGCGCAGATGAAACGGGCAATTCGGCGGGAGCAATCCAGGTGGCCGGGGATCTGGCGTTGACCCCCGGCATGCCGGTCGAGGCGCATATCCGCACTTCGGAGCGCTCGGTGATGAGCTATCTGGTCAAGCCGGTGACGGATTTCTTCTACCGCTCGCTGCGCGAGGACTAACCGGCGGGAATACCGCGCACCCAACTCCTACATAGCCATTGCAACGACCTCTCGGGGCGATGCTGCCACTGCATAAGCGGCCCTTATGCCCTTTATGAGAATTCGTTATTGGACGCGATCTCGCCAGGCAGGCAGTCTCGACCGCGTCGCTGAACGCTGCCATCAAGTGCAGCCCGGCGACAGGAGGTGGAGCAAAAATAGGCATCTCGTGGTCGGCGCCCTGACATGAACGGCGCTGGCTGGCCGAGGAGACGATAGAGCGATCCATCCCGCCTCGCACAGCGAGGCAATCGGACGCGACAGGATCGCACATCGGCTGACCCGGTCCCGAGAGAGATCGAGCTCCACGCGTAGACGAACACCAGAAACCGGGCCCAGAACAGAACGCGGGCCCAGCGAGGGGGGACGACTGCCTCCACCGATCGGGGGCGGTCGTCCCTAATTTCGGGCCACAATGTGTGTTGCGGGCGTCCCGACCCACGGTTGACCGGGTCGCCGCGCCATCTTGCCGCAAGGGCAGACCTCGACTCCGGATAAGGGCCTGCAGCCGCGCTCGTTCGCGTAACGGGAGACACGCAGAGCGAGGTGCCGAAATGGCGGTGGTCGACGCCGAGGTGGTGTCCAGCGTGGGCTTGCCAGAGGGCAGCTAATCCGGGTCCACTGCGCCGAGTTTCCCTCCACCGAGAAGGCCGCCCCCATGACGCTCACCGCCAACTGGTCATACCCCACCGCCATCCGCTTCGGTGCAGGCCGCATCGCCGAGCTGCCGGCCGCCTGCGCAGATGCAAACATTCAGAGGCCCCTGCTCGTGACCGACCGCGGCCTGGCCTCGCTGCCCGTGACGCAAGCCGCCCTCGACGTCATGGAGGAGGGCGGGCTCGGCCGCGCGGCCTTCACCGAGGTCGACGCCAATCCCACCGAGAAGAACCTGGATGCCGGCGTCGCCGCCTACCGCGCGGGCGGTCANGACGGCGTGGTNGCCTTCGGCGGCGGCTCGGCGCTGGACCTCGGCAAGATGGTCGCCTTCATGGCCGGCCAGACCCGCCCGGTCTGGGACTTCGAGGACGTGGGCGACTGGTGGACCCGTGCGGACGCGGACGCCATCGCGCCGAGCGTGGCGGTGCCAACCACCGCCGGCACCGGGTCCGAGGTCGGCCGCGCCAGCGTCATCACCAACTCCGAGACGCGGGTGAAGAAGATCATCTTCCACCCCAGGGTGCTGCCTGCGGTGGTCATCGCCGACCCCGAGCTCACCGTCGGCATGCCGAAGCCGATCACGGCAGGCACGGGGATGGACGCCCTGGCCCACTGCCTGGAGGCCTATTGCTCGCCCTTCTATCACCCCATGGGCCAGGGCATCGCGCTGGAGGGCATGCGCCTCGTGCACGAGAACCTCGGCCGCGCCTACGCCGACGGTGGCGATCTGGAGGCGCGGGGCCACATGATGGCCGCCGCCAGTATGGGCGCGACCGCGTTCCAGAAGGGCCTCGGCGCGATCCACGCGCTGAGTCATCCGGTGGGTGCAGTCTTCGACACCCACCACGGCACCACCAACGCCTGCGTCATGCCCTATGTGCTCGACATGAACCGCCCTGCGGTGGAGGAGTGCCTCACCCATGCCGCCGCCTATCTCGGCCTCAAGGGCGGCTACGCGGCTTTCTACCAGCGCGTGCTGGAGCTGCGCGAGACGCTGGGAATCCCAAAAACCCTCAGCGCGATGGGCGTCACCGCCGACCGCCTCGACGACCTCACCGCCATGGCCCTCGACGACCCCACAGCCGGCGGCAACCCAGTACCCATGACGGCCGAGAACACTCGGAAGCTGCTGGAGGCGTGTTTCTAGTTGAGTGAACGCCCGCCGCGGTTTGCGGCGTCGGCGACGTGTAGGACGCTCTCCGCCAAGTAGGGATGGCCGCGCACCTTGTCGTGGAAGCGGGTGTCCGCCGTCACCACGGGATACTGCGTCTGAATAGCCAGGGCGAGATACAAGCAGTCATAGACCGGGTGGTCGAGGTCGACCGCGAGACGCGCGGCGGCGGGGGTCAAGCGCTTCATGGAGACGGGAGTATCAATCGGCGCTGCCTGCAGCGCGTGCACCGCATCTGTCATGTCATCGACATCGATGTCGCCGCGTTTGCACATTGCCCACATCGCGTTCGCGGCTTCGGCGAAGACGAGCGCAGGCGCGACGAGCGTTGCCTTGCTCTTCAAGAGCCCGGACGCTTCTTCAGAGAGGTTCTCGCTCACCAGCCACTTAACCACGACGCTGGCATCGACGACATAGCCGCTCAAATCGAGCCGTCCCGGTCGCGGTCTGCCCGAATAGTTTGAGTGCTGTCGACAGAGGAGCGAAGCCGCCGCCGCAGTGCTTGGGCTCGCGCTGCAAAGTCCTCGTCCGCCCCCAACAGCGCCGCACGCAGCAACTCCCGGTGCTCCGCCTCCGCTGACCGGCCGTTCGCAGCGGCTCTCTGCCTGAGAGCGTGGACCACTGCAGCGCTGACCTTTCGTACCGTCAGTTGCGCCATTTCATACGCCTTCAAAATTGCGCCTTCATTGCTGTCAAGAATTATAAGCTCGCCGCGCGGGTTTGCCAAGGCCCGCCTCCCGCCGCTACCGTGCCGCCGATGCCGGCAGCGCCGCCAGAGAATAAGAACGCCACGCAAGGCGTCGCGCCGGAGACCGGCACGGCCGATACCGGGCGCCTGCGCGGCCGCGCGCTCGTCGTGCCGACGCTGCTGCTGCTCCTCGGCGGCATCGCCTACGGCGGCATCTTCTCGGCCAACAAGCTCGCGGCCGGCGTCGCCTTCCCGGTCTTCGCCTATACCTTCTGGATCGCCCTCTTCGCCGGCCTCGCGCTGCTGATCGTGGGTGCCGTCACCGGCAAGCTGCCGCCGATGAGCCGCGCACACCTGCTGCAATACCTCCGGCTGGCCGTGCTCGCATTGATGTTGCCGGTGCTGGCCACCGCCTTTGCCGCGCGCGAGCTGCCGGCGGGCGTGATTACCCTGGTGCTCACCCTGGTGCCGGGGCTCACCTATCTGATGTCCTTCGCCATACGGATGGAGCGCTTCGAGGCACTGAGCCTCGCGGGATTGTCCCTCGGAGCGGGCGGCGTGCTGCTGATCGTGCTGCCCGACCAGGCCCTGCCCGAGGCCGGCGCCTGGGTATGGATGCTGGTGGCGCTGGTGGCCGCGATCGCGGCTGCAGGCTCCAACGTGGTCGCCGCCGCCTACCGCCCGCCGAAGACGGATTCGCTCGCGCTCGCCTGCGGCATCCTGCTCGTTGGCGCCCTCTGCATGCTTCCGGTGATGCTGATTGCGGACGGCCCCTATCTCTTCACCGACGCCGGATGGCAGGGCATCGGCGCCATGGTCTGGGTCGCGGCGATCCACTGCATCACCTTCTACTGCTTCCAGGAGGTGACGCGGCGCGCCGGCGCGGTCTTCTTCGCCCAGTTCAACTACCTGGTGGTCGCAGCCGGCATCTTCTGGGCACTAATTCTCTTCGACGAGTTGCTGAGCATCTGGGTGTGGGCGGCGCTGGCCTGCATGGTGGTCGGCATCTGGCTGGTCAACACCGGTGCCCGGCGCCGCACCGTCGCGGCCCCACGGCGCGCGGAGGGCGCCTCGTGATCGGCTCCGCACGCCCGGCCACGCGAGCGACGGCGCTGCCTGCTACAATCGGCCCTACATAGCGATCCTTGGAGGCGAGCGGTGCGCGCGATCTTCTTCGACTGTCCTTCCTTTCTGGCCGAGCTCTACGACGACGAGCTCAAGGCCATCGTTCCCGACCTGGCCATGACCATCGACGACGTGCCGGGCGATGACGTCGCGGCCTACGTCGGCGATGCGGTCGGCGTCATCAACGACCACACCTACATGCCGGAGGAGGTGCTGGCCGCCTGCCGCGCGCTGAAGGTCATCGTCTTCATGGGCACCGGCGCATCGAGCTACATCGACGTGGCGGCGGCCGAAAAGCTCGGCATCGAGGTGCGCACCATCAAGGGCTACGGCGACGTCACGGTGGCCGAGCACGCGCTTGCGCTGATGTTCGATTGCGGCCGCCAGACCGCGCGGATGGACCGCGCGCTGCGTGCCGGCTCCTGGCGCACGCTCGACGGCGTGGAGTTCGCGGGCAAGACGCTCGGCGTCGTCGGCACCGGCGGCGTCGGCCGCGAGATGGTGCGCTTGGGCGCGGGCATCGGCATGAAGGTCATCGCCTGGAACCGAAGCGGCGTGCCCGTCGACCTCTCCTGCACTCCGGCCGAGTCCCTCGACGCGCTGCTCGCGGAATCTCACGTTGTCTCGCTTCATCTCGGCCTTAACGACGAGACCACGGGCATCATCGATGCCCGCCGCCTCGCCCTGATGCGCCCCGGCGCCATGCTGATCAACACCGCGCGGGGCGCGGTCATCGACGAGGCGGCCCTGATCGAGACCATGCGGGCCGGAAAGATCCGCGCCGCCGGCCTCGATGTCTTCGCCGACGAGCCGATCGACGGGTCTCATCCCCTGGCAGCGCTGGAGAACGTGACACTGACACCCCACGCCGCCTTCATGACCGCCGAGGCTTCATACCGCCTGCTGCGGATGGCGCTGGAGCTGATGCGCGATGCGTTGGAGGGCATGGGACTGCCGGCGCCCGATACGGGCGCCGCCGGCGACGCATGAGCCAGGCATCCGCCCGCGGCCGGCTCGGGGTCGATGTCGGCGGCACCTTCACCGACCTGCTGCTGGTCGATCAGGCGTCGGGCGGCATGCGAATCGCCAAGGTGCCGTCGACCCCGGCGGACCAGTCGGACGGCTTCATGGCGGGTCTCGCCGCGCTCGGCGAGGCGGCGGGCGGCTTCGAGACTGTGGTTCACGGCACCACGGTCGGCACCAACGCCGTGCTGGAGCGCAAGGGCGTGCGCTGCGCGCTCATCACCACCCAGGGTTTCCGCGATACGCTCGAGCTGGGCCGGCGCACCCGGCCCAACCCCTGGGGCATGTTCGGCAGCTTCGAGCCCATCGTGCCGCGCGAGCGCCGCTTCGAGGTGGCGGAGAGGATCGACGCCTCCGGCGCGGTGGTGACCCCCCTTGACGAAGACGAGGTGCGCGAGGCGGTCGAGGCGGCGCGCGCGACCGGCGCAGAGGCGCTGATCGTCCACTTCATCCACGCCTATCTCAATCCCGACCACGAGCGGCGCGCCGGTGCGATTGCCCGTGAGGTCTGGTCCGATGCCGCGATCACGCTGGGCTCCGACATCCTGCGCGAGGTGCGGGAGTTCGAGCGGGGCAGCACTGCGGCGCTCAACGGCTACATCCAGCCGATCATGACCCGCTATCTCGAGCGCATCGCGGACCGGCTCAAGTCCGGCGCGGTCGAATCCGAGCTGCTGGTGATGCAGGGCAACGGCGGCATGATGACCGCCGGCATCGCGGGCGAGAAGGCGGTGCAGACGGTCATGTCCGGGCCGGCAGCCGGCGTCATCGCTTCCGCCCACCTCGGTGCCGCCGCGGGCTTCCCCAACCTGATCAGCTGCGACATGGGCGGCACCAGCTTCGACATCGCCATCGTGCAGGGCGGCGTGCCGGCCACCACGACGGAGAAGGACATCGCCTACGGCATGCCGTTGCGCGTGCCGATGGTGGACATCCAGACCATCGGTGCGGGCGGCGGCAGCATCGCGCGGGTCGATGAGGGCGGCATCCTGCGCGTAGGCCCCGAGAGCGCCGGCGCCGCGCCGGGGCCGATCTGCTACGGTAGGGGTGGGCAGGAGCCCACGGTGACCGACGCGAACCTGCTGCTCGGCCGCATCGACGCCGGCGCCATCGGCGGCCTCGAGAGCCCACCGGACATCGGCGAGGTGCGCCGCATCGTCCGCGACAAGATCGCAGACCCCCTCGGCCTCGACGAGGCGGAGGCGGCGGCCGCGATCCTGCGCGTGGTGGACCATCAGATGGCGGGCGCGGCGCGGCTTGTCTCCGTGGACAAGGGGCACGACCCGCGCGATTTCGCCCTCTTCGCCTTCGGCGGCGCGGGGCCAATGCATGCCACGGCCATCGCCCGCGAGCTCGGCGTGCCCCACGTGCTGGTGCCGCGCTACCCCGGTATCACGTCCGCGCTCGGCTGCGTGCTCGCCGACGTGCGCCACGACTTCGTGCGCACCCTGCACCAGCCGCTCGAGGTCGTGAACCCGGCGGCAGCCGACCGCATCCTGGCGGAGCAGGGGGCAGACGGCAGGGCGCTGCTCGCGCAGGAGGGGGTGACCGTCGCATCGGTCGAGGTCGAGCACGAGGCGGACCTCTTCTATCGCGGCCAGAGCCATGTCTTCCGGGTGTCGGTGGCAGACGCCGGCTTCGACGCGGCGGCGGTTCGCGATGCCTTCGCGGCGCTCTACCGCGAGCGCTTCGACATCGTGCTGCCCGAGATGCAGCCGATCCTGGTCAACTTGCGGACCACCGTGCGCGGCATCCGTCCGCCCCTCGACCTCACGCTCGCGGCCAAGGACAGCGGAGCGACGCTGGGCAGCGCGCTGGTCGAGACCCGCCCGGTCTACTTCGACGGCGCCTGGGTCGAGACGCCTGTCTACCAGCGGGAACTCCTACTCGCCGACGCCACGATCGCGGGGCCTGCGGTCATCCAGCAGCTCGACACCACGATCCTGGTGGAGCCGGGTTCCGAGGCGCGTGCCGACGCCTTGGGCAACCTGGTGCTCACCGTGCCCCAGGCTGCGGCGGAAGTTCAGGCGAGCGCCGACGGCGTCTTCGACCCCGTCACCCTGGCGGTGATCGAGAGCGGCCTGCAGCAGGTGGCGAGCGAAATGGACCTGGTGCACCAGCGCACCTCGTTCTCGCCGGTGATCTCGGAGGGCTTCGACCGCTCCAACGGCCTCTATGATCCCGAGACCGGCCAGATCATCGCGCAGGGGGAGCTCGGCCTGCCCATCTTTCTCGGGGTCATGCAGTCCACCACCCAGGCGGTGATCGAGGCGCGCGACGACCTGGAGCCCGGCGACATCGTGTTGGTCAACGACCCCTACTTCGGCGGCACCCACCTGATGGACGTCAAGATGGTGCGGCCCTTCTTCTACAGGGGCCGGCTCTGGGCCTGTCTCTCCAACACCGGCCACTGGCCCGACACCGGCGGCATGGTGCCGGGCGGCTTTCCCTCCCAGGCGACCGAGATCCAGCAGGAGGGGCTCAGGCTGCCGCCGGTCAAGCTCCACCGGCGCGGCGTGCTCGACAACGACATCATGCAGATCGTGCTCGCCAACATCCGCGTGCCAGAGGAGCGCATTGGCGATATCCGTGCCCAGATCGGCGCGCTTTCGGTCGGCGAGCGGCGCCTGACCCAGTTTCTCGACAAGCATGGCGAGGAGACCGTGAACGCCGCCATCGAAGTGCTCAAGGAGCGCTCGGAGCGCCGGATGCGCGCGCACATCGCGTCCGTCCCCGACGGCGAGTTCGTCTTCTCCAGCTACATGGATTCCGACGGCGTCGACGATGCGCCGCTGGAAGTCTGCGCCAGGGTCACCGTGGAGGGCAGCGACCTCAGCGTCGACTTCGCGGACTCCAGCCCGCTCTGCCGCGGGCCGGTCAACTCGGTCTGGGCGACGACGCTCGCCTCGGTCTACTGCGCGATCAAGCACATCTTCCCGGATGTGCCGATCAACGCCGGCTGCTTCCGCCCGATTGCCGTGGCGCCGCCCCACGGGACCTTCCTCTATGCCGAGTATCCCCGGCCGGTCTCCGGCTGCGCGGCGGAGACGGCGCAGCGGATCATGGAGGCGGTGTTCGGCGCCATGGGCCAGGCCATGCCGGAGCGCATGTTTGCGGCTCCCGCCGGCACCAGCGGAAACTTCAGCCTCGGCGGCGAAGACCCGGCCGAGGGGCGCCGCTATGTCATGTACATCTTCTCAGGCGGCGGCTACGGCGGTTGGTGGGAGGACGACGGGCTCACCAACGGCTGCTCGTCCGTGGGCATTTCCAAGACCCAGCCGGCCGAAATTCTGGAGCAGCACTACCCCATCCTCTTCGAGGAGTATGCGCTGCGCGAGGGCTCCGGCGGCGCCGGGCGGCACCGGGGCGGCTTCGGCGTGAGCTACCGCGTGCGCGTGCTCAGGGGCGAGGCCAAGGCGTCGTTCATGATGGATCACGGCCGCACCGGCCCGCACGGGCTCGCCGGCGGCCTGCCGGGCGCCTGCAACCGCATCGAGGTCCGCCGCGGCAATCTGGTCGAGGAGCCGCCGCATCTCTCCAAGGGCGAGGGCTACCAACTGGCGCCTGGCGATACAGTGCAGGTGCGGACCCCCGGCGGCGGCGGTCTCGGCGATCCGCGCACCCGCTTGCGCTCGCGCGTCGCCGCCGATCTCAGCCGCGGCTACCTGACCGAGGCCGAAGCGGCGCGGGACTATGGCTACGACCCCGGCGCGGACGAGGCGGCGGAATAAGCCGCCCGTTGGAGGCTGCAGTGCTTCAGGGGGCCGCTTCGTTCACGGCGAGCGGACGCACCCGCGCGCGTATCGCCGGGCCGTTCTCGACCAGAGCTTTGGAGAGTTCGAAGGTCTTCTGAGCGTTCATCCAGAACTCCGGGCTCTGACCGAAATACGTTCCCAGCGCGATCGCGGTCTCCGCGCTCACGCCGCGCCGCTCATGGACGATCTCATGCAGGCGGGTCGCCGGCAGGCCGATATCCTGCGCCAAGCGATGAACGGAAAGTTCCATCTCGCTGACTTGTTCGCGCAAGAGTGCGCCTGGGTGCGTCGCAATCCGGTTTGTCGGAACTGTCATCGGTGTCACTCCCAGAGTCTCAATGATAGTGGTTGTTCAAGGACACGTCGTACGCGTCGCCGTCCTGCCATCGGAAGCATATCCGCCAGCCTCGGGAGACGCGGATGCTGTGTTGGCCCTCACGGTCGCCGCTCAGCCGTTCGAGGCGGTTTCCCGGCGGTGTGCGAAGATCGTCAAGGTGTGCTGCGTAGTTGATCCGATCCAGCTTGCTCAGCGCTCGCTTCACGACCGACGGCGGAATAGAGCGCTCGGTCACGCCGTTGAAGACGTTGGCCGTCCGCCGATCGGCGAAAGTTTGAATCATGTCGCTCTCTTAATTACGTACCGCGTATTACGTAGTCAATATAATACTGCGCCGGACACTTGCAGCGTCGAACTGGCGAACGGGTTTCGCGCCCGAATCTGGCAAGGCGTCGTCCATCTGAGCGCACGCCGCACGCCGTTGACTCGCGCGCCCCTTCTCTCCACACTCCGGCCGCTTGCTGAGGCCGGCCGCAGGAGCCGGACGGGAGGGAGACGGCATGCGCTTTTCGGACAATGGATATTACATCGAACGCTACGTGAAGTGCGACAACTGCGGCGTGCTCATCTATGACGAGGGCATCTCCGCCGCCGTGAAGGGCAAGGACCAGCTCTTCTGCTCCGATTGGTGCGTCCAGTGGTTCACGGCGCGGGCCGACGGTGTCGAGCAGCCGCGCATTCCGCTGCCTAAGCAGGGCATCCACGAGACCGGCTGAGCGCGCGGCACCGCGCGACGCATCCGAACATCCCACTGGCCGACGGGCGGGGCACCATGAGCGACCTGGTCGGGATCGACGTGGGCGGAACCTTCACGGACTTCGTTCGCTACGATCCGGACACCCAGGCCGTCGATGTCTGGAAGACCCTGTCCACCCCGGCCGATCCCATCGACGGGATTATCGGCGGGC
>JGI24793J26633_1001622_pt1 | contig 11791 bp, 8 predicted proteins | sample MesohylFT_FD_26633 | JGI IMG/M metagenome (IMG submission 26633) | reverse complement strand
CCCGGCGCGCGACGAAGACACCGAATGACGCGATCAGCAGGGTCGTCCACAGCCAGTCGACGGAACTTCAGAAATGATCACTTCCTCGAGCTCGCCAACACCGCGGAAGACGTCGCGCCCCGTCGCGATGCGGACCCGCGCGGCGCCCGCTTCAATGAGGCCGCGGGTATTCCCCGCGGAAGACGGACGGGCGCTGGCCACACCAAACCACCGGGCATGAGGAGCTTCAATGAGGCCGCGGGTATTCCCCGCGGAAGACGGTTGAACGTCGGTCGGCCGGCGGCCACCCAGGCGTTGCTTCAATGAGGCCGCGGGTATTCCCCGCGGAAGACTGACTGACGCACAACGAGCAGCGTTAGTTGAACAGATGCTTCAATGAGGCCGCGGGTATTCCCCGCGGAAGACGTGGTCGATGGCGGTCTCGGCGCTGCGGCGGTCGAGCTTCAATGAGGCCGCGGGTATTCCCCGCGGAAGACACCGTGATGGCGGACCGCCTGTACCGCGTGGATGCGCTTCAATGAGGCCGCGGGTATTCCCCGCGGAAGACGCCGCGCGCCGCCGCGCGTCCGCGGTACGCGACCGTGCTTCAATGAGGCCGCGGGTATTCCCCGCGGAAGACCTCCGTAGCGAGGGACCAGGGCTCGGCGTAGAGGGCTCGCTTCAATGAGGCCGCGGGTATTCCCCGCGGAAGACTAGAAGCCGCCGACATCCATTCCCCCCACCGCTCTACGCTTCAATGAGGCCGCGGGTATTCCCCGCGGAAGACGCGAATGAGTGGCTGGAGCGCAATCACCCCGGCATGCTTCAATGAGGCCGCGGGTATTCCCCGCGGAAGACGCCCGGCAACCTGTCCGGCACCTTCGCCCGGTACAACTGCTTCAATGAGGCCGCGGGTATCCCCGCGGAAGACGCATGGTTCCCGCTCGTTCTCGACCGCGTGACGACGGCTTCAATGAGGCCGCGGGTATTCCCCGCGGAAGACACCCGCGGGCAGAAGGCCGCCCAGGAGCGCGTCGAGCTTCAATGAGGCCGCGGGTATTCCCCGCGGAAGACCTCGGGGAAGAGGAGGAAATACCCTCTCCACTGCCAGGCTTCAATGAGGCCGCGGGTATTCCCCGCGGAAGACGGTGGCGGCCATGTCCGCCCAGGTCTCGGGGCCACCGCTTCAATGAGGCCGCGGGTATTCCCCGCGGAAGACCCACGGGCTGCTGAACGACCGGCAGTTCGCCGTATCGCTTCAATGAGGCCGCGGGTATTCCCCGCGGAAGACCTCCTCGACGGCCTCTTCCTGCGGTTCCTGCGCGTGGCTTCAATGAGGCCGCGGGTATTCCCCGCGGAAGACGCGGATGCAGCCGCACAGCTACCGGAGAACCCGATAAGGCTTCAATGAGGCCGCGGGTATTCCCCGCGGAAGACCTGCAAACACCCGGCAGACGCCAAGCGTGCGGGGGTGCTTCAATGAGGCCGCGGGTATTCCCCGCGGAAGACCTCGGTCTCCGGCGTTGGCGGGTCGAGGAGTCCTGGTCCGCTTCAATGAGGCCGCGGGTATTCCCCGCGGAAGACTCGCACCAAACGGGAAATTCGAATCCGGACGGCTGCGCTTCAATGAGGCCGCGGGTATTCCCCGCGGAAGACGCGAGAACTGTAGCGGCCGGTGACGCCGGCACCTTCGCTTCAATGAGGCCGCGGGTATTCCCCGCGGAAGACATGATCCGCTCGCTCGAGCACCATCTTCAGAAGGCCAAGCTTCAATGAGGCCGCGGGTATTCCCCGCGGAAGACTAGATGGTCCAGTGTCAGTATGATCATAGTGTGCTATTGCTTCAATGAGGCCGCGGGTATTCCCCGCGGAAGACTCAAGTTGAGCCCGGTCCAAGGTAGTAGAGCGAGACGCTTCAATGAGGCCGCGGGTATTCCCCGCGGAAGACTCCAGCCGAGCCCGACCGGCACCTACATGATCGGCGTGCTTCAATGAGGCCGCGGGTATTCCCCGCGGAAGACGGTCTGTGCCAGACGACACAAACAGAGAGATTCCAGCTTCAATGAGGCCGCGGGTATTCCCCGCGGAAGACGAAGCGCCGACGTCGACGGGAGGCTATCGGACCGATGCTTCAATGAGGCCGCGGGTATTCCCCGCGGAAGACGTCGGTGCCCAGCCGATAGACGCCCGACAGGTGCCCGTAGCTTCAATGAGGCCGCGGGTATTCCCCGCGGAAGACTGATGACCGTCTCGTCGTCGTTCTCGGTGATCGAATCGCTTCAATGAGGCCGCGGGTATTCCCCGCGGAAGACCATTACTTTTCGATATCAATCTGTTGGTATGCTAGATGCTTCAATGAGGCCGCGGGTATTCCCCGCGGAAGACGCAGCAGAGAGCGCTTGCACGGGTTCGGGCTGATCCAGGCTTCAATGAGGCCGCGGGTATTCCCCGCGGAAGACTCGGTTAATCGAGAGACCATGTATTTCTTTGGTAGAAGCTTCAATGAGGCCGCGGGTATTCCCCGCGGAAGACGGATACCGTGAACCGGCGTAAGGCTAGAGTGTTCCGGCTTCAATGAGGCCGCGGGTATTCCCCGCGGAAGACAACAACTGTCTCGTAGTCACTTGTGACCGATACGAGGCTTCAATGAGGCCGCGGGTATTCCCCGCGGAAGACGACGCGGCGCACGACGCGCAAGGCGACCACCGCTCCGGGCTTCAATGAGGCCGCGGGTATTCCCCGCGGAAGACACCATACCCGCGTAGGGCCATTTTCCCCGGTCTGGCGCTTCAATGAGGCCGCGGGTATTCCCCGCGGAAGACGTTTTCCAGGGGTCATGTGCGCATGGAACGACTGGCCCTGCTTCAATGAGGCCGCGGGTATTCCCCGCGGAAGACGCTGCAATCACCCTCGCACTCGACTTACTGCACCCAAGCGCTTCAATGAGGCCGCGGGTATTCCCCGCGGAAGACACCCAATGAGGAAGTGCAGGACAAACGTAAGTTCAGTGCTTCAATGAGGCCGCGGGTATTCCCCGCGGAAGACTTCTAAAGCTCCTATGACAGAAATATGCATCGTACGCTTCAATGAGGCCGCGGGTATTCCCCGCGGAAGACATACATAGACGATAGGAACCCTTTTGAGTTGTTCTACCGCTTCAATGAGGCCGCGGGTATTCCCCGCGGAAGACCGCCTCCCCTGACGCTCTCGTGGGCGACGACGGCCTGCTCGCTTCAATGAGGCCGCGGGTATTCCCCGCGGAAGACGTCAAAAGGGTTGGCCCATTGGCCGTCCCCTCTCAAGCTTCAATGAGGCCGCGGGTATTCCCCGCGGAAGACACTGAGCCTTACTGTCGACCGCACCAGTCAGCGGCAGGCTTCAATGAGGCCGCGGGTATTCCCCGCGGAAGACTGCAGGGAGCGGCGCAAGTGAAGCGCCGCGGGACCCGGCTTCAATGAGGCCGCGGGTATTCCCCGCGGAAGACCTAGTCCGGAACAATGAGGTTGCGGAGTCGGCGGTGCTTCAATGAGGCCGCGGGTATTCCCCGCGGAAGACATTCACGATACGGCCGCGTGTCGAGACGTGGCGCTAGCTTCAATGAGGCCGCGGGTATTCCCCGCGGAAGACATTCCAACGAGAACGGGAAGCGGTTCGGCAAAGCGCTTCAATGAGGCCGCGGGTATTCCCCGCGGAAGACGGCGATAGCGTGTTCTGTAGCCGCTACCCGTGTCGGCTTCAATGAGGCCGCGGGTATTCCCCGCGGAAGACTTGCCTGTCGTCCACGGCCACGTCGCAGAGCCGGAAGACGTGCTTCAATGAGGCCGCGGGTATTCCCCGCGGAAGACATTCAAGCGGTGGGATGAGAGCGACGCCACTATCATGCTTCAATGAGGCCGCGGGTATTCCCCGCGGAAGACGCAGATCACCAGGAGCTGGACGGCATGAGCGACGAGCTTCAATGAGGCCGCGGGTATTCCCCGCGGAAGACGAGAAGAACCACCGGCTTGGGCCGCGGCGGGTTGCGAGCTTCAATGAGGCCGCGGGTATTCCCCGCGGAAGACGCAGCTTCTCGTCGTCAGACCTCATCGCAGCATCCGCTTCAATGAGGCCGCGGGTATTCCCCGCGGAAGACGTGTTTGCATCAGATTGTGATGTTCGTGCAGGTATTGCTTCAATGAGGCCGCGGGTATTCCCCGCGGAAGACCCATCTCGGGGCGGATGTCCGACGCCCTGTCGCAGTTGCTTCAATGAGGCCGCGGGTATTCCCCGCGGAAGACTTCAGGAAGGATGTGAACCTGACGCAGAGGATTACGAATGTGCTTCAATGAGGCCGCGGGTATTCCCCGCGGAAGACCGAACGGCCGTCCCGGAGATCTTGCCGTAGTCCACGCTTCAATGAGGCCGCGGGTATTCCCCGCGGAAGACGTCTTCAGAAGAAATTGTTATTACTTTTGAACAAGGGCTTCAATGAGGCCGCGGGTATTCCCCGCGGAAGACGCGTGCACAAGGCCGCCGCTCGAGCGCGCACTCCGTTGCTTCAATGAGGCCGCGGGTATTCCCCGCGGAAGACTCCACCATTTGTTATGTCGCCGGTACGTCAGTATATGCTTCAATGAGGCCGCGGGTATTCCCCGCGGAAGACACAGACATGGGTATGGGTTCCTTCTAGCGTCAAAGCTGCTTCAATGAGGCCGCGGGTATTCCCCGCGGAAGACGTTCGCCCTCAGCGACGCTCAGAACAGCATCGGCCGGCGCTTCAATGAGGCCGCGGGTATTCCCCGCGGAAGACGATCGCGCTGCTCGTCCGTGCAACCGGTTGCGACCTGGCTTCAATGAGGCCGCGGGTATTCCCCGCGGAAGACCTTCGCAACATCATCCGGCAACGTCATTCGCGTTGCGGGCTTCAATGAGGCCGCGGGTATTCCCCGCGGAAGACGCCGTTCAGCGCGTCGAACAGGGCGCCGTTGACGCACGCTTCAATGAGGCCGCGGGTATTCCCCGCGGAAGACGAATTGCCAACGGTCTTCAAGGCGTTCGTCGAGTCGATGCTTCAATGAGGCCGCGGGTATTCCCCGCGGAAGACGGTGCAATGCAGGAGTTGAGTCAAACCACTGCTGGTTTAGCTTCAATGAGGCCGCGGGTATTCCCCGCGGAAGACGTTGAAGGTCCCGACCCCGACTCGGGTGCGCGCCGCGTCGCTTCAATGAGGCCGCGGGTATTCCCCGCGGAAGACGTCCATGCAGTGTATCCACCGGACCCCGTGTCGCAGCTTCAATGAGGCCGCGGGTATTCCCCGCGGAAGACGTCGATCACGGCGTCGACATGCAGCAACTGTGGGCGGCTTCAATGAGGCCGCGGGTATTCCCCGCGGAAGACTGTCGCTGCGTATGAGCTTCGTCCGGTATCACTAGCGGCTTCAATGAGGCCGCGGGTATTCCCCGCGGAAGACCGTGATGGACATACCCGGCTTCACCGAGGTCGACCTGGCTTCAATGAGGCCGCGGGTATTCCCCGCGGAAGACACACGCGCGGCTCGAATCACTGGATCGGCCCGCGATGCTTCAATGAGGCCGCGGGTATTCCCCGCGGAAGACTCAGAAGGCGGGGAAAAAGGCCGCGGATACGGTGAAGGCTTCAATGAGGCCGCGGGTATTCCCCGCGGAAGACCTGAAAGACTGTGTCGAACAAGAGTATCGTAGGTATGCTTCAATGAGGCCGCGGGTATTCCCCGCGGAAGACGCGAAATTGAGTTGGCGGCGCTGAAGAAGGCCATCGCTTCAATGAGGCCGCGGGTATTCCCCGCGGAAGACATCTGCGACACAGCACCACCAAACTGCGCGACACCGCTTCAATGAGGCCGCGGGTATTCCCCGCGGAAGACTGTCGTGGCGAAGTTGGACAAGATCGGCGCGAACCTGCTTCAATGAGGCCGCGGGTATTCCCCGCGGAAGACCTCATGAACCTGCTCGAGCAGATCGACAAGCTGATCGCTTCAATGAGGCCGCGGGTATTCCCCGCGGAAGACTGTCTAGGGGGGCGCGGTAATGGTGACGACGTTGATGCTTCAATGAGGCCGCGGGTATTCCCCGCGGAAGACACCTGTTCAGCGCAGACGGCCCGCTGCACTACATCGCGCTTCAATGAGGCCGCGGGTATTCCCCGCGGAAGACGGAGGTCGTGGCCGCCGGCTCGAACGCCCTCGTCTCGCTTCAATGAGGCCGCGGGTATTCCCCGCGGAAGACCGGCGGCGTCAGGTCGATCTCCATCTCCGCCTTCCTCGCTTCAATGAGGCCGCGGGTATTCCCCGCGGAAGACGCGCCGACGAACTTCAAGTATTGCTCACGAGCATGGCTTCAATGAGGCCGCGGGTATTCCCCGCGGAAGACCCCATGAAGTGGACGGCGCTTCGGCGCGGCATGTGCAGCTTCAATGAGGCCGCGGGTATTCCCCGCGGAAGACGTGGACGTCTGCGGCGGCGGCGCATCGGTCATCCTGCTTCAATGAGGCCGCGGGTATTCCCCGCGGAAGACTGCTCTTGATCGCGCCCATGAAGCCGCCGCCGCCCTCGCTTCAATGAGGCCGCGGGTATTCCCCGCGGAAGACCCGTCGTTCCGGTCATAGACCCTCAGACGAAGAAGCCGCTTCAATGAGGCCGCGGGTATTCCCCGCGGAAGACAGCCGCCGCCGCGCTGATGTTGTTGCGCGCGGCCGTGCTTCAATGAGGCCGCGGGTATTCCCCGCGGAAGACGCGGTGAACCTGGCGAAGATAGCAGCCGACGTGTTGCTTCAATGAGGCCGCGGGTATTCCCCGCGGAAGACGCCGGCATCGACAACCCGCTGGCGCTCGGCGCCGCGCTTCAATGAGGCCGCGGGTATTCCCCGCGGAAGACTTCGGATCCAAGGCTCGACCCTGAATGGACAGTTTCGGCTTCAATGAGGCCGCGGGTATTCCCCGCGGAAGACGCAAGCGGAAGGTGTTCATCGCGAAGTGGGACGATCGGCTTCAATGAGGCCGCGGGTATTCCCCGCGGAAGACGGTTCACGGGATCGCCACCGCGGCGGTGAACCTATCGCTTCAATGAGGCCGCGGGTATTCCCCGCGGAAGACAGCCGTTCCGCACCCGCAAGGGTTCAACATATCGATGCTTCAATGAGGCCGCGGGTATTCCCCGCGGAAGACGCGCATCACAACGCCCAGGAAGTCGGTAACGCTGTCAGCGCTTCAATGAGGCCGCGGGTATTCCCCGCGGAAGACCGCGCTGCACGACATCCGGCGGGCGCTCGGGCTCCTGCTTCAATGAGGCCGCGGGTATTCCCCGCGGAAGACTCGAGGGCGCGCCGCCGTCCAGCTCGCGGGACCCCTGCTTCAATGAGGCCGCGGGTATTCCCCGCGGAAGACACGGTCGACCTGGCGGTGAAGGAATCCGCGGTCAACATGCTTCAATGAGGCCGCGGGTATTCCCCGCGGAAGACGGCGAAGATCGACGAGCTTCGCGCATCGTCCGGAGAGGGCTTCAATGAGGCCGCGGGTATTCCCCGCGGAAGACCCTCACTGGACCGTTCCATGTTCTTCGACGCCTTCCGGCTTCAATGAGGCCGCGGGTATTCCCCGCGGAAGACTCCAATATTATTGTAACCCTTTTCATTCAATAATCGGGCTTCAATGAGGCCGCGGGTATTCCCCGCGGAAGACCTACTCTTGCACGACCCACAATCCATCTAGCTGGTAGCTTCAATGAGGCCGCGGGTATTCCCCGCGGAAGACCATATGGCCCATTCACCTAGAGTCAAAGCTATTCTAGCTTCAATGAGGCCGCGGGTATTCCCCGCGGAAGACTTGGTGGGACTGGCGGGCGTCGCGCTGCGGTGGGCGTGCTTCAATGAGGCCGCGGGTATTCCCCGCGGAAGACGCCGGTCAGGATCCCAAGTACCACACGGTCAACTCCTAGCTTCAATGAGGCCGCGGGTATTCCCCGCGGAAGACCGCCTCTGCGTGTCTGTAACCACGTCTGGCCTGGCGCTTCAATGAGGCCGCGGGTATTCCCCGCGGAAGACGCTGGAAACGCTCGACTTCGACGCCCCGGCCGATTGGGCTTCAATGAGGCCGCGGGTATTCCCCGCGGAAGACGCCTGAGCTGTGCGCCCTGCGCCGTCGAGCCTCCATTTGCTTCAATGAGGCCGCGGGTATTCCCCGCGGAAGACCAGGGGAAAGCCACCACACTGGACTCCCTTCGCGCAGCTTCAATGAGGCCGCGGGTATTCCCCGCGGAAGACGCCCGTGCGGACCCTTCCCGCGCGGACTCGCACACTGCGCTTCAATGAGGCCGCGGGTATTCCCCGCGGAAGACGCGACGAGTAGCGCTTTGCCAGGGTTCGAAGGATGACGCTTCAATGAGGCCGCGGGTATTCCCCGCGGAAGACGCATTTTTGGTACCCACCTTGTCTTTCGAACGCCGGCTTCAATGAGGCCGCGGGTATTCCCCGCGGAAGACGAACCGATAGCCCACTCCACAGGATCGCCCGCAGCGCTTCAATGAGGCCGCGGGTATTCCCCGCGGAAGACGTTTCGTGGCGGGAATTCGCCGCGATTCTTCCCGTAGCTTCAATGAGGCCGCGGGTATTCCCCGCGGAAGACATCGTTACGTCGCCCCCGTACGCGATCCAGATGCGGCTTCAATGAGGCCGCGGGTATTCCCCGCGGAAGACCTGAGAATTGTTCGTCGTGCGCTTGAACACGTCGCCGGCGCTTCAATGAGGCCGCGGGTATTCCCCGCGGAAGACATCCCGAGCAGCATCCGAACACGTGGGTTCGCATTCGGCTTCAATGAGGCCGCGGGTATTCCCCGCGGAAGACACGATTACGCCGGACACCCTGATCGCGGCGATTCGGCTTCAATGAGGCCGCGGGTATTCCCCGCGGAAGACTTGACGATTCGCGCGCGAGCCGCGACGACTGGATGCGGCTTCAATGAGGCCGCGGGTATTCCCCGCGGAAGACTCACGGCACCCATCATGGGAAAGGTCGACGAACTCCGGCTTCAATGAGGCCGCGGGTATTCCCCGCGGAAGACTCCCGCCGACCGCTTCAATCAGAGCGGCGAAACCCTGGCTTCAATGAGGCCGCGGGTATTCCCCGCGGAAGACACGTTGCCCGACGCATTCAGGGAGATGCTGAATGTGGGGCTTCAATGAGGCCGCGGGTATTCCCCGCGGAAGACGCCCTACAGGTTCGCTTCGATCAGATCCGCGATCTGCGCGCTTCAATGAGGCCGCGGGTATTCCCCGCGGAAGACGGGAGCCCTGGCCGCGCTGAGCGACGCGCGCTGTGATGCTTCAATGAGGCCGCGGGTATTCCCCGCGGAAGACCCGCGCCTCAGTAGAGCGGCACGATCACCACGCTACCCGCTTCAATGAGGCCGCGGGTATTCCCCGCGGAAGACAGCCAGCTCCCGTTGTTGTCGAGCCGGCAGTGGGCGCTTCAATGAGGCCGCGGGTATTCCCCGCGGAAGACGTGTAGGACGCCGACCCGCCGGCGAGAGATGGCGCAGTGCTTCAATGAGGCCGCGGGTATTCCCCGCGGAAGACTCAACCGATTGCCCCCACTCTTGAAGCACGCCCTGGCTTCAATGAGGCCGCGGGTATTCCCCGCGGAAGACACCTGTTCGCATGGCGCGGTTGTCGGGGGCCGAACGCTTCAATGAGGCCGCGGGTATTCCCCGCGGAAGACGCTCCTGCCAGACCACGTTGTCCGGCGCCGGTGGGTAGGCTTCAATGAGGCCGCGGGTATTCCCCGCGGAAGACTCAGAGGCTGGGAGGGTTACTTAGCCATTCGACCTGCTTCAATGAGGCCGCGGGTATTCCCCGCGGAAGACGGATGAAGAGAATCCAGCTGAACCTACAGCAGAGGCGCTTCAATGAGGCCGCGGGTATTCCCCGCGGAAGACACCAGCCTGCTTGGCGGCCTCGCCGTCGAGGTCGCTGCTTCAATGAGGCCGCGGGTATTCCCCGCGGAAGACTCAGGTCATACTGCGGGAACCGCCCGAGTTGCTCGACGCTTCAATGAGGCCGCGGGTATTCCCCGCGGAAGACTCGCGGGCATGAAGAGCGAGAACGAGGACCTCGCCAAGCTTCAATGAGGCCGCGGGTATTCCCCGCGGAAGACGCCCGGCTCGTTGTGCAGCTTCGACTTGAACTTCCGCTTCAATGAGGCCGCGGGTATTCCCCGCGGAAGACGCATGCGGTCGAACTCGGGACCCAATTCCCAGTTGTGCTTCAATGAGGCCGCGGGTATTCCCCGCGGAAGACCCACGTTCATCTGCACCAAGCCGGGCAACACGTACGAGCTTCAATGAGGCCGCGGGTATTCCCCGCGGAAGACGCAGCCGGCGGTCAAAGACGGCGCTGTAGTCGACGCCGGCTTCAATGAGGCCGCGGGTATTCCCCGCGGAAGACACTGGCGGGCGTAGACGCGCCCACCATCCACGTGCAGCGCTTCAATGAGGCCGCGGGTATTCCCCGCGGAAGACTGGTTCCATGGTACTTTTCTTCCCACTCACATAGAGCGCTTCAATGAGGCCGCGGGTATTCCCCGCGGAAGACTTATTCAACCCTATGCTCCGCACCTTACCTACAGAGCTTCAATGAGGCCGCGGGTATTCCCCGCGGAAGACCCGGTCGTTGGGTCTCGGCAGCGTCTGGCATGCCTGAGCTTCAATGAGGCCGCGGGTATTCCCCGCGGAAGACGCGCTGCGTCCTGCATCAGTGGCCGCCGGTAACAGGGCTTCAATGAGGCCGCGGGTATTCCCCGCGGAAGACCTACCGCGGCGGCCGTCCGCCGCAGAAGCTGTGCGTGCTTCAATGAGGCCGCGGGTATTCCCCGCGGAAGACGACTTGGTGCCGCCAGCGACGAGACCGCAGTAGACGAGCTTCAATGAGGCCGCGGGTATTCCCCGCGGAAGACGCACGTGTCGCGGCCGGCGCATCACAGTCACGCGTCTCGCTTCAATGAGGCCGCGGGTATTCCCCGCGGAAGACGCAAGAAGCTCGACAAGGCGCTCAACGATTCCGTATCGCTTCAATGAGGCCGCGGGTATTCCCCGCGGAAGACGGACCGCTCGCAACCCCTTCCGATGAAACGATGTTCACCCCCGTATCGCGAGAGGTCCCGCGCTCGTGGCGCTCGAGCGCTGCCGCAAACGACGTGGCTGATCACTGGGTGCATTGTAACTGTTCAGTTTTCAAGGATCTACCGGCTTTTCGAGCACTCCCCCGGGATCCCGGCACCACCGGAGCGCTCGCTCCCGGACGGCGGGACGCGTCAGACGATCACCGGCTCGCGGCGCACCGCGCGGAACTTCTTCCCCAGACTCACGAAGCGCGGCTCCACCCCATCGGCGACACCGATGTCGACCAGCACGACGTGATCCTCTGCATGATCGATCATCCCGTCGAGCCGCGCAACCAGATCGGCTTGCCGGCGGCGGCTCAGGCGACACTGAAAGACGGAGAGCTGGACCCACTCACCGTATCCCTTCATCAGCTTGAACACCTTCCGCCACCGCTTGGGGTCGGCGATGTCGTAGACGACGATGTAGAGATGCTCCACGGGATCACCGGGTCGTGAAGTTGGGATACTCGGGAAGCTCGCCCAGGAGAAAGCGCCCGAACAGGCGGGCCTGCATCTCCATCAGGCGCCGGTAGCTGACGCGGTAGCCGAAGAGCGGGTGGACGACCTCGTGGCCGAGGCGGCGCTCGTAGGTCGAGATGAACCGGCGGCGGCCGTCGGCGGTCAGGTTGACGCGGCCGGCGGCGG
>JGI24793J26633_1001621_pt1 | contig 11795 bp, 13 predicted proteins | sample MesohylFT_FD_26633 | JGI IMG/M metagenome (IMG submission 26633) | reverse complement strand
CCTGCCGGTCCGGCCGGTGCGCCGGCGGACCCCCGAGGGAGACGGAGCATGGAAACCGGCCGCAGAGCGTTCGTCAAGGCGGTGAGTGCGACGGCGGCGGGCGCGGCGCCGATCGCCGGGGCGGGGATCGTGCGCGCATCGGCCGCCACGCAACCGGGGAACGCCGTCGCTGGCATCGAGGCTTTCGCCTTCGACGCCTACGGGACGCTGTTCGACGTCTTCTCGGTGACGGCGCTGTGCGAGGAGCTGTTTCCGGGAAGCGGAGACGCCCTGGCCCAACGCTGGCGCGCCACGCAGCTCCAGCACCCCCTGCTCCGCAGCCTCATGGGCCGGCACCGGGACTTCTGGCTGGTGACCGAGGACGGGCTCGTGTACGCGGCCCGAAGCCTTAACCTCGATCTGACAGACGCGCGGCGCGCCCGGTTGATGGACGCGTATCTGACGCTGGAGGCGTTTCCCGACGAACGGCCGAGGCTGGAGGCGCTACGCGATCGGGGACTGCGGCTGGCGATTCTCTCCAACGGTGAACCGCGGATGCTGGAACCGGCGGCCCGCAGCGCCGGCATCGACACGATCATCAGCGTCGAGGACGTGAAGGTCTTCAAGCTCAGCCCGGGTCTCTACAACTTGGGACTGGAACGGCTCGGGGTCGGCCGCCCCGCGCTGGGGTTCGTCTCGTCCAACTCCTGCGACATCGCGGGGACCACCTCGGCGGGACTGACCACGTTCTGGTTTCAGCGCTCGGCCGGCGAGCCGCCCGAAAAACTTGGGTTCGCGGCGGATCGCGTGGTCTCCGCGATCACCGATCTGGTCTCACTGTTCGCCGCGTAGCCGGCACCATCACAGATCACCAACCAAGTATCCCATGATTAAGACTTTGCGCCTAAAGTTCGGTCGCGCGCCAGGGCTGTCCGCAGAAACGATTACCACAACCCCGGTGACCGTTTTTGTTGGCCCAAACAATTCTGGCAAGAGTAAGGTTCTGGCAGAGATACACCAGTATTGTACGCAGGGTCAGAGGAACACTGCGAATGTGATCGTGGAGCAGATCGGTTTCGAGAACTTGTCTCAGGAGTCCGCTGATGAGCGCATTCGAAAGGTAACGTTGCGGCCGCACATGAACGAGACACTACAGCCCAACCACGTGATCGTGGGCAAGCGAGGTCAGCGCCAACAAGTGCCGAGGCCGCAGCTGTTGAGTAGCATGCTCAACACCGATGCGGGGTCGATGTTTTTCTGTCAATGGTATCTTACCTACAATACAATGATGCTCGACGGGCGGAGTCGCATGAATCTAGTCAGTGATCAGGAGGCGGGTGATCTCCAGCAGGTCCCACAAACTAGCTTTCAGGTGTTGTTTCGAGACAACGACCGAAGAGCGGAAGTCCGTCGGGTAGTTCATGACGCGTTCGATAACTACTTGGTTGTCGATCCGACAAGGCTCGGCAAGCTTCGCCTCCGGCTCTCTCCGAAAGCACCCGCATCGGAGGCCCAAGAACGCGGGATTCATGAGGACTCAGTACAGTTTCATCGTAACGCTCTTCCGATAGAGCAGGCAAGTGACGGCGTAAAGGCGTTCGCTGGCATGATTACCGAAATTGTCGCTGGGGACCCTGCTGTTCTTCTTATCGATGAACCTGAGGCCTTCCTGCACCCTGCGCTGTCGTTCAAGCTGGGAAAGGAAATCGCACTGGCAAGTTCCGGATCGGAAAAGCGACTGTTTGTTTCGACACACAGCCCCACGTTTGTGATGGGCTGCATCCAGTCTGGTGCTCCTATTAATATCGTGCGACTCACATACCGCGATGATGTGGCGACGGCTCGTTTATTGGCTAGTCAAGAGTTGCTCGCGCTCATGAGAAATCCGCTGCTACGGTCGACGAGGGTGCTAGACGGCCTGTTCTATGAATTCGTTGTTGTCACGGAGGCTGACGCTGACCGAGCATTCTACCAAGAAGTAAATGAACGGCTCTTGAGGTTTAAGCCTGAGTGGGGCGTTCCTAATTGTTTATTTCTGAACGCGCAGAATAAACAGACAGTTCCAACTGTGTTGAAGCCTCTCAGGAGTCTTGGAATACCGGCGGTTGGCGTCGTAGATATTGACGTCCTAAAGGACGGTGGTATTTCCTGGGCGAGGTTCTTGGAGGGAGGATTTGTTCCGGAACTTGAACGTGACTCACTAAAGGTGCTGAGGAACAGCATAAACGCCAGGCTCAAGGATACGGGCAAGGACATGAAGCGGGATGGTGGGCTCGCTATCTTGGGAAAGGAAGATAAGGAGGCAGCAGAGAATCTCTGTGAAAGACTACGGGAGTATGGCCTTTTTGTCGTCAAAAAAGGAGAGTTGGAGTCGTGGCTTCCTGGTTTGGGCGCGTCCGGCCACGGACCATCATGGCTTATAGACGTTTTCCAAAAGATGGGTGAAGATCCCGAAGACCAATCCTACTTGCGGCCTGGAATCGATGATGTGTGGTCGTTCGTCGCGGAAATCAAGAGATGGCTAACAAGCCCGTCACGAAAAGGTATTCCGTCGTGAGGGGTCCGTTTTCCGAAGATGTGTGGGTCGCTGTATCGGCCGTGGAGCGTCTGACAGATAGAGGTACGAGCATTGAGCAGGGTCTTCGGATGGCGGGTTCCGGGCCGAGGTGTCAATGTTTGACTTGTACAGTGAGCCACTTGCAGAATTCTACGGGATTGCGGCTCGATGCGGTCCTGACGCTCTGGAGAACGCTGTTGTCGCTGGGTTGCCGACCCCGTGTCTGGTTCTACAGGACCGGCGTCAAGCGAGGCTGAAACCGGCGGCTTCGACGTGTTCTCGACCGAGCGTTGGGGACACCGGTAGAGACCTGACGCCGGTCAGGCCATGCGCTGGGATGGGCGCGGGTTCCCGCGACGCGTTGGTTATGTCACAAGGCGCAGGAGCTGGTCGGCGGTGAGTGCGAACACGGCGAACATGCAATGGCACATCACCTTGGAGGCGCCACAGACTCGTATATGGCGGCCACCGAACTCGTCCTTGAGTCGGCCATTGACGCGCTCACCCGCCGTGCGTTGGTTGTACCGGATCTGTTCGGGGAGTTGAAAGCCGATGTACTGCAGGCGCCGGGTTTCGGCCTTCAACTCCTCGGCCAGCGCCTTGTCGCCGCGGGGGTTGATGTCAATCAACGGGACGTGGACGTGGCTGCTGAGGGGGTTGTCCCGTTCGCTGTTGAACTTTGCGAGTGGCAGACTCCCTGTTTCCTCCGCCGATGTTACGCCACTTCAGCAACTACGTCGTCGGGCCGGGCCAGCGCGTCGAGGGCGCCCACCAAGTACCGCAGGTCGCGGTAGCCCCGGACCCGCAGGAAGCGCGGTTCCGCCTCCACCAGCGCGCTCGCCACCCAGCGTTGAATCATCTGACCACCACGCCACCGCTTGACGTTGCGTGTGTAGCGCTCGACGCTGCGGTTGAGGTTCTCGATGATGTTCGTCGTGCGCAGCGTACGCTGCAACGCCCCCGTCAGGCCGAGGCGCTGCACGGTCAGGGTCTCCTCGAGCGCCTCCCGGATGGACCCGAGCCGCTGTGGCCGCGCCTCGCCTCCGGCGACCTCCGCCCCCGCGCCAGCGGGGATGGACCGCGTTTCTTGCCATGGCCGGCCTGGACGTCGGCGGCTTGGCGTGCGCTTCAAGGCCCAGCCGTTGCGCTTCGAGCGGCAGAGCACCGCCGCCAGCGAACGGATCGTGGAATGCGGGCAGCGTGTGGCGGTCGAACAGTTCCGCGGCACGCGGGTGATCGGCGTGCTCGGCGCAGGCCCGACGCCAGCTCTGCCAGACCTCGTCGCGCGCGCGCTTCAGCACCTCTTCGTTGGTGGTGTTCTCCCACAGCACCAACTCCTCGAGGAGCCTGAACAGACGCTCGCGTTCGAGCTCCGCCGCCATGTCGCCGAGCGCTTGCCGATCGACCGGCCCGTTCGGTCCCCCGGCAGCACAACCGGCCACCGAGCGCAGGGCGCGGGCGTGCCCGTGGCTGGTCGCCGAACGCCTCGTCCTGGTCAACCTCTGATCATTCGTCGACCCGACGGCCCCTCTCAAGCCGTTTCACTTTTACACTGGTCCGATACTACACCCCTCGACGACCGAGCGGGAGAAGGAGAGCCGGCGCTGGTTCCGGGGGTTCGACCAGGGCCGGGCATTGGGGCATTGGGGCGGGCCTGCCCGCACACGCCGGTGGTGGTGGTCGGGGGCCGCGAGAGCGACATCTACGCCCTTGCTGAAGTGGCAGGCCGAGCACGCGGCCGAGGCGGGTCTGGTGGTGCGGGCGAACGCGAGCCAGCGCGGGCGGGTGGCGGTGTGGGACCCGCACCTGCGGGCGACGATGCTGCGGACGCCGGAATCGCAGCCGGACTTCGAGACGCCGGTCAAGACCGGTCGGGCGGTGCGCATCGGCGCGCAAGGCGGCAAGCGGGCGCGGCGGGAGCGGACGGCGCTGACCGAGTTGCGCATCGGGCAGGTGGAATTGCAAAGAGAGCGGAACCCGCGATGCGAAAACAGGACCGCCCCACCCGCCGGGGCCTGCCCCTCGACCGCACGATACGCCCGACGCGGTCCTCCTGCGCCGGGAGCTGCGCTGGACCGCCACCGCGATGCTGGCGCTCGGCGCCGCCGGATACGCGGTCGCCGGCGCATACGGCGCCGCCATCGGAGCCGGAGCCGGCTTGCTGGTGCAGCAAGCTGGGTACAGTCTCGTGGTCGTGACGCTATGGCACGGTTGGTCCACCCGGGCCATCGCCTTCGACGGGACCGAACGGTCGGAACAGCTGGCCCGGATCTCGTTGCGCGCGTTCACGCTCTGGATGCGCACGGCGACCGCCAGCGACCGGCTCTACATCGCGCTGTGGAACGTCGGCAGCAACGAGGGCGAAGAGAACGAGGTCGCTGGCTCGATGGCCGAGATCCGGATCCGGTACGCGTACGCCCTGGAGGCTCGGCTCGACAACGAACCGTTGTGGTGCGACAGCCTGCACCGGCGGCAGCTACGCTGCACGCTGCAGCGGGACGAGGCACGGCTGCTGCAAATCGCCACGGGAGAGCCGCTGAAGAAATGACGAGGAGAATGAGGAAGAGCGTGAAGGAGCAGTGGCGGCAGACGGCATGGGAGATACTAGGTGGCCTGTCGTTCAGTGCACGGTCGTACACGGCGGAATACATCTGGTGCGGGCCCCTTGCACTAGACTGCTACGCGCGTGCCGCACTACATTGTTTACATGGGGTTATCGTCCAGTTCGGATTATTTGATTTGGCGTTCGCTAGTGCTTGTCTAAAGCTCGTGTGCAACCCCAGGTCGACTCCCATCTCTCCTGGGAGCCGGTACGAGCAGGTTTCGAGATGTAATAGGTGTTCGGTACCATTTAGCCTTTCTCTATCTACATAGAACCTCCATTTCCCCAGGGGTTGTTGTCTGTTACGACGCTTTAGCTCCTCGTTATTGTGCAGTGCCCTTCTTGCTGTCTGAATGGCCTCCTGCAAGCCATCTTCTGTTACGTTTGCGAGCCTGCAGGGTACACCTGGTCTCCACGGCACAAAATGCGCGTCCTCTTTTGGGTAGAAGTCCTCTGGCCGTAGCTGTACGCTCGCATAGATATTATGGTATACTTTCACCTTGAATAGGGCTCCCGGTGTTGGCATCACCGCGATCGTTGCAACTGCGCTGATTCGCGTCCCTTCTTCTGGTGTGGTGGTTCGTCCGCTTCCGAAATGGCTTTCTCCTGTTGTGTAGTGGACGTGTTCTCCGTACATTGCTGCCATTACTTCCTGATCGTTAATGCAACCGTTGTGAAAACGGGTATTGTCCATTAACATTACGACGCATGCTCGCTCTTTCGCAACCCTTGGGGGGAACTGGCGTCGTGCATGTTGGATTTTTCCCCGCACACCCTGCCCTCCAGCTCTACCTCTAACCAGTACTGATCCGCTCGTATCATGTTCGCTTTGCATCCGATGCTGTTCTTTCGGGCTATCTTCCAACATCTTTACTTCAACGAGCACTTCTGCGGTTTCATGTGCTCTTTGCACAAGAAAGTCCGGCCGTTTTCCCGTATAGCCTGTGTCTTCGTTCGTTATTCTCTCGACTCGGACAAAGTTCCCCCTTGCCCAATCGTCGAATACTATTTCACTTTCGTTGTCGTACAGAGGCGGTGTTTCCTGGGTCTCGTACCGTTTCAGTACATCGCGCCAATAGCCAGCCGCGTTTCGATACAAGCCTCTGTATTCTGCCTTCACCATACTTTCTTGCCCCCGTGCGCCGGTTCACCGCCGGTCCACCCCCTGTGTAACCAGAGTCGGGCAGTCGCCTTGGCAGTCGCCCCCCAGTACGGTTTCCCACAGTGGCAAGCCAGTTCGGTCATGACGACGGTCATGCGTACAGGTTCTCGCGATCGGCCTGCGCGCTGGCCGACCGCGCTTCGTACTCCCATCGTTCAATGGGCGTTTCAGCGTCGGGCGGCCCGCGCGACAGGTGCGAGAGGCTATCCCCACAGGAGTCATCCAGGAACAGTACGACCCGAACGACCTCACTACCAGTGTACACCAGGGTTGCCCCGGAGACACGTGGGCGTGCGTCGTTCCTGGAGTCCGGCCGGTTCGCAGGGCCGAAAGCTGAGTACCTGTGCGTCCCGGCGGTCGTTCTTCGCGCCCGCCGACGAAAAGCGATCACAAAGGCGGTCGAGTTGCTTCGGATTGATCGAGTGGACGGCGAAGTCCCGCTCCATCAAGCTTTGGACCACCGGTCCACGTGGCGTCTCGGTCGCCACGCGGACCTCCGCAGCTTCTCCTTGTGCGCAGGATAGCAGCCAGTCCGCCATCTCCGAAGTCCTGCGCCGCTGTGCTCGAACAACCGCTCGCTGAGCACGTTCCCGGTGGCATCGAGCAACACATCGAGCAACCCACGCCTGGTGCTTCTGAGATCTGCAGGCGGCCTGGGAGGAACAGGCCAGCGGCATGCATGGCATCTTCATGGCCGGCGACGGCACGGTCGAGGACAACCTGCAGCGCGCGGAGGAGGAGCGGATCAACCGCTTGCGCCACCTCGGCACAGATACATCGTTCTCGGCGATGACGCGGATTCCTGGAGTTCGGTGCGGAATCCGCCAACTTCGGATAGCAGCGTTGTTGCCAAACGGATTCCATGGCCACGCGCGTGGCCAGGACCAATTCCGTGTGAAATTCTGGCCCGGATTCTACGAGACGACCTGGGCCAGCTACGGACAACTGCCGGACCGGCGGTGGCTACCAAGCAGCAGCGGCTCAACGGGGCTGAAGGAAAAGGCTGCCGCCGTCACGACCGTCCCGACGCCGCGGCCGAGAGCATTCGCCCGGTGGCCGAGGCGGCCGAGGCGGTCGAGGCGCCCGGCGGGNATCAGGCGGTGCAGTTGCTCGTCGCCGAACAGTACGTCGACGAGCCGGGCCTGCTGGCCACGGAGACCAACACGATGATCGTGCCGGCCAACGTCAATGAGTCTCCCCAATCATCGCCACGGCCATGGGCGTGCCCATGCAGGCCTGCGGCGCGCAAGACACAAGGCAAGCAGCCCAGGGCCGGGTGCTGGCCCACTGGGTTGCGGGACGCTCCTGGAGCCTTCGCGGATTCGGGACTGCCTACTTCACCTCGTCGTCTTGCGCCCGCGCGCCGCGCAGGACGTTGGTGATCGCGTAATTCCCCTCGTGACAGACGAACGCGAACAGCTCCCCCGCCGCCCCGCCGCGCGCCGACTGGTCCTGCGACAGCGGGAAGCGCACGGTCCAGGGGCGCGTGAAGCGCGTGGGGTCGGTGATGGTGGCCTCGTAGTCGATGGTCTCGGCGTCGACACGCGTGAACCGCTCGACCAGGTGGAGCCGGCTGGTCGGGGTGCGCCAGGTGTTGTTCCCACGTGGCGCGCACGGCAAGGCGCGACGGTGAGCGTCACGGCTGTTCCTGGCGGAAGTACGGATGTTCCATGAGGATGGGCGCTTGCTGCGGCCCGCCAATGCGCTCGATCTCCAGCTCCTCAAACAGAACGGACGGAGCGACGACAGCCGCCGGGATGCCCTGGCCGCCGGGTCCGGCAAAGCCTCGGGGCATGAAAGCGCCAAGGCCGCGAAACAACCCGCCTCCGCCTGACTCCAGGAAGCGATTGTTGACGTACTGATCCTCACCGCTGGCCACGATGTCCCGCAGGATCCGCACCGACACATCCCGAAAGTCCAGACCTCGCACGAGCTCCTCCCTGCCGTCCTCGACGTAGACCCTGTACGCGAGGATGGGGCTCGTGAGTTGCGACTGCGACATTCCGCCCTGCATCAGAAGGAAGATGCTTGCCGGGTTCGCGAGGTCGGTCCCGGTGATTCCAGGATCGTCGAGCACGGTTATGAGGAGGCCGTAGTCGAGTCCGATGTCCCGTGCCAGGTCGACCAGCTCGTCCTTCAACTCCTTCGCGGTCAGCCCGCCCTCGGCCCGCACGAGGAGATTGCCGGGCTGCGCAGTCGCCGAGCCGAACCCTCCAGCGCGACCATGCCCGTTGGATTGGGGGATCGCGCTACGCGGCCGACGAGACATCAGCAGCGTTCGCAAGATACCGCGTTCGATGAGCGTCACCGGCTGAGAACGCACGCCCTGATCATCGACGGCGTAACTCCCGATGAGGGCCTCGCCCGCAAAGTCCGCCTGTGTCGGATCGTCAACGACATCGAAGGATGCCGGCAGCACCCGGCGATTCAACCGGTTGGCGAGATTGCTGGACGGCATCATCGCTGCCATGCGTTCGTCCTCGAAGAGCGGCGGCCGATGACCAGACAGTTGGGTGCCGAGAAGCTGCGCGAAGAGCTCGGGAGAGGCCTTTCCGGAGACCAGGACCGGGCCGATGTAGTCGCCGAGAACGGGCGCCGCAGTCAGGGCCGTCAACTCGCTTGCCATGCTTCGGACGGCAGCTTCCATCTCAGCTTCCGCCGGTAGGTCCTCAACGGCGTGCTCATGGAACGGGACGAAGTGCTTCAGCCGCATTCCGTCTGGCGCCCGGGTGGCCGCCCGCGCATAGAGGACGGCGAGTGAAGCTGGCCGGCGGACTTCGCTGCCATCGCTGTTGACGAGGTACTTGTGGCCCCTCTCGACGCGCAACGTCACGCTGGACTCGTCAATCGCCGGGTACTCCCTGAATACCGCGGACAACCTCCGCACGGTCCCTTGCCATGCCTCCGCATCGAACGTGGACTCCGCGGGGGGCTCGACCAGCACCGAAGCCCCCTCGACGGAAAAGTCGGGCACGGGTTCGTCCTGAACCCGGTTCTGGAGGAAGGCCCGCTTCTGTGCAAGCTGCTCCAACGCCTCCTTGTACGCGGCATCGGTCGCCAGCCAGAGATCGTGGCGCAGGGCGTCATAGTCCTGGTCTCGCACGAGATTCCGCGGAAAACGCCCGATCTGGATAAAGGACGGCACTGCGACGAACTCGCTGTTGTCGAGCTCGTGGCTTCCGACACGGACATCGACGCGCAGCGACCGCATGTGCGTCTGGTCGTTGCGCACACTCGCCCCGAACGTCGCCTCGAGAACCGTCGATTCCGTGTCGACCACCGCGTACTCGATGAAATACGGCCGCTCCAGTTCCTCCAGTTGCAGCGTGTCGGTAGACCGGACCAGTTCATCGCGCATCGCGCGCAGCAGAACGTCGGATCGCTGTGCAGTTTCCGGCTGCCCTCCCGCCGTCTGCCGCTCTCCGGCTGCAGGATGGGCACAGAGGGAGAGGAGCAAGACCCAACTGCAGAAACGGGCCGACCGGATGCCTGAGCCAGTCATCACCGGCCCTCTCTTTCCGGCCGAGGCAGCAACGGCGGTCTGTCGGCGGCCTTCGGTTTCTTCTGTATCTCGATCTGCGCCGTGAGGATGGCAGGAGCGACCCCCGAGACCGGGACCATTCCCGATTCAGCGCCGCAGAAGCCGTTGAAGACTTCCCGTTCGGTCCCAGTGGCGATGATCCCGCTGAACGAGATCAGGGGAGTCCCGATCAGGTCAGCGCCGCGAACCAACTCGTCCGGCCGCCCGTCGGCGTACACCCGGTAGACCATGATCGGGGTCACCTGGAACACCTGCGGACCCATGCGCCCCGTGAAGGTGAAGCCGCCGGCGATGTCGGTGAAGAGCAGGCCGAACTCCTTCCCCTGTCGCTCGATCTCCTCGACCAGCAGCTCGCGCAGTTCCGAGTCCGACACGGCCTGGGAGGACTCGACAATCAGGTTGCTCTGCCGCCCAACCGGGGCCAGCCCCGGCTGCCTCCTTCCGTGTCCGTTCGATCGAGCGAAGCCCTCCACGGGTGACCGCGACATGAGGAAGTTCCGCAGCACGCCGTTCTCCACCACCGTTACGGGGCGGGCGGGTACACCCTCGTCGTCGATCCGGTAGTGACCCGCCAGGTCGGTGCCGCCAGCGCGTTCCCGGGTCGGATCGCTGTACACGGAGACGAACTCCGGCAGGACCCGCTCGCCGATCTTCTTGGTGAACGTCTGACCCTCCGTTTCGCTCTTCTGCCTGTGGCCTTCGATCCGGTGACCGAAGATCTCGTGGAAGAAGACGGCCGCGGCACGACCCGAGAGGATCGCCGGCCCGGCGTAGGGCTCGATCGCCGGCGCTTCACGGAGTGCGAGCAGATCGGTCGCCATCCGATCGATGGCTTGCCGCATGGTGTCGTCCGGCACGAGCCGATCGGGCGAGTGGGCATCGAACGACTCGTACCGATACAGTTCCATGCCGTCGTTCGCACTGGTCGCCGCGTACAGCGTGACGCGTACTTGAACCGTGCCGTGCTGAACCCTGGTGCCCTCGCTGTTGACGAGGTACTTGTTGGTTGCGACGGCTGTCAGCGTGGCGTTGGACTCGTGGATCTCGGGGTACGAATCAAGCAGGGCCGAGTACTGCTTCAGGCGCTCTCGCCATGGTTCCACATCGATTGCGATGGAAGCGAGCGACCCGATGGCCACCTCCGGGGATTCCCGGGAGAAGTCCGCCGAGGCGTCCTCCTCGTCGACCGTCACCGCCTGGTTGGTCTCGACCTTGACGAGTTGATCCGCAGCAGCCTTGTACTTGCGGTCGGTGTGCAGCCAGAGAATGCTCTTGATGGCATCGATGTCATCCTCCAGTGGAATGGCCACGGGCCCGCTGAAGTCGGGCAGCCGCGCGAAGGGCATCGCGTCGCGAACCTCGTGGGTGTTGTCCAGCTGGTAGTCGCCGACCCGTACCTCGACATCGAGAAGCCGCAACCGCCTGGACGTATTCGAACGCAACGCCCCGTATGACGACGCGAGCCTCGTCTGTTCGGTCTCGGTGACCGAGTAGCTCATGAAATAGGGAGGCGGGTCGGCGTTCCCGCTCAACTCGTTCATCGAGCGCTGCAGCTCCTCCTCCATGGCCCGCAGGAGCGGGCTACTCTCCGGCCCCTGCGCGCGGGCAGGTTCCGCAGAGAGGTAGCAACAGCCAACGGTCACGACGAGAGCGACCGAGAGCGTCTTCGTGAGTTGATTCATGACCGCTTCCTCCACTCGGGACACATGCCCTTGAGTTAAGGCTTGCCCCCCGGCAGCAACCTTGTCAAGGGCATCTGGAACGCAGACGTCACGGCCCGCCGCCAGGACTCCCGGCCATGGCAGACCGTTCCGAGTCTCGGGCCAATCGATCTGGCTTCCGCCAGAGCCCGTGAACAGGATCCGACTCTGGCGGGAGCTGGCTGCGGCTGGCGCTGCCGCCGGTGGCGCAGCGGTTGCGCGACGCGGTCGAGACGCTGGCCGGCGAGCCGGCT
>JGI24793J26633_1001597_pt1 | contig 11979 bp, 8 predicted proteins | sample MesohylFT_FD_26633 | JGI IMG/M metagenome (IMG submission 26633) | reverse complement strand
ATGATCCCGGCCAGCGTGCGCTTGCTCCCGCCCTCGCCGAACGCGAACATCAGCCCGCCCACCACGATCGCGATCAGCGACAGCCCCCGCGCGATCGGTCCCGTGAACTGCGTCTGAAGCTCGTTCACCGCGTCCACCCACGGGCTCGTGCCCTGGGCCAGGAGCCGGCCGGGCAGCAGCAGCCACAGCGCAGCCCACGTCGTCGTCAGCAACGTCCTCATCGTTTTCTTCCTTTCCCTGGGGGGGTCGGTGGGCGGCGGACTCTCCGCCGCCCCTGTTTGGTTTTCGAATCCCGCGAACCATCCGGTCGGCGCGCTCGCTCGTAGGCCGCCATGAAGGCCAGAACCCGGTCCACCGTCGCTAGCCTCGGCGAACGCCCCCGGCGCACGTCGCCCACGAACTTCCGGTCGCCGACCGCGCGCTCCCCGAACTCCGATGCCGACAGCCCCGTCCTCCGCAGGAACGCCGTCACGCGCCGCTCGAACTCCTTCGTCAGGTTCTCCATCGCCCGAAAACCAGAACATGGTGTCGGCAACGTGCGCAAGATGGTGGGCAATAGCCTATTTCCCACATCGTTGAGAGACAACGAGATACGCAACCGGGATTCCGGCACCCCTCCGCCAGCGGGGTGGAGAACACCCCCGTTGGCGCTCCAACAGCGTTCCTGCACGGGATCAAGAGAACGCGGATCCGACACGGTGCCCCGGAACCCCGTGAAGGGGAATCGTGTGGGGTGTCGGCCTCGGACATACCCTAACGCCGAGGGTGATCGCTGCCGGGTAGGGACTGAGCCCATTGCGTTGACGGCGGAGCGTGGGTAATTTCCCACCCATGGGACGACGAAAGAAGAATGCCGACCAACTGGACCCGGTGCGGCGGAGGCTGCTCAGGATGGTGGCCGACAGCAGCACGAACCTGCGCACCGCCTCGCTCGCCATCGAGCGCAACTCCTCCTACCTGCACCAGTTCATCCACCGGGGCACGCCCAAGGTTCTGGCCCAGGACGACCGCGAGGCCCTGGCGGAGCATCTGGGGTGCAGCCCCGACCTGCTCAGGCACGACCGAAGGGTGACGCGCCGGGCGCGTCCGAAGCCGGCGCCCGCGAGCCCCTACGCGGCTCCGAGGGGCTACAGCGCGGTGCCGGTGATCGACGTGCGCGCGTCTGCGGGTCCGGGGGCGTGGAACGACAAGTCCGAGGAGGCCGCCGACACGTGGCTGTTCGCCGATCCGCTCATCCGCCACGAGTTCAGGGCCAAGCCGGAAGATCTGCGGATCATCACCGTGGACGGGGACTCGATGGAGCCGGTGCTCTCAAGCGGGGACCGCATCCTCATCGACGTGAGCCGCACGGTGCCGGTCCCGCCCGGCATCTTCGTCATCTGGGACGGCATGGGGCTCGTCGCCAAGCGGATCGAGCACGTCCCCCACTCCGAGCCGCCCAAGGTCGTGCTCAAGTCCCTCAATCCCGAGTACGACAGCTACGAACGCCTCGCCGAGGAGATCCGCGTCGTCGGACGGGCCGTCTGGGTCTCCAGAAGACTGTGAGCAACGCTAGAATGCTGGCCCTGTTTCCTCGGTCAGGGCGGCCAAGCTTCCGGCGTCGCCGTGAAGCGGGCCGGTCACCTCAACATTGCGGGCAGCCGTACGGTGCCGCGGATGTATGGACTCCAAGTCCATGGATCTCGTTTGACGAATCGGGCTTGGCGTAGACAACATGACAATACCAACGCGCAGACCGGGGATGATCGGAAATGGATGCCAAAACTCTAGGTGAGCGAATCCGGGAATTGAGACTGGGCCAGGATATCTCGCTCAGACAGCTGGCGGGGCGGGTTGGGAAGTCAGCACCTTTCATCTCAGATGTCGAACTGGGTCGCCGATTCCCGTCACCCGGAGTTCTACGGGCCATCGCGAGGGAGCTTGAAGTAGACCCCGCGGACTTGCGGAAACACGACTTCCGAAAACCCCTGTCAACTCTGAAGCGCTTGTCGCAAACGGACGCTCGCTGGGGCGTGGCTTTGCGGACAACCGCCGATCAGATCGAGGCTGGCACTCTGACACCTGAGGACTTGGTCAGAAAGCTGACGCGCGGGGATCCGGGAGAGGAAACGCCTTGAGAGAGACCGCCACACCCGGGAAGCCGTTCGGCCGTCGACTCTACTTCGCCGACGGCGAGATAGACCGTATCTGCGCTGATTCCCTGCAGTCTGCCGGATGTCTGCCTCCCGGCCCCGCGCCAATCGAAATCGAGCTCTTTATCGAGAAGCATTTCGGGTGCGCGGTAGCATATGAGGACCTTGAGCCTGGAGTCCTCGGCTTCGCCGTGTTCGGTTCCGGTGGGACCGTCGCACTCGTGGGTGCGGCGAGATCGCTTTTCGGCGGTGGCGCCGTTGGTGAGCGTCGAGTTCGTTCCACGTTGGCTCATGAAGCTGGCCACGGACTGCTCCATGCGAAGCTGTTCGGCGAATCTCTCGAGCCCCATCCGCTGCTGGACGAGAGCTTTGACTACGAGCAGCGAAGGATCATGTGCCGTAAGGAAGATCTCAACGCCGGTCCAGGAAACTACGACGGGAAGTGGTGGGAATGGCAGGCCAACCAAGCCATCGGCGGGCTCCTGTTGCCGCGACGACTCGTTCAAGAATGCGTTGAACCGCTCACTGACGCATCCGCGTCCCTCGGACCCCCTGCCTTGCCTACTCCCAATCGGGAAAGGGCTGCGCGGCAGGTGGCGACGGCATTCGATGTGAACCTCATCGTCGCACGAATCCGGCTCGGCTCGGTCTTCCCTCCCGGAGAGCAGCTCTCGCTCTGAACCCGTGCCGCGCGGGTGGATTCGGACGCGATTGACGTGTAAGCCATTTGTGGCTAACGTTCCGGTCATGAACCCGATACACGTCCTTGCGCTCGACGGCGGCGGAATGCGCGGCCTCTACAGCGCGACCGTCCTGAGTGCCCTTGCGGCCCGCTTCGCGGAACCCAAGGAGGCGAACCGTCTCGACATCGGGAAGGGGTTCGATCTCGTGGTTGGAACGAGCACCGGCGCGATTCTCGCGGCAGCCATTTCGGCGGGGATCCCCGTCAAGCGCATCACGCGCCTCTACGAGGAGGCGGGCTCTCAGATCTTCAGGGATCCGATACCCCCATACGACGAGTCGCTGAGGTTCTCGGAACGGGCTCGATTCTGGCGTTGGGTGATCCGACACCTTGGCCGACCGGGCAATCCCAACGCAAGGCTGGAATCAGAACTCCGAGGCATCTTCGGGCGTCTGACATTCGGCCAACTCTACGAACAACGGGGCATTGGGCTCTGCATCTCGGCCACCGCGTTCCTCCAGCACAAGCCGAGAGTATTCAAGACACCACACTTGGAGAAGAAGCAGCGTGACAACGGAGTCACTCTGGCCGACGCATGTCTCGCGAGCAGCGCTGCGCCCATCTATCTGCCGCTTGCATCGATCACGGCGGATGGGCTGGCTGGTCAGGTATACGCCGATGGTGGCCTGTGGGCCAATAGCCCGGTGCTCCTGGGAGTCATCGAAGGGCTGTCCCTCTCGGCTCCCGACCAGCCGATCGTGGTCATGTCCGTGGGCACCTGCCGCCCTCCCACCGGGTTTCCACTCCCAGCACAACTCGACCGTGGGATCGTCGGGTGGCGCGGGGGTGTTCTCCCGTTGGAGTTGGCCATGAACGCTCAAGGGCGCGCCGCGCAGTACGCGGCAGTCCTGCTGGCGGAGCAGTTGGAGCGACTTGGAAAGCGGGTCCACATCCTACGCTGCGAGGAGTCGATGCCATCGGCGAAGCAAGTCGACCTCCTCCAACTCGACTCCGCATCAAATGAGGCGTGCGACCTTATGAAACAGTTGGGAAACGAGGACGGACATCTCACATACCGATGGTGTCAGCTTCCTGGCGACCATCGTGGCGACCTACTGACCCAGATCTTCGAGCGGATGCCGGAGATCGACCACTCCGACGTGAACGGAAAGGAAGGAGCACGAAATGAAGGATTGCGATAGGGACATCCGAGGCTACCATCGCGAGCGGGTAGCTCTCACCGCGAGTCAGCGACAGCAGCTGAAGGACCGCCGCGACAGCAACCGAAGCCGCCTCCGAAGCGGTCTGGAGAAGAACGAGGACCCCAAGCCGAAGAAGTCGGTCTCTCAAGGGTCCTATGCAATGCGGACCGTCATCCAGGAGCCGGAAAACGCGTATGACATCGACGACGGCGTGGTCTTCACCGAGGAATCGCTCAAGGGGCCGAAGGGTGGGGAGAAGTCACCTCTCGACGCTCGAAAGATGGTGCGCGACGCCGTTCACAGCGACTCCTTCGCCACTCCCCCGGAAGTGAAGACGAACTGCGTTCGCGTCTACTACAACGACGGACCGCACGTCGACATCCCCGTCTACAGGGAACTGGAGGACTGGTCCGGCAACACGTCATATGAGTTGGCGAGCGCCGAATGGAAGCAGTCGGATCCGGATGGCGTGAACGACTGGTTCAAGCGTTGGCTGAATCGCAAGCGGGACAACGGACAGAAGCACTCGCGCGAGCTGATTCGATTGATGAAGAGCATCTGCAAGAACCGTCCGTCGTACTCTCTTCCGAGCGGCTTCGAGATCACCGTCCTAATCGAGGAGTGCTATTCCCTCGGGCACGAGAGACTCGATGTCGACCTTCGCTACATCGTCGGCGCGGTGTATGATCGGCTCTGCTCCAATCTCTGGATACGGCATCCCGTGGTGGACGGTGAGTGGCTCATCGACTCTGATTCCGAGCACAAGACCCGGAATCTCCGCGACCTCCTCAAGACCGCAGTGAACGATCTCGCTGATCTCGACTTGCCAAATTGCACTCGATCCAGAGCTCTGAAGGCATGGAGGAAAGTGCTACGGACGGACTACTTCGACGACGAGATTGCCGAGGCGGAGAAGGAGGAAAAAGCCAAGAGCAAGGCGGCCGCCGCGGCGCTGGTTGCCGCCCCGAAGCCGTACGGACACGCGGGACCGATCAATCCGGTATGAAGCGGACCTTGGCTGCAAGGGAGCGAGAGCGGCTCGCCGACGCCTTCCCGTCGCTAACGCTGGATACCTCCCAGGTCCCAGTGAGGGTCACTGGCACAATGTGGCTTGATCCCGAACTGGGATTCAGCATCGACCTGGAGGTTCCCGGTAACTACCCTCGCGGCATCCCGAAGCTGTGGTGCAGGCGGGCGGAGGTCCCATGGGAGATCGACCGGCATGTCTATCCGAACGGACTCGCCTGCCTATGCGTTTCCTCCGAGTACAGAAAGTACTGGCCACCGGGTTCCGATCTCACGGATTTCCTCAGCATGCTGGTCCGACCGTTTCTCGTCGGGCAGGCCTACTATCAGGACCACGGCCGCTGGCCACCCGGACGGGAGCGGTCTCACGGCGTCGAGGGTATCATCGAAGCCTACCAAGACTTCCTGGCCCCACTTGGAGCGGTGACGCCACGAGTGATCGAGAGCTTCGTTCGATTGCTGGCTCGGCCCAAAGATCCGAAGGGTCACGAGCCTTGCCCCTGTGGCAGCGGCAAGAAGCTGCGCGACTGCCACCGAGCCTTCCTGATGGCCCTGAGGCGGGCCATCGACCCGGACACCGCGAAGGAGGATTGGGCGCTACTCGGTCGAGAACGCGAGCTTCGACATTCTCGCCCGTAGTCGCTCGTCTACGACGGACGCTTATATTGGGTTGACCGAGTCGACTTGCGATGGAGAACGCGGACACGATGAACAGCTTGCCCGAGCGAATCATGGAGTATGCCGAGGCCACGCCGGAGGCCACGCCGATGCAGGCGGACGACCTCCTGCACCTCGGCGACCGGGCTGCGGTGGCCCGGGCGTTGTCCCGCCTCGCTCGCTCGAAGCGGCTTCTGCGAATCTGCCGTGGCGTCTACATGCGCCCGATCCAGACCCGATTCGGCCTTCGCGCACCGAGCCTGGAGCAAGCCATCACTGCGCTCGGGAGCCTCTGGGGTGAGACCATAGTCTCGAACGGCGGAGACGCGGCCAACTGGCTGGGCCTGACAACCCAGAACGCCGTACGTACGGTCTATCTCACTTCTGGTCCCGACAGACTCCTACATTTCGGGGCGCACCAGGTCAGGCTGCTACATGCTCCGCGTTGGCAGTTGGCGGCCGCACATGGCACCGCCGGCACTGTCATCCGGGCAATCTCATGGCTTGGTCCCCGCGAGGTCGAGAGGAGTCTGGATGCCGTGTTGCCGAAGCTCTCGCGGAAAGATGTGGACGAACTCGCCGCCTTACAGGCCGTCCTACCTAAGTGGATGGCGGAGCCGCTGAGCAGGCGTATCGCGCATGCCTGAGGCCCAATACCAGCACCTCCCGGAGGCCGAGAGGCGCGAGGCATTGCAGGCAGCGGCACTACTCTGCGGTCGGAGGACCCAGCTTCTCGAGAAGGACATTTGGGTCGTCACAACTCTCGGGGTTCTATTCGAAGCTCCGTTCGGTCGCCATTTGGTGTTCAAGGGCGGCACGTCCCTCTCCAAAGTGTGGCGAGCGATCCGTCGGTTCTCAGAGGATATCGATATCACGTACGATATTCGCGGCTTCGTCCCGGAACTGGTCGCGGGTGGCGACGAGGAGGCTCTGCCACCCACACGCAGCCAGGAGAGGCGCTGGACGCGGGCGATTCGTCCCCGCCTCGCTGAATGGGTTCGAGACGCCGCGCGGCCTCTCGTCGAGAGGACGCTGGAACAGGCCGGCTTTGCCGCGCGCGTTCGAGCCGAGGCCGAGCAACTCTACGTCGCATACGATCCGCTGTTCAAACCGATCGGACCCGTGCGGCCGGAAGTCCGAGTCGACTTCGGAGCGCGCTCGACTGGCGATCCCCATACCGTCCAGCCCGTGGTGTGCGACGCCGCTGCGGTACTGCCTGACCTCGGATTCCCGGAAGCCAGGACAGCCGTGATGCTGGCGGAGCGAACGTTCTGGGAGAAGGCGACTTCGATGCACGTCTATTGCCTTCAGGGGCGCGTCCGCGGCGAGCGATGGTCAAGGCACTGGCACGATCTCGTCCGCCTTGACGACGCCGGAATAGCGGCACGGGCTCTGGCAGACCACGAACTCGCTCTGTCCGTCGCCCGCCATAAGGCGATGTTCTTCCGGGAGAACGACTCCAACCGCCGCCGGATCGACTACCACGCCGCCGTTTCGGGCAACCTTAGGCTCGTTCCCGCAGCCACCGCGCGGCGAGCTTTGGCCCAAGACTACGCCACCATGCTGCCTACCGGGATGTTGCTGGACGACGACGAACCGTTTGACACGCTCATGCAGCGATGCGCCCTGATTGAGGAGAGGGCGAACGCGGCCCGGGTGACGGACGAATAACCCCAACTATGGACGTCTTCGCATTCCGTGACGAGCTCGTAGCCGAGTATTCGAGGTTCTCCCGGAGCTTCACGCGCATCCGGGCCGATGACATCTCACGCGCGGTGGACGAGGCCTACGAGGCTGGCCGGTTCTGGCCTGCGCCGCTCATCCAGCTGAACCCGAGCTTCGAGCCGGGCGGATGGATCGACGCCCTCGTCTCCGACGGCACGCTCGACGCCGAGTGCGCGAACATCTTCCGGCTCAAGAACAAGGCCGACACCTCCGGTAAGCCCCTCCGCCTCCACCGGCACCAGACTGATGCGATCGGCATTGCCAGAAGGCGCGAGAGTTACGTCTTGACGACCGGCACGGGCTCGGGCAAATCGCTCGCCTACTTCATCCCCATCGTGGACGACGTGCTGCTGCGCCGGCGGGCGGGGGACGACCGCAAGGGCATCAGCGCGATCGTAGTGTACCCGATGAACGCCCTTTGCAACAGCCAGCGCGAGGAGCTTGAGCGCTTCTTGCGGCTGGGCTACGGCGAAGGCTCCGAGCCGGTCACGTTCGCGCGCTACACGGGCCAGGAGTCGCAGGAGGATCGCGAGCGGATTGCGAAGAATCCGCCGGACATCCTGCTCACGAACTACGTCATGCTCGAACTCCTGATGACGCGGTTCCACGAGACCGACAAGGCTGTGCGCCGCCATGCCGAGGGGCTGAGGTTTCTGGTATTGGACGAGCTTCACACCTACCGCGGCCGGCAGGGGGCGGACGTGGCCATGCTCGTGCGTCGGGTGCGCGAGCGGTTCAACGACCGGCTGCTTTGCATCGGCACTTCGGCGACGATGGCTTCGGAGGGCTCCGAGGAATCGCGGAACGCGGCGGTGGCGGACATCGCGAGCCAGCTGTTCGGCGCTGCGGTCGATTCGGCCAACGTGGTGACGGAAACGCTCCGGCCCGTGACGGATCGGTCCGATTTGGCGAGCGGAGCCGATCTGCGGACGGCCATCGAGGCGGGTGTCCCGCGAGGTCCCAACTACGACAAGCTGGCCGGACACCCGCTGACGGCCTGGGTGGAGCACACGCTCGGCTTGGAAGAGCGCGACGGGAAGCTCGTCCGGCTTTCGAGTCCTCTTTCGATTCACGAGGCGTCGGAGCTTCTGGCAGCCGACAGCGGCCTCGAAGCGGAACGCTGCCGCGACTATCTCGCCGTATTCCTGCTGGCTGCCCACCGATGCCGCAGCGAACGGGGCCTCGGCTTGTTCGCGTTTCGGCTCCATCAGTTCATCAGCGGCGCATGGAACGTGTACTCGACGCTTGAAGGTCCGGGTGAGCGGTACCTCACGCTCGACGGCCAGCAGTTCAAGCCGGGGGACCGCGACCGGCCGCTCTGGTCGCTCTGCTTCTGCCGGACGTGCGGCCAGGAGTACGTCCCCGTCTGGGCCAGCCTGTCCGGAAGGGAGCCCCGCGCCTTCGAGCCGCGCGAACTGTCTAAGCGGTCCAGCGACGAGGAGGATGTTCAGTACGGCTACCTCATGCCGGATCCGGCGGCGACGTTCGATGCCTCGGATATGGACCGGTACCCGGAAGACTGGTTGGAATACACCGGCGGCGAGGCGCGGATGAAGCGGCATTTCCGTGCCCGCCGTCCCCGTGGATTGCGGGTTGACCCCAAGGGGTTCGCCACGGTCGACGGCTTGGCGGCGCACTACATTCCGGAAGCGTTCCGCTTCTGCCTCAACCCGGACTGCGACGCCCGCTTCGACGGCACGGTCCGGAACGAGTTCGCGAAGCTGTCGGGCCTGTCCAGCGAGGGCCGGAGTTCCGCGACGACGATCCTGGCGCTGTCCGCGCTCAAGCATCTGATCGGCACCGATCTCGACGAGCGGACGAAGAAGCTGCTGGCGTTCACCGACAACCGGCAGGACGCGAGCCTTCAGGCGGGCCATTTCAACGACTTCGTGCAAATCCTGCTGCTGCGGGGCGCGCTGCTCGCGGCGATGCGCAGCGCGGGCGGCGAGCCGCTGACCGACGAGGTCCTGACTCAGAAGGTGCTTTACCATCTGCGCCTCGATCCCTCGGACTACTCGGCCAATCCCTCGGCCAAGGGCATCAAGGCCCAGAACACGCTCAAGGCGCTCCGGGACGTGCTCGGCTACCGGCTCTACTTCGACCTGCAACGCGGCTGGCGCATCAACAATCCGAACCTCGAACAGCTCGGGTTGCTGGACATCGGATACCGTGGACTGATCGAGTGCTGCGCGGACGAGGAGGAATGGCGCGCCCGGCATCCGCTGCTCGGGTCGATTCCGCCCGAAGTCCGGTTCGCTCTCGTTCGGGAGCTTCTGGAACGCATGCGGAGGGCGCTCTGCATCAAGACCATCTATCTGGATCCGAACTTCCAGGAGCGAATGCGCAACCGGAGCTACAACGAGTTGAAGGAGCCTTGGGGACTGTCCGAGGACGAGGACGCGTTTTCGCACGCCTACATGGTGCCGCGGCCGAGCGCCCCTGGCCGCCGCCGCGACTACCGGATGCACCACGTATCCTACCGCTCGGCCTTCGGTCGCAGCGTCAAGTCCACCGCGTACTGGGGAACGGACAACCCGCATTATCCGGAGAAGTTCGACGAGGATCTCTACAACGCCGTGATCGACGATGTGCTCGGGGTGCTGACCACTTATGGATATGTCGAACCCTCCGAACTCGACGGCGGGCTCGTGGGATACCGGATCGACGGCTCCGCGCTCGAATGGCGCTCGGCCTCGGGCGGCGAACCCGGCTCGTGGGACGGCACGAATCCCTTCTTCCGAAACCTCTATGAGAACGTGGCGGGACTCCTGGGCGCCGAAGACCGCCTGTTCCACCGGCTGGAGGCCCGCGAACATACGGCGCAAGTCGAATCGGAGGACCGCGAAGAGCGCGAACGCCGATTCCGGCAAGGGCTGGATTCCTCCGGCACTCGCGGCCTGCCCGTCCTTTTCTGCTCGCCGACGATGGAACTCGGCGTGGACATCGCGACATTGAATGCCGTCTACATGCGGAACGTGCCGCCGACGCCGGCCAACTACGCGCAGCGCAGCGGACGGGCCGGAAGAAGCGGCCAACCCGCGCTCGTCGTGACCTATTGCGCGGCCCGGTCGCCGCACGACCAGTACTTCTTCGCCGATCCGACCCGGGCGGTGGCGGGCGCGGTCAATCCGCCCAGCATCGATCTCGCTAACGAGGACCTGATCCGGAGCCACCTGCAAGCGGTCTGGCTGTCCGAGACGGGCGTGAAGCTGGGATCGTCGGTGCGCGATGTGCTCGACCGGGAACGGTCCGATGCGTTGCCCATGCATGAAGAGATCGCGGCACAGATTGGATCCGGCGCTGCCGTGAAGCACGCGACCAAGCGTGCCCGGCGCATCCTCGCCACCCTGGAGCGGGACCTCTCGGAGCGAGCGGCACCCTGGTACACGGACACTTGGCTGCCGAGCGCGATGAAGTCGGCCGAACGAAAGCTGGACGAGTCCTTCGACCGGTGGCGTTCGCTGTTCCGGGCGACGGCGAGTCAGATCAAGGTCGCCAACAACGTCATCAACAACGCCGCCGCGACCGAGAAGGAGCGCCGCCAGGCCAAGGCCCGCTACGATGAGGCCTACACCCAGCAGAACCTGCTTCTCGGCAGCCGGGCGACCATTAACTCCGACTTCTACACCTACCGCTACCTGGCCGCCGAGGGGTTCCTGCCGGGCTACAACTTCCCGCGCCTGCCGCTCATGGCGTTCATCCCGGGCCGCCACAGAAGGGTGGCGCGCGACTCGTTCCTGAGCAGGCCGCGGTTCCTCGGGCTGACCGAGTTCGGCCCCCAGTCCATCATCTATCACGAGGGCAGCACGTACCGGGTCCGGCGCGCCATACTGACCGTCCGCGCCGAGGAGGCGGCCACGGCCAAGCTGCCGGTGCAGGCCGCCCGGATCTGTCCAGCCTGCGGCTACGGGCATTTCGGGGACCAGAAGGAGTTCGAGCGTTGCGCCAACTGCGACGAACGCCTCGACGGCGGCCGGGCCGTTCTCAACCTGTACCGCATCGAGCAGGTCTCGACCCGGAGGGCGAATCGGATCACGTCGGACGAGGAGGAGCGCCAGCGCCAGGGCTATGAGATGGTGACGACGCTGCGGTTCAGCGAGGAGGAGGGTCGCGCGCGCGTCGAGGCCATCGCCGTCGAGGAGGACGGCGAGACGCTGATCGAGCTTCGGTACAGCCCGGCGGCGACGTTGTGGCGCATCAATCTCGGCTGGCGCCGTAGGCGGGAGAAGTCCGTCTACGGCTTCAGTGTGGACACGAACACCGGCGAGTGGACCCGCGACCCGCAGGCGCCGACCGACGCCGAGGATGACCGCGTGGGCGGTGGCGGGACCGTCCAGCGCGTCGCGCCGTTCGTGCGGGATACCCGCAACGTCCTGATTCTGCGTCCGGGGATCGAGCTCTCCGAGGCGGCAATGGTATCGCTGCAATACGCGCTCAAACGCGGCATCGAGCAGGAGTTCCAACTCGAAGAGTCGGAGCTTGCCGCCGAGCCGCTGCCCGACCGCGAGCATCGCGCGACGATCCTGTTCTACGAGGCCTCGGAAGGCGGCGCGGG
>JGI24793J26633_1001595_pt1 | contig 11990 bp, 10 predicted proteins | sample MesohylFT_FD_26633 | JGI IMG/M metagenome (IMG submission 26633) | reverse complement strand
CTGATTCCTCAGCGCTGTACAGAAAAAATGTAAACAATAGAAAGACGATTCGCAAATAAAATAGATTATGCATTTAGGAACATCATATCATTTATTTCTTTATGAGTTCAACACAATCTATAACGCTAGCTATCAACCCTAAACCATTGCATCTTATGTATAACATTGACATGCAATATAAATAGATCACACTACACAAATTTATCGATATGCAAAACAATCTGCCTGCCATAATTTTTTTTAAATCAATATATCCTCAAATTGTATAATTTAGAGCAAAGATGACTTTTTGGCAGATATAACAAGAAAGGAGGCTGTTTGATATATAGCCACACATTTCTGCCCCATTCACTCACCTGTTGCGGAACCTTGCTGCACAGCCAACTCATCCGTTGCACTCCATAGAGCCGGATCCAATGCTATATCCAGGAATATTTCATCCGCACCAATAGATAAAAGAGGATAAGTCGACAGACCAGATACAGGAATCTCTTCACCCATAAAACTATTATCCATAACCAAGCCATCTATATCTAGATCGTCAGAGCCAGAGCTACACAGAACACGTGCACTCCTCTTTTTAACCCTTTTCCTACCTCTCTTATCTTCGGACCTCTTCTTTACTTTCTGAAATTGACATTTCAGCACCTCCTCACGCAGATCCTCTCTGTCTTGCTTCACATGTTCTTTCGCTGTGTTTACCAATGCTTGCAACACTTTTACAGCTCTCTGCACAGAATCGTCAACCTTTTGTGCATCAGAATTTTTTTTACAGCGCTTCTTGTCACTGCTCTCTTGACTATGCATGCGCTTATCTTTTCCCCTCTTATCTTCCTTCCCAAGATGAGATGTAGGTGTACCCTCATGTATCAGATCCCTTTCGGTCTTCTTCCCCCCCATTTGTGCGCTCACTTCCTCACGTATCAAATCCTTCTTTGTCTTCTTGAGCATTGCTGCCACTTTTTCTTTCACTGTGCATGCCGTTGGATCTCCCACTTCCGTGAGCACTGCTGCATTAACTGGTTTCTCCATTTCTATTTGCACGCGCTCTATCACTTTTTTTGCCAATGCTTCTGCCACTAATGTTTCTAATTTCTGTGACAAACCTTCATCAAAAGAATCCTTAACACTAGAAAAAGCATCCGACCAAGTCATCTCACTTTCACCCCCTTCTGGCTCTGCTTTCTCTTTGATTTTTTTCAATAAATGACTCATATCTGTGCGCCGCTTATCACGCTCGCGTTGGGCTCGCTTGATACGTGCGTCATAATCCACAGCCCATTTCTTCTTTTGGATATCGTCGCCGCAACAACTGTTTCTTATCTCAGTGCGCAATTCTCGCGATTGCACTGCTTTAGGATGCTGACTTAAAGTTCTCATCGCAGTATCACTCGACACAGATACTGTACCCAACGCTTGCGCTTTAATCTCATCACTCAAATGTAAAGCGGTAGACAATTCTGAGAATCCTGTAGAATTGGAAAATAACCAGGGATCCATAATAGCAGATGGACTCGCAGAGTCAGGAAATAAAATCGAACCAAATTGCAAAGGATGCCCAAGATCAGATGGTCCTGCAGGATTCTGTTCACTGGGAGGCTGTGCGCTGTGAAGAACAAGCACACTCAACAATAATAATATTTGTATATAAAATAGAGATATCATATTAAAATTTTATCAAACTTTAACAGCACAAACAACTTATAATACATCTCACTAACTAGCACTCTTTTTAAGAAAAACAGAGAAACATAGATGCAGGAAAATCAAACGATTTCAGTTGTCTAAATATGATCAAAGCAGACATAAGGTCCTATATATAACAATGCAAACATATACCACAATTTATTTTTAGGACGACTTAGTTTTCATGTCTCATCTACACATATAAGATAGAATCAATCCTGGCGTATTTATTTTCCTATATTGAATGTTTCTGCCAAAAAAGATAGGCATGCTAGACATAAAGTGCTCTGCTTATGCAAATTTCTAAAATACAGTTAAATGATGAATATAATGGACAAAGTTAAAAAAAAATATGGCCATGCATGTATATCTTTTTTTAATTAAGAGTTTTTCTCAGTCTAAACTCTCACTGCTTCTTTAAGAGCTTATATATTCTTGCTCACTGACGCGCTAATTACTTGTGCATACTCTTTAAATAATACAGCGCGCGCACCGCGTTGCGGGTTTACCTTCTTGTGCGACATTACATTGGCCTTTTCCGAAACTATTGCTCATAGTGAAATTTCTCACCCTCGGCTCATTTGCATTAATAACAAGGCCGTTTTGGTTGTGAAACTTCACGTATCCTTGCATATTGCGCAGCATACTCTTGTGTGAAAGGGAATTTTTTGTCTTGAGGATTTGGTTGTTTTTCAGCATCTTGAGATACGGGCATTGCTATGTCCTCAAATGGTGGTTCAATAACTAACGGAACATCTTCGCCCACTTCATCCTCTTGGCAAAAATATTCCTGACTTCCTACATTATCCCGAAAAGATGAACTATTAGAAGATGAACTATTAGAATTAGCACGGGAAGGGCGCGCCACCGCCGCCTCTACATGTTGTCCAAAATCATCTTTTTCAAACTCATAACCTTTGGAAGCGACCCCTTGTTGGCTTGCTTCCGCACTTTGCGATGTTTTATTACTCTCCCTCGATACTTGCTTCTTAACCCGCTCTAGCCTGCGCTGCGTTAATATCCAACCATACTCAGTGCACAATGCGCGCTCCAATACTGTCCGAGCTTTTTCTGAAGCTTCTGCAGGAAGATTTTTTTCTGCCAACAAGAGGCAATCAATCATTTCATAGCGACCTAAACTCTGAACAGTCAGCGGCCTGTCTAGCGTTCCTCTCCGTTTTTTGTGTTTTTCTCTATCACACTGATGCATCCGATCCGGCATACCTTCAAGATCCGTTAGCAGTTTTTGATAAGCGGTCGGAGCCTCCTGCGAATCCGTCTGTCTCCATTGATCATCAAATGCAGTTTCCTTGATGGCGGTCGGAGCCTCCTGCGAATCCGTCGGTCTCCATTGATCATCAAATGCAGTTTCCTTGATGACAGCAATCGATGCAAAACGCTCGATGCATGTATCGTTTAGCGCATCAGCCGGAAAATGTTTATACCATAGACAATTCAAAAAGTGCTCCTCCTCTTTACTAAGTGTACGTCTAATGTTACGTTTAGGATTCGCTGGCGCACAAATTCTAATATTACGTTTAGGATTCGCTGGCGCACAAATTCTAATATTACGTTTATTACGTTTAGGGTTCGCTGGCGCACAAATATCTATCAATCCTGCCCCACCGCCAGACGCTTTTTGCACAACAGAATCCGGATCCGTCTGAGATGGATAATAGCATACAAACGCAGGTATCACATATAAACAACGCGGTGAATATTCTGCCTGGATCGGCTGAGCGCTACGCAACACAAACACACACAACAGAAAAAGTATATTAGTAATCATTTGAACACAGTCTAGCAATATTTAACAATAAAAGCAATTATACACACCCTATCTTCCTTCTCAAGCAAATAAGCACACCTCAAATGCAGCTAATTTTCTATTCACTATTTTCTCTCCATAAGAAAATGAATGCCTTCTCATGGATTCAGAGGCTATACTCTCGTCATTGCTTTTATAATAGAGTCGCTTAGGACGCGTGCTATTTTTGCTTGTTTGCTTTTTATCATATCCATCTTTTTTTAATCGCATATATCATATCTTAGAAGACATTGTTTTTGCGGCTTTGAATGCCCTCTTGCTAATGCAAAATCACATACATCAACTGTTTTTCGCATTTCAAAACAAAAAGTATTCTTGAATCTAGACTTTTTGTGTATTATGGCTTCTTGTGTGCTTCGATTTGCAAGAAAACCTATGATTTTTGAGGATGGTTTGACTCTTTCCCTTGCTGCGCTTTGGCATCACAGAACGAGTAGGGTTTTGTGTCTTCTCAGCAAGTGTGCTTGAGTCAATATCTCGTAGTGCATTATAACTCTGCACTACGAGAGCATTTGTTGTTTTCAGCGCCAGAATCAGAAGATGTGGGTACACGCTTTCTATTCACAGAAGAAGAGGTCTGAGGACAAGTAAAGAATGAACGAACAAAATCATCTTTGAACACTGCTTTCTCAGCGCCTTTAGTTCCTATTCTGGCCAGATCATTTTTTGTTGCGTCAGAATCTTCTGGTTGTTCTACAGCTTGCTCTAGTCTATGAAGCACACTATAGTCATCTCGAGTGAACAGCTCTCTCCCTAAAGCAATCCATTTTGTTGCAACAGCACTATCCTCCGTAGGAGAAGAGATTTCTTGCTTCACTGCAGAACCAAATAATGCGCTGTATAGAGCAAATGTGCACAATAGGAGTAATCTAAGTACGTAAACTACATTTATCATCTATGGTATTTTAGCAAATTTTAACAATGAAGAAATTGATATCTATTTAGCATGCGCGATTCGAGAGTAATAAAAACGTGCCACAAAATTGCTAGTGTTGCGATAGAAAAAATAAAATATAACAATCAAGCAACTGATGCCCAAGAGTCAGACGCTACATGAGCAAATAGAAAACATCAAAACAAAAAATCCGAGATACGATGAAAAGAAAGTCTACTCTCCTCAAGACAGTCAAAGACCACTGGCATATACTGCATTATATAGTCAAGTAGATAGCAGTAAAGCAAAATGGAGAAGCGCAGTTTACATTTGATAATATGTCAGATGATATCTGGAAATAATAAATCGATATATAAAAAAAGAAGGGTTTACGCTTGATGATATAGTGGCAGATGAGATTTTGTCATGAGAAAAATAGAGATATAAATTTATCTCATTGTTAAAATTTGCTAAAATACCATAGATGATAAAGATAATTTACATACCTCAATTATTCCTATTATTGACATTTGCTCTATACAGCGCATCAGGGACAGATGATCCTTTATTGTCGAGTGCAGCCATTCCTTTTCCTAGGAATACGACTTCTTCTTATCCTCTTTTAACAGAATGGACTTCTCTATCCATCGATCACTTCCCTTCAAAGCAGGAAGATCATTTTGCTTCACCCTTTGTTGAGGAGACATTAGCTTCACCCTTTGTTGAGGAGACATTAGCTGCACCCATAAGAGATTTCACCACACTCCCTAAACCAGTTGAAACACAGAGTCTAGAGCCAGAAGGCGTAAAAGGGAGCGCTCGTTTAAAAAAATTGCATAATGAAGGACAGAAATGCGAGTTCCTGCGATACAGAATTGCCCTTAACAAAAAGCAATTTCTCTATCGAGCGCATTCGTGCAAACAAAGGGGTATGAGTACATACTCACGTGAGATGCAGAATTTACAAAATAAGATAGATCGTGATACACGTGAAAGAGCACTGCTGAATCAACAATCGATCCTCAAGCGCGCCGGCCAGAGTCCTGCACACTGGAAAACCAGCAACTCTCAGAAGACAAAGCATTCACAAGCGCGCCTGACTCCAAATGAAATCAACCTTCTTCGCATAATGCTTCAACGCAATCAGAGTGTAGCAAAATGGACAGAACATATAAAAAAAGAAAAAGAAAGCGAGAGAAAATTGAAATCGAAGAAACCATCGTTTTCTTCTGCCCCATTATCAGGAGTTCTTTCAGAATTAGGATCGCTTTTACCTCCAAGATCCAAGGAGTAACCATCGGTGTTTTCAGTCATACGGCCCTCTGGAAGAAAAAATATACCAGAATTGGGCTTGATCATATTTTCCCTTTTTTGCACAGAATCAGGTGCAGGAGTGCTTTATTTTCTAATTGTGTGTAAAGCATTTAGCTCCTCTAAAGGTGCCTATTCTTTTCCTGCGCTGTGCAGAACAAGTGCACACAACAACAAGAATCTTTGTATGTAAACTATATTGATCATTCAACCAATCTCTAACAAATTCTAGAAAGTATGGCTATACCTTTTGTGCTTTTTTTAAACAATCATGATGCTCGGAAACAGCATTTAATACAAAAAAAGAAACACATCTCCAATGAGGTTGACCTATCTTATTAAGAAAGGCAAATCATCACAAATAAAATATCTTTGTATTAACTATATACTTTTAATAATAACTTCCTACGCATGTTTTTCTTTCTATATCTGACGCATATGCAGAACTACGTGCGCAGAGAAAAACCTTTTAACTGCATCAGAACCCAGACAGCAGGAAGAGGAAAATACTACAAATGAAAATCACATCATTAACAGAAAAGAGTTATTATTGCTTTGCAGGGTGAGTTTTACGGTATTGGTAAAGCATCCCACTCCCTATCTGATTCAGCTGCGCCATCAAAATAGGTTGATCGCCCTCTGCAACTGCATCATACTGGGATCGAAAATCTGCTGAAAATTGGCCCATACTCTCACTGAATGTGGAATATTGCCCCGTTGGCAGCATTGGTTTTAATTCTTCTTTAAATTTTGCTATCAGTGCCTCACAATCAATTCTCTTTCTGCCATCTCTCAAAGCTTTCAAGCGCACTCTATCCCTCTCGCAATAGCTCTCCAACTTCTGATGCTCACACATCCATGCTGCCTCAATATATATACAAGATGATTTTGCTTTTGCTGCTTTCAGGATAGCTCTCATTTCATTGCGCATTGATTTTTTTTTGTTCTGGCAAGCATGTTTCTTTTGCATCTCCTGCGCAATTATTTCCTTTTGCTTTCTTATCTTTCTATTTGCATATATCTGAGTAACGTTCTCTAGCAGTTCTTGTGGTATCGTGTGTTTCGCTTCTGCCCCTTCCTGGAGGATCAAACGTATAGCAAACTTTTTTTGTCTCTTTGATTCCTGATCGCATCTTNCTTCTTGAGAACTTTCATCATCTTCAATCAAACTATTTTCAGACGCTTTCAGCTTCTGATTGATCCGTGCACTCACCCTTGTCGGATGCACAACTGTCGGATACACAGCAGGTGAAGAATTAGAGAAAGGTTCCAAAAATCTATCAACTATACTTGCCACACTTTCCAATTTCGTCTCTGAATTTTTGCAAGCAGGACAGATGCTTTTTATTGCGCTTTGGCCTTTGCTTTTTCTTCTTTTAGAAAAATGAGCACTTTCATCATCTGCAGTCAAACTATCTCTAGATGCTTTCCTCTTCTGAGCGAGCCGTTCGCTCACCCTTGTCGGATGCACATCCGGTGAAGAATCAGCGGAAGATTCAACTCTATCAACTATACTTGCCTCATGGTCCCATGGCGTCGGTGGCTTGTCGCAAACAGGACTTCTTCTGTTTGCAGACAAAAAGGAGAGAACAGACCACAATTTTTCCGATTCCTCCCACTGATGCCCCTCCCTATCGAAGGATCCACTTAACTCATCTTGAGAAGATGCGCTGTGCAGCACAAACGCACACAACAGTAATAATCTTTGTATACAAAATATCTTGATCATAATAAACGTATATTAGCAGTTTTGATCAACAAAAACAATTAACAATAGCTATATCTAACTCACTAGCACTCTTTTCAAGAGAAACATAAATGCAGGAAAACAAAGCGATTTGAGTTATCGCAATAGGATCAAAGCAGACATAGTCTCGTACTATATATAACAATAAAAAAATATACCGTAATTGATTTTTTAGGTCGACTTAGTTGCTCTGTGATTCACATTTGAGGAGTGTGTATCATGAAAAAAATATAGATATAAATTTCTTTCTTTAATTGTTAAAATTTTCTAAAATACCATAGATGATAAATATCATTTACATACCTAGATTGTTACTATTGTTTACATTTTCTCTATACAGCGCATTATGGAGCAAGAGTCCTGCAGTGGAACAAAAAAGAACTTCCCCTATGGATGAGATCTTTGTAGAGCAAAGTCTGTTCACAGCATAAGAAAGGCTTCCCTCTGCATCCGTTTTTGATCTCACAAAAGATCCATCCAGACCTAATGCACGAGCACAAGATGTACACAATCAGAGGATACTGACGCAATAGAAAGAGTAACCTACCCTCCCACAAAGCGTAGAAGATGTGCTGAAAAGTCACAGCATGCAAGAGGACATAATGCACAAAAGTACGACCTTCAAGGACACTTTTTGGATTAAAATACAAGAAACACTTGGCATGGGCGCTGCTGCATTGCAAAAGGCAATGCAAGTGATGAAGCCGCAAAGAAGAAAAAAAGTGTCTGCTTGGCAAGAGATTGATAGATGCGATTAAAAATATGGATGTGCGAAAAGAAAAGTAATATCTAATATTACATTTATTCTACTTTTTCTCCTGGCGTGACTTCTTGCGTTGAGAGTAATTTCTTGAATTATTCATCTCACTCTGACGAAGAGAGGAGAGCCTACTATTCTCAAGGTTCAATGCCGTTAGCAAAACCACAACATCTGTCGATATAACAGAATTTTGAAGAATATTGCGCCGCTCATGGAGGAGGAGGTCCAGCACGGCATAACGATCTCTCATGCGCAGTGCCTTTGTTTGATGAATCTGCACGATCAATGCTTCATTCACTGTCTTATTTTCGAACTGTGCTTGCTGGAGCACTGCAAGCGCTTGCACACCCCTTACGCCTTGAGATTTTTCAAAAATAACTTGCGGAAATATCCTAAGAAGACAAAGAAAAAAATATGTTTGTGAAGGATTCTCTACTTGATCGGAGATCGCATAATATCGAAAATGCTGTATCTCCTGCTCTGCTGCAAAAGTAACTTGTGGAAATACCCAAAGATGCGCACGAACAACAGACTTCATCCAATTCTCTCTTGCTAATTCAAAAGAGAATAACCGGCAAAGCCTAATCGCCTCAGTCTTTTGTGGATCTTGCTCTTCTCTGCCTGAATCAGCAGCAGGCAGAACAAACATAAATAATAGAAATAATATTCGTAAACAAAAGATACTAATCATAACTATATTTTATCACACATCTTTGAAAATAGATTCTTATTGAGAGAAAAATGCAAATTAAATATCTGTATACCTGCACAGAGAAAAAATAATACCAAAATATACATTGATATACTTTTAAGTACCATATATGATTTAATGTGTTCAATATAATTTATCTACAAAGATTCTTGCTATTATCTGCCTTTATTCTACATAGCGCAGCATCAGGCGATGAAAAGGAAAGCACAGCTCTTTTTCTTATGAAACACCACTTTTACCTGCACATTTACATGAAACGAATGGTGGCTGAAAACAAAGAAATGTTTACGTTTGATCTGTCAGATAATACCATTGCTCAAAAAGAGCTAACACGAAACTATCTTACCTGTGATGATATGCAAAATATCATTCAAAAGATGAGTGCGCAACATGGCTTACAAACATGGTGGAGCCATCTAACAGAAGAGAAGAAAAAGGAGCAACATCGCTTACAAACATGGTGGAAGGAAATAAAAGAAGATACGGCAAAGGAAAAGGATCAACACCGCTTACAAACATCGCGGATAACAGAAGAGCAAGCAAAAGAGCAACATGGCTTACAAACATCGCGGATAACAGAAGATAAGAAAAAGGAAGAAAGAGCAAAGGTAAGCCGCTTATCTCACATTTTGCTTCTGCAAAAATTGCGGCGTTTAGCGAAAGTGCTGCGTGATACTATTTGTTGTTGTCAATAATCTATTGGTTTATCTGTACTTAATACCGATCCTTTTGCACACCACAAATAGATTCTGCCTTTCTTAAAGCATTGGCGCCCTTCCTGTGTGCGATCTCTTGTATTCTGCAGGAACTGCATCAATGATGCACTAACTTTTTTCCAGTCATCCTTCTGTCGACTTCTATCGTGCGCACGCATTGTCTCTATCATTTGAATCTCAGATTTTTCTGCTGCAACCAACACCCTATAACACTTAAAGGGCTTTAATGCCTCGGCGTTTGATGTACAAGTTTGCTAACTAAGCATTCTTCTCGAAAAAAAATATAGCATACCAAATATACATGGAATTGATATGTTTAAAAAGCTAGCTATAACTTGTTATGGTAACTATAATTTATATAAAAATATTATTACTGTTGTGTGCGCTGATTCTACACGGCGCAAGCAAGATAGAGAATACAGATTATTGGGAGGCCCATCATTTTTCACCTCTTGAGTCGCCTCCTTTAGATACAAGCCAGCCAACACACTCGATGACTCTTCCTGAAACATCCAAATCCCCAAGAGCATCCAAAATTATCACCCATATGGCAGCGTATTTGAGGCTATAAAGAATGGGATTGATAGGATGATAGATGCAGAGACAAAAGTGTGTCAAATTCGTTATATACCAAAGAATGTTCAAATGATAGTGACGCTCAGACTAAAAGAAATAGGGGCTACATTTGATAATATGCAAGATGAAATGCATCATGTGGTACAGCAATCAGAAAAAAGCTTCGAAAATGCTTATAGTGCTAGACGCAATACAGAGAGAAGCATACGCACACCTCCCGCAACATGGTCAATCAAAACGCCACCGGCAACCCGATGAAGCAGGAGGGCAGGAAGCAGTACCTAACCCGCCAGATGATGAAGCAAGGCGCCGCTGGGAAGAGGCGGAAGAAAGATACCGCCATCAAGAAGTAGAAAGGCTCCATCAAGAATCAGTAAGGCGCCAGTACGTACGCTCATCTTGGGACAGGACGCGGCGCGAGCCCCAACACTTGCACTAAATCCTATGACAGGTCAACCTCTCAATGACAGAGATGTTTGATTTGTAATAACTGAGTTTACATGCGCTTCGACAAATACAGAGTATGCGATTTCATTTGGTAAGTGTTTCTTTTCCCACACAACCTTTGTCATACGAAAAATATTTTATTTGTGAAAGCTAATTTCCCTGTGAGCTAAGCAGATAGGATAGCGCAACCCATGAAAAAATATATTATGCATTTGGATATATTTTAGCAAATTTTCACAACAAAAGTAATGTATCTATAGGCTATCTTCTGAGGAAAATAAGCATGCCTCAACTGGTGGCGTTCTTCCTCATTGATCTAAGATTCGCTTCTTTTTAGTGCTTAACGCAACCTCTCTGTATCATTCCTCTTTCTTGTATTGTCGATCTCCCCCCCCACAACTTCGCCAGTCTCGGCTCTCACACACTTCCTCTTTTCCGCAGAAGAAGTGATGGGAGAACCATCCTGATCTATCTCAACATCTGGAAGACCAGCAGATCTAATTGTAACACTACTTTCTTCTGCTTGAGATCTCTCTTGTAGTATGCTTTGTGTTTTGTTTTCCCTAAGTCTCTTCCTCTTCATTCTATCTGTATCACGCATTGCCTCTACCCTTTTACGCTCAGCTTTTTCTGCATCAACCAACACCTTATAATGCTCAAGGAGTGATTGGTTACTTCCCTCGTCTGCTAACTTGGCTACTTCTGCTTTTTCTTGTGCAACGCAATTGTTATAACGTATAAGGATGCTTATTTTTACCGCGTCTTTTGCTTGCTTTATTTTGTCAGCCAATTCTTGCTCATCTTGCTCATATGTAAGCATATCTTCCTTCTCCAAGAGAAGGCGATCAAATACTGCCAATCTTCTATTGTGCAAAAGGGCTTGCTTCGCCGATAAAATGACTCGGAGTTCATTCAATTTTTTATCTTGCAACAGAGAGCTCTTCTCCGCGAGGATGCGATCAAGCAGAACGCTTCGCAGGACTCGGTTGGCATTCGGCACTCCACCTTTTTTTCGCTCTGTATCAAACCGATATTCTCTTTGCTGCATATTTGTAAGATCTGCAAGCAATACTTTATAAAGATCGTTGGATGCATCATAGCCTTGTGCCTTGATGATCTTAATCGATTCATACCACTCCACGCGTTTAAACTGATTCATATATGGGTAGTGCGCTAAACAATCAGGGAAAGGATCTAGTGTAAAGAAGGGCTCTGGCATAGGTGTGGGTAAAGGCGCTAGTGTAGGTGGAAGCCCAAACGTAGGTCTGGGTAAAGGCGCAAGCACAGCCCCCTCATTCGGATGGATCACACCTTGAAATTGAGATTGCAAATC
>JGI24793J26633_1001570_pt1 | contig 12138 bp, 9 predicted proteins | sample MesohylFT_FD_26633 | JGI IMG/M metagenome (IMG submission 26633) | reverse complement strand
GAGATCGCTCGAGACCTGGCTCGGGGGCATGGCGGCCACGACGAAGATCTCGATCCCCGCGTTCTTCGCCTGCGTGCACGCGTCCGCGCGCGAGATACCCAACGGGCTGTCGGTGCAGGCGACGTTCCCGTCGCCGCAGTAGCTGTCCTCGCCGTCCGTCAGGAGAACGATGGCCTTGCGAACGCCGCTCTCGCTGGTGGAGGTTGGGTCCACGGGATGAACGGTCCCGCCCCAAACGGTTCGCCAGGTGGAAAGGAGCATGCGCTGGCCCCACAGGACGCCGAGCGCGGAGTAGGTCTTGATGCCGACGGGGGAGAGGCCGTCTAAGGCGCCGATGACGTCGCTGCGGTCGGTGCTCAGGGGGAGGAGGGTCGGATCGTCGTCGTCGCAATCGTATTGCGGCGGATGGTCATAAAGCCCGGCATCCTCGGCATCGTAGGGATGGTAGCACTTGTGTTTGTAGTAGTCGGAGGGGAGGATGGGGAAGCCACGGTCGTCAACTTCGTTGAATACAGTGCACTCGTATTGGAACCCGTAGAGGGACGGATAGTATGCCTGAGAGAACGCATTGGCCGACGGCAGGGTGAAGAGATTCGCCACTTCAGGGGCGGCGGCGCTGGTTCCGCTGCTTCCCATGCGGTGGCCGTCGAGGCATCCGTTCCAAGCATCATCTTCGGGCGCGGACGACGGGAGATCCGCGACGACGGCATCCGGCTTGCAGGGGTCGGACGAAGGTTGGCATTCGTACGGCACGCCGTAGGTCCGCTTGGTCGGGTAGCGCGCCCAGAGATTGGTGCTCTTGCTCCAATCCGTGGCCGTCGCGTCCGCAAGGCGCACGTTGTGGTGCCAGGGCACGACGCCGACCGCGACGCGGTCGTCCGCATCGGGGCCGAGGATGTCGACGAGCGCCTTGGCCGCATCCTTGACGATGTCCATGCGGCTCTTGTCACCCTTATCCTCGTCTGGAAATCCTCCCTCCAGCTTGAGGTCCATGGAGGTGCTTACGTCGATGGCCAGCACCACCTCGATGGGGTTCGTCACGCTTTCCACGCGCGCCGCGACCGTCATGGATGAGCGTGTTCACGATAATCGATGGTGCGGTTTTCACGCTATTTGATGGACTCGGAGGCCGGCACCGCGTGAGGTCCGGGCGGGGTGTCGCGAAGCCGTCGGCGCGTCAAGCGGCTTCGCCGCTCCTTCGCTCCTCTACGGCCTTTCGGGTGACCCGCCGCCGTCCACGCGACAGAGTGCTGCCATGGCCGTAAGCGGAGCTTTCGGCCATTGGCCGATCGCTTCGGGCAGGGTCGCGAAGGGATTTCTCGCTGGCGTTCCCGTTCCCGTTCCCTCCAACGCTTAAGGGTTCGTCGGAACGGGAACGGGAACGCGGCCTGCTTGACCTACGCGTTGGCGCTGGCCGTCGGGAGGGCGGTTCCCTCTGCCACCGCGCCGACGAAGCGGTAGCGACCGCCCGGCCCACGCTCGACACGTCCATTGCGCACGAGCTCTTGCAATGCTGTGGTGACGGTTGCGTTGCGTGCTCCAGCGCATTTTCGGATCTCGGACTGCAAGAGCGGCTCTTCGGCATCCATGAGCACCTGGACGATGCGCTGCTCGGGGGTTTCGGGCTCCGGCGTGGCCTCGGCCGGCCCCGCCCGGCGGAGGCGCAGGGCCGGCCCCTGGCCGTGATCGGCGAGTTCAACCTCGATGTCGGTGAGGCCGGGGGCTGCGCGGTGCTCGACGGTCATGACGATCTGCTTGTCGCGGCGGCGCAGGTACAGGTTGCTGTCACCCCAGGCGTGGAGCTCCGAGGACCCGCGCAGGGCCTGGCCCGGCCGCGTGGCGCCGCTCTTGCGGGCGTGGTGGACGAGCAGGACGGCGGTCCCGAAGCGGCGCTGGAGGTCGCGCAGGAAGCCGAGGATGGGAGCGATATCGGCGACGGCGTTTTCGTCGACGCCGTGAAGGCGGACCAGGGGGTCGAGCACGAGGAGCCGCGGCTCGATCCGCTCCATGGTCTCCTGCAGGCGCTGGCGGTCGTTGCGGTGGTCGAGGCGGAGTGTGGGGACGTCGATGACGGCGATGTCGAGCATCTCGAAGTCGGCTCCGGCTGCCCGGGCGATGCCCTGGAGGCGGGTGCGCACGATGTGGCCGGCGTCCTCGGCGGCGAACATCAGGACCGGTCCGGGCTGGTCGGCTTCGAAGCGGCGCAGGCAGGGCACGCCGGCGGCGACCGCGACGGCCAGATCGAGGGCGAGGAAGGACTTGCCGCACTTGGGCTCGCCCCCGATGATGCCGACGGCCTGGCGGCCCCAGAGCCCGTCGACCAGCCACTGCTGCTCCTGCGGCCGGTGCTCGAGGTCGGACGGGCTTCGGGTCGGGAAGCCCTTCAACGGCGCGCTCCCGTGGGCTGGGCGGGCTCGCCCCAGATCTCGAGGAAGAGCTTTTCATCGAGGACCTCGCGATCCTGCTCGGCGGCAGCGGCGAGCAGGCCGTCGGCCATGATGGCGAGGGTCCTGGGGTTGCCGCTGGCATGGGCGACGATGGTGTCCTTGAGGCCGGACGTCATGAGGCCCGGATTGCCGGCCCGGTCGAGCAGGTGGTCGAGCAGCCGGGTGAGTTCGTCGGGTTCGGCGCGTGTCATGACGAGACGCTGGCGTATCCGCGAGGCGATGGGCTGGAGGTCCGGGCTGCGGAGCTTTGCGAGCAGACGGTTGTCGCCGGCTAGCACGACGCTGAGGATGGCGCGGGAGTCGAACTCGGTGGAGGTCAGCAGCCGCATCTCGGTCAGCACCTGGTTCGGCAGTTCCTGAGCCTCGTCGACGAGCAGGAGCGGGCGCATGCGGGTGTCCTCCAGATGCGCGAGCCAGCGCTGGCGCAGCCCCTTGAAGCCGACCCAGAGATTGTTGTGGATCAGGGTGATCCCGAAGAGGTCGGCCATCTCGCGGTAGAAGTCGCCGATGTTGGAGGACGGATGGCTAAGAACGGCGACGTTCAGGCCCTCGGTCTGCTCCAGGCGGCTGGCGAGCAGCCGGAGCGTGACGCTCTTGCCGGCGCCCGGCTCGCCGGCGATCAGGGCGAAGCCGCCCTGGCGCACCAGATGATGCTCGATCCTGCGGCAGAAGCTGTCGACCACGGGCGTGGTCATGAGGCCGTCGACCGGCAGGTCGGTGGCGAAGGGGTTCCACTTGAGGCCGTAGAGGGTGAGGTTTTGGCGGTTCATGACGGGTCTCCCTGTTCGTCGTCCTTGTCTCGGTTGGAGCTTTGCGGATGGGCCAGCCACAGCGGCGGCAGGCCGGAGGCGGCCTGGTCGTCGAGGATGCGCTGGAGCAGCGGCGCCGGTTCCTGCCCGACGACGGGCTTCCCGCCGTCGTCGTCGGCCTTGCGGTCGGTGCGGCGGCGCGTGCCCTCGGCGTTGCGCCGCTTGTCGACCGGATAGAGGACGCTCACGCGCTCGCCGGTTCGCCCGTCGACCAGGTCGACACTGGAGAGATCCCAGCGCGCGACGCGCAGATGCAGCTCGCGCAGATGCCGCCACGGCGCCGGCACCTGGTAGCGGACCCCCTCGACCGACACGGTGCCGTCCGAGCCCCGGACCCTGCGCTTCACGGTGATGCGGAAGGCCGCCCTGAGAGCGTCGCCGGCGGGGCAGGACCTCGATGCATCGTCGCTCTCGACCAGGCGCTTGAGCGGCGTCGTGCCGAGCTCGCGGTGCACGCGGCGGTGATAATCGCGCTCGACCCAGGCGACGGTCGCGTCGTTGAGCTTGTCCAGGGAGAGCGGCTCGACGCCTTCGAGCATCGCCATCAGGCGGCCCTCGACCGACGCCCATAGCACTTCCTGCTTGCCATTTTGATATGGGGAGTAGGCGAGCGTCGTCGAATGGACGATCCCGAGCCGGTGCAGTCCTTCCTGGACCTCTCCGGCCAACATCGGCGCGCCGTTGTCGGTCAGAAGGGCTCGCGGCAGGCCGCGCTTCATGAAGGCTTGGGAGAGGCCGTGGACGAAGACCTCGGCGGTCTCGGCCAGATACCATTGCAGATGGCAGCCGAGCCGCGAGTGGTCGTCGAGGAAGCCGAGCAGGATCGGCGTGCGCCATTCGCCGGAGGCGGTCAGCACGCGGCGTTTTGCACTGTGGAAATCGGCGTGCCACAGGGCGTGGCTGCGCTCCACCTCGTAGCTCAGCACCTCGCGCGCTTCGGCCGCCGGCCGCTCGGGCTCGCGCTTGCGTTGCCGGCTGCGCCGCCGGCGCTCCAGACCCAGCGACCGCATGACCCGGGTCAGGGTGGCGTAGGACGGCATCGGCCCGAGAGACGGCTCGGCTTCGACCTGCGCCTGCAGATTGTCGTGGTGCAGCTGCACCGACCAGGACGGGTGGTCCCTGTACTGATCGCGCAAAGCCGCGACGAGCAGCGGCGACATCTTCCGCACGCGGCCGACATCGGTCCGCGCCCGCCGGCGCAAGGCCTTGACCGGATCCTGGTGCGCCGACCGCGCCTGGTAGTACCAGCGCTCGATCGTCGAGGCCGAGAAGTGCACCTGGCCGCCGCTCGTCGGATGCTCCCAGCTCTGCCGCGCCAGCCGCTCCAGCTCCGCCCGCAACCGCCCCTTGGGCGGCGGCGAGGCCAGAAGCGGCCCGACGACCGCGAAGCGCAGACGCGCCCACCCGTCGCGGTCGCCCTTGCCGTTGTCACTGCCCATGACCGCGTCTCTCCCTGGCCGGTGTCCGGGAAGACGCGGTGTAGAACGCCCTACGCGATCGTGACAGAAACGCTTTCTGCGGGCCGCGCCCGGCCATCGCCGAGCGCGCAAGAACCAGTCCACGGAAGAAGCCAGATCAGGCTCCGCAGCAGCCGCGAGCGCAGGGTCCGGCCCCGGATGGAACGCAGCAACCAGACCAGCGGCGGCTCATCGGGCGGCACCGCCAGCTCGCCCCGCTTCCAGCGCCATGCCGGCGTCGCCGGGAAGGTCTCTTGCCACCACCGCCGCCAGCGCCGCAGCGTCATCACCGGGATCCCCCACCGCCGGCCGAGCGCCTCCAGCCGCGCGCCGCCGCTCAGCACCAGCACGCTCACCACCAGGAACAACGGCGCCACCCGGAAACGGCGGCCGAAAAAGCGCACCGACGGTGGCAACACCCGACGTCGGCATGCCGCGCAACACAAGCTGTGACGCCGCGCGTCCGCTCTCAGCGCGGGCGCCAGGCCGTGCGGCTTGCGCGGGTAGGTCGCGCTGTGAAGCGCGCCGCCGCAATGCGGACACCCCGCCGCCCGGCACCGCTCAGCCTCGGCCGCGTCGATCGTCTTCAGGAAGGCCCAGACCCGGGCGTTGGAAAAGCTGGAGTCGCCCAAGAGGCTGTGCAACATTGGGAACCGTCTTCGATGATTTCACCGTCACCGAGACAAGCCCCCTGGCGAGCTTCTTGCAAGATCGTCGGGGGGCACCCACCCCCTTCCCTCAAATAATTTGAGCGGAACCGGGCAAAATCCCATCAGTTATTTTGCGTACACTCACCCCGCTTGCGGATGGCACTGCCGAATCCGAAGGAGTTGCTCCCTCCCCAAGAACCGAGCCCACGCGCGCAACCCCCATCGCTCCCTCACGGTACACGGCCGGCAAGCCCCGCATCCAGTGGACTCCCTCCGATTCACATTCCGCTGATGCGGGTCTCGGATGGACCAGCCAGGCACCCGCATTGCGGCGACAGGGCTAGTTGGCTATGAGGACAGGCTTTCGTGAACCCGGCCCCCATGGATCACGCTGGGCCGATGGATTCGGTACTGATTCTACCTGGACTGCTGGATGAGGGGGCTGCTTGATGTTCGATACCACGAAGGAGGATCTCAAGGACCTCCTCCGCCATGCTCATGAGGGCCGCCTCCAACTTCCCGATTTTCAGAGAGACTACGTTTGGGGCGACGAAGATGTCCGCAGCCTCATCGCCTCTGTCGCCAAAGGCTTTCCAGTCGGTGCATTGTTGACCCTCCGCACCGGGGGCGATGTTCGGTTCAAGCCCCGACTTCTCGCGGGTGTCCCCACTCAGGATGTCCAGCCAGATGAATTGCTGCTCGACGGCCAGCAGCGGATCACATCCCTCTACCAGTCAACCTATGCCAGCCAGCCGGTGCGAACGCGCACCCACCGCGGAACCGAAGTGGATCGATTCTACTACCTTGACATTCGGAAGGCCTTGGGCGCCGGGGCGGACATCGCGGACGCGATCGTCGGGGTGCCGGCGGATCGAACAATACGAGCGAATTTCGGGCGGGACATCATCCTCGACCTATCCACGCCCGATCGGGAATTCGAGGAGTACATGTTTCCTTTGAACCAGGTCTTCGATAGCCGAGGCTGGTTCTACGACTGGCGGGATTACAGGCGAGCCAAAGGTGACGACGTTTCCGACCTTGAGCGCGACTTCGACCGGGGCGTAATCGACAAGATCGCAAGATACAAGATGCCGATTATCCGCCTTGATCGAGATAACAGCCGAGAGGCGATCTGCCTGGTCTTCGAGAAAGTCAACGTCGGCGGCAAGAAGCTGGATGCTTTCGAGCTCCTCACGGCCATTTTCGCTGCCAGCGATTTCGATCTACGCCGCGACTGGAACGGTTCAGCCGACAAGTCCGAAATCGGCCGGAGAGCTCGAATCGTGGGTTCGCCCAATCCGCGTGACGTCCTCACGCAGGTTGCCAGTACCGATTTTCTCCAGGCTTGTACGTTGCTGCACACCCGGAAACGCCGGCAGGCGCGCGCTGCCGAGGGTGTGGAGGGAAGGGAACTTCCCCAGATCAGCTGCAAACGCGACGCACTTCTAGCGCTTCCGCTCTCCGGCTACCGGGATCACGCTCCAGCCGTCGAAGCCGGAATGATCGAGGCAGGCTCCTTCCTGAACGAGCACAAGATCATCTGGCACAAGGATGTGCCCTACCACACTCTCATCGTCGGGCTCGCGTCGACCTTTGCCATCCTAGGCCAGGAGGCACAGCCAACCGCTGCCAAGGAGAAAATCGCGCGTTGGTTCTGGTCGGTCACTCTGGGCGAGCTCTTCGGCTCCAGCACCGAAACGCGTCTCGCCAGGGACGTACCCGAACTTGTGGACTGGATCCAGGATCAGGGGCCAAGGCCCCAAGCTCTCAACGAAGCGGTTTTCCAGCAGGAACGTCTTCGTTCGCTCCGCATCCGCATCTCTGCGGCCTACAAGGGCATTCACGCGCTTCTGATGCGCCGCGGCTGCCGAGACTTCAAGACCAATCGGCCCACTGACATCATGACGTTCTTCAACGACCAGATCGATATCCACCACATCTTTCCGCAGGCATGGTGCAAGAAGCGGGACATTCCCCCGGCGGTCTTCAATTCCATCGTCAACAAGACCCCGCTGTCCAAGGCCTCGAACATCTCCGTCGGCGGGGACGCCCCGTCCGTATACCTCAAGAGAATCGAAGAGCAGGAAGGCGTATCCCCCATCGTGCTCGACGATATCCTGCGATCCCATCTCATCGAACCCGAGCACCTGCGTAACGACGACTTCGCGGCATTCTTCGATGCACGCATGCAAGCGCTGTCCGAAATCGTCGCTGACGCCATGGGCAAACCGGTTGTTGGCGAGGACGGGACGGACGAGACTGAACGCGACGTCGAATTCGAGGATGACGAGATCGCCGAGCTGGAGGCCGCCGCATGAGCGCCAACTTCTATGTATACCTCAACGCCCCCAACAATAAGGCGTTGATTCATCAAGCCGACTGCCAGCACTGCAATCACGGTGAGGGGCGTACCCCCATCAAGTCCGACTATAATGGCGAGTGGATTGGTCCGTTCGATCAGCCGACAGCCAGGTTGAGGGCCCGGCAATCCGGCAAGAATCGTATTCAGTGGTGCGCATTCTGCGCCGACGGGCTCGGAATTTCCCGAGACGATGTCTGACTTGCTAATCGACACTATAGGGCACTGCCGCCAATGTCGCTCGGATACTCCAAGTCGGGTGCACACTCCAGATTTCGTAAAGTAGATTTCGACGGTGCCTATCTGCTTCGGTACGATGGTACTGTAAATTGGAGAGATCGAGATTCCAGTTACGCTGCCTCGTTCGCCGAATTACTGGACGGAAGCTTGATCTATATTGCAGAGCGTTTGGGGAGAAAGTGGCACTTTGGACTTTGGAATCCAGATTGGAGTTGGCAGTTCTCAAGCCTTGGCGCATGTCGAAGCGCTATACGGGAAGACTTCAAGTCTTTCATTAGAGACAGAATGCATAGCAAAAATGTCTCGAACAGTAAGCTCTATTTTCCCAATATGCAGTGGAGTCGGAATTACGCCTTTCATAGACTCGAATACGATGACATTTTCGATGAACAATTTCTTCAACATTCATCTGGATCGGCAATCACGATTACTTACGACTTTGGAGATTATGATCCAAATCATCCCCTTGAACGCGCACGCAGTAGCCTGAAGGGCCTCGACTATACTGTCTGGTTCGTCTATGCGAAGCTGGATGGATGCGAGAGAATCGCGTACGTGATTGAGCGAATTGGAAAGAAATGGCTCGGAGCACGTTGGGATGGCGCCCAATGTTTCGCGGGAACCAACTTGCGGGAATGCCAAGGCGCGATCTGGGCCCATATGACCAAGTGGTACCGGTCCAACGATATGAGGACCCGCATCGAGCGCTATCACACTCTAGCAAAATGATCGAGAAGCCCTGAGTGCCACCGTCTCCGCGATAACTCGTCGAGCAGGTCGGCGCGAACTGCGCGGGCTTGATCGACGTCCACTCGTGCCATCAATCACATGACCGAACACGACCAGACGCACCATAACTAGGAATCCCCATTCATGACCGACAGCTGGCCCGATGTATTGGAATGCCTGGCAAAAACAGGCCTCTTCCGAGAAGATCAACTGAATTCCGAAGATGCACCCCGGATCTTGGTTGATCTCGTCCGCCCACGCGCAACCGCCATAGGGTATGAGACAGATGAGAACCTATCTCCGATCGGTTCTGGAACCTTTCTGAAAAGAACCGACGGCCAATACGGCATCTTGACGGCCGGGCACGTCATCCACGCCTTGCGGACCAAGGAGAACATCCGTGTCCTCCCGCACCAGGTACGTAGACTGATCAACTGGACCAACATTGACGGCGAGGGCATGAACGGTTGCGGGGAGATGAACAAAGGGTCGAGCGGCCCGGACATTGGCTGGATACCGTTGTCCGGAGAAGAAGCAGCGAGCATGAAGGCACGCGGTGCCGTATTCCACGACAGAGCGAAAGTACGCGCAGTGTTCGCGACCGAAACATATCGGATCGGCGTCGTTTTCGGATTTGTCGATGAATTGAGTGCTCCGCCGGATAAGATCATTGGCGTCCACGGGATGTTGATAGGAAAAACAGGAGAGAAAGACGCCGACGAAGACGGCTGGGACTATGGTGAATACGCAATCAGAAATGGCGACCCTTCGATTCCCTCCACTCATAAGGGGGTAAGCGGCAGTGGCGCCTGGCGAATCGACTTACCCTTGGATGGCAGTGGCAACAAAGCCGTGATTCTCGAAGGCGTCGTCTTTGCCGAAGGAACTGAAGCAGACAGAAAACTCATCGCCCACGGAGAAGCCAGTGTGAAAAACTTTCTTCAAGAATGTTGAGCCGCGCGGCAAACCGAGAGACCACGGCCGGTGCGAATCGAGCATTTTCCAGCTCGATGGCTAAGTCGGTGCGCATTATTTCTGACCATCTGCCGATGTGCAGGGGTGCCCCTGCGATAGCTCCAGATCGCCTACGTTAATGCCTTCGCTTTCTGCGCAGGCGGATACGCCAGATCTCGTCAACGGAATGGCTCTCCATCGCCTTGACTTTGAAATGGCCTCAACCTATCCGTTCGCTCAGGCTTTGGAAGTCCGGATGGGGGAAATAGAAACCCCCACGGCGGCCGCAAGAGATGGCAGCTACGCGCCGTCCTCGCCCGTGTATCTCCCATTTTTTTGCGGCTTGGCCCAACCGAGATTTCGACTCGAATGTTGCCAGTTACCATCGGCCGCCAGCCGTCCCCAGAGCCCCGACACCACGCCTAAGGATACAACCATTCGATTTGATAATTGATTTCGGAGTTTTCTTCCATGCCGTCAAATTAAGGGCGAATATCATAATGACTTAACCGGTTATGAGGGTTTACCTGGAAATGCTCTGACCTTGCGGCCGGGCCACGACCTGAGCACTGTTCGGGGTGCCGCCTCTGGCCGTCGTCAGGCAGAGAAATGGGGCGTCGGAGCCGTTGACGGCGGCCCGGACGCCTACGCTGTCGAGTGGTGAAACGCTGCCCCGGCGCCGCGGAGAATCAGGCCGTTGAACGGTGGCGTTTTGACACGCGCAATGCACGAGGTCAGGGCAAACCAAGCATTCGACAGCTCTCGCATGCGCGCCCGAAGCGCTCCGGCGAGCCTGACGCATCGCAATGCCCACAACCGTAGCGGCCGAAGTACCAAAGCGCCGGGTCGATTGCCCCGGCCCCGCTGCCCACCCCAAGCGGACCTTGGATATTCGCCCGAAGCGCAGCGTCACGCCAGATCCGGCGTATTTCCGGGTCGCGTCCGTCATCGTTGGTGTCGGTGATCGCGACCGCCTTCCCGTCGTCCAGCAAGCCGAGGTTTCGGGTGAGGCGACGGACATGGATGTCCACGCCAACCGACATGGCGTCGGCCGGCACTATTCTCGCCCCGCCCGGGTTCGCCATGATCCGGATCCAAACGGGCCCGATCTTCTTCCCCCGCAGCAACGGAAAATGCATCAGGTCCCTGCGTAGCGAATCCACACAGCCCATACCCTCGTCGATCACGCGACGTACCGCCGACCGCTCAGACGACACGAGGCGCTCCGCGATCCGCCGCCAACTCCTAGCGTTCTGTTGATGGAACCGGCCCGCGACACCCGCAACACGCAGGTCCCGATGCAGCAACTCGGGCGCCATGTACGCGACCACGGCCGGATCGAAGAGTTCGGGCTGCGCTGTATAGAGCTCTTCTGCGGATTTCCACAGTCCGTCGGAATTGACCCGGTAGTCCATCGCGCAGACCAATGTCAGGAAGCGCCGGGCTTCCTGCTCCGAGGCGCCGGCGTCGCGAACGCGTTGCGCAGCTCCCACTTCCGGGATCTGAAGCCATGGCTCGACGGGTGGCATGCCTCTTGAACCATGATCGACGCGGTTTCCGTAGAAGTCCTCCGCGATCATTGCGGCGAGAATGTCAGGGGCATCTTTCGAATCTTGCATTTGCCCACTGTTCCAATCAGCTACGCCACTGTCCCATCGAGATGCGAACCCTGCCGGCCGGACATTCACCTGCCGAGCGCGCGTTCTTGAAACCGGCGAGCCACTGAACACTCATCGGTCACACCGCCACCGTCCCCCGTTCCGCCAAACCGCGCTAGGCCTTGTCGCGGTGTGGCGCAAGAAGTCAACACCGACCTCCTCCTCGATTTGAGTGGCAAGGAACTCTCGGGCACCAACACCTCCGGGGTCCCAAATAACCGTCCGGCCGGATCACGCTCCTTGTCGCCTCCACCACCGCCAATGTAGCTCTCCTTGTGGCCAGGGCCGTGGTTCCGTAGGTTCCGACGCCTTTAATGCAACCCTCGACTCCCCTACTGACCGAACCGCTCGCCCGATCTCTTAGCCATCTCGTCCCTCAATTGCCCTTCGCGCTTCTGCCGGAAGACTTGCATAAACTTCCTTTACGCGTTTAGGTTGCGACACCATTTTTTCGGCAATCAGATTCAATAGCATGAAGAGCGTCTCCGCAGTAGCTCGATCGTCTCTCAAATCCATTTGTCCCGGATGCACGGCACTGTTACCAATGACCCTTACTGAATCCAGCGCCATTTGGACTTGTTGATCCAAGCCCGCTCCTACTAGCGCCCCTATGTCATCGTTTAAATTGTTTCCGGGTTGCCCTAGCTCCTTACACAACTTCTGTATGGCGAGCCGCAATAACGCCGCCGCTCCTCTAGGTAAGGAATTTAATATACTGCTCGCTTCACTGTAGTCCCTTCGTATATCGTCCGTAACTACTCGCCCGTTTTTATTTCTGGTTTGTGATTTGGCTGTTTGGCTGTTGAGGGTTGTCGATCAAGTTCGCGGCGTTACC
>JGI24793J26633_1001566_pt1 | contig 12161 bp, 10 predicted proteins | sample MesohylFT_FD_26633 | JGI IMG/M metagenome (IMG submission 26633) | reverse complement strand
CCCGCCTGCCGCTCCACTCCGCTTCGGTCTGGCTCGGCCGTAGCCGACACAGTGGCTGATGGCCGCTCCAATGCTTCTTACTGCTCAGACGAGCACCCCGCCAAGACCAACGCCAAACACACCGACACAACCCCGCACCGCACCGCCGGCCTCCTTGACGATCCGGACCGCCCCATCACGGAACTCCGAATCGAACCTTCGTCGTGGACTAGATGTTCTGTCCATAGAGGTTGTTAGCTCGGGCAGGTAGCTCCGCTTTTGGGTGAGCCTCCGATGCCAGTGTGGTGGTTGCGACCATTCACAGTTGGCAAGGGAGGCTCGATGTCGCACGCTAATGCACGTTTTACGCCGATGGGGCGGTTGTTGATCGTCCAGCGGATCGAGGGCGGTATGGCCCAGGCCCATGTGGCTGCTCAGATGGGCTTGTCGCGGGCCACGGTGGCCAAGTGGTGGAAGCGCTGGGTCGAGGAGGGCGAGGCCGGTCTTGTGGATCGGTCGTCTCGGCCTCATCGGTCGCCTCGGCGCACCGACGCCGCAGTCGATGAGAAGGTGTGCCGGCTGCGCCGGACCAAGCGGTTGGGGCCGGCCCGGATCGGCGCCCGGCTGGGGGTGCCGGCTTCGACGGTTCACCGGGTGCTGGTGCGCCACGGGCTGAACCGCCTGTCGCACATCGACCGGCCCACCGGACGGCCGATACGGCGCTACGAGCGCCCCGAGCCCGGCGACCTCGTCCACCTGGACGTCAAGAAGGTGGGCAAAATCCCGCCCGGGGGCGGGTGGAGGGCCCACGGGCGGTCCAACACCGCCGCCCGGGGATCCAAGCGCCGCCCCCGCGTCGGCTACAGCTACCTGCACGTCGCCGTAGACGACCACTCCCGCCTGGCCTATGTCGAGGCCCTCGACAACGAGACCGCCGACACGCTTTGCGGGTTCTTCGAGCGGGCGCGCATCTGGTTCCGCTCCATCGGGATAGCCGTCGACGAGGTCATCTCTGACAACGGGGCGAACTTCCGGTCCAAGGCCTTCGCCGACCAGCTCGCCCGACGCGCCATCGCCCACACCTTCACCAGGCCCTACCGGCCCCAAACCAACGGCAAAGCAGAGCGGTTCAACCGCACCCTCACAGACGAGTTCCTCTACAGCTACAAATTCAGATCAGAGCCCGACCGCCGACGCCGACTCCAAACCTGGGTCCACCACTACAATCTCCACCGCCACCACACCGCCATCAACGGCACACCCTCATCGCGAGCGCACAACCTCTATGGGCATTACAACTAGACATAGCTCCTACTTATAAAGCATGTCTCCACAAAAAGGAGGGAACCTCACCCCAGAAAATGCTCGCGCTTTCATCTCGGCGCTTTCCAGTGTTGCAGTCTGTCCGAAAGCCACCTCCTCGTCCTAGGGACCGTGAGCAGCAGTGCAATCGCCGGTAGCGGCATTGCGATGTACTCCCCGAATTTCCATAAGCTGAGCAACAAAATGACGGCCATATACAGGCAGGCCCAAGACAGAGCCCACGCCAGCCTACGCACCGGCCCTGACAGCCCGGTTCCGTCGGGCCAGATCCGGAAGGCGAGTTTGCCGACCGCGATGAACATCACGAACTGGGCACCCAGCACGTAAACCAGCGGTGCGCCCGGCACCCAAAGGAGCGTCAAGGGCAAGCCGCACAAGACGAAGGCGAGAAGCCCCCGCTTCTCCCCGTCGCTCAAGCTAGTGGTACCAAGTACAGTAGCCGCCGGAGTACATGGAAACTGTTCCGTAGGACTTCACTTTGATGCACTTGTCTAGAAGCCTAGCGGTGCAGGCCATTACTACCATGACGGCCAGCGCGGCGGCGAGAATGGGAAGCCATAGTGCGCTAATGGCCATCGCTGCCAGCGTGTGCATGGAGCCCCCGCACAGCAAGGTGGTTTCCCACTTGTCGAAGTAGGCAGTGCCGGAGATCCAGCCCCAGGTGAGACGGGGATCTGCTGCAACTGGGTAGGCAGTGGTCTCGTCGGTTTCGACCATCTGGGTGATGGTGTTGCCATCGACTTTGAAATGAGTGGGCAAGTCGTTGCCATCAGCATCCACCGCCCATGGGGCTTCGAATACGGCGATGGTATACCTGTCGCCACCGAGCACGTCGATGGTCCCTTCCTCTGTGAGGATGAGCGTCGCACCTTCGGGAAGATCGATATCGAAGGAGTGCTTGGTAACGGAGGCGGCTGAGGCGATCTCGATCAACACAGACAGGCCAGTGTCATCAGTCAAGACCACGTAATCGGCCCCGCCCTTAGCATTGGTCACCCGCATCCCGTTGGCGCTGTCGTTGCCGATGAGCGATCTTATGGCCTTTAGGTCTTCTCCCTGGAGGGAGGTCCGAGACGCAGGCGCTTGCTTCGCGGAAATGGCGATGCGCTCCCCCCTGTACGTAGTGGCAGCGAGGGTCGATCACCAGAAAGGAGCTCTCCAAGCACGTTGTTATCTTCTCCGGAGGATTCCCCTTCCTCAGAGACAACAACAGTCTCCTCCTCCCTCTCCTCGAGCAACCCGCCAAAGTCTGCCGAAGCAGACACAGAGGGCACCAAACATGCTGCCATCATTGCAAGAACAGCGGCGACCGCCAGACTGCGAAACCCCATAACACTCCATCCTTCCATGTGTGATCACTTGACCAAGCGTACGTCGGCTTCACGGGTCTTGTAATCAAAACGGGTGTCAAAACATGACAAGTTTTTTGTCATGTTTTGACACTTGACAACGTTGGGGCAGGCGTGTGGGAGGCGGCTTTCTTGCTTGTGCGGATAGAGAGCAGAAGTGCGCCTTGGCCCAGACTGACACGGGCTGCCGGTAGTGTGAATTCAGTGTCTTCAATCGCGCTCACCGAGGGTTGGTGAACTCCTCGCGATGTGTGTGGATTTGGCCGGTCGTTGCGGTGCGCGTCGTGCACGGTTGTCTGTTGAACTCTCAGGCTGGTGACATACGCTTGGCATGGGATGGGAACTCGCAGAGTGGTTTTGTCGTCTAAGCAGTTATGAAGGCGTCGGCGGCTTTGTTGGCTGTAGTGGTGTTGGCCGCAGGGTGCGGTGGTGCCGGTTCCGAAATTGTTGTGGTTGGCGGTGGCGAGGGCGCTCCGTCGGAAACAGAGCCACAGGGTGTCCCCGTAGCCCCGGTGGGGTTGGCGCATTGTGATGATGTACCGAAGTTGGGGTCGCGCTTCGAGGGCACCCTCGGTGCCCGCCAGAATGCCGATCCAATCGTCAAGGGCGTGCTGGCCACTTACGGGATGGAGCATCCCCAGACCTACGGCGGTCGCTGGACCGACCGCGACAACGGCGGCGCCCTTGTGGTGGGCTTCACCGACGATCCCGAGGCTCACCGCCAGGCCATTCTGGCCCGGGCCCCCTCCCCCGACGATGCGGTGGGTGTGCGTCCGCGGCCGCCCATCACCGATCCTCGACCGTTGGCCGAGCGCGACGATGTGGTGATCGATGTGGTGCAGGTCCGGTTCAACGAGGCCGAGCTCGCGGCCATGGCTGACCGGGTGAGAAATGCGATCGCCGGGAGGGAGTTCGGGCAGGTCGGCTCCGGAACCTACACCAGCCGCCAGCGCGTCTATCTGGATCTTGTTGACCCGCCGGAGGGCGCTCTCGCAGAGATCGCGGAGCTCGTCCCGGACCCGTCGGCGGTATGCGTCGAGGTGACACGCACCGCCCAGCCGCCGGAGGGTCCGCTTGATGTGATTCCGGATCTGGATGTGGAGGATCCGCTGGTGTCGTGTTGGGGAACCCCTGCGGTGCGCTACTCGCACATGATCAACCCGCCTTCCATCGACGAGTTCGACCATCCGGCCGTAGACGTGCTGCGGGCTGAGCTGGACACTCCTGGAGGCGAGCCTCTGCCCCGGGGACGATGGGTCGTAATCAGCATCGACGAAGACAGCGCCACCTTCGCCGCCTTGTCCGACGAAGGCTTCGGGATCGCCGGAGTGGAACGACGCGGCGACCGGTGGATTTTCTCGGGAGAAGCCTCCGGGCCGCCGTGCGAACCAACGGTGCCACTGCCAGCCGGGCTGGCCCGTGTCGAGGTGAGCCTCGATTTCGACTCCATGCCAGATCCCGCCGACACCACATTCAACGTGCTTGTCACCGAGCAGGGCTGCGCCGGAGGCCGCGACATGGGGGAGGCTCTCAGAGGCCCCCAGGTGGTCGAGACCGACGAAGCGGTGCTGATGGCCTTCGCCGTGGTTCCCGTAGCCGGACTAGCCACCTGCCCGGACAACCCCGCCACATCCGTGACCATCGAGCTGTCTGAGCCGCTGGGACAGCGCCAGGTCTATGACGGGCTCCACTACCCGCCCAAGCCCCTCGTCGCAGTCAGAGACCCTTGACATTATGAGGGATCCTGAGCTAGTGGCATCGCTTCGCAGGTCTCGGGCCGAGGCCGAAGCAGGCCTGATCCTTTCGCTGCGGGATTGTTTGAATACCAGCTAGCCGGGCTGGCGGATAACCGTGCCGGGTTCGATGCCGGAGTCGGGGCCGATTCCTTCTAGTTGGAGGGCTATGAGCATGTGGAACTCTTCTTGGTTTTCCACGGTGTGGTCGATGGAGACGACCGAGGTGGATATTGACTGATCGCCGACGTCGACCACCAGTGCGTCGCCCTCTTGGACTCGGCCAGCGGTGGCCCGTCCGATTACGAAGAAATCGTCGGCTGACATGGCCTTGGTGCGGACCACCTCGAAGTGGAAAAGCTCCTTGCTGCGGCGCCAGCGCTTGAAGAATGTCCGCCAGTTGTGGGGCTGATCGTCCCACTCCCCCTCCACGATGCCCGGCGAGTTGCTCACAGTTGGCAAACTAGTGGAATGAGCGACCGATACACCATCATCTCGGCCGACTGCCACGCCGGGGCCAACCACGAGACCTACCGCGATTTTTTGGAATCCAAGTACCATGACGATTTCGACGCCTGGCGGGACAAGTACCGCAATCCGTTCCGCGACCTCCAAGACGGCGGCCGGGTGCGCAATTGGGACAACGAGCGCCGACTGGGCGACCTGTACGCCGACGGGCAGGTGGGCGAGGTGGTGTTCCCCAACACCGTGCCGCCATTCTTCCCCAGCTTCATCCTGTTCGCCCGCCCGCCCCGGGACGATCAGCTCGAGCACCGGCTGGCCGGCATCCGGGCCCACAACCGCTGGCTGGCCGACTGGTGCGCCCAGTATCCCGACCAGCGGGCCGGCATCGGCCAGACCTTTTTGAACGACGTGGACGAGGCCATCAAGGATGTGGAGTTCATCGCCGCCAACAACCTGCGGGGCGGCGTGCTCATCTCGGCCATCCCGCCCGACTGCAAGGATCTGGCCCCTCTATACGACCCGGCCTACGACCCGTTCTGGGCTGCCTGCGAGGACCTCGGGGTAATCGTCAACAGCCACGGCGGCACCGGTGCCCCCAACTACGGCAAGTACTCGGTGTCTGACCTGCTGTTCATCACCGAGGTGAGCTTCTACTCCCACCGGCCCTTCTACCAGTTGGTGCTGTCGGGGGTGTTCGAGCGGTTCCCCAAGCTCAAGTTCGTGATGACTGAGCAGGGTTGCGCATGGCTGGTGGGCGCCTTGGCCCAAATGGACGAAACCCTGGCCAAGATTCGCGACACCGGCCGCATGGGTGAGATGCGTTACGACGAGAGCCACATCCTGCCCCGCAGCGCCACCGAGTACTTCCAGCAGAACTGCTGGGTGGGCATCAGCCAGCCGGGCCACGACGACGCCGCGGCCCGCGAGGTGCTGGGCGTGAACAAGGTGATGTGGGGCTCCGACTACCCCCACAACGAGGGCACCGGCCCCTACACCCGAGAGCACTTGCGCCAGGTGTTCTGCGACACCGAACCCGGTGAGCTCCAGCAGATCCTGGCTGGCAACGCCGCCGACCTGTACGGATTCGACCTCAACGCCCTGGCCCCGCTGGCCGCCCAGCACGGCCCGACCCACGACGAGATCGCCGTTCCCCTCAACGAGCTTCCCGCCGAGCCCAACGAGGCCCTGCTCAAAAACGCCGTCGCGGCCTGACATCATCGCCGTCTGACGCGGCCGACAGCAGCAAAAAACCACTGGCCCACTGCCCATCGGCTCGCGCCCCGCGCCGAGACCCAGGGAACCGATCAGCATCACCGGGCGTCGTTGTGGGGTGATGAAGACTGTCTCTTGGATGGTTTCAGAATTTCCCGAAGGCGAGCTGTCGGTTACTCCGGAATCCGCGCCAGCGGATGAAGTTATTGCGCTGGCCAGCTTCGACGACCTGTACCGGGACGAATATGAGCCGATGGTCCGCTTGGCCCGAGGGCTGGTGGACGCACCGGAAATCGCCGAAGAGATCGTGCAGGATGCGTTCGCCAGGGTGTACGAGCGCTGGAGTCGGCTCGACCACCCCGGCGGCTACCTGCGCACCGCGGTGGTGAACGGCGCCCGCAGCGAACTGCGCAAACGAGAAGTGAGGCGGCGGATCGGCCTTCGGCCGTTCATTCCCCCTCAACCCGAGGATCGCGACTACCTGCATGATGCCCTCCACCAGCTCTCACCCCGCCAGAAGACCGCCCTGGTACTGCGGTTCTATGCCGACATGACCGAGAGGGAGATCGCCCAGGCCATGGGAGTACGGCCGGGCACAGTGAAAAGCGCCACCTCCCGCGGGTTGGCCGAGCTGCGAAAGGTGGTCGAGCAATGAGCGACGAGCGCCAAACCCCTGAAAACCTGACCGGAGCCGACGACAAAGCCCTCGGCGAAGCCCTGGGCTCCGTCATCCGAGGACGTGTCGAAGCCCCGGCCTCCCCGCCGCCGGTGGCGCACATCGCCGAGCGGGCCGCCGCCCGGGCCAAGGCCCGCAACACCCGGCGGGCAGTGGTGGGCATCGCGGCGTCGGTCGCCATGGTGGCCGGTGGATTCGCCGCTTGGAACGCGTTGGATGACGATCAGCCCACCGAGGTCATCGTGGTCGACGACCCCGCCGTCACTGCCGAGCCGGCATCGACCGCAGCCCCGATCGACGGGCCGTCGGATGCGCCCTCGGAAGCGTCCGCCGACCGTACCGAGCCGGCCACGCCAGAGAGCCTGTCCACCGGACCGGTGCTCGAATGGACGGAGTTCGACCCGGCCTCCGTGTTTGGTACTGATGCGTCCTACTTTGGCCGCATCGAGTCGTTGGGCGACGGCCGGGTGCTGGTCGAGGTCTACAGCACCGAGGGCACCCAGGTGATGGTCTCGGAGAACGGTGTGGATTGGACTGAGGTCTCCATGCCGCCGGACTTCTCTCTGGAGCAAATCGACATCGTCGGCGACCGCTGGCTGGTCAGCGGATGGCCCGAAATCTGGACCAGGATGCCCGATTCCATCAGCCAAGTCCTATTCTCCGACGACCAGGGCGCCACTTGGACCGAACTGGCCATCCCGCTCGATCCCGCCGACGAGAACGAGACATCATCGGTGGCCGCGGCGCTGGTGTCCGGCGAGAACATGGTGGTGGCGGTCATTGGCCACACGCGCCCTGATGTCGCCACGGTGATCGTGGCTCGGGGCCTGGTTCCCGACAAGGAGTCAATCCAGGGATGGATCGGCGTGGAGGGCGACACGGTGAGCTTCACCCGGGACCACGATGAGTCGACGGTCCCCGAGTCGTTCGAGCTGACCGCCGAAGAGGAGGACTTCCTCTACGGGGGGATCCAGACACACGTCCGCCTCTACTTCAGCGATGGCGGCCCCGCTGAGCTGGTTGCCGCATACCCGGGCTGGGACACGAAAGGCTACGGCGCCGACGACGGATTCCACCTCACGCTGATCAACGAGGAGGGACAGAGGCTGCTCACCTCGCCCGACGGCCGCCATTGGGGCCGGTCGCCTCTGGTCGATGGAGATGGCGTCCCCGTCGGGCAGGTTTATGCCTACTCCGGATCCCACCAGCAAACGATATGGACTGCCGGCCCGACGGGCCTCGACTACCGGGTCAAGCGATCCGAAGGCGTTTACGCTCCTTCGCTGGTCGCCGCATACCCCGACGGCATCCGCTTCGTTGACCGGTTGGCCGTGGGTCCTGCGGGCATCGCTGCTGTGGCCGAGGCGGGAAGCCTCCCTGAGCTTGGCCGCATCCCCGAAATGCGGCTGGCCAAAGACGGCTACGAGTTGCGGTACAACGAGCCGGTGGGTGGCTTCACTCTGTGGGACTTGTCCGAGGGCGCCCCCGTCTACGTGTTCGACTTCGAATCTCTTCAGGGCGACACCCTTCCTGAAGGTGTTCGAACAGTCGAGGACGATGCCGGCGGCCAAGGCAACTTGGTGTTCGAACACCCTGAGACCGGCGAAGACCTCGTCTCGTTCAATCTGGACGACCTGGAATCTGCGCTGATGGCGTCGTTGCCCGACCCAGACGAACCTCTCTCCGGCTCGAATGCCTCGCTCGAACAGCCCGAACGACCCGAACGGTGGGTGGGCTGGTCGGCCGACGGAACCAACTGGGGCTGGCAGGCAATCTCCGACGCCTTCGATCTCGGCGACCTCACCGCTATAGATCCCGAGTTCACCGAGATCGATCTGGCCGTCGGCGGCGATTTTGTGATCGCCCGGGTTCGAACCTACGAAGTTGAACCTTCCGACGTAGTGGGTGATGAGGAAGGCGATACAGCCGTCGAAGCCACTCCCCACCCCCCGCGCTGGTTCATCGCCACCGTAGAATGAGCACAACGGTGGGGTACTACCCATCGGGTGTGGCTAAACCGCGAAACTCCTGCGGGTGGTTGGTGTATCCCCCCTCACACCAACCACCCGCAGTGCTGTTTGAGCGCTTTGTGATAGACATGTCTGTGGCTAGTGCCCAGTAGTCGTGATGTCGCCCCGCAGTTGCCTGCCAACACTTGCTGCCATTGCTGCTCTGGCTGCCATAACGGGTTTCGGAATCACGGCGTGCGGTTCGTCGGGGCCCGCCGAGGTTGTCGTTTCCAGCGACCCGGCACCCTCCCCTGCTGCCACGATCGACGCAGGGACGCCAACTGAGCCCACCCCGTCACCCGAACCGGATGAACCCAGTGACGCTGCCGCTTTCACCCCGGAGGAAAAATCCACCGGGTCGGTGCTCGAGTGGACTGAATTCGACCCTGACGAGGCTTTCGGCCCCATCTTGGATGAATTCAACAGGATCGAGTCGGTTGGCGACGGCCGGGTGCTCTTTTCGACTGCCAGCCCCAGCGACAACCGGGTCATGGTTACCGAGAACGGCAGGGACTGGGCGGAGCTGCCCCTGCCGGCTGACAACATCATTCCCCAGCACCTCGACCTCGCCGGCAACCGTTGGGTGATCACGGGACCGATCCTGAACCCGAACGACGCTGAGCCTTTCGGCATCCCCTCCGATCAAGTCTTCTTCTCCGACAACCAAGGGGCCACTTGGACCGAGTTGGCCTTCAGCTCCGATGATGCCCCCGACGGCATTTCGAGGGTGGTCGCCGCCATGGCAGCCGGAGAGCGCATGGTGGTGGCCGCGTGGTATCCCTCGGCAACCGCCGCCGCCGAGGCGCAAGACCAACCCTCGCGTCCCGACAACGTGGTCTTTCTCCATCTCGGCATCTTCTTCAGCGACGGTGGCCCGGCTGAGCTGGTGGCCGAATACCCCAGCTGGAACGCAACCGGCTATGCCACCGCCGATGGCTTTCACTTAACCCTTTTCAGCGAGGAAGAGAACATTCGACTGTTCTCGCCCGACGGCCGCCAGTGGGGTGAGGTCTCCACTGGCTATGAGGACATCGAGGGCCCCGCATTCAGCACGGGTACCATGGCCACGATCTGGACCACCGGCCCGATCGACGGCGAAACCCGGATCGAGCGCTTCCCCGGCGTCTACGGCCTGGCCCCAGTGGCCGCGCTCCCCGACGGCATCAGCTGGATTATCGACCTATCCGTCGGCCCCGCGGGCATAGCCGTCGTAGCCCAGCCGGGAACGCCCCTCGGGTCCCAGTTCCCCACCGAATCGCGGTTCGAAAAAGACGGCTACGAGCTGCGGTACAACGAGCCTGAGGGGGGCATCACTCTGTGGGACTTGTCGCAAGACGCCGCGGTCTACATATTCGACCTCGGTGATTTCGAGGGGACGCCAGTGCCCGAAGGCGTCCGGGAGGTCGAAGTCGGCGACAACGGCCCCGACGGCCTCGACCTGCTGGTATTTGAAGACCCCGACACCGGTCACGATCTCGTGGCATTCAGCCGCGAGGAGCTGTTCTTGCAGATAACGAATGCTTTCGCCAGCCCCGCTACCAATATGGTCGACCGATTTGAGCGGCCGGAACCTGAGGTGGGCTGGTCGGCCGCCGGCAGCGACTGGGGATGGCAGACCATTCCCGATGCCTTCGGCCTCACCGGCCTGACCGAGATGGAGAGCGCCCTTACCAGGGTCAATCTGGCCGTCGGCGGCGACTTCGTTATCGCTCGGGTCGAGACAGTTGGAACCGGTGACGTCCGAACCTACCCTGCCGAACACTCCGACGCACCGCCCGGTGAAGACGGCCAGTCGACCAGCATGGGCTTTTCTCCCCAACCCCCACGCTGGTTCATCGCCCAGGTGGAGTGAAGATAGCTGTGGCGAGAAACCGTCGTGGAGAGCGTTCAGTTGACATGACGCCGCCTCTGACACCCTTGCGAGCCGCTGTTCTTTTCACCCTGGCAGCAATGCTCGTCGCCGGCAGCATCGCGGCCTGTTCGTCGGACACCAACGAGGTTGTCGTATCCAGCGATCCCCCTGCCTCTGTGGGGACTCCGACTCCTGAGGCTGCGACATCGGAGGGAGTTGCTCAGCCGTCAGAACCCACGGTCGCGCCGGATGTCACACCCACCGAGGCTCCCGATGTCGCTGAGCTGGTTTGGACCAAAGTGGATCTCGCCGACGCTCTAGGCGCAGATGAGCACTCGACCATCCGCCTCGAGTCGGTAGGCGACGGGCGAGTGCTGGCCCTGAGCTCCGTCGACCGAGGCATAGCCGAGATGCTGGTTACCGAGGACAGCACGGATTGGGCACCAATCCCAGTTCCCGCTGGTTTCCTGCCTTGGGAAGTCGACATCATCGGCGACCGCTGGTTGATCCTGGGATGGGACTCAACCGTCGAAGCTCCGGGTGCTCAAATTCTGTTCTCCGACGACCAAGGAGTGAGCTGGACTGGGGTCGATGTCGACTTGGACTCACTCGATGGCACTGCTTGGATCGCCGACGCGATTGTGGCCGGAGAGATCATCGTGGTCGTGGTCCTAAACGATTCAGTACCGCCCGACGTTGAGGCATTTTCTGAGGACGACATGGGCAACGAGCCAAGCATGAGCAGCGTCCACATCTTCTTGAGCGATGGCGGGCCAGCGGATTGGATCACGGAGTACCCGGGGTGGTTCAGAATCGGCTACGGAGCGTCCGATGGCTTCCACCTGATCATGTCCGGCCCGGAGGAGATCTCAATGGTGGAGTCGCTCGATGGTCGTCAGTGGACCAGTACCGTCGTGGACTATGAGGTAATCGATTCTGGCCCGGACACGATCTGGACAACCGATCAGACCGGCCAGGAATTCATGGTTGAGCGCTTCGAGGGCGTCTACGGCTGGGACCAAGTGCTGACATTGCCCGACGGCATCAGCTGGATTATGGACCTTTCCGTTGGGCCTGCGGGCGTTGCCGCAGTGGGAAGACCAGAAGCGGAATCGGCCGAACAAAGCGCCTATGACCCCGACATGTTCTTGATCGGCTGGTCAGTGGATGGCAGCGACTGGGAGTGGCAAACCCTCCAGGAGGCTTTCGGCCTTCCCGAGCCCACCCAAGACGAAAACTCCTTCACCGAAGTGCAAGTGGCCGTTGGCCCCGATTTCGTGCTCGCCCAGGTTCAGACCTTCGAGTTCCCCCAACCCGCCTTGCACGAGGACGTCGAGATCGGCGACGGTGCCGGCCAGTCCGATTCAACCTCTGCCTACCTCTCTGCTCCGATTTCCCCCTCGCCCCCGCGCTGGTTCATTGCCAGGGTCGACTGACAGCGAGGGTGCCAGCCGCCACTTAGACTCGGCCCATGATCATCGATGTGGACACCCACTGGGAGATCACGGGGGACACGGCGGGGGTTGACCCGATGAAGCCGTGGGCCGATCAGATTCCCGACAA
>JGI24793J26633_1001565_pt1 | contig 12175 bp, 10 predicted proteins | sample MesohylFT_FD_26633 | JGI IMG/M metagenome (IMG submission 26633) | reverse complement strand
CCTGTGTCTGATGAGATTGAGGTTAATGAAGTTCGAATTCGCCGCATATATTCTCTTACAGGTTTTGTACGCTTTCGAGCTGTGCCGGCCGCGAGCACATCAATTATGGCAATAAAGACAAGCCTTGAGGCCGATGGCTTGTAGATGTCTTGGTCTTCAGGTATATCAAGCTCAATTGATACATCAGTGGATTTGGCAAGCGCTGTCCCTATCTTCGTTAGACTAATTGATTTTGCACCGTACTGGCGAGCAATTGCGACGCTGTCAAGAAGTTCTACCGGCTGCCCACTTGCGGATATCGCAAAGATAACATCTCCTTCTGACAATGTTGAAGCAAGCATGCGCTGGTAATAACCATCTGCGTGTGCATCGGTCGGTATCCCAAACCGAAAGAAGCGGTTGGCACCTTCGCGAGCAACATTAGCTGAACCACCCCCCACTCCAATAAAGGAAATTCGCTCAGCATTGGCTAACACAGAGACGGCCTGTTGCAGGATCTCACCATCTAGCTGAAAACGAGCGAGATTAAGCGTATCGACAAGAGCTCCAAACACTTGTCTAACAAGCTGATCGGACTCTGATTCCGTACGGCTTGGTCCTCCAAGGTATTGTAAGCTAACTGCAACACTTTGAGCAAGTTTGATGTTGAAATCGCGAAATCCATCGCAACCAAGTGTCTGGCAAAATCGATTCACTGTTGCGACCGAGACGTCGGCCGCTTCAGCAATTTCATTCTGGGTAAGTCGAGGTGCCCGTTCCAAATTGGTGAGTACAAAATCCGCCACTCTCTGTTCTCGTTTTGGAAATTGGCCCTGCAGTTTACGCAACTGCGATATAACATCAATAATCTTAGACATCGCCATATTGCCAAACTATTCGGGCTTATAGGCGATCACATCCATTTCAACTTTCGCGTCAACCATGAGGGCGGACTGTACCGTGGAGCGTGCGGGAGCGTGTTTAAGAAAGTACCGCTCAAAAACGGCGTTGAAACTGGTGAAGTCACGGGGGTCATCAAGCCAGACATTGACCTTGACAACATGCTCTAGTTTACATTCAGCTGTTGCAAGTACCGCGATTATATTTTTGATAACACATTCGCTTTGCTCGGTGATTCCTCCCGTGATAATTTCGCCATCAACGGCCGGAACCTGGCCCGAAACATAAACAAAATCGCCTGCGCGTACTGCCTTTGCAAACGGTCTTTTAGTACCGCCAGCCGCATCATCGGCTGTGCCAAAGCGGGTTATGCCTGTCGTCATTATATTAGCCTCCTTGGTACAACTAAATCAAAAAATATAACAATCCAGTTAAGTTATCAAAACTATATTACCACTTGCATTTTCTTTACAGTGTTATTTTAGCTTCTTTCACAAAAAAAGGGCAACTCTTCACTTTATGAAAAACTTCTGAATCCACCGCCTATGATCAATATTGCGGGTCAATGTGTTGTCCGAGTCATTGCGGGGGTGCCTTGAATGGCACCCCTTCGCTTCTTCTGAACGCCTAACCGATAATGGCGTCAGTGATCTTACACATCTCCTCAATAACTTGTTCTCCTGTCATATCGCCTCGATATGCCTGTTCGGCAACCGGCCAAATCGACTGCAATATCTTCAGAATCTGGGGATGTGGCTGAATGCCCTTCACACGCGGAACAAATTCTTGTTGTACTTTACGCATCGCCGCATTGTCAGCAAACATATCAGCAATAATATCCTCGCGGACAACCTGCAAGTTGACTTGCTCAGCAAATCGACCCACCTGAGGTCCCGAAGCCCAGTGCTTGATAAATTCCCAAGCAGCCTCNTTGTTCGGACTCGCACTCGCAATACTCAAAATCCCAAAATTACCCATGACTGTTTGCCCTTGCTCACCGGGAGGAGCATAAGCAACATCCCACTTGAATGGCGGCGGGTTCGCATTCAATTCACCAATCTGGGGCGTTTCCCCATGATAGATCGCAATTTTGCCACCCTTGAAAAGGTCAAACTGCTCTTGGGTCGACATTGACCCAATCGGCGGAGTCACACCAGCTTGATGCATGTCAATGAGAAACTGTGTCGCCGCCTCAGCGCCCCACAATCCGCATCCACTCCAGTCGTCATTCAGCAAGTCGGCACCCGCATTGTGAACATAGGGCAACCAGTCCCAAAACGCAAAATCACCCGTTCGACTGCGGACAGAAAATCCGTAAACCCCATCACCTGTCGTCTTANGTGCGGCGTCCATCATGTCCGCATACGAGTTGTTCCACGTCTCCAGAACTCCAGCCGCAGCCAGCAAGTCTTCATTGATATAGATNTTGTAAACAGCACCAAGAACCGGAACACCCCAAGTCCCACCGCCCTGTCGGGCAAGATCCCAAGCAAAATCAGGAATAATGGCTCTTTCGGCAGACCATTCCTCGGCATTCACCAAGTCCGACATATCATGCAACGCACCTTGCTGAGCGTAATTGGGATAGATCAGGTCAACCAGATACAGGACATCGGCCGGATTGCCACTCGCAAATCCTGCGGTCAGTTCGGCATTCATGTTCGCCCAATCATAGGTGGTGAATTCGACATTGACGCCCGGTTCAACAGACTTAAAATCGTCAATAATCATGGCCTCAAAGCGGGCTTCATCAGCCGAATGGGGACCTTTGATCATGGTAATGTCACCCGATACATGACCGCCCCCTTGAACAGGAGCCGTCAAGAGACCCAACCCAAACACCGCAGACATTGCTAATACGTGCAAGGTAGTCATTAAACGCAACCAGATTTTGGTGTACATTGTTTCCTCCACTTTTTTCTAAATGTGTGAATAGTGCCAGAATAGCAATGAAAGTTTATTACATATTAGAAATATTGTCAACAACAAAAAGAAATAATGTTTCAGTTTAATTTGCCTTAAATTCAATTCCGTAATCGGTATCAGATTACATTTAGTTAAGCTTGCCCCGTGCATCAATCGGGAGAAGGCACATGTTACCATCCTTTCTTGCAAGCCAAGCATTATCTAGCATGTTGGTCACGACACAAATATGATTTGGAATAATGATTAACTGTTCACCAACTTTAAAATTGTTATTTTGGTCGCATTGAATGATCCCATGTTCCTCATTCAATTCAACAATCCGCGCTTCCCTATGACCGACAATATGCCCATATCCATCAAGTCCAAGCAGGTCAGACGTGAGTATCTTAGACCCCGCATCAATTATGACCCTTGTTTTCGTGGGAACGCTAACAACAGTGGCAACGACCCGTCCCGCGCAATCCCTCCAATCACATGTTTTTCGCTCAATGAGAGAGCGGTCATTGAAAACGTAAGTCCCTACACGATACTCGGTGACCGTATTGCCGTGAGTTTGGGCATCCCACATATCGGGTGTCCCACCTGATGATACCACCGGACATGCAATTCCACACTTTTCTAACCCAGCTTTGGCATGCGTCATAAAACCAACTACTCCGCTTTGTCCCCCAACTGCCGGATAAGTCATCAATCCACCAAACACGATTCCCGGCAGTTCAGAGATTCTTTTGGCTAATGCAATAGCTCCTTCTGGAGTTTGCACGCCGCAGCGACGGCCACCCGTGTCACACTCAACTAGAATCTTTAGCGGCTTTGACACAGTTTCGAAAACCTTGCTCAATCCGTCCACAACCACGTCATTATCAGCGACAACGGAAAGTTTCTTTATCCTTTCGGCTAAGGACCGAAGGCGACCAAGCTTGCTCTCGCCAAGAATGTTAAAAGTAATGAAGATATCGTCTATACCTCCGTCAGCCATCACTTCCGCCTCGCCTACCCTCTGACAGGTGATTCCAGAAGCCCCGGCAGCAATCTGTGCTCTGGCAAAGTGAAGGGATTTGTGCGTTTTAATATGAGGGCGAAGTTTCAAGTTCTTGTCGTCACAATGCCTTTGAAACCGTTCAATGTTTCTTAAAGCTACTTCTTCGCTAATGACAAGTGCTGGAGTCTCAAATTGTGTCAAACTTGAAAGCATGGGGATTTTCCTCCAAAGGCCAAACTTTCCGGCTAAGGTTGCGATAGCCGTTTGTGGATGGGTTGCTAGGATAGGGTCCGTCGACAGTCACATACAGAATTTTCGAAGCAATTATAGAAAACGCATCATGAAAGTGGTTGGTGGATTTAATCACAAGGATGGATCTTTCTTTAGGATCGATACCAAAATTGGAAAACACATTTGGATGAAAGACCTGACTCCGTATGGTGTTGAGTATGACGTCAACACCCCCCACCTCAATCCATACGCTGTCGCCAAGTGGTACGACACTCTCTCCAAAGCTTTGTACTGCTTCAATGAGAATACGACGAACCTTGACTTTGGCATCAAGTGGTTCACCACCTGCATGCGACATCTTTCCACCAAAGCGAAGTTGCAGTTCGGCACCTTCACCTGCAGACATGCAAGTGCGAACAGCGATTGGATCCCAAATCGTTGCCAATGCTGAATTATTAATCTTACGCCTGAGCATCTCTTGCAAAACGATAGTAGAATCACCCGGTACTCCGCCACCGGGATTATCCCACACATCGGCAATCACCACAGGGCGATCAATCACTGCTTGAGCTTTGTCCATTGCTTCGCTTGGTGTATGAAATTTGGGGCGCGTTTTTCCCCTCATTGAAAACAATTCCAAGCCGATTCTTCTTGCAAGTGCATCACCCGCCTCCTTGGCATCATCAGTTATCACTATGATTTTAGCCCCAAGATCGGGCACATCACCAGCCATGAAGCCATGAATGACCGAAACCGAGAGAACTTGGCCGTTTCTCTCAATTTCCTTTAGCTCTTCTACGAAGCTACGCATCGGCTCCTGACTTGTTGGAAAGAGATCAATCATCTTGCAATCAAAGGTTGATATCACCGGCTTAGTCTTTCCACTAACAACATTATTCACTAAATGAATCAAGTCTTGGGCCGTCTCGACAAAGTCGGTATGAGGAAACTTCTTAAATGCCGTTATTAAATCGGCATTGGCTACTCGCTTGTCAGACAGATGACTATGCGGGTCAAACGTGACCCCGACAATTGTTTTGGGTCCAGTGGTTCTACGGACCGCTTCAATCAACTCACCTTCACAGTCAAGGCAGCCTTGGGACACCATTGCACCATGGAGTCCGAGTAGGACTATATCCACCGGGAGTGCGTCCTTGAGTTCTTTGAGAAGCTGATCACGAAGATTCTCCCAAGTAAGTTGGTTGACAATTCCACCCGGTTCTGCCCAAGTTGCCGTACCCTCAATCAATTCCCACCCGAACTCGTCAGCCTTTGACCGTGCAACTGGGTAAATTGCACTACAAAGTGTGGGTGTCAACGGATGCAATCCTGGAGGAGCAAAGAAGCTGTCTTTGAAGTCACGTAAATCAGTACGAAGAGGTGAAAACGTATTGGTTTCTGTTGCAATTGATCCGAGGAAGACACGTTTTAGCTTCATCCTGAGAGTCTCCCTTTAATCCGAGGAATCGAAGCCAGCAACTTCCGTGTATAGGAATGCGCCGGTTTCTCAAATATCTGCCGCTTCTCACCAGTCTCCACGAGTTTCCCCCTAAACATGACAGCAACTCGGTCACTTATGTGCCGTACTGCACCAAGATCGTGGCTTACAAATAACATTGACACACCACTGTCGCGCTGAAGCTTTTTCAGCAAGTTCAGTACTTGGGCTTGAATCGAAACATCAAGCGCCGATACCGGTTCGTCTGCTATCACAAGACGCGGCTTCAGGATCATAACCCTAGCGATTCCAATGCGCTGCCGCTGACCACCAGAAAATTCGTGCGGATAGCGACTCATAGATTTAGCATCCATGCCTACGAGTTCAAGTATTGCGGCAATCTTCTCGCGTGCTTCTTCCCGATGCTGCACAAGCTCGTGAATAAAAAGTGGCTCGGCAAGAGTCCTCTCAATACTCAAGCGTGGATTAAGCGATGCAAACGGGTCCTGAAAGATCATTTGAATGTCACGCCGAAGCGTGCGGAATTTGGCCTGTGATAGATTNAGGATATCACGTCCATCAAAAATTGCCTTTCCCGCAGTTGCANCCTCCAAGTGCGTTAGAGTCCGACCGACCGTGGACTTGCCGCAGCCACTNTCACCAACCAAGCTGAGTACTTCACCCGCATGGATCGTGAACGAAACGCCGTCAACAGCTCTAACTATGGCTTTCCTTCGTATCAAACCACCTCCGGTCCTGAAATAAGTCTTTAACTCTTGTACTTCCAGCAACGGGCGGGTCATGCTGAATATCCTTGCGGAAAATGGCAACGCACGAAGTGAGTTTTCGCAACGGTTTGTGTACTTGGATCAACAACTTTACATGTATCCTTGGCCGCAAAACAGCGCGGGTGAAACGCGCAACCAGACACCACCTCACCAAGTGTAGGCACCCGACCTGGAATGGCGTCAAGCCATTCAACATCATGATCATGAACAGGAATTGAACCCAGCAATCCCAAAGTATATGGATGACTCATGTTCGCAAAGAGCTCTGAAGTCATCGCATGCTCTACAATTCTGCCTCGGTACATAACAGCCACTTTGTCACAAGTCTCGGAAATTACCCCGAGGTCATGCGAGATCAGGACGATGGACATGCCTGTTCGCTTCTGTAAACTGTGCAAAAGTTCTAGCACTTCTTTTTGGACAGTGACATCAAGTGCCGTAGTCGGCTCGTCGGCAATAAGCAGTTTCGGGTCACAGGCAATCGCCATGGCGATCATTACCCTTTGTCTTTGCCCACCAGACATCTGGTGTGGAAAGTTGTCAATCCTGCGTTCTGGATCTGGAATTTGTACAAGTTCCAGTAGTTCCAGTACACGATCATGTACCCTTTTATTAGACATTGNGCGATGTTGTAGAATCGCTTCCTTGATTTGGTCTCCGACTCGGTAGACTGGGTTTAGGCTAGTCATCGGCTCCTGAAAGATCATGGCCATTTGTTCTCCCATTAACCGTCGCCGTTCCACAGAAGTAAGAGTTATGATATCCCTGCCTTGAAAATAAATCGAACCACCAGTAACCCGCACTGCCGATCCTTCAAGTAAACCCATGATTGCCAGTGCAGTTAAACTTTTTCCGCATCCGCTTTCACCGACGATTCCCAGCGTTTCATTTTCTTCTACAGTGAATGATATTCCCTGAACTACGGGGAGGAGTTCATTTCCCTGTACAATGCTCAGATCTAAATCCCTTATGGCAAGTAAAGTCAAGGCTTAAACCCCTGCAATGTCGTCTTTAAACCGCGGATCAATGTTATCACGCAATGCATCNCCAACGAGGTTCATTGAAAATACAGAAAGGATAATCAGTGCTCCNGGAAAGATCAGCAGCCACGGGGCTCGTGTCACATAGACTCGTTCTTCACTTAACATGTTTCCCCAACTTGGAATTTCCGGCGGAAGACCTAACCCAANAAAATCAAGTGCNGCGGCCTGCAATTGGGCGAATGCAAAAATAAAACTCGCTTGAACCAGCATTGGCGATAACAAATTCGGTAGGATGTGCAAGAACAATATNGAGACATGCCCTGCTCCTGAGCAGATGGCAGCATCAACGAAGACATCTTGCTTCAGTTTCAGAGTCATACCAAACAGGATACGGGCCGTGGTCGTTGCGTAGACGATTCCGATCACGATAATTGTGTTAAGTACGCTACGTTCAAGTAACGTCATAAGAACTAATGCCAGAAGTAAGGCTGGAAAAGCCATCAGCACATCAACGACCCGCATCAGAACATGACCCAGCCTGCTAAAGTAGGCTGATAGCATACCGATGAGACCACCAGCAACCAAGGCAATTAGAACACTGCCCAACCCAATAAGAATCGCCATTCGTGCTCCGAAGATCGCACGAGAAAGAGTGTCCCGCCCAAAGTGGTCGGTACCGAATAAATGGGGCCATCCAGGTTCGGAAAGTCGNACAAACGGATCAAAGTCCAGTGGGTCAAATGGCGCCAAAATTGGTGCACCTATCGCTGCAATTCCGACGATCAGAAGCCAACAGGTTCCTGCCGTCGCTAATGCGCGACCACGAAATATCGATATGACTGAAAGCACACTTTTCACTTTAGCGTCACCCTCGGATCAAGGCTTGCATAGGCGAGGTCTACTAGGAGATTGATCACAAGGTAAAAAACTACGATGATCAGAATAATTCCCTGAATCACTGGATAGTCGCGCCTCAAGATGGATTGAACCACGAGTCGTCCAATACCTGGAAGGGAAAAGACTGTCTCCGTCACTACTGCTTCGCTGACAAGTGCAGCGAAGGTAAAACCGAATGCCGCGGTAACTGCTATGAGTGCATTTCGAAAGATGTGCTTGATTGCCACCCGGGCTGGATGTAACCCCTTGGCCCTAGCGGTGCGCACATGGTCCTCTCGTGAGACATCAAGCATGGAAGCACGGATTAGCCGGATAATTAGTGCCGCATTTGGTGCGGCTAAGGTCAGGCTAGGTAGAATCAGATAGCGTAAATTCAATGGACCTCCTTCATCAGCAAGCGAAGGAAATCCTGAAGATGGAAACCAGCCTAGTCCAACTGCGAAAATTAGAATCAGATAGAGTCCTAACCAGAATGTCGGGACGGAGGCAAAAAGCATGGCTCCACCTGAGGTTAACTGATCAACCCAAGATCCGTGTCGAATCGCAGAAATTATTCCTATCGGTACTCCGAACAGAATAATCCAAAACATTGTCATAGTGGCAAGAAGGATTGAAGTTTCGGCACCGCTGGCAATCACCGAAAGGACTGGCTCACGAAAAAACACCGAGGTTCCGAGATCACCCTGTAAGACGTTAGTTAGCCACAGGGCGTATTGAGTCCAGAGCGGCTCGTTGAAACCAAGTTCACGGGATAGTTCAGCAATCTCTTCTGGCGTTGCAGCATCTCCTAACAAAATAGAGACCGGATCTCCAGGGATCAGGTGGATAAACATAAATACTAGGAAAGAGGCTATGAGAAGAGTAGGAACCAAGGTCAAGGTTCTGTTCAATGCATATACTAACATGACGTGACCAGCTTGGTTAGTGATTTAACCTCCCCGCGAAAAACGCGGGGAGGAGATAGGAGGATTATCTTATTTTGAAACGTTCCAGAAATGCGGCCAAATCAAAGTGGCCTCTCCAAGGCCGTTGAGGTCAGGTGAAGCGATATTGTAAGTGTACACATCTCCTGTTTTCATTGTCGGAACCTGATGATAGATCAATGCCTGAATCTCAGCCCAAATTGCTTGCCTTTCGGCAGGGTCGGAACTCTCCGTGAACTTTGATTTTAGGGCATTCTTTTCCACGGTTGTCCACCAACCTGGATAGTTATCGTTCATCACCGAGATCAGAATCGGGTCGGGTACGAAACCATGATGGGTAAAGAACATGTCCCATTGGTCGGGTTGGGCTCGCTTTTCAATTAGCGTGGCCCAGTCATAGACCTGGAGGTCAATGTTGAATCCAGCCTGTGCCAACTGCTTGGTGTAAACAATCGCAGTATCGTAATGAAACGGGTAGTTCGTTGAAACCATAAATTTGATCGGTTCACCATCATAGCCGGCTTCTGCTGCCATTGCTCGTGCGGCATCCGCGTCGCCCATACTAAAGTGGTCAGTTCCAGCATCCGAAAACCACACGTTCCCTTCTGGCAGGAACGAGCCATTTGCTCGCCATAAACCTTCGGGGCCGATTGCCACTTGAAGCGCAGGCACCTTGTTTAGAGCTGTTTGGATCGCACGCCTAAGGCCAAAATTCTCCTGCAAGGGTCCCGCCATAGAATTCATGAAAACCAGTCCGAAGATTGGCCCACCGTTCAGAACGGTGACTACCGAGGAATCAGCATCAAGGTCGGCATACAGATCGCCTGGAATGCTCTCGGCATAATCATAATCGCCGGCTTTCAGGCCCGCAACACGGGTGCCAACGTCGGGGACCGGGATAAATCGCAGAGTGTCAAAATTGGCACTTCGCATTCCTGCGTATCCGTCCGCATCTCCATCGGGTGAAGCGTAATCTTCAAATTTTACCAACTCCACATGACGGTTTGGCTCCCACTCACTAAACATGTAGGGACCGGTACCGATGTAATTTTCAGGTGCAATGGGTTCTTTGCTTGCCCCTTCNACAATTGATGCCGGGTATATCGCCGGACCACCATTGATGAANGCCAACAAATTTTTCCAAGGACCAAAGGGTTGGGTTAGTTTGATCGTCACCTCATGGTCTCCTGACGCGGTAACGCTTTCGACATTTGAAAACAGCAGCCCTCCTCTTGATCCGAATTCACCCCATCGGTTCAGTGATGCAACCACATCTGCGGATGTCATATCTTGTCCGTTGTGGAATTTTACTCCTTTCCTGAGTGTAATCGTGATCACCATTCCATCATTCGAGACGGAATCGCCTGAAGCGAGCAGTCCGACAGGAGAATTTGAGGCATTGAATGTGTATAGCCCCTCAAACATGTGATGAGCAATTGTCGTTGACAAATCGGAAGTGACAACTTGCTGGTCAAGTGTTGGCGGCTCACCAACGGTAGCATAGCGTAATGTACCGGCAGCGAAAGCAATACTGGAAAGCGTGGTGAATGCCCAAAAGACAATCAACAAGCGCAAAATAAATCTCTTCATTTGATACTCTCCTTGCTGGTTATACCAGCTTTGTGAATTAAGAATATTGTAAGTTTACTACAATTTTAGCTATTTTACTACAATTTTTGTAATTTTCAAACATTTTTGTAAATTTATCAATTTTTTTATGCGAGTCACACTTACTAGGAGCCAAAGAATTAGTGAGCATACCTTCCTTATATCTTTTCTTTTTGATTTTTTCTTAAGTTGAATTGAATGTATCAACTTTTGGTGATTCGCTGTTTATATTAACTTCCTAACCTTAGTGAGAATACCTTCAATCATTTTTCTTAAAGTGATTCGTATTAAGTGGAAAGCGTCATAACTGCTTGACTATTTTTTAATCAAAATTCGGAAAGAAAAAATCAGTGGTGTAGAATTATTCAAACTCAATAGGGATTCATTCAATATGTACGAGAGCGTGTCTCGGCTGGGAATTCAGTTATGGGTTACATAACGCTATTAGATAGCTTGTGGTTCGCAAGGAGTTTGACCATGAGAGCTTAGATAGTGCCCTTGAAAGGGTCTAGATCCAACCTGTCTCAATTAGTTTATAATTTTATTTCTTACCAAAAAGGCATTTCATATCCATTTTGAAATAATACTGGATATACTTAAGAGTGCTGCAAAAATTGGACAGCCTATAGACCAGCATAAAATTTTTAACAGAGTAGTTAAATACAAATGCAAAATACCTGGATTGGTGTAAGGAATCGGTCTCTTGGGGGTATGAAGCAGATTGATGTTGGGTAAATGCGACATTTTACTCATGCCCTCATTGGATAATGGGCATGACCGAACTGGAGAATACTAATGTCAAATACTTGAATTAGTGTGAGGAAGCGTTCTCTTGGGGGTATGAAGCAGATTTGTGTTGGGTGAATGCGACATTTTACTCATGCCCTTATTACATAATCGATATGACCGAATCAGTGAATAATAATGTCAAATACTTGAATTGGCGTAAGGAAGCGTTCTCTTGGGGGTATGAAGNAGATTGATGGTGGGTAAATGCGACATTTTACTCATGCTCTCATTGCATAATCGATATGACCGAACCGGTGAATAATAATGTCAAATACTTGAATTGGCATAAGGAAGGGTTTCCTTGGGGGTATGAAGCAGATTGATGGTGGGTAAATGCGACATTTTACTCATGCCCTTATTACATAATCGATATGACCGACCCGGTGAATAATAATGTCAAATACTTGAATTGGCGTAAGGAAGCGTTCTCTTGGGGGTATGAAGTAGATTGATGTTGGGTGAATGCGACATTTTACTCATGCCCATTATTGAATAATGGACATGACCGACCCGGTGAATACTAATGTCAAATACTTGAGTTAGCGTGAGGAAGCGTTCTCTTGAGGGTATGAAGCAGATTGATGGTGGGTAAATGCGACATTATACTCATTCCCTTATTGCATAATCGATATGACCGACCCGGTGAATACTAATGTCAAATACTTGAATTAGCGTGAGGAAGCGTTCTCTTGAGGGTATGAAGCAGATTGATGTCGGGTAAATGCGACATT